>Ga0209517_10009034_pt1 | contig 11504 bp, 8 predicted proteins | sample PeaSoiMetSII2010_FD_187695 | JGI IMG/M metagenome (GOLD analysis project Ga0209517, IMG submission 187695) | Peat soil microbial communities from Weissenstadt, Germany - SII-2010 (SPAdes) (version 2) | ecosystem: Environmental > Terrestrial > Soil > Wetlands > Peat | place: Germany: Weissenstadt...
CTACCAGCCGGCGGCCGATGAGATCCACCTGCCGCCGATGACCGGCCACCGCAGCCCGGAGCACTACTACGCGACCGCGTACCACGAGGCAGCGCACAGCACCGGCCACCCGTCGCGGCTGAACCGGGCCGGCACCACCAGCCAGGACGCCGTCTTCGGCAGCCACGCCTACGGCAAAGAGGAACTCATCGCGCAGATGACGGCCAGCATGCTCTGCGCCGAGACCGGCATCGACACCGACGAGATCTTCGAGAACTCCGCCGCCTACATCGGCTCCTGGCTCCAGACGATCAAGGGCGACCCCCGGATGGTCGTCACCGCCGCAGCCGCCGCCCAGAAAGCCACCAACCTGATCACCGAGCCCAGCCGCCAGGCGCTCCCCGAGCCCGAGCGCGCCGCCAGGGCGGCAGCCGACCGGGAGATCGAGGCCGCGTAGCGGCCACGCCAGCACGAATGAGAAGGAGGACCGGAGGATGGACGCAGCACAGGAGAGCCATCAGGCACGGGCGGAGACGGCCCGGATCGCCCGGGCGGCGGCCCGCCGCGCGGCCCTCGACCTCGCGCGTCAGGGCGGCGCGGAGGTCATCAGCCGTCCGCCGTACCGAAGCGCCCGGACGACCATCCCGGACATCGAGCCCCTCGCCGGGATGCGGGCAGCCCGCGAGATCGAGCTCGGCTCCCGCCGCATCGTCCGGGACTACATCCGTGACGCGCGGGAGGCCGGGCACTCCTGGCGGGCGATCGGCACGGCACTGGACCTCACGCCGGGCGGAGAGCCAGACCTGGCAGGCGAGACCGTCGCCGAGGCGGCGTTCAGCTACGCCACCGGGCACCCGGACACCGAGACCGCCCGGCGCTACGGCCGGTCCGTCTCGTGGACCTGCGGGTCCTGCGAGGGACTGATCATCGATCAGGGCCTGTGCAACGGGCCAGCTGACGACGAGCGCGGCCACGCCGATGGCTGCGCGCGGCTCGCAGCCGCCGTCGCCGCATGGGACGCCGAGCCGGCCGCGTTCGACGCCGGACGGGAGGCCGGGCAGTGACGGCACGGGCCAGCTCCCGGTAACGGTCAGCCCGCGTCCGGTCTTGTTGACGTCGGGCCAGTGAATCGGGGCTCCGGCCAGGACTGTCAGCCGTGCTCGCGGGGCGGGGCGGCCCAGAGCCGGATCCGGCCGTCGTTCCCCCGGACCCGCCGCGGGACCTCCTGGTAGGCGTCCGGCGTCTCCAGCGGGCTCACCGCCCGGGCAAGGACGGAGACAACCTTGTGCCGATGCCGGACCGGCGCACCCGTGGACTGCACCCACGACACCCACGCGTACCAGGACCCGTCCCGCTCGTGCTGCTCCCAGCACAGCAGGTGCGCGACGATCCCGTCCCCGATCTCGACCAGCGGCGGTGACCACGGCACCTTGCCCAGCACCGACCGGGCGCCGTCAGCCTCTCCCACGCCACCAGTATGCGAACACGTATTCGACATGTCCAGGACGGCCTGCCCGGGCGGGCCAGCCGTCAGGGCAGGGATGCCGCCACGAAGGTCCCGCGCCCGTGGATGGTCACGATCAGGCCCCGCTCGCGCAGGATCTGCATGGCGTGCCGGACGGTGACGTAGGCGACCTCGTACTCCTCGGCCAGCGCCCTCTCGGACGGCAGCTTGAGGGTGATCTCGCCCTCGCTGATCCGGCGGGCGACGTCGTCGGCGACCTGGACGTAGGAGTGAGCCCGCGCGTACGGATTAACCGGCATCGCTGGCACACGGCGAACATAGACGTCCTCTGAGCTACCGAATCTTTGTTCTAGCTCCTCTAAGCTCCTATGAGCTATTATTACGCGATGGGCTTCGGGGGGGCTGCCGGGCGTGGCCGGCGCCGGCTCCCCGGCACCGAGAGGACAACAGCGCAATGCAGGACGATTCCGCCGGGCCGGCGCCACGCCGGGCAGTCCTGGCAGGCCAGGAAGCGGACCACCGCAAGGCCGTGCTGACCAGGCTCCAGGAAGTGCTCGCGGTTCACGGCCTGGAGTCAGTTCTGGCCGCCCGGCACATACTGGTGCTGCGCGGGGCAGGGCCGGCGCAGCCGTCCGGGCCGGGCGACCCGGAGCTGCACATCCTCGGCGCCGGCCGCCGCCAGGTCATCACCACCGACGGCCGGCACTACAACTTCGGCAATGCCGGCACGCACCCCGCCGATGACCCCAGCGGAGCAGCCGGCCGCGTCCTGTTCGCTGACATACACCAGGACTGGAACGGACATCAGCCGCCCGCATCCGCCGATCACGCAGCCGCGAGGCGAGACGGCATCATGATTGGGGCCGGCGAGGGCGCTCTGCGGCGGCTGCGCGACGAGGGCGTGATCTGATCAGGAGGTGACCCGCAGTCGGTCATCGAGCCGAAACGGTCTCTCACAGAGGGTAACTGGCGGAGGAACAACCGCCTGGTGGATTTCCGCCCTGCCGACTCTGCGCGCGCTGAGGATCGATGGCTTCTGGGCTTCGCTGGCGCATATCGGCCAGTTAGGTGCCGAGGTAGTCCGCGTCCTAGGCATCGTCGTCGCAACCCTCGTGGTCTTGGTCGACGTCCTCTTGGTCCTGGTCGCTGTCGTCGTCGTATGGCTCTCCAGCGGGTTCCGCGATTTCAGCTAGTCCTGCACGGACCTGCTCAAGCTCCCGGGCCTCCGTGTTGACCCTCACACCGTGGCCCTCCTACACCTCGAAGGCACGCCCTCAGGGCCGATTACTTACACCACCAGAGGGACGCCACTCCCGGCCGGCAGCGTGAAGCGATCTGACAGCCCGTCAGGCCGGCTGGCCTGGCGCCTGATCTTCCGGCTCCAGCTTGAGCATGAGCGCGGGCGTCAGGCCGGCCGCTGACGCCCGGTACAGCTGCGAGGTGTCGCCCGACGCCAGGACTACCCGCCCGCCCATTAACGTGGCGAATCCCGACGCCCGGGCGATGATCTCCGCGTCCTCGACCGGCAGCCGGGCGTGCCACGGCTCATCGAGCCACACCTCGATTGTCGCCGGGCCAGGCTTAGCCTGCGGCATCAGCGCCGGGTCCGCGGGCGCGTCACCATGCAGGTCCCACAGCTTCTTGAGTACCGACCTGACCCGGCCGCTACGCTTGCCGACCTTCAGCCGGTCCAGCTCCTCGACCACCAAGATTGGCACAACCACGCGGACCGGCTCGCCTTGTTCAAGCCCGCTCAGTGAGTGCCAATTGAAGGTGTCGAAGATCGGTCCTTCAACCAGCGCCGAGGTATCCGGCACGACGATCTGTCCCGGGATTGCGGCAAAAGCTCGCAGGCGCTCCAGCTCCCTGATCACCTCGTCGAGCCGCCAGGTCCATTCCTCGAAGAGCTCGATGACCGCCGCCGGGCCGAGGGAGAACATCCGCGCATGTGCTCCCGCCTCCCGCAGCGCGGCCGACAGCCGCTCATCAGCGAAGACCCGCCTCAGCTCCAGCCCCGCGACCTCTGACCACCCGAGCCACTGAGTGTGACGTCCCAGGGCCGGGTCCGGAGCCGCCTGAAGCTCGGCGAGCCCGTCCCGAAACATCCGCACCATCTCAAGAGCGCTCTCAACCCCGGCCGGGCCTGGTTCCCGAAGCATCATCGCCCCAGCCTGCCAGCCACCGCCGCCTCGGATCGCCCCGATTACTCGGAGATCGCAAGAACCGCCAAACCTGATGATCGGCTGGCAGACTCGGAGATCCGGGCCGGGCCTCCATTCCAGGCCAGGACCGGATAATTCGCCACCGGACGGACAGCCAAAGTCACTCACAGTACTCCGGCATCGCCTTGCGCGAATCACCCGAGCGCCGAGTATGAGCGGCTGATAGCCGGGGCGACTGCGCGCGTTACCGCACGCAGATCATCCAATTCCGGGCCACCCATTTCTACGGCATTCCATTCGAAGCGTCCCCGACCACCAGGGCCACAGAACCGCTGCGTGATCAAGAAAACCCGGGGTGACCGGGACTGAACCGTCCCGGAGTTTCCGGAGGCTCCGGACTCGCCGGGCCAGTTCATCGCGGTATGTGTATCGTTACTGAGAATCTCGCCCGGTCCGTGTCCGACTGACGCAAAGGAGGTCACGCCATGCTGCCTTTCGGACCGCCCAACGTCAAGAAGCTCACCGACAAGAGAAACGTCAAGAAGCTGATCAAGGCATTGAACTATCAGAAGGACACACACAACGCGCGCCCATCTCACACTCGGCTCGAGGCCCGGTCCGTGCGCAAGGCTGCCGCCGACGCACTCGGCCAGATCGGCGATGCCCGAGCCGTCGAGCCCCTCATCGCCGTTGTCAACGACGAAATCCGGGACGTGCCCAACCTTGTCCATCCCGACGACAACGTACTGGCGAGATCCGCAGAAGAAGCTGGCGTGCCTGTTTTCTCTGTCAACGACGAACTCCAGGACGTGCCCAACCTTGTCCATCCCGACCAAGTACTGGCGAGGGTCGCCGAAAAGGGTGATTCCTCCTTTATTTTCGGTTTCCGGCAGGCGTTTGGGATAGTCAAGGCCATAGTCGCCACGGACGAAGTCTCCCTCAATGACGAGATCCAGGACATGCGCAGTCATGCCATCGACGCGCTCGGCCAGATCGGCGACGTCGGCGCCGTCGAACCCCTCGTTACTGTCCTCAATCACCGGTACCAGCACGTTTACGAGCAGGCGCGATACTGCTACGTGCGCGAGCATGCCATCGACGCGCTCGGCCAGATCGGCGACCCCCGCGCCGTCGAGCCTCTCATCGCCATCCTCGATGACGAGAACTGGGACGTGCGGGCGGCTGCCGCCCGGGCGCTCGGTCAGATTGGGATCCCCGCCGTCGAGCGCCTCATCACCGCTCTCACCGCCAGCAACGAGTACGTCCGCGGGGCTGTCGCCCAGGCGCTCGGCCAGATCGGCGACGTCCGCGCCGTCGAGCCTCTCATCGCCACCCTTGATGACGAGAACTGGGACGTGCGGGCGGCTGCCGTCGGGGCGCTCGGCCAGATCGGCGACCCCCGCGCCGTCGAATCGCTCATCGCCGCCCTCAAGCAACGGGACCGAAACGTCCGCGGGGCTGTCGCGAAGGCGCTCGGCCAGATCGGCGACGTCCGCGCCGTCGAGCCTCTCATCAGCGACCTCAATCACCGGGACCGGGACGTGCGGGCGGCCGCTGCGGAGGCGCTGGACAGGCTCGCCTGGAGTCCAGATGAAGGTGCGGCCGGAGCAGCCTACTGGGCGGTTAAGGGCAAGTGAGGCACGCGCGTCCACATCGGCACCCCCGCCGTCGAGCCCTTCATCGCCAGCCATCAACCACCAAGACCGTACGCCCGGCCTTGCCGCGAAGGCGGTCGGCCATATCGGCAACGTCCATCGCAGTGTAGGGCGAGCGCAAGCACCGGCCCAGTCCGCAATCACTTCATCCTGACCAGATTCCCGATTCGATCCAGCCATTCGTAGTGCCAGTGGCGCTCTCGCGCAGTCTTTCGTCATCGCCACAGGATCGACGAACGGGCTCGATCGGCTGTTCGGGGCCGCTCGAGGTTCTGGCAATTGTATGCAGGCGTAAGACGCTGGCTGGCGCGCGGACCTCGGAATGTCGTTCCGCCGCGCGTTCCACCGCTTAGCCCCGGGTCCGCTCGACCACGAACTCGTTCACCTTTAGCTGGCCCTTGCAGGACTCGTCGGGGCACCTGATCTCCTGTCCGCGCCAGCCGTCGTCGAAGGGGTGGACTGCGTTGCAGTGCGGGCAGCGGACGACCAGGCCCGCGCCGAGGTCCGCTGCGGTGACGATCAGGGAGCCATACTGAACGCCAACAAGCTCGATCGAAGCGATGAAGCCGCCGGTGCCGCCCCACGAGGCAACCGGGCGGCTTGGATGCATGGCTACGCAGTATGGCGCGCTTGGTAGCGCGAGGGTGCACAGCTCTACCCCGCTCTGCGGGTCCCAGACCTTAAGTGTCTCGTCGGTGCTGACCGAGACCACGAACGAGCAGTCGGGGCTCACCGCACATCCCAACACGGCGCCAGCGTGGCCGCGCAGCGTTGCCCGCTCGGCCCCGCTCTTCACGTCCCAAAGCTTCAACGTCTCGTCGCTGCTTGCCGAGACGAGGAAGGAGCTATCGGGGCTCACGGCGCAGGCGCGGACTCCGCGCGAGTGGCCGTGGAGCGTCATCTTCTCGGTTCGGCTCTCCGGGTTCCAGATCGTCAGCGCTCCGTCGTCTCCCGCGGACACCAAGAACGAGCCGTCGGGGCCCACGGCGCAAGCGTTGAGCGACGGCTCAGCGACGGTACTGAAGTTGGCGCGCTCGGCCCCGTTCTCGACGTCCCAGAGCCTCAAGGTCCAGTCCCAGCTCGATGAAACCACGAATGCGCCCTCGGGGCTCACTGCGCAGCCCGACACGGCGTCGGAGTGGCCGCGAAGGGTGCCGCGCAGTTCGCCGCTCCTCACATCCCAGAGTTTCAACGTCCGGTCGTTGCTGGCTGAGACGACGAAGGAGCCGTCAGGGCTCACGGCGCAGGCGCGGACTCCGCCGCTATGGCCACGCAGGGTGGTCCGCTCGGCCCCGTTCTCCGCGTCCCAGAGTTTCAGCGTGCCATCTTCGCTCGCCGAGACGATGGCCGACCCGTCGGGGCTGACGGCGCAGCCGCGGATCCCCCCGCCGTGGCAGGCAGGGCTGGGTCGCGCTGCTTCGGTCTCGGCGTCTTCGGTCTTGGCGTCCCAGAGCCTCATCCTCCCACCAGCGGCGCCCGAGAGGATGGAGGAACCGTCGGGGCTCACCGCGCAGGCGACGACCCCGTGAACGTGGCCGCGCAGTGTCGCCCGCTCGGTACCGGTACCTGGGTCCCAGAGCTTCAGGGTGCCGTCGTCGCTCGCCGAGACGACGACCGATCCATCGGGAGTCACGGCGCAGGCATTGACCCATCCGGCGTGGCCGAAGAGGGTCGTGCGCTCCGTCCCGTTCGCCGCGTCCCAGATCTTCAGCGTGTGGTCCGAGCTCGCGGAGACGATGAAGTTGCCGTCGGGGCTGACCGCGCAGCCCGTCACCTTCCCGTTGTGGCCGGAGAGGCTAGCACGCTCCACTCCGGTCGCGGCATCCCACAGCCTCAACGAATCTCCAGACCCCGAGACCAGGAATGAGGCGTCGGGGCTGATGGCCAGGCCGAGACATTCGCCGTCATGCTCGCCGAACCTGGCCAGCTCGGCTCCGCTCTCGGGGTCCCAAAGGCTCAGCGGCCCGTACTCGGTCATCGAGGCGACGAAGGAGCCGTCAGGGCTGACCGCGCAGGCAACGACGCGGCCGGCGTGGCCGCGCAGGGTCATCAGCTCGGCTCCGCTCTCCGGATCCCACAGCTTCAGCGTCTTGTCCGGACCCGCCGACACGATGAAGCTACTGTCAGGACTGATCGCGCACCCGCGGACTCCGTCAGCGTACCCGCCGAGCCTAGCCCGGATCGCCCCGGTTTCCGGGTCCCACACCTTCACCGTTCCGTCCTCGCTTGCCGACACGAAGAAGGAGCCGTCGGCGCTGACTGCGCAGGCTGTGATCCGTTTGGTGTGTGCAGCAAAGACTCGGATCAGGGACTCCGACTCGGTCACCGGCATTCTCGTCCGCAGCCACAGCGTGGCACTCCGACGCGCACGTTCCGCCTCCAGCAGGTCGAGTACCGGCTTCTTCTCCCACTGCAGGCGGTTGTAAAGTTGCTGCCACGTGCGGTCGGGGCGCCCGACGAGGTTATGGGCCTCGAGACGGAGGGCTCGGCCGTAGGCCTCGATCACCTCGCCACGAGGGTCGATGCCTCGCTCTTCGGAGGCTTGCCCGGTCGCCGAAGTCATCGCTCGCAGCGGACGCTCATTTCCATCACGCCGCTCGAGCACGAACCCGTTCACCTTCAGCGGCGCCTTGCAGTACTCGTTAGGGCAGGTGATCTCTTGGCCGCGCCACTTCTCCTCGAACGGATGCGGGACGTTACAGTGCGGGCACCGGACGATTAGGCCATCGCCGAAGTCTGTCGCCGTGACGATAATGCGCCGCCGCCCGATCTCCTTGCCGCCCGACATCGCCCGCAGGGCGATGTCGAAGTCCTCCTGGAGCTGGAACACGCCGGTATATGTGGTGACGTCCTTGCCCTCGGTGTCCCGCGCGGTAACCCTGCCGACCCGCTGTGCCTTCTCCTCGAGGAAGCTGATGTCGGTGAGCGCGTCGTAGAGCTCGTCCCAGCGCTGCTCGCCCGCACGTGTGAGGTGGTGAGGGAGCTCACTCAGGCCGTGGAGTGAGCCTGCTGACCATTTCCGTCTCCCATTGCCCTCGAGACCCGGGCGGAAGTAGTCGGCGAGCTTCGCGTGGTACTCGGGTTCCCGCGCGTCGCTGAGGTACTGCTCGCGGACGACGTCTCCGAGCTCGCGGTGGTAGAAGCCCATCAGCAACGCGTTCTCGTAGGCACGCGTGGTCAGGTAGGGCCGCAGATCGCTGTACAGGCGCGCCCAGAGGACGATCGGCAGCTGCAAACCTTCCGGTGACACGAGGACCTCGTTCAAGAAGTCGTCTAGCTCCTTCGCCTCCCGCTCCCCGGCACGGATCTGTCGCATCCACTCGGCGACCGCGTCGACCCGCTCGGGCTCCTCGCGAGCGCGCAGCTCTGGCTTCGAGTCGTCTCTCAGGTAGTGCCCGAGGCGCTGCCGCAAGTCCAATGGCACGTGGTGGCTAGTGAGCATGAACCAGCGATAAACCTCCTGGTCACGGGAGAGGAGGGCGACGAGCTCTTGCTCCGCAAGGCCGTGGCGAGAGGCAGCCAGATAGGCAAGAGCGTGGGAGACGAGCACCTGGCCGTGGGCGTCCTCGTCCGCGAGCCGGGCGAAGGTGTTCTTTGCGATAATCCCCTTGACGCCGGATGCGAACTTCTCGGGCTTCTTCTCGCTGATCCAGTGGCGGGCCTCCTCGAAGGCGAGCCGAAGGTAGAGAGGATTCCCCCCCGATTCCTCGAAAGCGGTGAGTACAACGCTGCGCTGGCTATCTTGCAGGCTGCGTCCCTTGTCGTTCAGCCAGAGGGTTAGAAGCTCGTCACCCTCGGCGCGCGACATGGCGCCCACCTCGATCAGCCGGGCCTCGGCCTGGCCGGCCCGCTTGAGGCGCTGCACGAGCGGGTCGAGCGTGTCGCCTGGGCGGGTCGACGCGACGAGGCGGACGTGCTCCGGCAGCTGGTTGGGAATCCAGGCCAACCTTCGTGCTGCGTCGCTTCCGGCCAGCTGGTCGAGGGAGTCGATGAACAGGTAGAGCGGGCGCTCGGCACTGGCCAAGCCGAGTCGCTCGCGAAAGTCAGCCGAGAGCTCCTGGAAGTCGCTCGGCACCGCCGCCTCGTCCGCGCCGTAGCGGCGGGCGATCTCGCGGCAGATCCCGAGCAGCAGTCGGTGTCCATCGGAGGAGGCTGGAGTGGCGCCGATGAAGCGAAGGACGACCTGCGTCTCTGGGCGGTCCTGGGCGTGCCGCGCTATCTTCGCGATCAAGGCTGACTTCCCGGTCCCGCCTCCGCCGTGCAGGACGAGCGGGAAAGGGTCGCTGGCGGCGAGGTAGCCGCCAATCCCTCGCAGGAGGTCTTCGCGTCCGACGAAGAAGCGGATCCGCTCGTCGGCGAACTCGTGGTGCGCCTCGCCCTCTGCGTCGAGCTGGCTGTGCCGCTCTGTTCGAGTCCTGTAGGTCTCCGCTCTCGGGGCCTCGGCAGGACACGTGAGCTCCAGCTCGATGGCGCGCTTGAGGGCCGCGTACACGTCGTCAGCGAGCCGGTCCAGGTGATCGGTCGTTGGCGCACCTCGCTTAGCGTCCCAGCCGGCGGCGTAGCTGCGGATAGCGACGTCTGACCCTGCGAGCTTCTGCTTAAGCTCCTGCAGTGGTCGTTGGTCGGAGTCGACGAAACTGAGGATCGGATCCTGCGCGTCGGCTTGACGTGGGTCGGGATCTCCCTCTTTCAGGTTGATCTCGCGTGTGAAGCAGAAGGCCCGGCCCTCGGGTGCCCCCGTCTCTAGCGCTCCCGCCATGATCTCCTGCTCGGTGGCGGAGGACTCGTAGATGCGGCGACGCTCCTCGCTCAATTCCAGTCCGTCGGTGGCAGCCGAAAGGATCTCCCTCAGCCGAGTCTGGGCCTCCTGCCACTGCGCCGCCTCCTCCTGCCGCCACTCGGCGCGATCGGCGAAGTCATCCTCGCGAGGGTGCCCTGTTGGCGCCGAGTCGCCAACGCGGGGGCGGAGCCGGTATTCGACGGCCACCGCGTTCTTGTCGCGCTGATACCACCTGGTCAGTAGCTCTCTCTTGTCCTCCGCGGGCACTCGCCCGAGGATCTTCGTGAACTCCTGCTCGGGGATCTGGGGCGGCAGTGGCCGCCAGCCATAGCGGTTGCCTAGCAGCACCAGGAAGTTGGGGCGGGGCGTTACCTCGCGGCAGCGCCTGATCTCCTCTAGGCAGATGTTCATCGCCTGCTGGTCGAGGCTCGCCTCCTCGCTCACCCCCCAGCGCAGGTCGATGTCCTGGAAGCCGGCTCCGCGTTCGGCGCATAATTCGCGTAGCTTCGGATACGTGCGCTCGCGCAGCACGTTGCGCTCCATCGCGAGGTCGCCGAAGGTGGAGCTGACGAAGACCCGGAACGTGCGCGGCCGGACGGGAGCGGCGGACGTCTCCTCCTTGCGAACCACGTCCTTTACTGCTGCCTCCTTCTTCCTGGCCTGGCTGCTGGTCGCGGAGGAGGAGGCGGCGGCGGTGCGGCCACGCCATGCGGAATCGAGAACCGCCGACGCCGCGTCGGCACTGGCAACCACCCGGCCGTTCCCCTGCGCGCGATGGGCGGCATCCCGAGCGAGGCCAGCGTCGATGCCGATTTCTCGGCACAAGCGCAGGAGACTTAATCTCTCCTCAAAACGACTGCGGCTGCTCTTGTTGCCCTTGCGCTCCGCCAGCCCTGAGATCGCCACGTCGGCAATGTCGGTCAGTAGGTAGTCGGCGTGGCTACGCACCATCGCGTGCGCCTCTTGCCAGCTGGAAGCATCGAGGAACTGCCGGATAACCACTGTTCGTCTCCACGCTTCGCGCAAATTCATGTAGTCAGATTGACTGAACTTCGCTGCTCGCGCAACGCACGTTGAACCCGCCCCTGTGGAGCTCAAATGCGCGATCGTGGCGGTCACCTGCTTCATCTTGTAGTAGCGAGGCTGTCCTGCGGCGATCTGGCGCCGTCGGGGTTCGCGGTGATGCCGACTAGGTGAGCACGGCGGGTGCCGTGCTCGATGACGATCAGGGACATAGACGCGACGAAGCAGCAAGGAGCATACAGAAACGACAATTCGGCGCTGGGCTGACCGATCCACCAACCGACCGTTTTGACGCGCAGAACGAGCCGACTGTGCGTGGGGCGGGCAGATAGCGACGATCACGCAGAGCGACGGGTCTCCGTTTGAGGAAGCAAGACGGGGGCCTGGTATACAGATTGTTATGGCCGTCGGTGCCGCGTGGCACACTCTCGCGCATGACA
>Ga0209517_10009035_pt1 | contig 11504 bp, 11 predicted proteins | sample PeaSoiMetSII2010_FD_187695 | JGI IMG/M metagenome (GOLD analysis project Ga0209517, IMG submission 187695) | Peat soil microbial communities from Weissenstadt, Germany - SII-2010 (SPAdes) (version 2) | ecosystem: Environmental > Terrestrial > Soil > Wetlands > Peat | place: Germany...
GACCGGTTCTGATGTCGCGGGCGTGCAGTCGCTGGTGACGTCGCCCGATTTCGCGGAAAAACTCGCCGAGTAGGCCTGGCATCCAGCAATGTTCCCGGCTCCTTCCAACTTGAGCTTCGCCGTGCGATTCCGGCCCATGGGTCCATGGCGGTTCGGCCCCGATTCAGGCGCGCGCGATCGCGTGGATTTGATTTATCACAGCGATGCGCTCTTCTCGGCGGTGTGCTCGGCCATGTCGCAACTCGGACTGGCCGATGAGTGGTTCAAAGCCACGGCTACGGCGTCGAGTCCGGCAGTGCGCTTCAGCTCGTTCTTCCCGTTCGTGGGCGATACGTTGCTGGCAGTCCCTCCGCGCAGCCTGTGGCCGCCGCCCGAGTCGACCAAGGTCCGCTACAAGGGTGCGCACTTCGTCTCACTATCGGTGATCCAGGCGCTGCTCTCCGAGCAAGCGATCGATGAAGACCGCTGGGCTGTGGATGGCGAGAGCGAGTGCCTGGTGCCGTCAAACCACGGCCGCGGGCCTTTCCGCGTGGCTTTGCGATCGAGCGCTGGAGTGGACCGGCTGCAGCATGCTGGAGTCGAGGTACACTCGACCGCGTGTCTCGAATTCGCTCGCGACGCCGGGCTTTGGACGATTGTTCAATTCTCGGATGGCGATGCCGCGGCGCAATGGCAAGCGCCGGTTCGCAGCGCACTGTTGCTGTTGGCCGATTCCGGTTTGGGTGGCGAACGCTCGCGCGGATGGGGCCGTTCGGAAGCGCCTGAATGGAAACCTTGGACGCCGCCACAAGCGCCTGTAACTGATCAACCCACCGAACGCGCACACTGGCTGCTGTCGCTTTATACGCCGTCGGAAAATGACTCGGTGGATTGGAAGCGCGGCAGCTACGTCACGGTCTCGCGGCGCGGCCGCATCGAGAGCAACGCGCGTTGGGGCGAGCCGAAACCGCCAACCACAATGATCGCCGAGGGTTCCGTGCTCTTGGCCGCCAATGAATTGCGGGGAGCCGCGAGTAACGTGGCTCCCGCCGGCTTTCCGCATCCCGTGTATCGCTCTGGATTCGCGGTCACAGTCCCGATTCCCTGGCGGGTGGCCGCATGAAGTACCGCCTGACGTGTCTCACACCGACGCTGGTCGGCGACGGCCAGCGACTTTCTCCCATCGACTACATGGTGTGGAAAGACCACGTCAATGTTCTGGATCAATGGCGCATCTTCCGTTTGCTCGCCAAAGGGCCGCGATTGGAAAGCTACCTCACTCAACTAAAGAAAGCCGACAAGCTGGACTTTGCGTCCTGGGGCGGCTTCGCGCAGAACTACGCCGGACGGCGCATCCCGTTTGAACACGCCAGCTCCACTCAATATTGGGAAAGAACGCACGCCGAGCATTTGTTCATCCCGACATTCAGCACCGGACCGAGCGGCCCGTACCTTCCCGGCACTGCGATCAAGGGCGCTTTTCGGACGGGCGTCATCCATGGCCGCCTGACCGCGCGCATGCTCACCGAACTCGGCGAGCGCACGACGTCGGAGGGTCGCCTGCCGCGCCATCCTGCGAATTCCGTGGAAGAGTCCGCCCTGGGACCGGCCGGCGCTGACCCGCTGCGCGTGATCTCCGCATACGACTCGAAGAACGTTCCCGCCACCACGTTCAAGATTTACCTTCTGCGGACCTCGACGCTTGAGACCAAAGGCGCTGGAAAATACGAAGTGGCCTGGAAGCAGACGCCGCGCGGAAACGTGAAGCGCGCCGAAGATAGTACCCCCACGTTCGCCGAGATGGCCGAGCCAGGAGCTGTTTTCAAAGGCGACTGGCATCAGAACGCATTTCTCTCGCAGCCGGAAATCGGAAAGGCTCTGCACCGCCGCGCTCACTTGGACACCGGCGCGATGTTTGGGCTTGTCAACACCTACGCGGAGCGGTTGCTCCACGTCCAAAAACAGTACGCGGAGTGGACCGGCCTGGCCCTGCTGAAATCGACCATCGAGCAACTCGAGGCGCGCCTGACGGCCATTCGCGAAGCAAAACGCGGCTGCGTGCTGCCGCTGGGGTGGGGCGCAGGGTTCCTGTCGAAGATCGCATTTCTGGATACACAAGATGAAACTTATCGGCAGATTCTCCGCCAGGTTGGTCTTTATTCGCGCGCCATTCAATCCGGCCTGCCGTTCCCCAAGACGCGGCGCATTGTGTTCTTGGGGAATCAACCGGCCAGTATTCCGGGCTTCGTGCACCTCGAAGTGATCAGCTAGGCGTTAGAATATCCAATGAGCGGGAGGTCCCAATGACTCGTCTCCGTCTTTGTTTGTCGTTGCCAGCCGCGTTGGCTCTGTTGGTCCTTGCTCCTGTTTACGCGCAGAAGGGAAGCGCGGGGCGCACGCCCGATGGGCACCCGGATCTGGAAGGCGTCTGGGATGCGGCCAGCATGACTCCTCTCGAGCGTCCCGTGGAGCTGGGCAACAAGGAATTCTACACGCCCGAAGAAATTGTGGCGTATGAGAAGGCACGCGGCCATGAACTCGATCGCGACCGGCGCGATGGCTCGGCCGAGGCCGATCTGGGCCGCGCTTACAATGACGGCTGGTTTGACCGCGGCTCGCACTTGGCCAGCAACCGGCGCACCTCACGGCTGATCGATCCTCCCAATGGCAGATTCCCGGCCATGACGCCTGAGGCGGCAAAAAAATACGCGGAAATGCACGCCTGGCTGGTCCAGCACGCCGACGACGGTCCCGAAACCCGCATGCTGCCCGACCGGTGCCTGGTATTTTCGCAATCCGGTCCGCCGTTCCTTCCCGGGAATTACAACAACTACTATCAGATCGTGCAGGCTCCGGGCGAGATAGCGATCGTTTCAGAAATGGGGCACCAGGCGCGCACGATTCCGCTGGCTGACGGACCGAAAGAACGTCCTCATCTGCCGCAGACTGTGAGGCAATGGCAAGGTGATTCGGTGGCCCACTGGGAAGGCGAAACGCTGGTGATTGAAACCACCAACTTCCGCGCCAGCCACCAGAGCCGCTTCGGCGTTCAATACGACGGCATGAGCGACGAGAATCTGCGGGTCACTGAACGCTTGACGCGCACCGGTCCCAGCACCATCACCTATCGCGCCACCGTGGTCGATCCCACCGTGTACACGCAACCCTGGACGGTGGAGTTCCCCATGGAAAAGACTAAGAGCGCGATGTTCGAATACGCGTGCCACGAAGGCAACTACGGGTTGGCGGGAATTCTATCCGGCGCGCGCGCGCGGGAAAAAGCCGCACTCAAGAAGTAGAGACTAACGCCCCGTGCCTCCCAGCAGCCGGGGGTTGGCGGCCAGCTTGGTCTTTCTCTCATCGACTAGCTTATGGAATTCGGCATCGTCTAAGTAGACGATATCGATCCACATCTGCAGCATGTCGTCCACGCTTCGCTCTCCGAATCCGGCCCACACCGAAGGATCCGGATTTCGGGGATTGGCCGAGGTGTTGTCATGGATGCCGATCATATGCAGGACAGTACCGGCCGGCAACAACGGCGCAGCGTCGTCCGCATAAATGTAGTTCACGTGCCAGTTGAAATTGAAGCGGTTCACCGAGCCCAGGACTTCGGTGGTGTTGTCGAGATTGATGGCTTCGAGCGTCATACCGCGTCCGCGCATGTGCATGTGCGGCTGGAACGCATCGATGCGAGCGTTACGCGTTAAACGGAAGTAGCCGTCGGTACGGACCACCGTATTGGGCGGGACCTCGAGTTCGTCATTCGGCAGATTGCGAATGGGAATCGATCTGACGTCGTACTTGGGCGTGAAACCCTTGGGGTAGAACTTGAATGCGATGGTGGTGCGGTTGTGCTGCTCCGAACCGATCGCGAAGTAGTGCATGTCGAAGCGCAGCCGTGTTCCTGCCTTGAGCAATCGGCCCGAATTCTCGGAAAAAATTGCCCCGTACTTGCCGATCGCGTATTCAGTGAGAAGAATGCCCGTGGGCGGCGTTCCCGCAGGCGCATCCGGCTCGATGACGTAAACCACGCAGTGATGGACGATGTTCCGATTGCTGGGCTTCACTTCCATCGCTTTGATCCAGCGGTCCTCGGGTAGCGTCATTTCGGCGAACTGATCGATCCACCAGTCCGGCCCCTTGGGATACATAACGAAATCCTTGGGAGTGGTCACCGTAAGATCCGGCGTGCCGATGAACCATTGGGTGTCGGACGCGAAACTGAGCGGCTTTGGCAGGTCGGCGGGATTGCCTTGCGGAGCGCCGGAATCCACCCACTTCACGACGGTCGCGATTTCCGGGTTGCTAAGCGAAATATCATTCTTGTAGTCACGAATGCCGACGGTACCGTCCAGGTGCCACGGGGGCATGTCCCGTGTGGCGACGCGCTGCTTGATGGAACGAGCCCAGGGGCGAACTTCTTCGTAGGTCATCAGCGACATCGGCGCCATAGTTCCGGCGTGATGGCAGGATTGGCAACTCTTTTGGAAGATCGGCGCGACATCCTTGCTGAAAGTGACTGGACTCTCGCTCGTGCCCGTGACCTCGCCGGCGCGTGCCGCGAAAGGAGCCAGGAGGATTCCCGAAAGCGCTAACGTCAACGCGGGCGCCATGTATCTAGCAAACGTCGTCATGACCGGCCTCCTTTAGCGTGCGTCGCTCTTCTTTACTATGACCTTTATCTGAACGTTGGTCCAGCAGCAGTGGTAGCCGAAATTGCCAGCCGCCTCACCTGAGCCGTCGTCCACCACTGCCTGAAGTATATACTCCCCCGGCTCGCTGAATTCCGCGCTGGTTGCGGTCTTGCCGTCGGCCAGCTTGGCGGTCTTCGCACTGAACACAACCGGGCCTGGTCCCCGGTACTTGGACCACAGGACGGTCAGACCGATGCTTTTGCCGTTCACCATTGGGAGGCCGTCGTCGGTTGCGGATACGTTGAATGTGGCCGAACCGGGATTGGTCAGCGTCAGCTCCGCTGGTTGGACCGTAACCACCGGCGGGGTGTTGGAGCTGATGTTTTCGCTGTTACCGCCGCGCGTGGTGTGAAGGCGATCGATCTGCCACACCGGATTGAGCGTCGCGGTCACCTGCGCAGTCTGTCCATGCGCGTTCAGCGTCCACACCAGCTTCTGGTCGCCAAAATCCTTCGGAACCACGACGCGGAATACATCCTTGTGGCGCCTCACGGTGAAATGCGTGGGCTGGCCCCGATCGCCACCGGGTTCGAAGGTGTTGTCCGGTCCGACCGGAATATCCAGCTCTTCTTCGTAATTCCGATTCATGTATCCGAACCAGAGATTGAAGGAGCCGTCCGGGTTGATATCGAAACCCTCATAAACGGGAGCAACGCCTTGTCCCGACCAGTGCCGCACCTGCGCCACTTGCGAGCTGGCGGGCGCGACGGCGAGAAGGAACGCCAAGATGGTTCCGGCCGTGCGCCTTCTCGATCTTTGCATGTTCATCGCCTACCCCAAACAGCAAGGATTGTAACTGTTTCGGAGCAGTGATTCAATGCCAGCCGGCCGCGTTTAGATATGCTCGGCCCGTTCGGCAAAGAGCCGCAGCAGCTCCGTCCACCCACCGGGTGAGTCAATCGAGGTCCGCATGGTATCCGCACCCTCGCCATGACGCTCGAAGTAGCGATGTTCGAGATCGACGCGCGTGGAGCCGTCGCCTACTGGCGTAAAGCGCACCTCCACTTCGCTCGACTTGGCGAGATCAGGTTCGTAACCCCATTCGTGGGTGATCATCCACGCGAGCACGAACCGGTGTGGCGGCTCCCAGACCAGGATCTGGCCCCAGTCGCATTCGCTGCCGTCGATTTGTTCGCTGTAACAGCGCCCACCGGCGCGCCCTTCAATGACGCCTTTCTTCATCGGCAACTTCCCGATATGGTGCGTGCGGGGCCACCACGTGTCGACTCCGTCGGTGAATACATGAAATGCGCGCTCGACGCTGGCCTTGACGGTAATGCTCTTGCGAACTGGCACGCTTTGCGTTTTCGCGGTAGTAGTTGTCATCATTTCTCCTTTGTAGGGTGCTCTTCCACCTTTTTCTTGAATGCGGCCAACCCATGGCCCCAGAACTGGTCAAAATACTCACGCAGTGAATCGAACCCCGCGGGATTTATCTGGTACAGCCGCCGGTTTCCTTCGGGCCGGTCAACAACCAAGCTGGCGTCCTTGAGAATCCGCAGATGCTGCGAGATGGCCGGCCGGCTCACAGGCAGACCATCCGCCAGCTTGCCGACTGACAGCGGACCGTTGAGCAGGCGGGCCAAAATAGCTCGGCGGGTAGCATCTCCAAGGGCATCGAGCTGCGACTCTTGGTAAGTATTCACTAACCGTACGTATATACTTACCGACTCAGCTTGTCAACAGCTTTCTTGCGGCGAATGCTGCAATCATCTCCCCATCCATACGACTCATCCGGTTTTTCGACCCCTGGTCCGAACCTCGCTCGGAATCCCAGCGCCCCGCCTATTCTGTACTTGCAAGGAGTCCCCAATGAAAATGCAAAAGACAACCATCGCCGCCTTGACTATCCTCATCGCTGGCGTCCTTCTGAGTCAGGACCGTTTCGACATGAAGGTCCGCAACTACTTTTTCGCCGGTCTGGCGGGTGACGGCGCGGCGCTTCAGAAGGGCATGAAGATCTGCGAAGACATCATCGCGAACGACCCGAAGCAGCCCGAAGCTCTGGTCTGGCACGGCACGGGCCTGATCACCGAGTCCCGTGAAGCGTTCCAAAAGGGCGACCAGCAGAACGGAGAGATGCTGTGGCAACGCGGCCTGGACGAAATGGATCAAGCCGAGGCCATGGCACCGAATGATCTTGGCGTCCGCATCGTCCGAGGCGCCGTGCTGCTGGTTGCTTCTCAATACTTGCCCAGTGAGGCCGCCCACCCTTTAATCGAGAAGGGCCTGAGTGACTACGAAAAAGCGTACTCAGTCCAGGGCCCTGATCTCAGCCGCCTCGGAACGCATAAGAGCGGTGAGCTCATGATCGGCATCGCCGATGCTTACGCCCGGCTGGACCAGCTGGACAAGGCGCAACAGTGGTTCGAGCGGATTGAAAAAGAGCTTCCGGGCACGCCCTACGCCACCTCGGCAGCCACGTGGATGGAGACCAAGACGCTCACGCCACGGCAGGCTGGTTGCCTGGGCTGCCACACTGGGGCGGTAGATCAAAGCAAGTAAGTAAAATAAGGAGGCCCAGTCATGAGCACGCCAAAGTATGCCAGAAGTCTCCTGAGCGCGGTGATCGTGGACACGGCTTTTGCGTTCATTCCGCCGATTCTGCTTTTCACGCTGAATCCCGGCATCACTTGGGCTGCGCTCCTGGAGGACTTTCGCTTCTCTTGGATCTACTCGAACTGCATTGGCGGATTTGCATTCTTTCTCATTCCGAAAGTGTGGATGGGGACTTGCGCGTTGCCCCAATGGTTTCGGTGGAGCGCTCGCGTGGTCGCGATGTTTGCCGCGTGCGTCGTGGGCAGCTTACTGGCCGGCTTGATCTTCGTTGCCTTGCGCTGGAACCAAATGAACCTCTATTGGACCCATTTTCTGGGCTCACTAAAACTGGCTGCCTTTCTTACACTTGTTGCCGGATTCACGATTGGCATCTACAAGACACTGCGTGGACGTCTGGAAGAAACCACTCTGCAACTTCGCACCAAGGAACTGGAGCGCGAGCGGGCGCTCAAGCTGGCGACGGAAGCGCAGCTTGCCTCGCTCGAATCGCGAATTCATCCGCATTTCCTGTTCAACACGCTGAACTCCATTTCATCGCTGATTCCCGAAGACCCGGCGCGCGCCGAACGCCTGGTAGGGCAGATGGCCGCGCTGCTGCGTTTTTCGCTCGACGCCAATCAATCCAGCCTGGTACCGCTCGAGAGCGAGCTGAAGATTGTCGCCGACTATCTTGAGATCGAACGCGCCCGCTTCGGCGACCGGCTGCGTTATCAAATCGATGTTCCCGCGGACTTGAACGAATCGCGCATCCCACCGCTGTCGCTCCAGACGCTGGTGGAAAACAGCGTGAAGCACGCCATCGCGCCTGACCGCGCTGGTGGCGAGATTCGCATCACCGGTGCTCACGCTGACGGCCTTTGCCGTGTCGAAGTCTCGGACTCCGGCCCCGCGTTCCAGCTTGAATCGGCGCCTTCGGGCCACGGGCTGGACAATCTCAAGGACCGATTGTCGACACTGTTCGGAGACCGGGCTGCGCTCATACTGCAGCGTGCGGGCGGGCGCAACAACTTAACGCTGTCAGTCCCACAGGTTGTGAACGGACATGCGGGCATTTCTGGTTGACGACGAAACGCTCGCGCTGAAGCGCCTGCAACGGATGCTGGCTGCGACCAAACGGGTGCAGGTGGCCGGCACGAGCACCGATCCGGTGGAGGCTGTGCCCGCCATTTTAGCAGCGAAACCCGACATCCTTTTCTTGGATATCGAAATGCCCGGCATGACCGGCTTCGAGATGCTGACGCATCTTCAGCCGCAGCCCTGGGTGGTGTTCACCACGGCGTATGATCGCTACGCGCTGGAGGCCTTTGGCGTCAACTCCGTTGACTATTTGCTCAAGCCGATCGAATCCGCGCAGCTGGATCGCGCGGTCGACAAGATCGAACGCCTGCGTGGGAGCGCCGCGACGCCGCCCGAAATGCGGGAGTTGATCGAAAAGCTGGCGGCGGCCGCCGGGGGTGCCCGGCCCATGTACCCGGACCGCGTGGCGTCCAAAGTCGGCGAGCGCATCGAGTTCATCGATCTCGAACACGTGACACACTTCTTCGCCTCCGACAAACTCACCTTCGCGGCCACAGTGGCGAAAAACTACGCGGTGGTTTACACCATACAGGAGTTAGAGGAGAAGCTCGACCCTACCCGATTTGTTCGGGTTCATCGCGCCACGCTGGTCAACGTCGCCCATGTACGCGAGCTGCACTCCTGGTTCGGGGGGAAAATGATGGTGCGGTTGAAAGATCCCAAACACACCGAGCTTGCGGTGTCGCGCGATCGCGTGCGGGCGCTCAAGGAGCGGCTGGGGATTTAGCGCAGTTGCTTCAGGCGCTTCTGGGCTTCCTGATCTCCGAGTTTGGCGGCTTTTTCGTAGAGTTGTTTAGCTGCGTTCACATCTCTGGGAACGCCGGTTCCGTCTTCTAAGAGCGTCCCGAGATTGTACATGGCCGCCGAGTTTCCAGCATCGGCTGCCTTGCGGAACCAATTGGCCGCGTCCGTGTCGCTTTGCTCGACGCCGTTTCCCAGCCGATACATTCCACCGAGATACAGCATTGCGGCGGTATTACCCTTGTCCGCTCCCTTGCGAAACCATTTCGCGGCCTCTTCATCGTTCTTGTCTACTACGGCTCCCTCCATGAACATCTCACCCAGATCTTGCATGGCGCGAGAATCCCCCAGGTCCGCCGCCTTTCGCAATAGCGCCACGGCTTCGGCGGATTTACCTCCGCTGCGTTTTTCGACTGCCGCGCTATAGAGGTTGCTGGCTTGGGTTTGCTTATCGACGCGAGTGGGCGGAGCTGGGCTTGGAGTAACGGGCGGTGAAGCCACCTGTGGAGGATTCACTGGGGGCGGCGGCTCGACGCTCGGAACAGGGGCTGTGGTTTGCGCGGGGGCCGGGCTGGTCTGAGCTACAGCGGCCTTCTGGTCCGAAACGACAGGAACGCGATGAGATGGATGGGCCGCGCGGTAATAGAAAAGAATGAGATCGAGGATAATGAGCGCGCCACCGGCGGCTGCCACGTACCACAACGATTTGGACCGCCGCTTTTTGGTGATTGTAGGCGGAATCGTTGCCAACGGCTCTCGCGGCGGCACGGCTAACTGGGTCTCTTCAAGAAGCTCGGGGTCGCCAACTCGCGAGATTGTTTCCTCGAGCGCCGCAACGAACTGCGCGCAGCTCTCGTACCTCTGCTCGGGGTTTCTGGCCAGCGCGCGATGCAATACTTCATCCAGCCCCAGCGGCAGAGTGGGATTCGACCTTCGTATGGAAGGGCGGCCTCCATACACGATGGTGTGTGCGAGCGTCGCGAGCGAATCTCCCTTAAATGGCCGGTTTCCGCTCAGAAGCTCGTAAGCCACTACCGCGAGGGAGAACTGATCGGACCGTCCATCCACGGGCTGCGCTTCAATCTGCTCCGGAGACATGTAGCTCGGCGTGCCCATGATCATGCCCGCCACGGTGCCATGTTCGGTGGACATACTCTTCGCGATTCCGAAGTCGGCCACCTTCACCGTGGTCCCCTTGTGAAGCATGATGTTGGCGGGTTTCACGTCACGGTGAACCACTGAGTTCTGATGAGCATAATCGAGCGCCGCGGCCGTCTGCCGCAAAATATCCAGCGACTCTTCGACCTTCAATCTGCGTCCCGAGGCCAGCGTTTTCTCGAGCGTTGGTCCATCCACTCGCTCCATGGCGATGAAGGCGGTGTCACCGTCCTGTCCCACGTCGAGGATGACGACAATGCCCGGATGAAACAGCCGGCCGGCCGCGCGCGCTTCGCGGAACAGCCGATCGCGCATGAACTCCGCTTCTTTGGAGCCCGCGTGGAACTGAAGATTGATGATTTTAACGGCCACGCTGCGCCCGATGAGCGGGTCCATGGCTTCGTACACCACTCCCATCGCGCCACGGCCCAATTCGCCGCTCAGAAGATAGCGTCCCATGCGTTCCAGCGGGCGAGTGGGACCTTGCAGGAGCGTCCCGCCCGTGGTGAGCGATTCGAGCAGCCGCACCACCCCTTGGTATGTTTCCAGATCGTTCGTGCAAGCCGCTTTCAGGAAAGCCAGCCGTTGGCCTTCCGGCTTCTCGATCGCTTCGTCAAAGAGCTTGCGAACGCGTTGATGTAATTCCGGGGACATTGGGGAGGAGCGGGTTCATATCCTGGCGCTCGTCAACAACGGAATCTGTCCATAGTAGCATCCATTGTTCAATCAGCAGAAACCGGCCAAAAGACGCTATTCTGGAAGTTAAACCCACGTATGCAGTCCACCGTCAGCCCAGTTCAGACCGAAGCGCCGAAACATGTCGCGGAGAAACTGGTTTTTTCGATCCTGCTGTCCGCCGCTTTCTGCCACTTCTTGAACGACATGGTTCAGTCGCTGATCCCAGCGATTTATCCCCTGCTGAAAGCGTCCTTCCATCTCGACTTCGGGCAAATCGGGATGATCACGCTGACCTATCAAATCACCGCCTCGCTGCTGCAGCCCCTGATCGGTCACTACAACGATCGCCGTCCACAGCCGTATTCGCTGGCGATCGGCATGGGTTTCACGCTGCTCGGCTTGATCGCGCTCTCGCGGGTATCCACTTATCCGACGCTTCTGATGGGCGCCGCGCTGGTGGGCATTGGCTCGGCGGTGTTTCATCCCGAATCCTCGCGCGTGGTCCGCATGGTTTCCGGAGGACAGCACGGTTTCGCGCAAGCGGTCTTTCAAGTGGGAGGCAACGCCGGGTCGTCGCTCGGCCCGCTGCTCGCGGCGTTCATTGTCCTGCCAAAC
>Ga0209517_10009036_pt1 | contig 11503 bp, 10 predicted proteins | sample PeaSoiMetSII2010_FD_187695 | JGI IMG/M metagenome (GOLD analysis project Ga0209517, IMG submission 187695) | Peat soil microbial communities from Weissenstadt, Germany - SII-2010 (SPAdes) (version 2) | ecosystem: Environmental > Terrestrial > Soil > Wetlands > Peat | place: Germany...
GCGTGGAAGTCTGCCCGGCGAAGAGCAAGAGCGAAGTGAAGCACAAAGCCATCAACATGGAAGATCAAACGCCTCTGCGCAAGCCGGAAAGCGCGAACTGGGACTTCTTCCTGTCCCTGCCGGAATTCGACCGCAACAAGCTATCGCACTCGCAGGTGAAAGATTCGCAGTTGCTCGAGCCGTTGTTCGAGTTCTCGGGCGCTTGCGCGGGTTGCGGAGAGACGCCTTACATCAAATTGCTGACACAACTTTTCGGCGACCGTTTGCTGATCGCCAATGCGACCGGCTGCTCTTCAATTTATGGCGGGAACCTGCCCACCACGCCGTACACTTTGAACAAGGAAGGCCGCGGTCCCACGTGGTCGAATTCGCTGTTTGAAGATAACGCGGAGTTCGGTCTGGGGATGCGCCTGGCGGTGGACCAGCAAAACGTGTACGCGCGCGAGTTGCTGACGCGGATGAATGGCACGATTGGCGAAGTGCTCGTCAAGGGTCTGCTGGAAGCCGATCAAACCAAGGAACTGGGGATTCAGGAGCAACGCCAGCGCGTTGTGGAGCTGAAGAAGAAGTTGCGGACGCTGAATACGCTAGAGGCGCAGGCGCTTCTGCCTGTTGCCGATTGCCTCGTGCGCAAAAGCGTGTGGCTTTTGGGCGGAGACGGTTGGGCCTACGACATTGGCTTTGGCGGACTCGATCACGTGTTGGGATCGGGGCGCAACGTCAATGTGCTGGTGATGGACACGGAAGTCTACTCCAATACCGGTGGACAGATGTCCAAGGCGACTCCGCGCGGCGCCGTGGCGAAATTCGCAACAGGTGGAAAGCACACCGCGAAGAAAGACCTGGCGATGGAGGCGGTCAGCTACGGTTACGTTTACGTGGCGCGTGTGGCCATGGGTTCAAGCGACACGCATACGGTGAAAGCGTTCCTGGAAGCGGAGGCGCACGACGGGCCTTCGCTGATCATTGCTTACAGCCACTGCATTGCGCATGGCTACGACATGTCCATCGGATTGGACCAGCAGAAGAAGGCGGTGTTGGCGGGCTATTGGCCGCTGATGCGCTACAATCCTTCGCTTCGCCTGGAGGGCAAGAATCCGTTCCTGCTGGATTCCAAGGCGCCCAGCATTCCCTTGAAGCAGTACGCCTACCAGGAAGCGCGTTACACCATGCTCGTGCGCAGCGATCCGGAAGCGGCGCGTGAGCTTCTGAAACTGGCGCAGGACGATGTGGAACGTCAGTGGCGCGTCTACGCCAACAGGGCCGCGATGGCAGGGCGTTCCGAATCTCCGCATATTGCGCCGGAAGCACCAGACTCCGCACCTGAACCCGTGAAGAAGGGGGGGGAAGAGGAATGAGCGACCTTTCGACGAAGTACCTCGGACTCAACCTGAAATCACCCTTGCTGGCTTCAGCTTCGCCGCTGTCGGAATCGGTGGATAACATCAAGCGGCTCGAGGATCACGGCTTGGCGGGCGTGGTCCTGCCGTCATTGTTCGAGGAGCAATTGGAATTGGAAAGTCAGGCAATCGATTCGGATCTTTCCCGTGGAACGGAGAGTTTTCCCGAATCCGCGAATTTCTTTCCTGATCTGCAAACCTACAACCTGGGTCCGGATGGCTATCTGGAATTAATCCGGCACGCCAAGGAAGCCGTGGATATTCCCATTATCGCCAGCATCAACGGCGTATCCAGCGGCGGTTGGCTGCAATACGGCCGTTTGATGGAAGAGGCGGGCGCCGATGCGATTGAGTTGAACGTCTATTCGATCCCCACGGACCCAGCCCTGAGCGGGGCAGAGGTGGAGCAGGGCTATATTGAGTTGGTGAAACAACTGAAGCGCAGCCTGCGCATTCCCCTGGCCGTGAAGCTCTCGCCGTTTTTCAGTGCCCCGGCAAATATGGGAGTGCGGCTCGATGAATCGCGCGCGGACGGCATCATCCTGTTCAACCGCTTCTATCAGCCAGATTTTGACATTGACCAGTTGGAGGTATCTCCTTCGCTGGCTCTCAGCCGCCCGGAAGAACTTCTTCTTCGCTTGCATTGGACAGCCATCCTGTTTGGCCATGTGCGCGCCGATCTGGGAATCACCGGTGGCGTACACAGTTCACGTGACCTGCTGAAGTGCATATTGGCGGGGGCAAAGGTGGCATTCATGACTTCCGCGTTGCTGCGCAACGGCGTGCATCATGCCGCGCACGTGCTGGCCGAAGCGAATCGCTGGTTGGACGAGCATGAGTACAGCTCCATTCAGCAGATGTGCGGAAGCATGAGCCACGGCTCCGTGCCCGATCCCACGGCATTTGAACGCGGCAATTACATGAAGGTGCTCAGCTCGTATACGCTGCGGGCCAACGTATTCAACGATTAGCTGACCTGTGCTGATAATTTCAGCGGACTTCTTGAGGGAGTGTTGTTTACCGCACCAAGGCCGGGGAAATGACCTCATCGGCCAGGGCGCGAGCTTCTGCCACGAAGTGTTCCAGCAGCGCAGTCGCATCCGCTTCGGAGTAGGATTCTGCTGCCGGGAATTTTCTGCTTAGTTCCTGCCAGCATTCCAGGTACGCGAAGGGTTTCTCGCCTTCGATTTCGTGGCCGTAATCCATGCCGCATCTTCTGCAAATCTGATCCGCGACGCTGACGATGTACGTCACGTCGTTCGGTGGGGCCTGCTCCACCGGATGCATGTGGTATTCGATCACGTTGGCGATCTCCACCGGGAGCCGCCAAAGCTCCGCCAGAATGCGCCCGCTTTCCGCGTGTGTGAATCCCATATCGCGGAGTTCCACCGCTTCGATAGAAGTTCTTTCCGTGGCGGCTTCCTCCATAACGTCGCGGAAATCCTCGGGAAAAAGAATCGCGTTTACGAGAATCCCGATGTCGTGGAGCAGTCCGGCCAGGTAGGCCTGTTCGTGATTGGCTGCGCAGAATGTTTCGGCGAGGTTTTGTGAAACCACCGCAGTGGCAAGGCCATGACGCCAGAACACCTCTTTTCCCACGCAACTGCTGAGGTTGGCAAACAGCAAAGGGAGATTGCAGGAGAAAGCGATGTCGCGAATGCGCCAAAGCCCCAGCGAAAGGACGGCCTCGCGAACGGTTGCCACGTCTCCTCGTTGGCGATACAGCGCTGAATTGGCCTGGCGAAGGCACTGTGCGGTTAGAGATTTGTCATAGGAAATGGTACGTGCGATCTGGCCAACATCGATCTTATTGACGCGCGCGCTCAAAGCTTCGCAGAGCGTTGTCAAGATTGTTGGCATGGCGGGTAGATTGCCCAACTGTTTTACCCGTTGCGTCAGGATGTCGTAGGTGACCGGATTCACGCAGGACCTCAGTTCGCGATTGCAGGCTGCACACGCGCACACAGTCCGAAATCATCCGCCTTCGCCGAACTAATGGAGCAAGCCGCCCTCCAGAAAATGTGGAGCAAGTGAACAAGCTTTGCGAAAGGGGATGTTCCAAAGGCGAACAAACATTCCTTTTGCGATTCACTTCTTTTATCGTCTTGAGCGGCGCTTGCCTCTCCCCGACCGCCTTCCCGAGCAGGAAATTCCTTCCAATAAGCACGTTGGCGGGCAACTTACCGTTGGCGTTGGACTCGCTAACCGAGGAAAAGAAGTAGGCTGCATGGCACTCGGGGTGCATATTCCCGGCACTGGAGTTACCTGCTGTCTTTCTGCGCATGACAACACCTGAAACGCTAAATCGATTCCTGGCGCGTCAGCCCATCCTGACTCCCAAGCGGAAATTGTTCGGCTATGAGATCCTGTCGCGCTATGGCCCGGAAAATTACTGCCGTCCCATGGCCGGCGACCAATTCCATGTGAATGGAATGGACGAGCTGTTTCTGATGGGAATTCAGACCATGACCGAAGGGCTGCCCGCGTTCCTGAACTGCACGCGCGAATTTCTTGTGAAGGATTATTTGACGCTCATGCCGCGCGAATTGGTCGTGGGCGAAATTCTGGAAAACGTTTCGCCAGACGACGAAGTGCTGGGCGCTTGCCGGAGAATGAAAGAGCAGAATTACCGCTTTGCTTTGGACGACTATTGCGATCACCCGGACGTGCGTCCGCTGCTGGACATTGCGGACTTCGTCAAGCTGGATGTGCTCCTGACCAGTTTTGAGGAACAAAAGCGAGTCGTGGATATCTGTCACGGACGCGGCATTCCCGTCGTCGCCGAAAAAGTGGAAACCGACCAGCAATTCCACAGATGCCTGGACATTGGTTACGACTTCTTTCAGGGCTATTTCTTCTGCCGCCCGCAAATTGTGGGGCGCAGAAGCGTGCCAGCAAACAAAACGGTGTACCTGCAGCTCTTGCAGGCTGCCAATGCGCCGCAATTCAATCTGAACAAAATATCGTTGATCTTCAAGCGCGACGTTTCGCTGTCGTACCGCCTGCTGCGCTATCTGAATTCCGCGGCATTTGCGTTTCGCGTGGAAATTCATTCGATTCCTCACGCCCTGACGCTTCTTGGTGAGCGCGCCATGCGCAAGTGGATCTCGCTTGTCAGCGTCGCGGCGCTGGGTGATTCCGTTGCGGACGACCTGCTGCGTTTGCCATTGCTCCGAGCGATGTTCTGCGAACTGATCGGCCAGAAAATCGGGATGATTCAGGAGACCAACGAACTCTTCCTGCTGGGCTTGCTCTCGGTGATGGATGCGTTGCTAAACGTTCCGATGGCTGACGTGCTGAGGGAAATTCCCGTGGATGAAGAGATCAAAAGAGCTTTGCTTGGCCATCAGAGCCGCTACCGCCCGGTTTTCGAGGTCGTGCTGGACTACGAGAGCGGAACCTGGGAGCAACTGGCGCATTCCGCCCGGCATATCCGTTTGCACGAGAATTTCCTTCCCGATCTGTACTTGCGCTCCGTGCGCTGGGTCGGCGAGGTGCTTGCGGATTCACCCGTGCTTGTTTGATCTCCCACGCTTCTGCTACTCCTCAATTTCAGCGAAAACCTCTTCCGCCAGGTGAAAGGCGGAATTCGCCGCGGGTACGCCACAATAAATTGCCGTTTGCAAGAGCACTTCGCGCAACTCTTCGCGAGTCACGCCATTCTGCAGCGCGCCGCGAATGTGCATCTTCAATTCATCACCGCGATTCAAAGCGACAAGCATTGCAATTGTAGTCAGACAGCGTGTTTTTCGCGGCAAGCCAGGACGCGTCCATATCTCGCCCCACGCATAGCGCGTGATCAAATCCTGGAAGGCAGAGTTGAACTCGTTCTCGGCCGCCTGGGCGCGCTCGACATACGCTTCTCCCAGCACCACGCGGCGTACCTTCAATCCTTCTTTGTGGCGTTCGCGTTCGTCCATGTGAAGCTCCCCTATTTCACAAGAAAATTGATTACGTGGCTGTTGAATTCGTCCCGGGCTTCGAGGTTCGATAGATGTGCGGCGTTTACTTCCACCCATCTTGCGCCGGGAATATGTTCTGCAACAAACTGGCCATCCGCCGCTGGGGTACTCGAATCGTGCGTTCCGCCAAGGATGAGCGTGGGTACTTTGACATTCTGCAGAGCATTGCGCTGATCCATGTCGCGGACTGCGGCACAATTGGCGATGTAGCCTTCCGGGTTTGCCTCTTCGAGCATGCGCAAGACCCCTGCGGTTTCCGTGGGATGAGCAGCTCGGTAGGATGGCGTCAGCCAGCGTTCAAGGACGGCGCCAGCCACCGCGCGCATGCCACTCTTTTGAACGGCGTCAATCCGCGCATTCCAGGATTCCAGCGTGCCGATCTTCGCAGCGGTATTGCAGAGCACGATTTTGTGGAACCGATTCGGTGCGTTCGCTCCAAGAAACATCCCGGTCATTCCTCCCATGGAAAGCCCACAGAAATAAATGCGATCCATTTGCAGACAATCAAGGAGGCGCACAACGTCCCAACTCAACTGCTCGATGGTGTACGGGCCCGGAGTGATGCTGGATTGGCCGTGGCCGCGCGTGTCGTAGCGCAGCAGACGAAAGTGCTTTGTGAATGTCACGACCTGCGGGCCCCACATGCGGTGCGTGGTGCCAAGAGAGTTGGAGAAAACAAGAACGGGGGCGTGCTCCGGGCCGGCCCATTCATAGAAGATCTGAGCATCCGGCAGTTTGGCAAAAGGCATGAGCGTGGCGCTCCTTGTACAAAGGACTATTAAATCGCGCGGGATTCCGCAATCACGCGGCGGATGAATTCATCGGCGCTGCCCAAATAGTTTCGCACATCGAAGAGGCTTTCCAGGTCGGCCGTCGTCAAATGTCCGCGCAAGCCCGATTCTTCGCGAAGAATATCCTTCAGATGGCGATTCTGATCGCGCGCTTTCTTGCAAGCGGCTTCCACCACAATGTGCGCGGGCATTTTACCCATGCGATCGCCCAGGGCCATGGTGACGGCCTCCGCGAAAATGAGGCCGTTGGTGACATCGAGATTTTTGCGCATGCGTTCGAAGTCCACTTCAAGGCCCGGCAACATCTCCGCCAGATGGTGAAGCGCTCCTCCGGAAAGACACACGATGTCCGGAAGCGTTTCCCATTCGGCGTGCCAGCCGCCCAGCCCACGCTGTTCCTCCTGTGGCATGGCGGAAAGGATCGTGGCGACAAGGCCGGGAATACGCGTTGCAGCCGCGAGGACCACGGCACAAGTCACCGGATTGCGTTTGTGAGGCAGGGTGGAAGAACCGCCGCGCCTTTCAACGAACGGCTCAGAGAGTTCGGCGATTTCCGTTTGTGCGTGCAGCGAAATGTCTCGCGCGATCTTCCCCAAAGTTCCCGCGCACAGGCCAAGAGTCGTGGCAAGCTCGACCATGCGATCGCGGTGCGTGTGCCAGGGAATTGCCGAGAGCGTGAGTTCGAGTTCGTCGCCCATGGCCTTAGAGACTTCCAGGCCGCGGCCGCCAAGCGCGGCAAGCGTACCAGCAGCACCGCCAAATTGCATTGTCAAGACACGCGGCTTGATTTCGACGAGGCGCTTACGGTGGCGCGTAATGGCATCAAGCCAGCCCGCAACGATGAAGCCGAAAGTTGTCGGCAGGGCTTGCTGCATCCAGGTCCGAGCCACAACGGGAGTGGCGCGATGCTTTTCGGAAAGCGCGATCAAGGCACCGCTCAGGTGAGCCAAGTCCTGGTCAATCAGATTCAACGCGCCACGCACTTGCAGGACACAACCGGTGTCAATCACGTCCTGGCTGGTGGCGCCCCAATGAACGAAACGAGCCGCATCCTTGTTCTCAAGCGCGACCAGTTCCGTAAGTTTCCGAATCAAGGGAATGGCCAGGTTGCCGGAGAGTGCGGCATCTTTGGCGATGCCCGCGAAATCAAAATTGTTCGCGCGGCACTTGTTCGCGATGATTTGCGCTTGGGAGGGCGGCACAATCCCGCATTTGGCCTCAGCACGGGCGAGCGCAGCCTCAAAATCCAGCATGCCCTGGATGCGCGCTTCGTCGCTGAAAAGCTTATCCAGTGCGTCGTAGCGAAATAAGGCGTCGAGAAGGCTCATCGGCGGCAGTGTCTCCGTGGGTCAACAATCGAAAAATACGGTTTCGTGTTCGCCCTGTAAACGAATATCCCACTCAAGAGTCTGCGGCTCCGTCGCAATCGGCCGGGCAATCAGCGTGGCGCGGCGCCCTGCGGGCACAAGATTCAAGACATGATCTGTGGCGTGCGCTGCATCATCGGGGAAATAAAGGCGCGTAACCAACCGGCGCAGCAATCCACGCATGAACACCGCAATCTGAATATGCGGTGCTTGCGAACGGCCATCCGGCCCAGGCACGGTTCCGGGCTTGATGGTCGTGAAGGAGAATTCGCCGCGTTCATTCGTGGGGATGCGCCCGAAACCGAAAAATTCTTGATCCGGTGATTTCGCCCTGGCATTTTCCGGCTGAGCGTACTTGCCGCTGGTATCAGCCTGCCAGAGTTCAAGGCAAGCGTCGGGAACGGGCTGGCCTTCGCCATCCAGTATTCGCCCACGAATCGTGACACGCTGGCCGCTCGGCGCACCGTGCGGGAGATCCGTGCGATTCAGCCAATCAAAGCCGATGCTGAAATACGGGCCCACGGTCTGCGAAGGCGTAGTTTCTCCGCTCATGTCATCGCTCCATGGGAGTGGCGTTGCGGCCACGCAGCACAATATCAAAACGGAAACCCAAAGCGATCTCTGGAGTGGTCGTGGCCCAATCAAAAACCGAAATCAAGCGCTTGCGCGCGGATTCCACCGGCACGCTGTTATAGATCGGGTCGAACTCGAGCAAAGGATCACCGGGGAAGTACATTTGCGTGACGAGGCGCGTGGCGAAAGCTGGGCCGAACACGGAGAAGTGTATGTGCTGCGGGCGCCAGGCGTTGTAATGATTGCGCCAGGGATACGCGCCGGGGCGAATGGTGACGAAACGGTAGCAGCCTTCGTCGTCGGTAAGTGTCTGCCCCATGCCGGTGAAATTGGGGTCGAGCGGAGCGTCATGCTGATCCGCTTTGTGCAGGTATCGCCCGGCCGCATTAGCCTGCCAGATTTCTACCAACGAATTTGGCACGGGGCGGCCATCTTCATCGAGAAGTCGCCCACTGACAACGATGCGCTCCCCAAGAGGTTCGCCCTTGTGCTGCCGAGTGAGATCGAAGGCCTTGGGCGGAACAACATCTCGGGGGAAGTATGGCCCGGTCGTTTCGGAATGCGTGTGCGGCAACGGAATCAAAGGTTGCGTGGGAGCGCGTTTAATTGAGGAAGCGTAAGGCGGATACAGAAGCCCCGGCTGTGTACCAGGGGAGGGCCTGCGATATCGCAGCATCGGCATCATGCTCCGTTTCTCTCAGACGCGTTCGAGTATTACAGCAATGCCCTGGCCCACGCCGATGCACATGGTGCAAAGCGCGTAACGCCCCTTGGTGCGCAGCAATTGATAGAGTCCCGTGGTAACCAGGCGCCCGCCGCTGGCCCCGAGCGGATGACCGATGGCGATGGCACCGCCATTGGGATTGACGTGCGCGGCGTCATCCGAAAGGCCAAGCTCGCGAAGAACGGCGAGGGCCTGGGCCGCAAAGGCTTCGTTTAATTCGATGACGTCCATTTGCGAAAGATTCAGACCTGCTTTGGTGAGAACTTTGCGCGTCGCGGGAACCGGCCCCATGCCCATAATGCGCGGGGCAACCCCAGCGGCGGCAGAGGCGAGGACGCGAACCTTGGGCGTCAGGCCATAGCGCTTAACGGCGTCTTCGGAGGCGAGAAGCAAAGCGCACGCGCCGTCGTTCACGCCAGATGCGTTGCCGGCCGTGACGGTGCCTTCTGGCTTCACGACGCCTTTCAGTTTTGCGAGCGCTTCGAGCGTCGTGTCTGGGCGCGGATGCTCGTCCACGCTAACGAGCAAGGCCTCACCTTTTTTTTGCGGGATGGACACGCTGATAATCTCTTCCGCCAGGCGTCCAGCCTTCATCGCTTCGCTGGTGCGTTGCTGGCTGCGAAACGCGAAAGCATCCTGATCGGCTCGCGCAATGTGGTATTCTTCGGCGACGATTTCCGCGGTTTCCGGCATGGCGTCGGTGCCGTATTTGGCTTTCACCGCGGGATTCACGAAGCGCCAGCCAATCGTGGTGTCCTCAATCCTCATGTTGCGCGAAAAGACAGCGTCCGCCTTGCCCATCACGAATGGGGCGCGCGACATGCTTTCCACGCCGCCCGCAACGATAAGATCCACTTCGCCACTCTTGATGGCGCGGGAAGCGACAGCGACAGCGTCCATGCTGGAGCCACACAGGCGATTCACCGTGCTGCCGGAGATTTCCTTAGGTAGGCCCGCCAGGAGCAGCGCCATGCGCGCCACGTTTCGATTGTCCTCGCCTGCCTGGTTGGCGCAGCCGTAGACCACGTCATCCAACGCGCCCCAGTCAACCTTCGGGTTGCGCTCTACCAAGGATTTGATGGGAATGGCCGCCAGATCATCGGTTCTGACAGCAGCCAGCGCACCGCCATATCTTCCGATGGGCGTGCGGATGGCGTCACAAATATAAGCGAAGCTCATGGTTTTACGTTCTATCCTCGCCCACAGTCTACCGTAAACACACACCCCTTGACCAAACCCGGTGATTCTTCCCGGGGCGTGCGTTAGACTCGCCTTGGGCCACATCCGTCGCCGGCGGCGAGCGTACACCATGCTCATCAATCGCAAAGAGATCCAAATCGAATGGGGGGACTGCGACCCCTTCGGAATCGTGTTTTTCCCTCGCTACTTCGAGTATTTCGACGCTTGCACCAATGCGCTCTTTCACCGGGCGCTGGGCTTTCCGAAAGCGGAGATGTTGCGGCGGTTCCAGATTGCCGGCATTCCGCTGGTCCAGGCGAGTGCAAACTTCTTCGCGCCCTCGTCGTTTGGAGACGTGGTCAGCGTGGAATCCTCTGTAACACAATGGGGAAAGAGTAGTTTTTCCGTGCAGCACCGGCTCTTGCGCGGGCAGACCCTGGCCGTGGAAGGTTTTGAGAAGCGCGTCTGGACGGTGCGGACGGCGGGCGATCCCACGAAGGCCGTCAGCCAGCCCATCCCTCAGGAAATCATCGAGAAGTTCTCATAGTTCATCGAAAGGCTGATTCGTTCATGGCCACGATTCGCACGCAAGTCGGCATCATCGGCGCTGGCCCGGCTGGGTTGACGCTCGCCCACCTGCTGCACCTGCAGGGGATCGAGTCGATTGTTCTGGAAAGCCGCACGCGCGAGCACATCGAAAGCCGTGTGCGTGCCGGCGTGCTGGAGCAGAGTACGGTGGAGATTTTGCGCGAATCCGGCGTGGGCGCGCGGATGGATCGCGAGGGGCTGCAGCACAATGGTATTGAGTTGCGTTTTGCTGGTGCGGGACATCGCATCGATTTCAAGGCGCTCACCGGGAAGTGCATCACCATCTATGCGCAACAGGAAGTGATCAAAGATCTGGTCGCGGTGCGGTTGGGTTATGGCGCGCCCATTTGCTTTGAAGCGGAAGCGCTGCGCCTCGCCGATGTGGAAGCGCAGCCGAGGATTATTTACCGCCAACATGGCGACGAGCACGCCATCGCATGCGATTTCATCGCCGGGTGCGACGGCTTCCATGGAATCTGCCGCCCGGCAATCCCTCAGAGCCGCTTGCAGATTTACGAGCGCCACTATCCATACGCCTGGTTGGGAGTTCTGGCGAGCGTGCCACCCGCTTCGGATGAACTGATATATACGTATCATCAGCGCGGCTTTGCGCTGATGAGCATGCGCTCGCCGGAAGTATCGCGGTTGTATCTGCAATGCGCCGCGGACGAGGACCTGCAGAACTGGCCGGACGAGCGGATTTGGGAAGAGTTGCGCACCCGCATGGCCACGCGCGACGGATTTGCACTGAGAGACGGTCCAATTACTCAGAAGAGCATCACACCCATGCGCAGCTTCGTGGCTGAGCCCATGCAGTACGGAAAGCTATTCTTGCTGGGAGATGCCGCGCACATCGTTCCGCCGACGGGCGCAAAGGGACTAAACCTGGCCGTGGCGGATGTGCGCGTGATGGCCCGGG
>Ga0209517_10009037_pt1 | contig 11503 bp, 9 predicted proteins | sample PeaSoiMetSII2010_FD_187695 | JGI IMG/M metagenome (GOLD analysis project Ga0209517, IMG submission 187695) | Peat soil microbial communities from Weissenstadt, Germany - SII-2010 (SPAdes) (version 2) | ecosystem: Environmental > Terrestrial > Soil > Wetlands > Peat | place: Germany: Weissenstadt...
CGAGAGTCTTTTTCATCAGGCACACCTGGCCGGCACCCGGTGTGTCGAAAGCCTTTTCCCAGCCATTGGCCATGCGCCACATCTGGTTTTGCCCATAGGAGAAGGAGCCTCCAGCAAGGACCGCCCACCAGGCCTGCCGTCTGATGATGAGCGGTGTAATGGGACCCAATGGATACTCGGGGCCGTCCTCGTAGGCGCCCTCGCCGAGGACCACAGGCTTTGGGGGAGTCATCGCCAGGTCGGCGCTCACTGCCGGGTAAACCTTCGGCCAGTCGGTCCACGTCTGAATCATATTGAAGTCCAGCCAATCCCTGCGGTGGAAGAACTGGGATGATGAATGCCAGCCGCAGATGTGATAGGTCATGAGGTGCGCGCCGCCGTCACCCTCGCGCAGCCCACGGGCAAGTTCAAGATACACGTCCTCGAATCCCACCGGCGTGCGGTCGCCGCCATTCACCCAGATGATGTTAGGGGTGTCCTTGTAACGCTTTCCCACCCAGCGTCCGAAGACACGCGCATTTTGAGCGGTAATGGTCTTCGTTTGATTTACAAACTGACCCGTAGTGAGAAGCACCGCCACCGCCAGCCCCTGCCGATCCGCGAAGGCCACCAAGTCGTCGACATGCTTGAAAAAGGCTTCGTTGGGTGTAGCAGGATTGTTGTTAATCCAGAGTGGCTCACCCGCCGTGTTAGGCACGGGAACGTTCAGTAACGGCGGAATTGCTTCCGGAGGATTGTCGCTGCCGACCGCCCACGCCAGCGCGGCCTGAACGACCGTGAATCCTTTGGCAGCGCGATTCCGCAGATAGTTTTCCGCCTGGCTCTGCGAATAGAGGGTGAATAACGGCCAAGCCGTGTCGCCCAACCAAAAAAACGGCTTGCCCTCGCGATCCACGAAATAGCGCCCATTGGAACTGACCTTCAGGGGGCCGGGGAAGGTGGCAGTAGCAAGGCGAGGAACTGCCAGCCCAGATACAAATAGAAATACGGCCAACAATCTAATTCGCATAAATTGCTCCAGGGAGTAATTGGGTGCTCACTATTCGTTCTTCTCACCCTGCAACCGTAGGAGTGGTTTGCTACCCGCCCCTACAGGAAAACGGGACCTAGCTCTTCCCGGTCAATTCGCGTTCGGCGGTCTTAACGATGGCGGCCAGCTCGCGCCGTACCTCGGGCGGCAACGGCGGCACTTCGTGCTTGGCTAAAATGGCCATCGCCTTTTCGCGTGCTTTCTGTTCGAGGTTCGGGCAGCCTTTCGCTTCCCACGCGTCGCGACGGTCACGGTCGAAGATCTCGGTGGTGATGAGTTCCCCGGTGCGCAGGTTGCTGATTGTGTGTTCTTCCATGAGGAATTGACCTTGCGGCCCTACCTTGCGGATCACATCCACCGCCACCGCCAGGGCGCTCTCATCAAAATCTATGCCACGGACCCAGCGGCGGGCAATGCGCATGATTTCGTCGTCGATTACTAGTTGCGTGGGGCTAAGCGCCATGCACGATTCGACGGCCCCGGCGCCGATGATCAGCTTGCCGCCGGCCATACATTGAAACACGGTGTTCTGAGCTTTCTGAAACAGACTCTGCTCCACGCAGTAACCGTCGCTATCCAACCCGATTCCCTGCGGCGCCAGCCCGTACAGTTCGCTTCCCAATTGGGCTATGGCGGCGACCAGTAGGCCCACCTCCGGAGCGCCGAAAAGGGGCGTGGTGGTTCGCAAATCGGGCACAACCGGGTCGGTGAAGTAGGGCATGACGTGCCCTGGCTTGTAAGTTTGCGCCAGCGTCATGGTACCCAGGAACTCAGCGTTGGCTTGAGCGAGCGTCCCGGCCAGAGTCATGGGGGCGGTGGAGCCGGGGACCGGCATGATGGGGATGTCCGTCGGAATGCCATAATCGCAAGCCAGGAGGAGCTGAGAGGTGCTGTCGTTGTCAAGGAATAGGGGCGATATGGGGCAGAGCATGTGATGGTACGGTGGCCGCTCGGACAAAGCTTGCCTGCTGCCCCGCACCACGAGCGCCAACTCCAGGAGATATTGGTGAACTTTCAAGCTGACGGCGTTCTGAGTGAAGCATTTGCGCTGATGCTCGAGCAGAATGTTCATGCTGTAAACATCGCCCGCGGCTTCCGGGATGTCGCCGCACTGCAGCGTGGACGCGCAGTCTATGTTAGGAAGAGCATCCACGAGGCGGGCGAACTCCACATAATCCGGCAGGCAGGCGCGATGGCTCTTTCCATTTTTCAGGTCAATGTAATTGACTTCGCCACCGGCCACGCGGGAATAAATCTGGCCTCCTGCCTCTACGGTAAAGTCAAATTCGGGTGTTCGTCCGTGATAAGTGATTTTGCGGGGCACGAGCTCGAGCTTCGCTTCCACCAAGGCGGGCGGGAATTTGACGATCTTGGTGTCATGATCGACGTATGCACCGGCAGCTTGCAGCACCTCTCGCGCTTGCTCGTGATTCACTCTCATGCCGGTTTCTGCCAGAACTTTCAGGCTGGCGTTATGAACCGCCTTGAGCTGGTCGTCCGACAACATTCGTAACGGAGCTTTCATAGACTCCTCCTCGGCTGTGAAAAGAACGTACTGTCAGAGATCCGGTGAAACCTCGATTACTCAGGACCCAGCAGTTCGTTGCGCATGATCTCTTCCTGCTCATTCCGCATCTTGGTCCCGAACTGTTCGCAGTGCGCCAAAGTCGCCGCCTTCTCCGGCTGTCCAGTTTCTTTGTAGAGCCTGCCCAAATCGTAACACGCCAAAATCGGGCCAGGGTCGATGGTCACTGCGGTTTCAAGGTCTCGAATAACCCACGCCGAATCACCCTCTCGCTTGAGCGGTTCAGGATGCATTTCGTTGCTGCTCGCGCCCAAGTTTGTCACCGGCGGCCTGTGCATCCACTTTTTGGCCGCAGCGAACGCAGTCCCTCAGAGCGCACACACGGAATCGATTTTCACCACGCTATAGGGTTGCAACGTCAGGGTAAGCCTCGGATCAGCTATAAACGATTCGACCTGCTTCGCTCCCGAGCGGAACTTCTTCGGCTCGGTCGTAGCAAGCAGCGCACTGCCGCCATCGAGCGAACGGACGGCGACACGATCCGCTGCCAGTGGCGTCAGGTTGCAGTCTTGGGGTTCGGGCGTGAGATTGGCGAGCAAGATACGCAGACGTCCATCCTTTTTTAGCGCAAACCCGTCGACTCTCAAGGGATCGAAGGAGTTGCAGGTTAATAACTCAGCGTTTTTGAAGTCTGCCAAGTCCGCGATCACGTGGTAGACGGGGAAGACCATGCCTGGGAATGAGCGAAAGACCCTGGGAATGGAACAGCCTTCATCCGTCTCCTTCACGCCACGCCAACCCGTTGTTTCGTAGAAGGTCAACGAGCTGGCGCCCGCTTCGGCGAGCTGCTTGATGCTTCCTACCGTCCAGGCAGCCGCAAACAGGGACATCTGGCGAGCATCGACCGCTCGCGGGAGTTCTCCCGGCAAGGGTGGTGCCTCCGGGCCAACGGCGTCAGGATTGAATCTGGGTTTGAGGGTGATAGGGCTAACAACGATGGCCCGATTCCCGCAGAATGCCTGCGCCGTGATAACCGTGTCCCGCTGGGCCTCCAGGTTTTCAACCAGCGACCTTTCATCGAAGGCGTGGACTTGGGGGTTCATTGCGTAAGCTACAGCGTCGAAATTGGCCACGTCCGGCCGCAAGCGGTTCAGCTCTGCGAAGTCGAGATCGGTGCCCCCGCAGATCTGAACGTTAGGGAGGCGAGGGGCCAGTGCCCGGCGTGTGCTCTCGATCCATTTCGCCGCGGTGGTGGTCTCCCTCTCGTGAAAGACAAGGACGCGCGACACGGGAACGGAAAGGGGGAAGTGGGAAGCAAGGCTGCAAAGCTCCGCATCGGCATCGTCGGTAACGTAAAGCGCGAGCTCCGCGCTGCAGCGCAGGAGGCCGCACTCACGTTCGGCTCGCGTCAACTGCTGAGCCGAGGCCGGTTCACTCAAGTGCAGGTCGGCCCTCAAATGATCGAGGTGCAGGCCGCCGAGCAAGTCTGCGTCGTTGGCGGAAAGATCCACCTCATGCGAGGCAACGCTTAAGCCGATGCGGGGTAACGGCCGCTGGAGCGAAGGGCCAAGGTTGATTTGAACCTTGGAATCAGTGACTATTCCTTGGGCAGCATGACCTTTCACGGTGAACGTCACTTCCTGCATGAAGCTTTGGCCAGCCCGCGCTTTATGAGGAAACCCGAGCGCGAGCGGGGTGCAGTAGGTTTTGAGGGACCCATCCGTCCAGTTCCGTTGGTCCTCCATCTCGAAGAGGTCTCCCTCAAAAGCGCAGTGTAATTCGATTCCGCTCTTCAAAGAGAACACCAAGTGGGAAACAGAGGGGAAGGGAGGGAGGTAAAAGCCCCCTTCGAAACGCACGGGATCAATTAGAGTGGGTAAATTCCCGCTGACAGGACCCCCTGGGCCATGCCCACTAAAGGGCTGACCGCAATACTCGGACAAGGGATGCAGGATGCAAAAGCCAATACGGTTATAAGAGAAGCTGCGCGGCGTCTGGCCGTCCATCCTGAAGGTAATCGCCCCGTTCTTTTCCCCCCTGATCGTGGCATGCCAATGGAATTCTAGATTGCGAGAACAGTTCTCACCGTCATAGGAGATGACGAAGTAATCCTCCTCGATGTTGGTCGAGAGGTTCTTGATTTGGACAGGAATCGTGTCCCAATTTTCATCCCGCACTGAGACATAGACTCGGCGTACGAGTTCGACGTTTCCCACTCGGATTCGGCGCAGATCGGGCGCTTCCCATAAGGCTGCAAGCGGTCCGGCACGTAACACGCAGTCCTGGGGGGGCGGTTCATCGCGTCCATACCACAGTGTGTATAGGCTCAAATCCCCTTGGGCGAAATCTCTGCCGCTCATGCGATTCTCCTCGCTGCAATGGATCCTTTGCTATTCCCCACTTTAGCTGGGGGGACGTGCAAAAGCAGATCCTCCCTTTGTCTTTCTTGCGAATTGCAAGTCTACAGGGCAACACGCACCACACGTACTCTTCTCCGCAGTGCACAAGTCGCTTCTCCGCAGCTAGGGATCATAACTCTCGTGTTTTTTGTCAAGAATTTGACATTTCAGATCTACGGAAATCGCGCCCCGGGTTGGCCTAGTTGCCCGGCTCGCCCCTCGATGCTCAAGGCCGCTCCTGCCATGAGGGCCAGGATAATCGCGGCGACCTTGACCAAGTCAAGACGCTCTTTCAAAATGAGTGCCGCAAGCATGACAGTAACCAGTGGGTACAGGGCCGTAACGGGCGCCACAATCGAAGCCTTCCCCCAGCGGTAGGCGACGAAAACAGTCAGCGTCGCGGTGGCCATTAAGAGACCGATCAAGATCCCCAGGCCCCAGTTTTTCCACGAGAGATTCCAATCCACGGGACCCGCACCGACGATCACAATCGCCAGCAGAATATATCCAACGGTGTAGAAAATGGTGGAGAGCTCATCGGAGATGTGGCGGGTCCCACATTTGATGGTAATGACGCTGAGCCCAAAGAGGATCAGTGCCACCAGTCCGTACATCCAGGCGGAAAACTCACTCCTCCAGCTCACAGTTGCACCCAGGCCTCCGCGCGGACTAAACAGATAGATGGCAACCAAGGCAAGCCCAATTCCAAGGGTCTGAAGTCGGTTCAACCTCTCCTTGAGGAAGTATCGGGCTAGGATAACCGCTACCAAGGGGTACATCCCGGTGAGAGGAACGATTACTGACCCCTCCCCGCCTAACTGCAATGCCTTATAGAAAGCCACATTGCCAGCCCCGCTTATAACTCCGGTGACCGTGGCCAAGAGGATTCCCCGGGCGAAGTTCGTCCCCTTCCTTAGGTTATGCGAAAAGCCCAGTATCACAGCCACCGGGAGAAGACCAATCGTCGACAAGACCTGCACCGTGAGGGGCGCAACGTCCTTCGATATGACGGTTGAGACAAAGCCCCAAATCCCAAACAGACTGAGCGTAATCAGGCTGTAACTCAACCAGCGAGGCATCTCTTGTCCTCCTTGCTTCCCACGTGAATGAGCTTCGGCTTGTGGACGGGTGCTCGGCCATGCAAGCGCAATGACCTAAAAACGTTTGTGCTGACTTTGCCTTGGCGTGCGACAGAGTCAGCTACCGCCCCGTCTCTAAGAATATAAGGTGGCGCATTTGCAGCCGCACTCCGAGACGCTTCGCGGGTTTGCATGGCTTCCAGACACTGCCGACGGCATCATTGGCCACCATAAGACTGATTGACTACATGTCCGGAGTGAAACCCGGAAGCGTTATGGGCCGGTGCGTGCCCGGTTCAGTGCTCGATGGTGAAAACCTCCTCGACTATACCCTTGCGGACTCCGTACATTCGCTGGTGGAGCTGGACGGTCCCGTCGTGATACCTCACGGCGAGCTCAATCTTGTCGCCGACCTCAACCGGGGTGCACGGATTCTCGAGGTCGATAGGAGCGTGTTCGGCATGAAGCGCCCGGATGTGCATCCCGTCAATTCCCTTCACTGACGGCAAACCTCGCTCGCCGCTGATCGCTTTTACCCCGGCATCTGCCACGATGTGTTCTCCATCTGTTTTGCTGACCACCGTGGCCAGCACGCTCAAAGCCGGCTGGAAATCCGGCGCATAGGGGGCATACCCAGTGTCCATCAGCAGGAAGGATCCTGCCTGATTTTCGGTAACGCCGGGCCATCTTCCTGAAATGGTGTAATCCCCCGTACCGCCGCAACTCACTATTTCCACGGGAATGCCCCGGCCTTCGATAAGGGCTTTCGAGCAAATCAGGGCTCGAAGCGCAGCTTTGACTGCGCATTCCTTCTGCGGTCCGGGAGGCAGAAGTTGAACGTGACCCTCGTAACCCATGATGCCGCGAAACTGGAGACCCCTGGCCAGCGCCTGCTGGGTCAGGTCCGCGGCCGCCTCGCCCGGCGGCACGCCGCAACGCTTCAGGCCCAGGTCGATCTCCACCAACACATTCAAGGTGGAGTGTGCGGCTCGGCCGATCCGGGCCATGTCCTCCAGGACTCTGGGGTTGTCCACCACCGCCATCACTGGAAATTCCCGAGATAGCTCAGCCCACTGCCGCAGGGCTGTCTCCCCGACGATCTCGCTTGTCAGCAGAATGCCTTGGACCCCGGCTCTAGCCAGGCGCTCCGCTTGCCAGAGGCGGGAACACGTGATGCCGATGGCGCCCGCCTTAATCTGGCGGAGGGCGAAGGCTAGCACGCGGTGGTTCTTGAAATGCGGACGCAATCTGACGTGTTTGCCTGCAAAAAAAGCAGCCATTCGCGCCAAGTTGGCCTCCATGACGTCCAGATCGGCGACCAAGACCGGTGTATCGAGCGCCCGCAAAGGTGTCCCTACCATCCGAAACCTCTTCTCTAAGGCAATGCCCCCACCCTACGGCTCAGGGCAGGATTTCTTTGTAAAGTGTCACCGTCACCCCCTCCATCAGCGGCGGCGCAACCTGGTCGAAGAACCCCTTGATGTAGGGTGTATTGCAGTGAAAATCGAAGGCTTCTTGACTGCGAAACTTCTCGATGAACGTTATGGCGCGCGGGTTCTCAATCGCCTGGTTGAGCTCGTAACGAAGGTAACCCGCTTCCTTGTGGGTCGGTGCGATCAGGCTGTGCAGGGCCATTAGGAGTTCGCCCTCTTTGCCTTCCTTTGCAATGAACTGTGCCACGCAGACAACCTCTTTTTCCGCCTTCTTCAGCATGAATCACCTCCTCGATTCTCCCCGGCTCCAGTCGCCGGAGCGGGGCGTGCGTGGATCCCCGCAGCGAATCCCGCGAAAATCATGGCCAAAGAACTGGCACCCGGATCGGGACAGCCGCGTGTCCGTTCCCCAGCGAACCTGGCCTTGCCGAACTTGGGAACCCAATTCTTCGTGGCCTCGGCGCCGCGGGCGGCCGCCTCAGCGGCCTCACTTAGCGCCTGGTCGGCATCGCTGCCCGCATCGGCGGCGGCCCGCAGAGCGGCGAGGGCCGGCAACAAGGCATCCAGCATTGTCTTGTCGCCCGGCTGCGCCTTCGTCTGCTTCTGGACTCGTGCGCCACCCGCAGCGAAGGCCCTCGCCAGGCCGGCAGCATCCAGGTTGTGGCTTTCATCTACTTCCCCGGCAATACCCAGGAAAAAGCTGCCCAGCAAGGGACCTGTTGCTCCCCCGTCAATTCCGAGGAGTGCCCATCCCACCTGCGCTATGAGCTCGCGCAGACTCGCTTGCGGTTGCGCGGAAACCGTTTTTTCGATCTCGGCGACAGCGCGTAGCATGGTGCTGCCGTGATCGCCATCGCCCCCTGCCGCGTCCAATTGCGAAAGGTAGTCACCCCCCTCGCGAACTTTCGCAACGGCAGCAGCCAGCATGGCTTCAAACTCGCGTTTGCCGATCAGAACACCCATAACTTCGTTGTTGCCCGTGCTACCGCACCACCAGATAGGGCGAGTCGCAAGGGGCGTCCCAAAGCCGCAGGAGTTCGGGGTCCAGGCGCGCGATAAACAACTGGAAGCCCGCCTGTTCCTGTGCGGTGATGAATTCCCCCACCAGACTGCGCACTAGCTTGATCCCTTTGGCCGCCAGCAATTGGCTGACCCGGCGGAGCACGATAAACAATTCCATCAAGGTCGTCGCTCCCATCCCATTCACGATCACAAGCAGTTCATCTCCCGGACGCGCCTCGAGATCTTCAAGCAAGCGCTCGAGCATGAGCTCCGCCGTCTCGTCAGCAGTCTTCAGCTTCATGCGGCCTGGGCCAGACTCCCCGTGCTGTCCCGCGCCGATTTCCATTTCATCGTCGCCCAAGGGAGAAAGCTCGATACCCGTTGCGGGGTGAGTGGCGGAGCGCGCTGCCACCGAGAGAGTCCGCATGTTGCGTTCCAGCCGCTCCGCATTGGTCAGAACTTGCTCGAGAGATTGGCCCTCTTCCGCAGCAGCACCTGCCACCTTGTAAACGGGCAGAAAACCCACCAGCCCGCGCCGATCCTCAGGCTTGTCGCGCGAACCCGAGGCAATATCCTCGTGCAGGAGAACCTGTTTCACGTTCAGCCCTTGCTCGGCGGCCAGCTCAAGGGTGACGTTGGCCGACATAACATCGCCTTGATGGTTGAGCACCACCAGCAAAACACCCGCACCTCGATCGGCGAGCTTGATCGCTTCCAGACAACGGGGCGGACCTGGAGCAGCAAAGATCTCACCCGGAACACTTGCATCAAGCAGGCCCATGCCCACGAATCCACTTAGACCCGGCTCATGCCCGCTGCCTCCCAACGTGACAATTCCAACCTTGCCCCTCTCTTTGGGGACCGCGCGAACCACAAGGTTCTTCCCCGCCAGTTTGACTTTATTCGGAAAGGCGAGCGCGTAACCTTCCAGAAGTTCGTTCACCAGATCGTCAGGTTGGTTGATGAATTTCTTCATTTTCATAATGGTCTCTCCGCATGGCCCCGGCCGCCGTTATACTGCCGCATCCCGCCCCTGCTTCCCCTTCGGCCCGGGAAAGAGCGGGAGAATCTACCACCGCCTAAAGCGATTTTCTACTAAGATCCCATTGCAAAACATCACGATCCTGCGGGGCGGTCAGTACAACCGGGCGGAAGTAAAGGGCCTCCGTGAGCCGCAGCCATCGCCGGCAATTTCGTTGGCCAGTAGAATCTTCTTGATCCCGTGGCCGACTAACCCGGATTTCGCACCAGCTTTTTCCGTTTCGGGTCGGACGACAAGAAGGGCGGGGCTTTAGCCCCGCCCTTCCGTGCCATGGTGAGAAATCCGAGGTAAGAGATTATCGGAATTCCATGGCACTGGCCAAGCGCCGTCCCTCTATACTTTGAGTTGTTCCCACGTCCTCGATTTCACCGACCGCTCCACCGCGTCAAGGACGGCCTGAGTCTTCATTCCGTCGTGGAAGTCTGGTTCGGGCATGCGATCCTTCTCCAAGCACGTAAGGAAATCCTGAATGGCATGGATGAAGGCGTGCTCGTAGCCGAGGGAGTGTCCCGGTGGCCACCAGGGTGCGCAGTAAGGATGGATGTCCTCGCTGACGATGATCTTTTTGAAACCCTGATCTCCGGCAGCATCAGTCTGGTCGTAAAGCTCCAGTTCGTTCATGTTCTCAAGGTTGAACGCCAAGCTGCCTTTACTTCCATAAATGTGGAACGTATTGCAGTTCCTTCGCCCTCCCGCAAATCGCGATGTTTGAAACACACCCACACTGCCATTGCTGAATTGCGCCAGGTAATTGGCGTCGTCGTCCACCGTAACGCGTCCTTTGCGCTTTCCCCCAATGGCTTTAAATCCTCCGCCCACCATTCGCGCCACCAACGGCCTTTGTTTAATGAAGGTGGTCATTTGGCCCACGACAGATTCAATTTCGCCGTTAAGGAAAAGGGCTAGATCAGTCGCGTGCGAACCGATATCAGAAAGAGCGCCGCTGCCTGCATACTTCCTTTGCAGCCGCCAGACCAGTGGAAACTTAGGATCCATGATCCAGTCCTGAAGATAGGCGCCGTAGTAGTGGTAAATCCTGCCCAGCCTCCCGTCCCGGATCACCTTGCTTGCCCAGGCAATAGCGGGAATACGCCGGTAGCTGAAGTTCACCATGTGCTTTACGCCCGCTTTTTCTACCGCCCGGACCATTTCCTTGGCTTCCTCGAGGCTATTGGCGAGAGGTTTCTCGCAAATAATGTGTTTACCGGCCGCGGCAGCGGCGATGGCCATGGGATGGTGAAGATGGCCAGGAGTAGATATGTCCACGACGTCAATATCCCCGCGTTCCACCACGGTCCGCCAGTCACGGCTGTACTCTTCCCATCCGAACTGACGCGCGGCGGCGCTTAGTTCTTCGGTGCAGGCTTCTCCGCATATGACTTTCATCCGCGGGATTAACTTCCCGGGGAAGAATCGCCGGACCTGGCGGTAGGCGTTTGAATGGGCTTTGCCCATGAACTTGTGTCCGATCAGAGCGACGCTGATCTCAGGCATGGATCGACCCCCGGAGCTTCGGTTAAGGACAAGCAGAATATAAGCGGCCAAAGAGCACGAAGCGTTGTGAGGCGGAACATCACTCCTCCTCCTCCGCGCGGGCTGGAAGGCTTGCTCTACGTAGAGGCGCGCTTCAGCGCGGCACGTCGCGTATTCCGCAAGCAAGAATTGCCCGGCTAAAGCCGGACTCTACGGATCATCAGGTGAAGAGTGGCAGGCCGTCGGTACCCACGTCGAACACTTCGAACTGCCCGAATTCATATTCGGTAACGTAAAGCTGTCTTTGACCCGCCAGGCCGAACGCACAGTTCGTGGGCAGACTACCCTGGGTGCGAATACGTTTCACCACCGAACCGTCGCGCCCGAGCACAGTGACATCCTTCTGCGCGTAGACGGTGACATAAAGATTGCCATCCGCACCGAACGCCATGCCGTCCGGACCCCTCCATCCTGGCCGCCCTTTCGGGTCGATGACATTGCCGAAAGTCTGGCGTGGGCC
>Ga0209517_10009038_pt1 | contig 11502 bp, 14 predicted proteins | sample PeaSoiMetSII2010_FD_187695 | JGI IMG/M metagenome (GOLD analysis project Ga0209517, IMG submission 187695) | Peat soil microbial communities from Weissenstadt, Germany - SII-2010 (SPAdes) (version 2) | ecosystem: Environmental > Terrestrial > Soil > Wetlands > Peat | place: Germany...
CGGCGGAAAACCAAAACGTGGCAGCAAGCGCGGGCGCGGTACTCCGAAAGAGATCGTCATTGGCATCCGTCAGCGCGGCGGCGATCTGCGATTTTTCCACGCTCAAGACGTGAAATCCGGCACGCTGACGAAGTACATCAAAGAGAACGTCTCGCACGATGTTGACGTGGTGATGACCGACGACTTCCCGTCGTATCCCAAGGCCATCAGGCAGGCCGGGGTGCTCGGGGAGCACCAGTCCATCAATCACAGCAAGGGAATTTACGCTATCGGTGATCTGCACACAAATACCGTGGAATCCGCGTTCTCGTTGCTCAAGCGCGGCATTATTGGGACGTGGCATCGTGTGAGCGCGAAGCATCTCCCAGCCTATCTTGACGAAATGACGTGGCGATTCAACAATCGTAAGAACCCGTTTCTGTTCCGCGACACAATCAAGCGGATGCTGAACGCCGAGAACATGGAATTCAAAGAACTGGTCATGGCGAAAGCTTCTTAGCAAGCTGCTCTAGATATGTTGCCGCGCCGCTAACCGGATAGGCCCCAGCCAACATTCCACGAAAAACGATCAAATTTGCCCGCTCCATTGGCGGCAACTCTGGCTGCGGCCCAAGTTTCTTAAGCAGCTCATCGCGGGCGTATATAGCATCGCCTAAAATGTTGGCCCTAAACGAATAGTCATAGTTCGTGCTTTCTTGCGCTTCTTCGGTGGTTTCCGCGCTCCATAGTCTAGATCTTTCTGCCTCTGTCATTCCTTGGTGCCACTGGGATTGATATTTGTTCCTGATCGCCTCTTGTCTCAAGGAGTGCTCTCGTTCCGCGTCACGCATTCTTTTGACAACGTCAGCAGTGAACGCTCGTAGTTGCATGTTGCTGGTGACCTTGGTCTCATATTGCTTCTTTGAATATTCTGCGCTTGTTTCGGCTAGCTTCATGATGGCTGGAGCAAACTGGGCAAGCTGAGCATAATCCTCTAATCTCGTACTCAGTTTTGCCACATCTACCTGCCGTGCGGTTTCGCCCCTGCGTAGATCATCGCGCAAACGCTCTACGTCCTCATGCTGCGCTTTAACCTCTTCGATATGGGCCTTGTCCGCTTTTACAATCATCACGATTTCGCCTGCCCCTAAGAGCACAAAAGCCGAAGCCAGCGCAACACGCGCCAAACCCTTAAATTCAATGATGGCCACAATTGCCCCCAAAATGGCCATCACCGTCGAAAACAGGCCCACTGGAATATTGGGCATCAAAGATGCAGCGAGCACCATATACACACCTCCGTGTCCTCCCAACACGGAGTCGTGTAAACTGCGGGTGAAGGGTAAACGCTCCGCGCAGGGTCGGGATCATTCTACACCCGGCCTTGCGTGAAGTGAATAATCCCGTACAGCATTTCTTCGAGGGCTTCCTTTGGGTTGGCAGGAATGTCGGAGTCGCAGTCGGCGAGGATCGCGAGGACCTGTTCGGAGGGAAAACGGCCGCCCATCACGGCTTCTTCGAACTGCTTCTTGGCGTCTTCGATGACCTTGCGCCACAACTCCTTTTGGCGTTGGCGATCTTCCTCTTCCTTGCGTCGTTCTTCCCACCGCCGTTGTTCCTCTTCCCGCTCCCTGCGAGCCTCTCCGGTCAGGAGGCGGAAGAGGGCTTTGATGGCTGCCACGAGCAGCCAGATGACCACCAATACCGCAATGAGCACTGGCTCTATTTCCGCGATGCGTGGCCCCCTCTTGCAAAGCGCCCGGTATCAGGGCTTCCCCAGTACTTGCGCCTTCATCCTCCGAAACTCCGCTTCGGTCAGGTCACCCGAAGCCCTCAGGTCGGCGAGCCGCTCCAGCGCGGCGACGGTGTCGTTCCCGGCGTACGTCTGTCGTTGACCTGCCAGCCTCGCCATGATGAAGGCGCATGCCTGCCGGAATTTCCTTGCCTGATCCGGGCCGCTGATCGAGACGCAGTTCGGGGCGTTGGCGGCACGGACCTTGTTGTCGGTCTTCCAGAAGCTCTTCGGCGTGTTCTGCATGCCGCCCGCGGACAACTCGAAATATCCGGTGAGCAGGTGGAACTTGACCTCCGCCCCGGCAATGTTGGCGTAGGGGCACTGGAAGGTGTCGGTGCCGAAAAGCTGCCCCGTCATCCACCCGCCCTTCAGGATGATCACCCGCGAATCCGTGCACACGAGGGCTTCCTTGCACGGTACTCAAGGACTTGATCGAGAGCGGCGTGGTGCCGGTCGTACGCCTCACCGAGGTGTTCAGGCAGGCCGCGGGCAGCCGGATTATCACCAACGCGCACCGCATCCGCCGTGGCCAGATGCCGGACGTGGGCGGAGCCGACCCGAGTTCCGACTTCCACTTCGTCGAGCGGGACGAGCCGGAGAAGATCGCGGCAACGCTGGTCAAGCTGGTGCAGGAGAGGATTCCGGAGCGATTCGGCTTGGACCCGATCCGCGATGTGCAAGTGCTGTGTCCGATGAACCGGGGATCGCTGGGCGTGCGCGAACTGAACGAAGCCCTGCAACGCGTGTTGAACCCGGCCCGTCCCGGCGAGCCCGCCGTCGAGCGGTTCGGATGGCGATTCCAGATGCGCGACAAGGTAATCCAGACTGAGAACGACTACGGTAAGGACGTGTTCAACGGCGATGTGGGGATCGTCGAGCAGGTCGATCCGGTTGAGCAGCAGGTCGCAGTGCGCTTCGACGAGCGGCTGGTCAAGTACGACTTCGGCGAATTGGATGAGATCGCGCTGGCTTACGCAATCACGATTCACAAGTCGCAGGGGTCGGAGTTTCCGGCAGTGGTGATCCCGCTGGCCACGCAGCACTACATGCTATTGCAGCGCAACCTCATCTACACGGGGATCACGCGGGGCAAGCGCCTGCTCGTGCTGGTCGGGCAGAGGAAGGCGCTGGGCATCGCCGTCCGCAACGACCGTCCGCAGAGGCGGTACTCGGGGCTGCTTGCCAGCCTGAGGGGCGAGGGGCGGGCGGCGTTAGCTTGAAAGTGACGCCCTCGACTGTTGCTGCCCGAGATTAGTTATCCGAAGCCGCCAAGCGACGGTCTCGATGCGGCTCAGTGCGCGGTTGACCAGTGCCAAGCTCGCACTTCTCTCCCGGTTTAGCGCCGCAAGTGGGGCAACGCACCGCGAGTGCTTGTTTCTCGATGACTTTCATGGCTACATGATGCGACGTTGCTTGGCGGGAAGAATGGTCAATTTTGACCAATGCAGCCAAACGAAAGCCCAACGTCAATCGTGAGAAGATTTAGTCCAGTACCAAACGGTTGCATCGACGATGCCCGGAGACGCCCATGAGAACGTTCACCCAACACGAGCCGCTGACGGACGCCGAAGTCGACCGCCTCGGGGAATTCCTCCAAGGTTGCAGGGGCGGCGCAGCCATGAACCTCGAAGAACTCGATGGGTTCTTCGCCGCCCTCATCGCGGGACCGGAGACCGTGATGCCGAGCGAATACTACCCGGAGGTCTTCGGCGGCGAGATGTCGGACACCTGCGAGTTCGGCAGCCTCGACGAGGCCAATGACATCTTGGGGCTCATGATGCGGCACTGGAACACCATCGCCGCAACGCTCCACAAGGACGACGTGTATGTGCCGCTTTTGTTGGAGGACGAGGGCGGCATGGCGCACGGCAACGACTGGGCTCGCGGGTTCATGCGGGCCATGGGCATGCGGCACGACGGCTGGGCCGAGTTAGTCAACGACGAGGAGCACGGCGGATGTCTGATCCCGATGATGATGCTGTACCACGAGCACGACGACGACCCGGAGATGCGCCCCGAGCCGATCAGCCCAGAGAAGCGCGAAGAAGTCATCGTGCACATAGCGGCGGGGCTCGTGGGAGCGTATCGGTATTTCAGGTCGCAGCGGCGGGCCTATGCAGGCACCTACACGCCTGAGCCCCGGCTCAATACTCCCGAGATCGGGCGAAATGATCAGTGCCCGTGTGGCTCTGGGAAGAAGTACAAGAGGTGCTGCGGCGGCGTGGCGATACACTGAGCCGCTGCCGATCCCACGCGGAACTCAAACGATTGTCAGGTCATTCAAGCGAACTCCACGGAGCAGCACCTTGTCGCGTTCCGTGGCCCTCGCTCAAGGTCTGGGGGGCATCACGAGGACTACATGGCAAGAATTGGAACCTCAAAGCACCCTGCTGTGGCGCGAGCCTGTACCGAGGAACGTGCCCGAGAGATCGTGGGGTTCTGCAACCAACACAACATCAAGGTGATTGTGGGAATTGAGCCCGACAAGCCCGAAGACATCAGCGATGTAGCCTTGGCGCTCTCGCGACCGAAAACCGAGGCGGCGGATGCCAAGACCGGCCGAAACGACCCGTGCCCCTGTGGCTCCGGGAAGAAATACAAGCGGTGCTGCGGTGGGGCGGCGGTTAACTGAGCCGCGCTAATCCTCGACCGGAAAGTGCCCCGGTCCCGCAGTGCGATAATTGCGGCGCTAGGGGCGTTGGCCATGAGGAGCAGGCAGGGGTACAAGGGCTACATCATCGAGGCACGGTCATACGGGTTGAAGGACGGCGGATTCTCGGCAGAGTTCTCCGTCGAGGAACACGATTCGTCCGGCGTGACTGAAACGCAGTTCTACCTGCCCGACGCTTTCCCCACGCAAGAGTCCGCTATCGAGGCAGCACTTCAGGCTGGGCGTCAGAAGATTGACGTGGGGTTTAGGCGGGGTCCGATTGCTGCAAGCGGTTGAAATAATAATAATGATGCCCTGAATTACCACGACGGAGCGCCCGCAAACGGAAAACACGACGTTTCCTTTAGGGCAGTCAGCCTATAAACGAACAGGCCAAATTTTCAGGGATGGAGGCAACCATGCTGAACGAAGCGACGATTACCAGCTTCAGGGCCAGCCTGCGCGGAGGGCTCATCGAGCTAGGCGATCCGAGTTACGACGCGGCTCGCAAGGTGTACAACGGCATGATCGACCGCCGCCCGCGCCTGATTGCGCGTTGCGCCGACGTGGCCGACGTCATGACGGCGGTGAACTTCGGTCGCGAGCAGAAGCTTCTGGTGGCCATCCGCGGCGGCGGGCACAACGCGGGCGGGCTGGGCGTGTGCGATGACGGCCTAGTGATCGACCTGTCGCCGATGAACTACGTCCGCGTGGACCCGAAGAAGCGGACGGTGCTGGCCGGCGGCGGAGCGCTGTGGCGCGACGTGGACCATGCGACGCACGCGTTCGGTCTGGCCGTCCCGGCGGGCATCGTTTCGACGACCGGCGTGGCCGGGCTCACGCTAGGCGGCGGTATCGGTTACTTGACGCGCCGCTACGGTCTGACGATTGACAATCTGCTGGCCGTCGACATGGTGCTGGCCGACGGGCGGTTCGTCACCGCCAGCGCCAAGGAAAATGCAGACCTGTTCTGGGCGGTGCACGGCGGCGGCGGAAACTTCGGCGTCGTGACGTCGTTTCTGTTCAAGGCGCACCCGGTGCACACCGATTACGCAGGGCCGATGCTGTGGCCGATGGAAGACGCAGCGGAGATGATGCGCTGGTACCGCAGTTTCATCGTGAAGGCGCCCGACGACATCTACGGGTTCTTCGCGTTCCTCACCGTGCCGCCGGGGCCGCCGTTCCCCGAGCATCTGCACAACAAGAAGATGTGCGGCATCGTGTGGTGCTACACCGGACCGATCAAGAAGGCGGAGAAAGCGTTCAAGCCGATCCGGAGCTTCAAGACTCCCGCGCTCGACATGGTCGGTCCGATGCCGCATCCGGTGCTGCAAGGCTTGTTCGACGGCATCTATCCGCCGGGCTTGCAGTGGTATTGGAAGGCCGATTTCGTGCGCACGCTCCCGGACGAGGCCATCGCGCTGCATTTGAAGCACGCGGCGAAGTTGCCGACGATGCAATCGACCATGCACCTGTACCCGATCAACGGCGCTGCGAGCCGCGTCAAGAACGCCGCCACGCCGTGGTGTTATCGTGACGCGATGTGGGCCGCCGTGATGGTCGGCGTCGATCCGGACCCGGCGAATAAGGAAAAAATCTCCACGTGGGCGAAGGAGTACTGGAGCGCGTTGCATCCGTACTCCGCGGGCGGCGCGTACATCAACTTCATGATGGAAGAGGGGGAAGATCGCATTCGGGCGACGTACGGCAAGAATTACGACCGTCTGGCGAAGATCAAGAAGCGGTACGACCCGGCGAATCTGTTCCGCGTGAATCAAAACATCAAGCCGGCGAAGTAAAACGATCCGGGCCGCCGGCAAAAGATGCGCTGCCACCGCAGGGCCGACGGCGCGCCAAGCCAGAATAGTCTATTCCACCGGTATGCAATCCAGCGCCAGCTTTTCCGGCTCACAGTCCGGAACCCTGACCACACCGGGCAGGCCGACGACCAGTTTCAAGTAACCTGAAAGGGCTCGGACTATGACGGGCGGACAGTCTGGGAGCGCTCCAGCGGTCGCGCACGGGGATCGATGGCCAACGGCGATAGCCTCGCTGGCGGTGGGCGTAGCCTTCTTCGCCCTATGGTTCTGGCTGCTGCCGCGATGGCTCGGTTTCCGCGTGGAAATGGCGGGCGCGGCGCATTGGCGATGGCTGGCAGCGGTTCCGTCAGTGCTGGGATTCGCTGTTGCTCTGCGCTGCGTCTGGGACTTCGGGTGGACAGGACACGGCACACCTGCTCCCGTTGCTCCGCCGAAGCGATTGGTGGTGGTGGGTTTCTACCGCTACGTGCGGAACCCGATGTACGTGGGCTTCGCAGCGGGCTGGGTCGGGCTGTGGGTTGTGTTCGGACACGCTAACCCGGTGGCGATCACCGCCGTGGCGGCCGTTGCCCTCGCCGTGCATCTGTTCGTGGTCTTTTATGAAGAGCCAACTCTGCGCAAGAAGTTCGGGGCAGACTACGAAGAGTATTGCCGGAACGTGGGTCGCTGGTGGCCGCGTGTGCGAGGCTGGGACAAGCCGCAATAGCCTGCGCATGGAAACAGGCTGATGGTCGTGCTCAGGCTTTGGTTTCCTGCAAGAGCTTATCCAAAAGATTCTCGGCATAAGCGCGGACGGCTGGATTTGGGCTTTCGCGCCAATGCCGAAGCGCACCCGCATCCTTTGAATGGAAAGCCTCGTCCATGATTTGCCGCTGTTTTCCGGGAAGAAGAAGCGGGGACGGTTCGAAGCGGTTCAAGAGTTCATGCGGGCAGACCGGAACTTGCTGGTCGAGGTCAAAGAAGTTCCCGCATGTGGCGCATTTCATTTTTTCGAACCTCGTCAGTCGTCAGCCGCGACCCCAATCGCGCTGTCCTCCCAATGATCAGCCGGGAGGCTAGGCGCGGACACGCCCGGACGAATCTCAAACTGCGAACCCAAGCCCGTCAGATCAAGCAGGTCCTCCACAGCCTTCGAGGGGATGAGTTGCAGCTTCACACCGGCAACGCGAGCCCATCGCCTCAGAGACACCAAAACGCCCAAGCCGCCAGCGTCAATCCTGCTCACCCGCGTGAGGTCAAGCACGACGACCCGCTTTCCCGGCTGGGAAATGACGGTGTTGTACAGGGTCCAAGCCTCTTCCCCGGCGACGATCCTGCCCGAGCAGTGAAAGATCGCCGCTTGTCCACGGTTCTCGCTCATCACACTCAACATGGAATCTCCCAACTGGTTCCGTGTCATTTTTTCTCGACTAGCACGATTCGTTAGCGGAAAATCCCCCGATCCTCGCTCACGTAACCCAGTTCCACCTCTCTGAGGCGGGAGGCAAGAGCCCCGTTCCGAACAGAGACTCCTGCCTCGAAGGGAGGGTCAGTGAAGTGTGGCTGAGGAGGGCTGCCGCTTACGAGCATGCGAAAATGCTGCACCCAATGCCACTCGAAAGCAAGACGGCTTTCGTTTCGCTACGTTCTCCCTATCTGATGTGATTAGACGTTCAGAGGCGCAAAGAGTTTGGCGGTGCGGTGAACTCTCGACATTCTCGCGAGAGCGCGTCGGTTTCCAGACCACCGTGCAGGAAAAGATGAATTACGTGAGACCGTAGAACCCCATCAGCTTGCGTACATCGCAGCCGTACGCCCGCGCCAGCGCGTAGAGGCAATGGATGCTCGGCGTGCGTTTCGCCGTTTCGATCTCGCATAACCGGCTCTTCGGCACCCGGAGCCTTGGATTGCGCCGCATGATGGCAAGCTCTCGGGTCAGTTGCTCAACGTCCGACATGGAGAGCCCCAATCCCTCCCGCAGGGCTCGGAGGCGCTTGCCCGCTGTCCGGGGCGTGGTTGGCATCGTGCGCCGAAGTTACCACAGAGGCGCAGGTCGTCGTATCCGAGCATTTTGGGGCGTGCAGCCGATCCGATGCGCCCCCACGATGGGGCGGCAGACCGGTACGCCGGTCGGGTCGGCGCGGGCGATGGGGCGGCAGGGTGGCCCAAAAGGCTCTGCGCACTCTCTGCGACGGTTCGGCGGGGCGATGCCCCAGATGCGGATCGCTGCGGCTCACATTGGCAAGGAGGGAGGTTCGGAGCCCCCAGTCTGGCGTAGGATTTCATACTCGAATCTGCTCCGAAAGTGCCCCAGATCATGGTCGGAGTCTTGCGCCCGCGCCCAAGTTCGGCTACTCTCTCGCTACCGATGGAAGGGTCAGATTTTTCAGCTTGAAGGCAGGCAAGCGTTGATGGCGCACAGTTGGCGCACACTTCTCGACAACAACACGTCGAAATGCCCCGCAATACACTGCTTCCTCCACGTCCAACCAACAACATACGCGCCAAACCGGCTTGTTGAAGTAGTTTTCCATGCGAACTGCGGCGGGATGTTGCTCTTGGCTTTTAGCTCTTGGCTTTTTGCTTCTTCTTTCCCTCGGCGTCCTCTGCGTCCTCGGCGGTTTTGGGTTTCCGCACGTTCCGCTCCCAGATGATCCGCAGCCCTTCCAAGGTGAGCAGGTCATCCACGGCGCGGATGTACTTCGACCCTTCGCCGATCAGCGAAGCCAGTCCGCCGGTGGCAACCACCTTGGTCTGCGGCCCGAGCTCAGCCAGCATGCGTTCGAGGATCGAATCCACCAGGCCCAGGTATCCATAGTAGAGTCCAGACTGGATGCTGCCGACGGTGTTGCTGCCGATCACGCGGGGCGGCTTGCGGATATCGACGCGAGGCAGCCGCGCGGTGCGCTCGAAGAGCGCGTCCGCCGAAATGCCGATCCCAGGCGTGATTACACCGCCCAGGTATTCGCCTCGGGCCGAGACCGCGTCGAAGGTGGTAGCGGTCCCGAAGTCCACGATGATGCACGGCCCGCCGTATTTCTCGAAGGCCGCCACTCCGTTGACGACGCGGTCGGCGCCGACCTCCGCCGGGTTGTCGTACTGCACCGGCATACCAGTCTTGACGCCGGGTTCGACGAACAGGGGCTTGGTGTGGAAGTAGCGTTCGCAGACCTCGCGCAGCACCGAGTCCATGGGCGGCACGACCGACGAAATGATGATGCCTTTGATGGCCGCCACCTTGATGTCCGCCATCGCGAACAGGTTGCGGAACAGCACCCCGTACTCATCCACGGTCTGCGTCTGGATGGTGGCGACGCGCCAGTGCGCGGCCAGCTCGCTGCCGCGGCCGTCACCGGTGAACACCCCGAGAACCGTGTTGGTGTTGCCGACGTCGAGAACTAGAAGCATTGGGTCATTGACTCATTGGTTCATTGATTCATAGGGCCCAGCTTTCAATGAGTCAATGAATCAATGACTCAATGAATCACAATCTCCTTCACTCCACCCGAAATCACAGTCCGCAGCCCTGTAGCCGTCCGCACGCGAAGAAACCCGCTCGCATCGAGGCCCTCGGTAACGCCTTCATAGCCGCCTTCTTCCTCGACGCGCACTTGCCGGCCGCGCGCCGACGATGAAGCATCTTCGAAGCGGCGGATAATCTCGGCCATCGGCTTGCCGGCGTGTGCGCCGCGGCCGGGCGCCAGCGCACGGTACTCGCGGTGCAGGGATTTTAGCAAAGCGGCGGCGAGTTCCACCCGCGACCACGTCCTGCCGGTCTCGAGCCGCAGCGAAGTAGCTTCATTCTCCAGCGCCGAAGGGAACGAGCCTTGGTTCACGTTGAGGCCGATGCCCAGAACCAGGTAGCGCACCCGCGTGGGCTCGGCATTCATCTCGATGAGAATGCCGCAGAACTTCTTCCCCGCCAGCAGAACGTCGTTCGGCCAGCGCAGATCGGCGACCAGGCTGGTGACCTCCTGCACCGCCGCGCGCACCGCCAGGCCGGCGGCGAGGGAGATGGCCAGCGTGTCCGCGGGCGAGATCTCCGGCCGCAGCACCACCGAACAATAAACGCCGGCGGACTTTTCCGACAGCCACGAATGCCCGCCGCGGCCGCGCCCCGCGGTCTGCTCCTCGGCGATGAACACGCTGCCATCCGGCTCGCCGTGAGCTGCCGCGTTCATCGCTTCCGCATTGGTCGAGCCGACGCGGAAATAGTGGTGGAGGCGCTCCGCAAAAATCGAGCCCTTCACCAGGGGCTTCACAAATTCCGGCAGAAGCAGGTCGGGGACCGACGTGAGCTGGTATCCGGTCGCCGGGTGCCCCGTAATCTCGACGCCTAGGCCGCGCAACTGCTGCACGAATCGCCACACCGCCGAGCGGCTGGTGCCGAGCTCCTCGGCCAGCTTGGTCCCGCTGATGACCATCATGGCGTGGTCGGTGAGCAGGCGCACGATGCGCTCGATGCGTCCATCGGTGCGCGCCTCGGGCTCGGGCGCCGCGTGGCGACTGCGCGTGCGGCGGGTTTTGGCGGGCGTTTTGATGGGAGGATTATGAGGGACTGAGCGTACTCTGCCCAAGTGATTTCCGTAGCAGCCCGGACGTACACCCACCACGGAGACACGGAGGCACAGAGAACTAAGAGAAGAATCTCTCCGTGTCTCCGTGCCTCTGTGGTGAATGCCCTAATCCGGCTCGACGCGCAGGCTCATGTCCACCGCGGTCACGGAGTGGGTCAGCGCGCCCACGGAGATGTAATCCACGCCCGCCTCGGCGTAGGCGCGGACGTTCTCCAGCGTGATTCCGCCGGAGCATTCCAGCGGCACACGGCGGGTGTGCTGGGCGCCGCGCTCGACCGCCTTCTTCACGTCCTCCACCGACATGTTGTCGAGCAGGACGGCCTCGGCACCGTGGGTGAGCGCTTCTTCGAGCTCCTTCAGCGAGCGCACCTCGATCTCAATCACTTGCTCGCCGCGGCGGTTGCGCTGCGCGCGCTCCAGCGCCGGCGCGATCCCGCCGGCCACCGCGATGTGGTTGTTCTTGATCAGCACGCCGTCGGAGAGATCCAGCCGGTGGTTGAAGCCGCCGCCGCAAACCACCGCGTACTTGTCCAGCACGCGCAGCCCGGGGACGGTCTTGCGCGTGTCCAGGATGCGGGCGCGCGTCCCCGAGACCGCGTGCACGAAGCGGCGGGTCAGGGTGGCGATCCCGCTCAGCCGCTGCATGAAGTTCAGAATCACCCGCTCGCAGGAAAGGATCACCCGCGCGTTGTGCCGTATGAC
>Ga0209517_10009039_pt1 | contig 11502 bp, 3 predicted proteins | sample PeaSoiMetSII2010_FD_187695 | JGI IMG/M metagenome (GOLD analysis project Ga0209517, IMG submission 187695) | Peat soil microbial communities from Weissenstadt, Germany - SII-2010 (SPAdes) (version 2) | ecosystem: Environmental > Terrestrial > Soil > Wetlands > Peat | place: Germany: Weissenstadt...
CACCCCCCTGACTCTAACCGCTTCTCAGAGCACGACTTTCACCGTTGCTTTCGCGCCGCAGGCGACCGGAAGCGCAAGTGGCACAGTAATGATCACCTCGGATGGCTCGAATCCCACATTGACGATGGGGCTGACCGGTACCGGAGTTGCCGCAGGCGCACTGGGGCCGAATCCAGCCAGTCTCGACTTTGGCAGTGTGCTGGTGGGCAACAATCAGACTTTGTCCGAGACGGTGACGAACACGGGCGGTTCGAGCCTCACGATCTCTCAGGTGGCGGCCAGCGGGACGGGATTCAGCCTGAGCGGGATTACCGCTCCGGTGACGCTGACTGTAGGCCAGAGCGCGACTTTTAGTGTCGCGTTTGCGCCGACGACCGCGGGCGCGGTGAGCGGCAACGTCACCATCACTTCGAACGGATCCAATCCGACGCTGACGATTCCACTGGCCGGAATAGGCACTGCGGCAGGTTCACTCGGGGCGAATCCGAGCAGTCTCGGCTTTGGCAGCGTCCTGGTGGGCAGTAACAAGGCCTTGTCTGAGACACTGACGAACACGGGCAGTACGAGCATCACGATATCTCAGGTAGCGACCAGCGGGACCGGATTCAGCCTGAGCGGGATTACCGCTCCAGTGACCCTGACCACCGGCCAGACTGCGACTTTCAGTGTCACGTTTGCTCCGACAACCGCGGGCGCGGTGAGCGGCAACGTCACTATCACTTCGACGGCATCGAATCCGACTTTGACGATCCCGCTGACAGGAACTGGCACCACGGCGGGTGCACTCGGGGCGAATCCGACCAGTCTCAGCTTTGGCAGCGTGCTGGTCGGTAGTAACAAGACCTTGTCCGAGACGGTAACAAACACCGGCGGTACCAGCGTCACAATTTCTCAGGTGGCGGCCAGCGGCACGGGATTCAGCCTGAGCGGGATTACCGCTCCGGTGACGCTGACGGCTGGCCAGAGCGCGACTTTCAGTGTCGCGTTTGCTCCGACAACCGCGGGCGCTGCGAGCGGCAACGTCACTATCACATCGAACGGATCCAATCCGACGCTGACGATCCCGCTGACAGGAACCGGCACCACGGCAGGAGCACTCGGGGCGAATCCGACCAGTCTCAGCTTTGGCAGCGTGGTGGTGGGCAATAAGGGGACGTTGTCGGAAACGGTGACGAATACAGGCGGCACGAGCGTCACGATTTCTCAGGTGGCGATCAGCGGGTCTGATTTCACCCTCAGCGGGATTACGGCTCCGGTGACGCTGACTGGTGGCCAGAGTGCTACCTTCAGTGTCGTGTTTACTCCGGTGTCCACGAGCACCGTGAGCGGCACTGTCACCATCACATCGAATGGATCGAATCCGACCTTGACGATCCCGCTTTCCGGCACAGGCACTGCCGCAGCCGGGCAGCTTACCGTTGCTCCAACCACCCTGGGTCTGGGTACCGTGGCCGTGGGCTCCAGCGGATCTGCATCCGGAACCCTGACTGCCAGCGGCGCGAGCGTCACGGTCACGGCCGCGAGCTCAAGTAACTCGGTGTTTAGCGTAGGAGGCCTGTCACTGCCGGTGACGATTCCTGCGGGCAGCAGCACTTCATTTACCGTGACCTTCAGTCCTCTGACGACCGGAGCGGTTAGTGCGACGCTCACCTTCACCAGCAACGCTCAGCCGACTACGACTACGGAGACAGTCACCGGAACTGGCACAGCGGCGTCGACACACACGGTCAACTTGTCGTGGAGCGCGAGCACGTCTTCGAACATTTCCGGCTATAACGTCTATCGCGCTTTGTATGTGAACTCGTTGTGTGGTTCCTTCTCGAAGATCAACTCCTCGTTGAACACGGGCACTCTGTACACGGACTCCGGCGTCATAAACAGCACGTCGTACTGCTACGCCACGACCGCAGTGGATTCGACTAACGAAGAGAGCGGCTACTCGAATATCGTCTCCAACATTCAGATTCCTGTTTCATAAGTTCCCGGAACGGAACTTAGCCAGCAACTCCTCTTCCACTTAAGTGAGCGCGGCCTCGGCTTATAACTGCGAGGCCATCTGTTTTCAGACACTTAGTCACGTCGTAAAAGGTCGTTATGAGCGACTAATCTGTGAGGTCTTGGTCCGGTTGCGTCACGCGCATGCACCATTGGCATCTTTGCGCGAGCGGCGAACGGATTGACACTGGCCTCATGCGACCCCCCCAGTCGAGCACTTATCTCTCTATCCGTGTCTTTTCCACTATCAACCTCATAGCTTTGGCGGTCATGCTGCCTTTGGGTGCCCAATCGGCTGCCCAACAGTTGCTCTGCTCGCCAGCGCACCTGAAGTTTGGCACGATCACCGTGGGCCAGTCGGAGACTCAACTTGTCGTTTTGACGAACTCGGGCGAAGCGAGTGCCACGATCTCGGCGCTCGGCATCAGTAACTCGATGTTCAGCATATCTGGCCTGCACCTGCCTTTGGTTCTGGCCGCGGGAGCAAGTGTCTCGCTAAGCGCGACTTTTGCTCCGACGGCCACCGGATGGACATCCGGAAAGGCAACGTTCACCAGCAATGCATCGGACCTCGGTCTTCAGCTTGGGCTCGCAGGCACGGGTGCGAACAGTGAGTCCGTGACTGCCACACCTTCGAGTCTCTCTTTTGGGCAGATGGCAGTGGGAACCAGTGCAACGCTCTCCGTCGTGCTGACCAATACTCGCTCGTGGAAGGAAACACTGCAGGCGGTTGAGTTAGCGGGCAGCGGCTTCTCGGTCAGCGGTCCGGCTTTGCCGCTGGCCCTTAGCCCGGGCCAAAGCGTGACGCTGGGCGTCACTTTCGCTCCGCAGGCTGCTGGTCCGATAGGAGGCAGCCTGTTTATTTCCGGCCCGGCCCTGAACGTACCGTTGGCCGGGACTGGCGCAACGGTCGGGCAGTTGACCATTGCTCCCACTGCGCTGAGTTTTGGCAACGTGATCGTCGGAGAGACGGCTACGCAAACCGCAGCCCTCAACGCCACGGGCGGAAGCGTGACTATTTCTTCGGCGGCCAGCAACAACTCGCAGTTTGCTCTGTCCGGGGCCTCCTTCCCGCTTACGATCGGCGCGGGCCAGAGTGCACAGTTCAACGTGGTCTTCACGCCGCAAAAGACTGGAACTGCCTCGGCCCAGCTCACATTTGCCAGCAACGCGAACAATCCCCAAACGTTGGAAACGGCGGCAGGCACGGGGACAGCGCCGCAAGTAAGTCTGGGATGGAGCCCCAGCACGTCTCAGGTGCAGGGGTACAACGTGTATCGAGGCACGACGCCGGGTTCGTATACCAAGATCAATGGCAGCCTGGATACGAATACGACGTACATGGATACTACAGTCGCCTCCGGCGTGACTTACTACTACGCGGCCACGGCGGTAGATTCCAGCGGCGAAGAGAGTAGCTACTCCACGCCGGTGAAGATTGCGGTTCCGTAGAGGGGCAGGTGTTGAGCAGTTCTGAGGGTTCAGTGCGGGCCGGGTCACGACTTTCTGGAAAGACTCGGCCCGGTTCCGCTACTAAACGGCGATCAACCTGCCGAAGGAAGATGCCTAGCCGGCTTCTGCGGAACCGCCGTCTCGCTGGTGGGCAGAGTGTTTTTTAGATCCCACTTGCATAGTGGGCATCGGGTCGCCAACGTGTAGACGATCCGGCCAAAGACGACGCATTGGGTGTTGGGACAAGCTCGCATTCTCGATCTCCAGACCGCCGCTCAGAGCAGAGACCAATCCTTTCAGGCGCCGAATCGAGCGGCTCAGACCGTCACGCTAACACGAAGTTCACGCCCTCTCGCGCGCTTCTTTTCGGCTGCGACCGATTGATTTTTCTTCTAGATCGATGCGAAGAGAAGCGGTCGCTCCGCGCCACGTGAATCCCTGGACACAAAGAAGGCGGTAGTGTCTCAACACTACTGAGTTAAGACACCACCAAGAAGGCCACGTCATTGACTTCAACACGCCGACTGCAGTGGTCGTGATTCCGACGCTGGGCGGGTGTTGTACAATGCACGCCAATCTCACTTGGTCAAACGTAAGGAGCGGCTTAGCAGAATGGAGCCAACACCGGCAGCGGATGTCCAGGCCGCCGACTACGGTTTGCGGCGGGGAATTCTTTCTCCCATGGAAACTCTGGCGCAGTCTGTCTCCACCATGGCGCCGACCACGACGCCTGCGGCGACGATTCCGCTGGTTTGCGCGCTCGCGGGCAACGGCACATGGCTCGCGTATGTGCTCGCGACGGTCGCGATATTTCTGGTCGCTCTGTGTATCGCCCGCTTCGCCCGGCATTCCGCTTCTCCGGGATCGCTGTACACCTATGCGTCAACGATCTTGCCGCCCTGGCTCTCGGCGACGGTCGCATGGAGCCTGCTGCTGGCCTACGTGGCTACGGGATCGAGCGTCATTGGCGGTTTTTATCATTACGCGACCTTGTTGTTGCACGATGCCACGGGGCACGTTTTCTCTGCGGTATTCGCGGCGTTTCTGTCGTTACTGGTTACAGGAGTTTCGATCTGGATTGCCTATCGCGACGTGAAGATCTCGGCGCGGCTCATGCTGTGGATCGAGGCAGCATCGGTTTCAGTGATTGTGATCGTGGTGGCTCTTTTGCTTTTTCATCACGGCTGGCGCTGGGATGTCGATCAACTCCATCTGCATGGCATGACCGGCAGCGGGCTTCGCCTTGGCCTGGTGCTGGCGCTGTTTAGTTTTGTGGGCTTTGAAAGTGCGACCACGCTGGGCGCGGAGGCTCGCAATCCTCTGAAGACAATTCCACGCGCGGTGATTCAGAGTGCAGTTCTTGCCGGAGCGTTCTTCACCATCTGCGCGTATGCCGAAGTGTTGGGCTTCCATATCGTGGGTCAGGATCTGGGCACTACGCCGGATCAAATGCATGTGCTGGCCCGGGTGGGCGGCGTGCCGGTGCTCGGAATACTGATCGACATCGGCGCGCTGGTGAGTATGTTCGCCGGTACGCTGGCCTGCATTACGGCCGCAGCCCGCGTGCTGTTGCGGATGGCGCACGATGGGCTCGCGCATGAGTCGCTGCGCGCCACTCACGTCCGCAATCAGACTCCAGGCCGCGCTGTGGTCATCACCGGCATAGCTGCGGTGCTGCCAGTCGCTGTGCTTGCGGGTCGCGGCGCCAGCGGGCTGGATGTCTATGGCTGGCTGGGATCCCTGGCGACCTACGGGTTCATCGTGGCCTACGCGCTGGTATGCGCTGCGCAGCCTCGATATTTGCGGAATCATGGCTTGTTCCGTCCCGGCGCGCAGATCCTTCCCTGGCTGGCTGCGGCGGCCATGCTGCTCGCCCTGGTCGGCAATCTCTATCCGGTGCCCGAGGGGCCTTACGGAAAGCTCCCTTACATCTACCTGGCGTATCTGATTGCCGGACTCGGCTGGTTCTTTGTACGGGCGCGCAGCAGGCGCGCAGCGGCGCTGGCCGAGGGCATCGAACTGTCTGAGTCATAAAAATTAGTGATTCCGGTTAAAAGAAATTTCACTGCGCGCTCGCCTTCCCCTTTTGCCGGAGTTCGCGTACATTGGCGGCATAGTTTTCCAGCCTGGCAGTGCGGAGCAAATCAAGCTCCTGCGACCACGTAGTAGAAAGTCGATAGCCGTGTGCGGGCGCGATGGCAGCTTCGGATTTGTGTTTCTACCCCTGGCGAGGTTCACATCGATGGCGAAAAAGATGAATCGTGGCGTTTTCTCTCTGGCGGCATGCCTTTGCATGCTGCTGCAGTTCTCACCGTGCGCGCGGGCCCAGCAGACTTTGGGCGGCATTACCGGCACCGTAAGCGACAAAAGCGGCAGCGTTTTGCCCGAAACCACGGTGACGATCATCGGCGATCAGACCAAGCTGACGCGCACGCAGAAAACGAATGGAAACGGCGCTTACGATTTCGTCAACTTGCCCATCGGCACCTACACCGTCACCATCGCCCATGAAGGATTTGAATCGGAGAGGCTGCCTTCAATCCTGGTGCAGGCCAATCGCACTGCGACATTGAACGTCGCGCTGAGAGTCGGCCAGGTGGGAACGACCATCGACGTGCAGGCAGCGCCAATCATGAACGCGGTCGACACCACGAACGGCTATATACTGGAGAAAGAGCAGATCGATTCGGTCCCGCTGCCGACGGGCAGTTTCACGGGACTGGCGATTCTCTCTCCCGGCGTGAACGCGGAGCTGCCCGGGGGAACGGGCGTGAATAACGGCCTGGGTAACCAGCCGATCTGGGCCAATGGCCAGCGCGACACCAGCAATACTTTTCTGCTGAACGGCGTGGACGCCAGCAATCTTTTCAACGGCAAGAGTACGAGCAGCGTAGCTTCGGCACGCATCGTGAACAACACTGGCGTTTCCGGCGCCGGCAGTACCACCGCGGAAGAGATTCAGAGCACGGCATCGCCGTATCTGGCCATCGGTCAGGCTTTGCCCACGCCTGCCCCGGAAACCGTACAGGAATTCCGCGTGAACACGTCTATGTACGATGCGCAACAGGGGTCCACCAGCGGCGCGCACATCGACTTGAGCACGGCCTCGGGCACGAATTCCATCCATGGCATGGCTTATATTCACCGCGGAACGGATGGGATGAATGCGGCCCCGTATTTCTATAAGCAAGACGGGAACATCCCGGCGAGTCAAGATGTCCCTCAGTTGCACCGCTATACGGCGGGCGGAACGGTGGGAGGTCCGCTCATTAAAGACAAGCTCTTCGGCTATGTGAGCTTTCAGCACACGCACGCTTCCGATTTGGAAATTGGAACTTCGCGGACGGCGGTGCCGTTTGGGCTGACGGATGATCGCAGCCCCACGGCGTTGGCTAACGTCATCTCCATTAACGGCTGGGGAACGTTGAATCCGGTGGTCGCACCTAATTTGCCGGGCACAACTGGGACACTCAACATTGATCCAGTTGCCTACAGCTTGCTGACCGCCAAGCTGCCCAACGGTCGGTATTTGTTTCCGTCGGCGAATCCTGGTTTCACGCCAAGCCTTAACTTTCCGGAGAACGTCTTCCTGACCCAACCAGCCTATTTCATATCGGATCAGGCGGTATCGGACCTCGACTACCAGCCCAGTTCCAAGGACACTTTGTCGCTGAAGTATTACTACCAGCACGATCCCACTACAGCACCTTTCGGGTACTCGGCTGTCGAAGGTTTCTCGCAACACCTGGATGCGGGGAGCCAGGTGGCTTCCGTCACGAATACTCAGTCGATCCGACCGAATTTCAGCATTTCCGAAGTGTTCGGCTTTATTCGCGAAAAGATCTACAGCACGATTGCCCAGCCCTTCTCCCCTCAATCGATAGGCATCAACAACTTTGGTTCCAATGTTTTTCCGGGAATCACGATTGTGGACGATCTGGGAAACAGCTCACCTCTGAATTCAAACTACGTTTTCAATGCCGGAACCACAATCGGCTCGACGGCCGCTTCGCAGGGCGCGTTCACCGGCATTTTCCAGAACCGCTGGATGCCTTCCGCCAGCGCGGTTTGGACTCGCGGCAAACACACGATCACGTTCGGCGGGAGTTATTCCTATACCCAACTCAACGCGCGCGATGAAAGAACGAATGCGGGCATGATCGGCTTCACCAACTTCGACAACTTCCTCACGGGCTCGCCGGTCACGTACACGGCTGACGGGTTCATCACCACGACCTTCCTGCAAGGCAACGCCAACCGCTACTACCGCTCGAACGAATCGGGTGCCTTCCTTCAGGACAAGTTTCAGATCCGTTCCAACCTCAGCTTCAGCGCCGGGCTCCGGTTTGACTATCACGGTGGCCTCAAGGAAAAGAACGGCCGCATTTTCAATTTCGACCCGTCGAAATACAGCTACAACGTGGCGTCGGATACGATCGAGTCAAATGGCTTTATTATCGCGGGGAACAATCCCGACTTTCCTACGAAGGGCGTCAGCGATTCCACTCTCACGGGACGGCAATGGGGACTCGCGCCACGCTTTGGATTGGCGTGGAGCCCGCGGAAGTTCAACGACAAAATTGTGGTTCGCGCGGGCTGGGGTCTGTACTACGATCGCGGAGAGTTGTTCACCTATCTTTCCCCCGGATTTGCATCAGGCGTCATCGCGGGCGGTCCGTTTGGCGTGAACCAGACTCCACCGTGGGTAAACCAGCAGTCTTGCAGCCCTTACGGATATTCTTATTGCAGCACCTTCGAAAATCCCTGGGGAACTACGCTCGGGCCTGGACCCAGCGGCAATCCCGCCCACCTGGACTTGCCCAATGCAGCGCAAATCTCAACCGGGATTCCGCTATTCCCGTTTGCCGATTACAACCGTGCCAACAAGCTGCCTTACACGATGAACCAGACGCTGGACATTCAGTGGCAGCCGCGCAATGATCTGGTCGTTGAGATTGGATATGTGGGGAACCTGGGCCGCCATGCCGTTGTTCCGCTGCCGTTCAACCAGGCGAAGATCGCTTCGCCGACCAGCCCCGTTTTGGCAGGGTCCCCTAACTTTCAGCAGAATTACACCTACGGATATTCCATCATTCAAGATTCGTCTTTTACGCCGCAGAGCCTGCCGAATGGCCAGCCATACCTGCAAACCTTTGAGGGTGGAAACGTCGACCTGCGCGTGCCTTACATCGGTTATTCCTCCGAGTCGGAGTCTTACACCGCGGCAGGAATCTCCGCTTACCATGCGCTGCAGGCGCACCTGGAAAAGAGAATGAGCCACGGGTTGCAGGTTGGCGCCTCGTACACCTTCTCGCACGCAACCGACGAGCAGAGCGCGATGGGTCTGTTCTACAACGGCAACAATCCGCTCGATTTGCGGTCCGGTTATGGACTCTCCGATTTTGACCGCAAGCACGTACTCAACTTCACCTACACCTATGAACTGCCGAAATTCTTCGCGGCATCTTCATTCAAGGGCAAGATCGCGAACGGTTGGGCCATTTCCGGCTTGACCGTCATTCAGAGCGGTCAGCCGTACAGCGTCGTCGACTATTCGGGCGCGGTGGGCAGCATCTTCTACGGGGTGAACGACGGCATCACAAACCCGATCGTTCCACTCGCCGGGTGTTCTCCTAAACAGGCGCTGACCGGCGCTTCGGGCGCGCATTCCATCCCGGGCCAGAAAAATACGTTTGCCCTGGACCCGTCCTGTTTCGGACTGCCTTTGCTCAATCCGGGAGACTTGAACGGAGCGATTCCGAGCAACGATCCTTACGAGACGAACTTCATTAGTCATGGCCAACGCAATATCTTCCGGCAATCCTGGCAGAGACGCGCCGACATCTCGATCGCAAAGACCACGCAGATCACCGAGCGTTACACGTTGAAGTACACCATGGATATCTTCAACGTGACCAATACGGCGAGCTTCGATATCCCTATCGACGACATAAGCCAGAACATCAACTTCAACGGCTTCCCCGTCGTCGGTCAAGCCGGGGCCACCACACCCTGCAACCAAGACTTCACAGCCGTTTACGTGTGCCCGTCGCTCAGCGGCCTCGGCATCACAAACAAGACGATTGGCAGCCCTCGGCAGATTCAGATGTCCCTGCGTCTTGTCTTTTGAAGAACGTGCATCGGCGCAAATGGGTTCGACTCATCTTTGTCGGGTTGACTGCGAGTTGCGGAGCGGGCGTCCGTTTCCTCTTCCGCGGGAATGCATCTCAGGTGTTAAGATTCGCCCGGAAGAATTCTCATGAAACCGGCGATCTTAATCCTCTCCTCCATTCTCGCTGCATCCTTCGCGCTCAACGCTCAGGAATTCACACGCGGGGTCGGTATTTATCCCGGCGATCCGAAGGCGTACAACGGCGCGATACTCGTAGCCGAGACTCAGGCCTATCGCAACCTGGCTTTGCACCGTCCCGCATACGCTTCGAGCAGCTACGACTACAACCTCACCGCCCAGCTGGTGACCGACGGAATTCGCGACACGCGACTTCCGCGATGGGTCTCGACCGCGTCGAGCGTGAGCGGCATATTACCGCGCAAGGACCGCGAACATCCCATCGACGACAATCCCATCACGAGCGTGGACTTGCCCGGAACGGGCGGCTGGGTGCAGATCGAGCCCGAAGGAAGAGACACTCCGCTTGAGGTGGACCGCGTCGATGTGGTCGCGCGTGCCTGGTCATTCGCGCAGCAGCCCGGGGCGTGGACATGCGTTGTGTTGGGCTCTGACGATGGTCAGACGTGGACGGAACTCGGCCGGACCAGCGGCACAGAGGTTCCGGCGGCCCCGGAATGGATGCACGCCAAGCAGCTCAAGACTTCGATTCCGTTCTCTTCCCCGGCGCGCAGCCGCTTCTACCGGATGCAGATCGATGGTCCAAACGTGGGCCGATGGCAAGTCGGGGAGATGGCGCTTTTCGACAAGAACAAACATCTCGAGGTCGGCGGTCCTTACGACTTCACGAGCGCGTGGAAGAGCGCGGGCGCCGGCGAGGAGTGGGTCTATGTGGATCTGGGTGCCGACTGCGCCGTGGACCACGTAGTGCTCTACTGGGTCGAGCGTGCGAGCGCTGGAGCAGTTCAGATCTCCGATGACGCCAAGACTTGGCGGACGATTCAGGCCCTTCCCGCTGCTGGAGGCCTGACGGATGATCTCAAGCTGTCACAGGTTGAGCATGGACGTTACGTTCGCGTGCTCATGACTCGTGCCGCGTCGCCCGATGGGTATGTCCTCAGCGAACTGGAAGTGTTCGGCCACGGCGGGCCAGTGCCGCGTCCGCAAGGCGCGCCGAAAGGGAGTGCGAATCAGCGGATCGAACTGGCGCGAGGTGCGTGGCGGATCCAGCGCGATTCTCTCGTGGCTGCCGACGGCATAGCCATTTCGAAAGCTGGCTTCCAAGCCGACGACTGGCTGTCCGCGACTGTTCCCGGCACGGTGTTGTCGAGCTACCTGGACGATGGGGCAATTCCTGAACCCAACTATGGGCGGAATCAGTTGCAGATTTCCGATTCGTTTTTCTACGCGGATTTCTGGTACCGCGACGAATTCGTCGTACCGCCGACAACGCCCGAGAGACACGTGTGGCTGAATTTCGATGGCATCAACTGGAAGGCCGACGTGTTCTTCAACGGGGAGAAACTGGGCCGCATTGAAGGCGGGTTCATGCGCGGCCGGTTCGACGTGACTCACCTTGTGCGGACCGGCGCTGCGAATGCCCTTGCGGTGCGGGTCATCAAGAACGCGTCGCCGGGCAGCGTGAAAGAGAAGACGTTGGCCGAAACCGACTCGAACGGCGGCGCGCTGGGCGCGGACAATCCGACGGCTCATGCGTCTGTCGGCTGGGACTGGATCCCCACGATTCGCGGGCGCAACACCGGCATTTGGGGCGACGTCTATTTGACGAGCAGCGGACCGGTGACGATCGAGAAGCCTTTTGTGTCGACCGCTCTGCCTCTCCCTGACGTCAGCCGTGCGGACGTGAACGTTGAGGTGACGCTGCGCAGCCACGATCAGAAAGAAATGGCCGGAACGTTGCGCGG
>Ga0209517_10009040_pt1 | contig 11498 bp, 12 predicted proteins | sample PeaSoiMetSII2010_FD_187695 | JGI IMG/M metagenome (GOLD analysis project Ga0209517, IMG submission 187695) | Peat soil microbial communities from Weissenstadt, Germany - SII-2010 (SPAdes) (version 2) | ecosystem: Environmental > Terrestrial > Soil > Wetlands > Peat | place: Germany...
CAAAGATGTCGGGGTTGTGGCGGTTGTTAAAGCGGAACTGAAATTCGTTCAGGTAGAGCGGCAGATACTTTTTGCTGACGTTGTGGTAGGTGCCCACGATTCCACGTTTCAGCAGGCTCCAGAAATTCTCCATGCTGTTCGTGTGAACCAGACCGCGCACATATTCGCCGCGCCGATGGTCCACGGTCTGATGCTCGTAGCCGTCCTTGTCGAGATAGAAGTAGCCGCTGTGTTCGTCGGTCGCGACCAACTCGACCTTTTCCCGGTCCACGACCTTGCGGACGAATTTGGTCATCGTGCTTATGTCGGCGCGCTCGATCACTTGGCAGACCACGTTACCCTTGCGGGCAATCGCGCCGATTACCGTCGTCTTATCCCAGCCGCCACGGCGCTGTTTCGGCGCGCTCTTGTGACGCCACTGAGCCTTTCCGCCGATGCCGGTTTCGTCTACTTCGACGATGCCCATCAGTTGCCGGAAGTCCGGGTCTTTCAGTCCGGCGCGGAGCCGATGGCAGATGTAGAACGCAGTCCGGTAGGAGCCTGTCTCAATCGTCCGATGAATCTGGAGTGCGCTGATTCCTTTTTTGCTAGTGAGCAGCAGGAACAAAACCCAAAACCAAGTGCGGACCGGAATCTTGGTATCCTCGAAGATCGTGCCGACAAGCACCGAGAAGCGGTAAGCCTTGCCCTTGGTGCAGTCCGTATTCCAGCACTCCCATTTCCACGGCTGGTTCAGGCTCTGGAGTGCGTAGACCTTATCGCCGCTACCGCAACGCGGGCATTTGACGACACCATCCGGCCAGCGCTGATTCATCAGGTATGTGCGGCAGGAATCTTCGTCCGGGAACATCCGCTCGAATTGCGGCCACGTCATTTGGACCGTGAATTTCGGCTCGTGTTTGCTGCCTCTTTTCTTCATGCTCCAAATATAACGCAGAATAAGCTTCCCGTCAATAGCTGCATACTCGCCCAAAAAAGCGGGCGAGGGCCTGGAGCTTCGCAGCGCGGTCCGCACCTCTCCCGCTGCTTTTGCGGGAGAGGCGGCGCGGCTCCAGCCGCGCGGTGAGGGTGCAGTTTTCCCTCTGGACCACCGACCTGCGTCGGAGGGACATTGCGATCGCGGGAAACCCGCCCCTAGCCGGAAAATGGGCCGAGGCCGATCAGCGGCCAGTATAAGTGCACGATGAGGTTGAGGCCGAGCCATGCGCACAGCCACATCAAGGCGCCGGCGCCCAACAACTCGCGGGTGCGAAGATAGCCGCTCGAATAGGCTAGCGCGATCGAAGGTGTGCCGACCGGAAGGACGAACGTGAGTCCGGCCGGGACGGCGACCGTCAACGTGATCGATCGCGGAGCGATTCCGAATCGACGCGCCAGGCCGAGGCCCACCGGCAGCAACGCCGCGACCACCGCCGAATGGCTCAGCGCCTCGGCCGAGAGCAGCGTGATCAGTGACAAAATCGCGAGCATCAAGGCCGGCGATTGAGTGCGGCCCAGCGTCGCCGAGGCAAGGTAGGCCGCGGCGCCGCTGTGATCGAGCGCCGAACCCAGCGCGATCGCGCCGCCGTACATCAGGATAATTCCCCAGTTCACGTACTCTTCGACTTCGTGCCACGACAGCAGGTTGAAGACGAACAGGGCGACGACCGCGAGGATCGCGATTCCGGCCAGTCCAAATCTGGTGCTGCCGAACAGCCACGCCATCACGGTCAAAGCCAGGATCGCGGCGATCGCTTTCTCCTCGAATTTCATCCGGCCCAGTTCGGCGTAGCGCCGGCCGAGCTCGGCCACGCTGTCTTCCACCGAGACGGTTTCCGAGCGGAAGTAGCGCGCCAGCACGAAGTATCCGGCGACGAGCAGGATTGCGACCAGCGGCACGGTCGCGAGCGACCAGCGCAGGAACGAAATCGATTGACCGGTCGCCTCGCCCAGGATTCCCAACGCCAGCGGGCCGCGCGCGCCGCCGAGCAGCGTGCCGATTCCGCCGATATTGACGCCCCACGCCATCGCGAGGAACATCGCGGTCGCATAGCGCGAGCGCCCCGGCTCCAGTTTCATCGAGGCGGCCAGGTCCAGCACGATTGGAAAGACCATCGCGGCGACGGCATGCTCCGGAATCAGGAACGACATCGCCGCGCTCAACAGGTAGATCGCGCGGACCAATGCCGCGGGCGTCCGTCCGAAACGCCCGAAAATTCCCAGCGCGATCCGCTTGCCGAGTCCGCGATGGTTCACCGCCGCGGCGAGCATGAAGGCCGAGAGCAAAAAAAAGATGGTCTCGTTGCCGAACAGCGCGTAGGCGTTCTTCGGCGGCATCACGCCCGACACTCCCAGCAGCACGATCACCAGCAGGCTGGTGACCATCAGCGGAAGAGCGCCGGTGACCCAGTAGATTACCGCGATCGCGAAAACCGCCAGCGCACGCTGGGCCACCACACTCAGTCCGTGTGCCGGCGCGGCCGTGGCGATAATCACAAAGGCCGCCGCGCCCGCGATCAGCATGAAGGGCCGTACGCTCTGCGAGAGCAGGATCAGCGCGATCGGCCGCGTATCGATTACTACTTCTTCAAGCTCGTGCGGGAGCGGGGCGCGCCCGCCGCGATTCTCCGGCGCGCTCACAGGCGGGAGGAGTCGAACGAGGCGCGCACCCGGCGGACGCGCAGGCGGCGGCGAAATCGCGCCAGCGAGCGGGTCGCGAGTGCGCCCAGGCGGTTGCGGGCCAACTGCTGGAGCAAAAGCGGAAGCTGCGGCGCGCCGGGCACGAAAAAGCGCGCTTCGAGCGGCGTGATCGCGCTCGAGATGTCGCGCGCCCAGCTCATGTTGAGGCCCGCTTTCAGCGTGGACTCGAACAGCGCTGCGCACAGCGGCGCGGCCTGCGCTACCATCGGCGCCGCGTCGCGCGGGCGCTCCGAGGCGGGCGCGACGCCGAGCAGCGGCAGCACGCCGATTTGGGCGAGCTCATCGATCGCGGTTCGGATCGCGCTCGCAGGCGAGAGGCCGATCTCAAGCTCCGACCATACCGCTCCGCTCGGAAAAACCCGCGCGGCATGTGCCAGCGCTTCGATATAGCGAGGGCGGCCGAAGAAGCGCGCGCGGCCGGGAAAATGACGCGCCATCGTTTCGGCGTCGGCGGCTTCGAGGTTGTAACTGAGCGCGTCAACGCCCGAGGCGTAGGTGAGATCGATCGCGCGGAGCGCAGCCGGCGGATGCATCGTCACCGCTACCATCGTGTCGAAATGGCGATGGATCGCCTCGAGGTACGGAGCGAGCTGACCCACGCCGGCGTCGTCGCCGGGAAAGTAGCCGACCTGCAGATGGACGGCTTCGGCCGCGCCTTCGTCAAAGGCTCCGCGTAGCGCCTCGATAACGTCGTCCACCGCCCAGACTTCGCCGGCCTTCTCGGTCAGCTCGCGCCCGAGGCAGAACGCGCATGCGCGCCCCTCGAAACCCAGACCGCATCCCCCGCCGAGCGCGACTGTCGCATAGCTGCCGCGCACCTGCGCGATGGCGCCCATCGAGATTCCGCGTGGGGTCTTTCGCGAGGCGAACTCGGCAGTGGGCACGACTCGGGCGGCGGCCTCGCTCTGGGCGTGAGCGATGAAAGTCGCGCCGCCGCGTTCGATCAGCTTCAACGCCGAGTCGGGATCGATTCGGGCACGGGCCCAGACATCGCCTTCGAGCACCAGTTCGATCGAATCGCCGACTGTGCGTCCCTCGACAGAGATCCCGCTGATCGCCAGCGCGAGCTTGAGCAGGCCGGGATGATTGGCGATGGCGATTTCGCGGGCCATCGCGGTCATGCGGCTCCGCGATCCGGCTTCGGCGCGCGGCGGTCGATACCGAGCAGGTTGAAGTGAATTCCCAGCGCAGCCGGCGAGGCGAAAATCTCGCTCGCGCCCGCCGAGACCAGGGCGTCGCGGCTTTCGGGCCGGATTGCGACTCCGTAGAAGCGCACGCCGGCCGCGCCTGCCGAGTTGAAGTCCGCGATACTGTCGCCGACCAGCGCGGCAGAGCCGGCGTCTACCCCGCAAAGTTCGAGCGCGCGTTCGACCATGTCGGGCGCGGGCTTGAGCGGGAGCAGCGTGTCGCGGCCGACGATTGCGCGGATCGCGCCGGCGACCCGATTACGGCGCATCCAGCGCGCGACGGTACGCGAGCAGTTGGACGTGACGATCGCGATCGGGACGCCGCGTGCCTCCAGCGAGTGCAACAGATCCAGGGCGCCCTGAGTCGGAGCGGCGCGATCGGCGCCCTTAAGCTCGTGCTTTTCGATAATCGCGGAAGCCTGATTCAGGATCGCGGCGGCCGCTGGATCGTTCGCGAGCAGGCGCGAGCGGAGAGCGTCGTACAAGGGCAGGTTGCCGCTTGGGAATTGCTCGAACAAATCGCCGGGCGCGTCGTGCTTGTGGAGAAAAGCTTCAAGCCGGCGGCGGCTCGCCGCCCAATCGACCTCGGTCTCCAGCAGGGCGAGCGTGTTGTCGAAGTCGAAGAGCCACAGCGCGATATCGCCCACCGCTGCGCCGCCGGGATTTCCGCGCCGCTTGCGAGCCGCGTGCGATCGCGCGCGCGGTGCAGTCATTGCGGTTTGGCCTCGGGCGGCTTGGCCTCGGCGCGCGCGATCGAGCATCCGCAACGCGCCGCCCCCGGTTTGGCTTTGAGCTCGCGCGCGATGCATTGGTAGCCGTCGAATTCGAGCAGAGTCGATACGGAAAGCATTCGCCCAATCAGGAGCTTGAATGCCTCGACTGCGGCGGCCATCGCTATGAAGCCGGCGGCTTCCGCGCGCGCGGCGACCGGCGCGAGCAGGCCGGCGTCGGCGCAAATGGGGTAGGGCGGCGTCTTCGTCATCACGGCAATTTTGCCCGGAACGTCCAGGCGGGCAAGGATCAGCGGTTGAGATCGCGGCACGGCCGCAAGTTTCCGCGCCAGATTCACAGACTCCGTGTCGCTCGCGAGGATCACGATAAGATCCGCAGGATCGGAAAAGTCGCGGGCCAAAACAACCTCGGAGTCGGGATTCAGCATCCGCATCTCCGCGATCATGAGATCGACGCGCGACTTTTCCGAGCCGGTTTGAAGAAAGATTTTTCCGACTCCGGCGCCGGCCATGTATGCCAGCATCGGCTCGATGTCGCCGGGTTCGCCACAGATCAGAAGCCGCGAAGCGAGCAGGCGTTCCTGTCCGCGTCCACCGACTTCGGGGACGATTATCTGGCGGCTGTAACGCTCGATTTGCGAGTCGCTGAGCGCCATGCGGATTTTGGCCGGCGTCGAAATGGCGCGCCGACGCTACTCGATGACGTTCTTCTCGATCGGTTCTACGGTCACGCCGGTCTGCCGCAGCCAGCTCAGCGCGCGGTCGATCTGCTCGCTGCTACCCTCGAATTCCACCGCCACCAGGCCCATCTCTTCCGAGACGCTGGCCCCGCGGATATTGAACACCAGATCGAATTTTTTGACGAGCTGATAGAGCAGCGGCTGCTTGATCAGATCGCGCGGATAGCTCAGGTAATAGCGCTCGGTCATGGGTTCCATTTCTTCAGCAGTTGCGGCAGCCGTTCGCGGTTCCACGCCTGCCATCCGATCCACAAGTTGGTCGAAAGGTACTTGTCGCCGAAGTCGGGAAAGATCGTCACCACGCATCCCTCTTTGAGTCCACGCGCGACCTTGATCGCCGCCAGGAGCGCCGCGCCGCTGGATTGACCGACCAGAATTCCCTCGACCTGCCCGAGCGCGTAGACCATCTCATACGCGTCTTCGGTCTCGATCGGGATTTTGTCGTCCAGCTCGTGCTCGTGGTAGATACCCGGCACGATCGAGCTTGCCATGTGCTTGAGCCCCTCGAGCCCGTGCATCGCGTCGTCAGGCTCGACCGCGATCACCTTGATCGACCGGTTGCGCGACTTGAGGTAGCGGCCGGTGCCCATCACGGTGCCGCCGGTGCCGATTCCGGCGATAAAATGGGTTACCCGTCCTTGCGTCTGGCGCCAGATTTCGGGGCCGGTGGTATCGAAGTGGGCCCGCGCATTCGCCTCGTTGTTATATTGGTCCGGCTTGAAGTAGCGATCGGGGTTTTCAGCGATTATCTTGCGGCACATCCGAATCGCGCCGTCGGAGCTCTCGAGCGGATCCGAATAGATCGCCTTGGCGCCGAACGCCTCGATAATCTTCTTGCGCTCGCGGCTCACGTTGGCGGCCATCACCAGCTCGACCGGATAGCCCATCACGGTGCCGACCAGCGCGAGCGCGATCCCGGTATTGCCCGAGGTCGAGTCGATTATCACCTTGCCGGGCTTGAGATCGCCGCGCTCGAGTCCGGCGCGGATCATGCCGAGCGCCGGTCGATCCTTGACCGAGCCGCCGGGATTGAAGCCCTCGAGCTTGGCGAAAATCCGCACGCCGGGCCGGGTCAGGCCGGCCGTCAGCCTGGTGATCTCCAGCAGCGGCGTGTTGCCGATCAGGTCGAGCGCGCTGGTGGCGCGCGCGGCCGGCACCGGATTTTCGCTAGCGTCCGCCGGCGATCGCAGGGACGATTGAAATGTCGTCGCCATCCTTGACCCTGGAATTGAGCTGATCGAGAAAGCGGATATCGTCGCCGTTCAGATAGATGTTGACGAAACGGCGGACCTCGCCTTTGTCGTCCAGCAGCCGCTCACGCATCCCCGGATGGTTCCGTTCCAGATCCTCAATTACCGACCGTATCGATTCGCCCGCCGCGGCGACTTCCTCGCTGCCGGCGGTGAATTTGCGCAACGGAGTAGGTACTCGAACCCGCACTGACATAGTATCGCTCTCCTTCCGATTTGTTGCCCGTATAGTTGTTTGACTTGATGCTTATGCCGTGTGCCGGCCGCTTACAAGGGAGCCGGCCTGCGCAGCTGACTTGAGCTTGCCGTTGCTGAGCTGCTCGAACAGCGAGTCGAAATCCTTGAGCCGCGCATCGATCACGAACGGCGGGTCGATCGCGTCGGCGACCGCCTCGAGCGTCTTGTAGCCGTTGCCCGTGATCGAGACCACCACCGTTTCGTCGGGCTTGATGCGGCCTTGCGCGATCAGCTTGAGCGTGACGGCGAGCGTGGTGCCGCCGGCGGGCTCGGCGAAAATTCCCTCGGTGCGGGCGAGCAGCTTGATCGCGTCGATAATCTCGGGATCGGTGGCGGCGTCGCCCCATCCGCCGGATTCGCGCACGGCCAGCAGCACGTAGTAACCGTCGGCGGGATTTCCGATCGCGATCGACTTCGCGATCGTGTTGGGCTTGACCGGCGTGATCAGGTCGACGCCCTTGTGCAGCGCGTGGATCACGGGCGCCGAGCCCGCCGCCTGCGCCGAGTTGATTTTGCAACTGCCGCCGCTCAGCAAGCCGACTTCCTTGAGTTCCTTGAAAGCCTTGGCGACCTTGGGCAGGATCGTGCCGCCCGCGGTCGGCAGCACCACCTGGTCGGGCAGCCGCCATCCGAGTTGTTCGGCGATCTCGAAGCCGAAGGTCTTGGCGCCCTCGGTGTAATACGGGCGGAGGTTGATATTGACGAAAGCCCATCCGTACTTGTCGGCGATTTCGCTGCACAGGCGGTTAACATCGTCGTAGTTGCCGCGAATCGTTATGACCTGCGCGCCATAGATAGTCGAGCCGACGACTTTGCCTGCCTCCACGCCCTCGGGCATGAAGATGTAGCACTTGAGTCCGGCCCGCGCGGCGTGCGCGGCTACCGCGGTGGCGAGATTTCCGGTCGAGGCGCAGGAGACGGTGGTAAAGCCGAAATCGCGCGCCTTGGTGATCGCGACCGAGACCACGCGGTCCTTGTAGGAGAGCGTCGGATGGTTGACCGTGTCGTCCTTGATGTAGAGCTTCTTCAGCCCGAGTTCGGCCCCCAGGCGCTCGGCGTGAAGCAGCGGCGTGAAGCCCGAATGGAGCCCGATCGTCGGCTCGCCGTCGACCGGCAGCAACTCGCGATAGCGCCAGAGGTTTCGCGGGCGCGCCTCGATAATCTTGCGCGAGATCGCGGCCTTGATTTTCGCGTAGTCGTAGACCACCTCAAGCGGGCCGAAGCAGGTCTCGCACACGTGGAGCGGCTCAATCGGATATTTCTGGCCGCACTCGCGGCACTTCAGGCATGTTATGTAGCTCATCGTTTCCCTCTGTATACCCTCACCCAGCGAAACTACGTTTCGCCGGCCTCTCCCCGCGCCGGTGGCGACTGGTCAGGGAGAGGCGAATCAGGATTGCGGCGCTATGCGTTCTCCTTCGCGAGCGGCGCCGCATTGGCATCCGCTGCGTGGCGCTACCGGCGTGATTCGCGTTCGGCTTCCGATACCGGTCGCGGCGCCGTCGTAAGTCAGGATCTTGCCGGCGAGCACGGGCCGCTCGCCGCGAAGCCATTGCAGCGCCTGCGCGGCCTGGACCTCACCGATCGCGCCGGCGACGGGCCCGACGATCCCGGCCTCGCGGCAGCTTGCGATCTCGGCTTCGTCCGGCGGCTCCTCGAACAGGCATCGCAGGCACGCGGTTCGCGACGGAATCACGGTCATCGCCTGACCCTTCATCCCGATCACGCCGCCATAGGCGAAGGGCCGCTGCGCCGCGATGCAAGTATCGTTGATCAGAAACTTCGCGGCGGGATTGTCGGTCGCATCGATCACGAAGTCGCAGGCGGCGATCAGATCGAAGGCGTTGGACGTATCCAGCGCGCATCGATGAGCTTCGATCGCGAACTCAGCCGCAGCCAGCCGGCGTGCCGCGGCCTCGACCTTCGGCAACCCGATATCGGCCTCGCGATAGATCACCTGACGACAGAGATTGGACAACTCGACCGGGTCGGGATCGACCAGCGTGATAGGACACGAGCCCGCGCGCCGAAGTGCCATCGCCGCCGGCACTCCAAGGCCACCCGCTCCAACGATCAATATCCGTCTAGTTGCCACGAGCGTCATCCCTGGCGAGCCTTCGAGCGCGGTCCGGAGAGGGGATGAAAAACAAAAGGCCCTCTTCCTAAGCGATAAGGACGAGGGTCTCTGAGACTTCTCGCCTTATCTCTCGAGGCTTCCGACTTGAGAAGCCACGCTGGAGTTAGCACCAGCACCCCAATGGGGCCGGTTGCTGCGGCATCTTCGGGCCAAGTCCCTCCGCCGCTCTCGATAAGGCTACGCTGCAATGTAATTAGAGCAGCAACGCAAGGCTGTCAACTGGCCTGTCCACCCGCCCACCAGTTCGCGGACCGGCCGGTCTGGAAGATCTCCCGCGCTGCAAACCACGCCCGGAATGTGGACGTGCGTTGTCAGATATGACAACATGTGCGGGTGTTGAAAGATACGAGACCCATCTCATGGATCAAGGCCGCGAGAAGAGATTTCGAGGCGTTTCCACACGACGCGCAGATAGCGATGGGTCGCGCTCTTACCATCATTGCGGAGGGTGGTACGCCCGACGTCGCGAAGCCTCTCACGGGGCTGGGCTCGGGAGTAATGGAAATCGCGCTACGCTACCGCGGTGACGCCTTTCGTGTGGTCTATGCGTTGCACATCGGCGCCGACGTTTGGGTGGTCCATGCATTCCAGAAAAAGTCGAAAACCGGAATCAAAACTCCCAGAGCGGAGATCGATCTGGTTCGCGAACGACTCAAGCGGCTCAGAGAGGTAGTACCATGACTAACGGACCCATCGAGACCATCCGGGGAACCGGCAATATTTTCCGCGATCTCAATGTTCCCAATCCGGATCTTGAACAACTCAGATCGATCCTGGCCGCCCGAATTATCCGAGTGCTCGACGAGAAGGGATTGAGCGTCCGCAAGGCGCACGAGCTCACCGGGATTGCGGCTGCGGACTTCTCACGTATCCGGCGAGCGAACCTGGGCCGCTTCACGATCGATCGACTGATGGCGATCCTCAACAGACTGGGCCAGAAAGTGGAGGTTTCCGTGACTGTGCATGCGCGAGCCGCGCGGAAAGCTGCTTCGAGTGCCGCGCACGTGTAAACGCGTCGGAACGCGGTCTCGCCGTCGGGCCGCGCGCACTCGCGTGCCCTACCGGATCAACAACTCGGCGATCTGGATACCGTTGAGCGCCGCGCCTTTGCGGAGTTGATCGCCGACCACCCAGAAATTGAGCGCGTTGGGACAGCTGATATCTTCGCGGATTCGTCCGACGAAGCAGTCGTCGTGTCCTTCGACCAGAATCGGCATCGGATAGCGGTTGTGCGCCGGATCGTCGAAGACCCGCAGTCCCGGAAAGTGCTCGAAGGCTTCACGCGCCTTCGCCGCGCCGACCGGCCGCTCGGTCTCGGCATTGATCGCGATCGAATGGGCGGTGAAGACCGGCACGCGCACGGTAGTCGGCGATAGCGCCAAGTCGGGCAAATCCAGAATCTTGCGGACCTCGTTCACCAGCTTCATTTCCTCGCCGGTGTATCCGCCCTCGACGAACTTGTCGATATGCGGGATCAGGTTGAAAGCGATCTGATGCAGGAAATGCTTGGGCTTGATAGTCTCGCCGCGCGCCCAGGCGAGCGTTTGCTCGCGCAGCTCCTCGATCCCGTTGATCCCGGCTCCGGATACAGCTTGATAGCTGGTCGCGATCACGCGCCGCAGCTTGCCCGCGTCGTGCAAGGGCTTGAGCGGCATCACGGTGACGATCGTCGTGCAATTCGGGCAGGCGACGATTCCCTTGTGGCGCCGGGCGGCGTCCGGGTTGATCTCCGGGACGACCAGGGGGACGTCGGGATCCATGCGGAACGCGCTCGATTTATCGATCACGATCGCGCCCGCTTTGACGGCGAGCGGGGCGAACTCGCGCGACTGGCCGGAGCCGGCCGAGAAGAAGGCGAAATCGATCCCTTTGAAGGAGTCGGCGTCGAGACGCTCGATCGCGATCGATTCGTCACCGAACTTGACCGTCTTGCCGACCGACCGCTCCGACGCGAATGCGTGCAGCTCCCTGACCGGGAAGTTGCGCTCGCGCAGCAGTCTCAGCGTGGTCTGACCGACGGCGCCGGTGGCGCCGACGACCGCAATCTTCAATCCGCCAGCCATAGTGCGCGTATTTTATCGCAGATTGCTATCGCGAGTGAACGCCCTTGCGTGAGTGAACGCCCGTGGCGCCTACTTGCGGCCGATCACGGCCTGGGTCGGGCGCGGACCGGGAATCACTTTCAGCGCGATGTCGCGATAGCCTGCGGTCTCCATCATCCGGCGGTACTCAGGCAGCGTGTAAGTGTCGCCTTCCTGTGTCCAGATCAGCATCGTGAGCGCGAAGGCCAGGGCGAATCGATCCTTTTCGCGCGCTTCGTCGGGAACGAAATCGACGATCATCAGCGTGCCGCCGGGCGCAGTCGCGGCGTGGAGTCGGCGCGTGAGCTCGATACACTTCGCGATGCTGAAATGATGGTAGATGTTGACCGCGAGGACGAGGTCGTAGCCCGTACCGAGGTCGTCGGCAAAGACGTCGCCGGGGCGGAACTCGACCCGCTCCTTGAGCCCCATCTGAGCGGCGGTCGGCTCGCAGAG
>Ga0209517_10009041_pt1 | contig 11498 bp, 14 predicted proteins | sample PeaSoiMetSII2010_FD_187695 | JGI IMG/M metagenome (GOLD analysis project Ga0209517, IMG submission 187695) | Peat soil microbial communities from Weissenstadt, Germany - SII-2010 (SPAdes) (version 2) | ecosystem: Environmental > Terrestrial > Soil > Wetlands > Peat | place: Germany...
GTGTGAGTAGTGATCTGAGTGTTACGAGCGCAGCGGCCTACAACAATCGCGGCGATGCGTACGTGGGCAAGGGAGACAAGGACAAAGCCATCGCTGATTATCGCAAAGCGCTTTCAATCAACCCTTCCTATCAACCTGCCAAAGATGGGTTGAAGACGATCGGAGCGTCTGAGTAAACCCAAGGCACGGTACGCGGATAGTCAACTCCGCTCGATGGTGGTGGCTCGAAATAAAACGTTCTCCGTGAACAAGTCTAAGTGATCGTCCTCACCACGCCGCCGTCGACACGGAGAGCCGAACCCGTAGTGGCGCTTGAGGGTTCTCCGCAGAGATAGACGACTAGGTTGGCGACTTCCTCCGGCGTCGCCATACGCTTCAACAAAGAGGTAGGCCTGAGCGTCGTGATCACCTCGGTCTCGGCTTCCTTCACGTCCATGCCGCGCTCCTCAGCGATCTTTTCTAGAAACTCGATCGCGCCTTCGGACCGCGTTGGTCCTGGCAGCACCGCATTCACCGTGATCCCTGTCCCGGCCACGCTCTCGGCGATGCCGCGGGAGATGGCAAGTTGGGCTGTCTTGGTCATGCCGTAATGCACCATCTCGGTCGGAATATTTAGCCCCGATTCGCTCGAGACGAAAATGATGCGGCCCCATCCTCGCTCGATCATGTACGGAAGGAGAGACCGGGAGAGACGCACCCCGCTCATCACATTGGTTTCGAAGAAACGCAGCCAGTCAGCATCGGGAATCTCGAGAAACGGTTTCGGTTCGAAGATGCCGATATTGTTCACGAGGATATCGACCTTCCCGAGTTCACTTAGCAGGCGGTCGACACCTGCGGCGCTTCCGAGATCGGCGGCAATGCCGCTCACTGTGGCGGCGGTCCCACCCGAGATACGTGTGATCGCGTCCCTGACTTTGGTGTCGGTCCGCCCATTGACGACGACCTCCGCGCCCTCCCGCGCCAAACCGAGCGCAACAGCAAAGCCGATACCCGCGGTGGAGCCCGAAACGAATGCTCGTTTGCCCTTGAGTTTCAGATCCATGGAGCACCCTATCTAAAGATGACTCATCATCACGGGAAACACGCAACTCGAAGCAATGTAGGATCCTGCTTGAGCGTAGGTCCATTTGCGAAGGTCAAAAAACTGGTCTAGCCACGCATGCAAGCTCAGAATGAGTTGAGGCCACTGGTGGAAGGCGTTGAGCCTCCTGAGGTAACATTTTCGGCTAGCGTCAAGAAAGGCGATGGGAGTTGGTAGCCGGTCAGCGAATTTTACTTGTAGTGCTCCTTACTTGGGCACTTCTGATGATCGTTCCAGATCTTTGGCGCGTGGTACAGCCGCTGGGATCATTCGGCTTCTACGCCGACAATGATGGCATAATCTACAATGTGACCGGGCCCTTTGACGATCAAACAGCATCGCCTGCGTGGCATGCTGGGATTCGGGAGGGTGATAGGCTCGATCTCTCGAAGATGCGATGCTTCCCTTACGATGCAGCGACATGCGGTTCGGTGCTCGCAGCTCTCGGAGGCATCCAATTTGCCGTGCCGGGTCGCCGTGCCACGATCGACCTGGCCTCCACACCCGCTCGACCGGCACGGCAGGTGGTCCTTGTTGCAGAAGAGCGACCCACCAACTTTCTAAAGCGCGCCGTTCTTATACTCGATCAGATCGCTGGGATTCTGGTCACTTTGGCTGCAGCATGGTTGGTGTGGACGCGTCCCGGCGGCATGAGCTGGGGTTTTTTTCTTTACGTTATGTGGTTCAACCCGGGCCAGAGCTTTCAGTTCTACGCTCTATTGCAACGCTGGCCGCTGCTATTGCTGGCACAGAATGTCGCTGGTTGCATCGCTCAAGCCGTCGGCTTCACTGGATTGCTGCTATTCGTCCTGCGTGTTCCCAATGATAAGCCCGAGCCCAGATGGCACGCGCTTGAACGTGCACTGCCACTGATAGCACTGGCTCTCACTCTGCTATTGCTCGCCTCCTACGGCAGCGCGTTTGGCTACCGAACGGAGATAGGGACCCAGGCAGGTATCCTGACCGGCTTTGTTATAGCTTCATGTGCCGTCGCCATCTTAATGGTACGGCGGATGACCCAGACGCCCGAAGATTATCAGCGCGTCCGCTGGGTGATTTGGGGCTGCCTGATCGGCCTTCCCTCCTTCCTCATTGCCGAGCTCGCCTCGGAGACGACGCTATTCAGTACGCACTGGGGAGACTTCACGCCCTCTGAGGACATCATCGGCTTGCTTTATCTCGTGAACGGCATTCTCTGCCTATTCGTGTTCGAAGCCGTCCAACGGCCGCGAGTGGTGAGCGTTGCGATTCCACTCCGCCGGGTGACGATCCTCGGCCTGATGCTCAGTGCCCCGGCACTCCTTCTGCATCATGAGATTGACCGCATCCAAAAGCATCTCGCCCTGCCCACCTGGGCTTGGCTCGCGCTCGGAGCGTTCGCCTTGTTTCTAATTTCTCGAGTGCACGAGGGCGCCGTTGCCGTTGTGGATCGCTTCTTCAACCGGGCGCTGGATCAAGTCGAACGCACACTCGGTCGGGCAATGCGTGAGGCGCAGAAGCCAGCAGAACTCGACCGACTCCTCGCGGACGAGCCCTGCCGTGCGCTCAACCTCAGCTCCGCCGCTACCTTCCGGCGCCAAGGGCCTTTCCTAGTGCGGGATGAGGAGGGCAAGGGCTGGGAGGACTGCGCCACCCGCAAACTCAATCTTGAGCAGCCGATGCTCGCACCCCTTTCCTGTAGCCAGCCCTTCGCGCTCAAGGAACAGGATGGCGACGGAATCGGTCTGCCGCCGGGTCTCAGGCGGCCGGTGCTCGCCGTGCCTGCGGCCGATCCCGTCCGCTGCTTTGCAGTGTCGCTCTATGGCCCGCATATCGCCGGCACCGATCTCGATGCGAACGAGCGTGCAATGCTCTCTCGCCTTGCCCACTTTGCGGCCGCCGTGTACGCCGAACTCGAAGCCGTTGAGCTGCGCCACCGGATCGAAATGCTCGAACGAAAAGTCGAGGTGCCGAGCCGGCGAGCACGATGATTAAAGACAGCATCCGTCAGAAACTCTCATTAACGCGGATATAGCCTTCTGATCCGTAGCCGCTTTGTGCGACGAGTTGGTGGAACGTCCGCTTAGGGTCATTAGCGGACATACTGACAAGTCCGCGCCAATGGACGTTGGGCAGCGCATCCAAGTCAGCATTTGGGTGTCTGTCTGTGAGTACGCGGGATCAGTCCTATCGCCGACAGGTCGTCTCGCCATGAGCGAGGCCGGTCCGATGAAGATTAGTCCGGGTCCTTTCTAACTTTTATGCTGGCCGCATTTGATGAGGCTGAGAGGCGTCGGTCACAGCCATCGGAAATGTTAGTCCGAGTTCAGCAACGTTTTCGCGCACCTCACTCTCGGTTCGCATCAGTAAGATCGCAATCTCCGCCGTGGTCCGGCGCTGTTCGAGGCTGTTGCGAAGATCGAACACATCCCAGGCGGACCAGTCAGTTCGCGTGTTGAGGTCTCTTCGCTTCATAACCAGGTCTCCAAGAAAGAAGCCCCAGCGTTGCGGGCCGAGGCTTCCTGGGGATTTCGAACCGGCCGGTGGCGTGGGTAGCGCCGGGCGGGGGCCGGTTCATATTCTCTAAACTTGGCAACGCGGGCGAGAGTTCCAGAAAAGAAGAAGCCCCGGCATTTGGTGGGGGACAACCCGGGAGCATCGAGGTTTAGGAGAGATGGCTTTCTACTGCTGTTGGCGCTGACGTTGAGAAGGCGCGCGCCATCTTCGACGCCTTTACAACGTGGCCCGCCAGGGCGAGCGGGTGGTTCGCGATATTGAATGCTAGCGCGCCTTCACCATATAGTTGTGGTCCGCTATGGAGGCGACTTACTATGACGAAGCTGGTTCTACTCGTTGCCCTGGCCTTCACCATCAGCACTGGCAGCATCGCGATGCTGGTCTTGAACCCGCAGCCAGCGATGGCGTGTCCAGGCAACGGCCACTGAGTTCATCCTCGCCCTTACTCTCGCGTGAACGTCGAGTCGCGTGCAGGCTTGGCACCTTACGTGCTCCTTCGCGTTGGCGCCGCCACCTATCGCGCCGTGATCATGTGGTACCTTAGTAGCTCCAGCTGAGCACGTTTTCTTCAAGTTTTCCGGGATACGAAAGCAGTTACCGTTCATGCTGATCGCCGTTCAGCTGGGGAGTCGGCGGTGGCGCAGATAATCTCTGTGGGCGTGGTTGCCGCCCTCTCGAGTGTATTTTTCGGCGCGCTTTCACGATACCTCGACCATCCGATCAGGTGTCCCGACCACCCAAATTGCCGCTCCCGGGGTCCGTGTAGGGTCCGCAATATTCGTCCAGCACGCCTGCGGCCAGCGCAATTAACATCTAACATATTGATAACATTGGCGCGCTGGAGAGGATTCGAACCCCTGACCCCCAGATTCGTAGTCTGCTGCTCTACGCGGCGATTAGGTGTCATGGGGTGTTATCAGATCTTGATGGGCGGCAAAGTCAATTCTCGGTGGTTGCAGGCCCAGGATTTGGACCTATTCTCGGGCTTTTCGCTCATATTGGAAGCGTGTTCGGTATAGGTGGCTTCGGGTCCCCGCAACCACCTAAACAGCTGAAAAAACTAATTTTTTAAGAGCAGGTCAGCGGCCGTCTTGGCATAATTTTCACCGGGGTCGCCACCGGGTCGCCACCGTACCGACCCACGACACCTGGCGCACGAAGTGAGGCTGTGGTTGCCCTCAGTTTCCTAATCTGAGGGTCGCAGGTTCAAATCCTGCCGGGGTCACCATTATCAAACATTAACATCAGCAGCTTACCTTGGATGCCGGTGACAAGTAGCTTCCAGACGATCGATGTTTGGAAGCAGGGCGGAAGCAGACCATTACCATCGTCAATGCCGCAGGCGTTCAGGATTGAAGGCGCACTGCACAAGCCCCACCCCCCAGCCCCTATTGGACAGGCCCCCCACCCCCGTGCCGCCCTTATATTGCTTCAGCTGGGCCACGAGATTGACAAGCTGATCTCGGCCGAAGGTTTGGCCCTCAAGGTTGATATAGACGGATTGCTGCTGCACCGGAGCGACCGCCGTGGCACTGCCCTTTGCTGTCGCCGCGCCAGTGACGCTCGGCTTAGTCGATGAACCCGGCTTAGTGCTTTAATCAATGGGTTAGCAAATTTTTGGGGATTTGCGGGTCCCCAAAAACGCCGCGTAACGGGCTGACCCCTAAAATCGCCTCCCAGGGCGGTCCTACATCGGCGGGAGCACGACAGTCGGTGCCTGATATGGCGAACGGCCTAAACGGCCCTGTACGCCTGGCCGCCCACACTCGAGGCGGCAGTCATCGCAGCGCCTTCACACCCTCGGGGTACCACAAGGCGCTCGATGGCTGCTTCTTCTCGGCGCCGGTACTATATTGCTTTGCATGCCTTGGCACGTTCTCGTCATCCGCGAATGGCGTACCACGACGCCTCAGGTTGCCGCATGTTGCGGAAACCTCCAGAGGAATAATTCACGGTATTTCAAGCCTCGCAACGAACCGGCTGTCGTTCAGAAAAGCATGCGAGCGTATCGAGATCGCCGGAGGAATACGGGCTAACAAACCGTTCCACGTGACCGCCGCCCTATTGCGGCTCCTGCTGAACCCGAAGAGACACAGTGGGGCGGCGGCCCGTGATCGGTGACGTTAGAGCGCAACATCAACCAAGGAGACCCATATGGAAGCCGAGCATCCTCTTGTGGCCTCTAATCTTGCCCTGCTTGAAGTGTGGCTTGAAGCGCAGCGCGCCTACTGGGGGCTGCCAGGTGTGGCGGTTGGGATTGTCCAGGATCAAGCCCTCATCTATGCCAAGGGCATTGGCTATGCAAACCTGGAGACGCACACGCCCGTCACTCCGCCGACGATCTATCGCATCGCCTCCCATTCGAAGCTATTCACCGCCATCGCCATCATGCAATTGCGGGATCAGGGGAAACTCAATCTCGATGATTCCGTCAAACAATACCTACCGTGGTTCGACATCCCAAATGGGTGTCCTCAGGCTACCTCCATCACGGTTCGCCATCTGGTAACCCACACCTCGGGCTTGCCCCGTGAAGCCGGGTCGGGTTATTGGACCGACTTTGAATTCCCAACGACCCAACAAGTCATCGAGAGACTCTCCTCCCAACGCACGATTTACCCAGCTGCCACACGCTTCAAATATTCCAACTTGGCCGTGACGCTTGCCGGGGAAATCGTCGCGACAGTTTCTCAGCAGTCGTTTGCGGAGTATATCCAGCAGCACATTCTTGCTCCCTTGGACATGCAAAGTACCAGCGTCGTGCTACCGGCGGACAATAAGGAGCGGTTAGCGACTGGCTATGGTCGTCGTCTGCCCGATGGCACGCGGACTCCCCTGCCGTTTGTCGATGCGAAAGGGATGGGCGCGGCTACTGGTCTCTCTTCAACCATCCGGGATATGGCGAAGTTTGTCTCCTGGCAATTTCGCCTTCGGGAGTCAAATGGAGCTGAAGTGTTGAAGGCCAGCACCCTCCGAGAGATGCAACGGGTGCACTGGCTCCTCCCGGATTGGCAAAGCGGCCAAGGCCTAGGGTTTTCTATCGTCCATTACGCTGCGCGAGATTTGATAGGCCATATAGGTCTCTACCCCGGCTATGCGACTGCCACCTATATCAGTCCGCAAGAAAAAATCGGGGTGATCGTGCTTACCAATGCGCTTGACGCCCAGCCCTATCCCGGACAACCCTGGAGCATCACCGACCGGATCTTTGAGTGGATCGCTCCTGCGCTCACTACAGCCATTAAAGGTGAGGCTGGTCCAACACAACCAGATCCAAAATGGAGGCAGTTCGAGGGAACCTACCGCTCGATTTGGGCAGACATGCATGTGCTCGTCCTTGACGGGAAGCTGTCGATAATTGACCCTACCCTTCCTAATCCTAAATTAACGATGCTGACCCTTGAGCCGGTAGCAGAAAACACGTTCAAGCTTGAAGGGGTTGGATTTGGGCCCTTGGGAGAACTGGTGACATTCGAGTTGGGAGGAGATGGTGGAGCAAGGAGTATAGAGGTGGGAGAAAACCGGGCTCTTCGTGTTCGCTACTAAAATTCCCTGCTGATAGACGTGTCTATCAGCTGAGCTTCTCAGCCCTCAGCCCGCTCCGTGAATGCTCAAAAATTTTTGAGCTTTGATCGCCTGCCGAGCCCACTCAACATTTGTTGAGTGGGCTCATCCAACAGCAGCGCCAAAATGCGATTTTCCCCTCTATCACCCTGATCTCAACGCTCATCAGTCACGCCTTCTCTCTCGTCGCCTGTGTGAAGACGCCGCCAAGTCCGGCCGCGACGGATGTAGCCGATAGTTGAGCGATGAACGCCGAATAGCTCAGCGGTGATTTCCTCGCCGTAGGGCAAGCTCCTAATCCTCAACACGTCTTGTGCTGTCAGTCGCGCCATGCCGTGCCGCTCGCCTCGCGCCTTTGTCATCTTCTCCGTGGCCGCTTATGCCGGTTTGACGTTCTTAGCCAAAAGGTGACCCTGCACGCTCATGGTCTTGTCGAAGGTCACTCGCAGGCCGACGATGGGACGGTCACCTTCAACGGCGTCGAAATAGTAGCCGTCACCAACGTCATTGCGTTCGATGATCCCATAGCGACCGTTCCAGACGCGGACGGTGCCAAGGGCTTTCGTGTCTCCGCTCATGCGAAAGCCTTCGACGTGCTGCCCTTGACACGTAACGTCGCGTCAAGCAGTTGCCGAGCTTTCCACTCCGAATAACCGGGAGTGGCGCGAAGCTCCGAGTCGATCAAATCAAGCTCGGCGCTCGTTATCGGCTGACCGTCGCGCCGCCGCGCGTTGACATCGCCAATCATCTCCGCAAGCTCACGGCTCATGCAGACCTGGCCGTAATGCACCATGATCGCTTCAGCGATCTTGAGCAGAAGGTCATCAGTCATCGTGATGCCCTCCTCATTTCAGCGAGATCGCGCTGGCTCCCGCTTGGTCGTTTTCCTCGGCGCGGGTGCGGGCGGTGCGAGGCGAAGCTTGATCACGTCGAGTTCACGCTGACGCTTGCGCTTCTCAGGATCGCTCCGCGTCGGATTAGGAACCCGCAAGCGGCGTCTTAGCCGCTGCTTACCGCCCTCAATGTGGATGTAAACCTTGCCGCCGAATTTCAGCCAAGGCAGACCGTTGGGCTCACTGCGATATCGCTTAACGGTGCGTTGGGTAACGTCGTGCTCAGCAGCGAACTCCGTCTCGCGCTGGTAGCCTTCTAAGATGTTCATGGAAAGTTGTCGTCCTCTGTTGCGAAAAAAGACGACAACTTAGTTAGGGGATTCTCCCTTCGCGCATCAAGAAAAGCGTTTACGCATAGGTCTCATACCAGTCATCCCCAAGGAGGTCCTAATAGGCTCGCGACCGCTCCTACAAGGGCGAGAAGCAGTGCTTGGAGGTACAAAATCCAACGCACGCTGCCTTGGTATCGAATGGTCTCCCCAGGCTGTAGGACGTGTGTAATGTAGCTCACGATCTTCTCCTCGCAACCGTCCGGCGTTAGCAGTTCGCGATTGAGCGTCCCCCCAACCGACGGATGGTAACGCGTTCATCGGCTCGTCGTCCTCTGATTCGCCATCGACCTGCGTCCACGGGCGAGTGCACTCCTCGCAGGTGACGGTACGGTCGGACGTGCAGCGAAGGCTATAGCATGGGTGTTATGATCGTTTTTGCACGAGCCTACGCCGCGCGGCGGCGCGGATGGGAGGGGGGTCAAATCTGGGTCGTGCACAAGCGGCTGCCCCTTGTGAGATGGAGTCGGCAATGACTAAGGGGCGGCTTGAAGCCTTCACGGATGGCGTGATTGCTATCATCATCACAATCATGGTGTTGGAGCTGAAGGTCCCGCACGGAGCTGACTTCACTGCGTTGCAATCCAGTCTTCCAGTGTTCCTGGCGTATGTTCTGAGCTACGTGAATGTCGGCATATTCTGGAATAACCATCACCACATGCTGCACGCCGCCGCGCGTATTGATGGAAAAGTTCTTTGGGCCAACCTGTTCCTGCTCTTTTGGATGTCGCTGATACCGTTTGTAATCCGTTGGATGGACGAAGCGGGTTTAACGGCCTTGCCGACAGCGGCATATGGCGTCGTGCTGGCGATGGCAGCCATCAGTTACCATCTGCTCCAGTGGGCGATCGTCGCCTCCAACGGCCGGAGTTCCACGCTCGCCGTCGCGGTAGGCAGCGATCTAAAGGGCAAGTTGTCCATAGCCGGGTACGTCGTGGCGATTCCCCTGGCATTCGTCAGCCCATGGATCGCGGTCGCGCTGTACGTCGCAATCGCGCTCATGTGGTTCGTGCCTGATCGGCGCATTGAATCGGTAGTGAATCGGCCGGAGTAGCACCGCTCCGTGTAGGCTCTTGGCATTACACAATCCACCCCAGCTCGCGCGCCTTGTCGTTGGCGAGCTTCCAGGCGCGAGCAAGCACCACATAGTCGTCGGTCTGGGTGCGGCGCTTGAGGATGAGTTGCGGTTGATTGGTAGGCTTGTGGTAGACGGCGCAGAAATCATCGCCCGGCAGCGAAACGATAAGGTCCCCCTCACGCACGACGTACCGAACTTCAGATCGCCCCCGATCCGTCGGACCAGCATAAAAGAAGCCCGGCTCTGAGGAAACCGGGCTCCCATCTATACCGTTAACGCCGAGGGCAGGATGCGATCTTGCCCCGCCATTTAGGCGTTAGGTGGCTCCGAGCTACTAGGAGCAAGTCCAAACCCAACCGCGTGGGGTCCGCCACCAGCAGGAATTGTCATAATCGCCCCACCATTCATCGCCCCACCAACCACCGTTGACGAAGATGAAGCGATTATTGACGAAACGACGGTTATTAAAGCGACGGTTATTGACAAAGTGCCGGTTATCGAAGTGACCGTTGTTGAAGCTCCGTCTGGCATATCGCGGACCGCCATTGAAGCTGCGGCTGGCATATCGCGGACCGCCATTAAAGCTGCGGCTGGCAAAGCCGCCGCCACCCCAATGTCCGCCGCCACTCATATGGCCGCCACCCCAGCCGCCTCCGCCACGGCCGCCGCCGCCACCACCTCCGTGACCCCCGCCCCCGCCACCGCCTCCGCCACCCCCGCGGATGAGCGTGACGGCGCCGGTATGCGCGGCGCTGACAGCGTTGTTTAGGTTGGGTACACCTCCCGCCTGAGCTGATGGCACCACTAGAGGTGCTAATATCAGGCTGCCCGCAAGGGCAGTCACTGCGACTATGGTCGTTTTCATAACGTTGATGTCTTTCTGTGGAGGTAGTGCCCTGGTCCGCCGCACCATATCAATCAACCCAAGAGTGGCGCCTTGGTTCCACCTGCGACGGTCCGATCAAGCGACGGATACGCCCACAGGCCCACTATCGGTCTGATTTGGTGCTATTGTGTGAGAAGGGCGCGGGGGGCGCTAATTTGCATAAGCAAGATCGTTTGATCGCTTCATGTAACTCCTGGAGCGAGTTTTGGGAGCGAACGAAGAAGCTTCCAACAGATGCAGAAAAGGGCGCTGTATTAGAGCGTCTAACTCAACTCTATCTCCAGACCGCACCGGAATATGTCACACAACTTAAGCACGTCTGGCTGCTACGAGACGTGCCTCCTGCGGTTCGGCGGCGGCTTGATCTTCCCCCGCTTGATGAAGGTATCGACTTAAGCGCGTGTACGAGGCGCGGGGAATATTGGGCAATCCAGTCAAAGTTTCGCAGCGCAAGCGATAAGCCGCTCACCAGACGTGAGCTAGGCACCTTCACAAGCCTCGCCTTCAATACTTGCCGCAATATCGCTCTGGCCGTTGTTGCCGATACCTCCTCAAAGCCCGTTAGTAAGCATCACCTGATGCGCAACACGACGGAGATTGGCCTCGACCGTTGGCAATCTCTCGATCAGGAAGCTTGGGGCCTAATCCTTGGAAAGCTGAGCGGCAGAAGCGAAACACCAAAAGCACGACTCCCCAAGCCACATCAAATTGAAGCCGTAGCGGCGGCAAAGACACACTTCGTCCGCGATGGGGCGGCACGCGGTCGCCTGATCATTGCCGTGCGGCACTGGCAAGAGCCTGACGGCCTATTGGATCGTCCAGGCGCTGAAGGCAAAGAACATCCTTGTTGCGGTGCCGAGCCTTGCGCTGGTGCGTCAGAGTCTCACCGATTGGACGCGCGAGTTTCTGGCCATGGCGTTAAACCAGATTGGTTTTGTGTTTGCAGTGATGAGTCAGTCGGAAATCTCGAAAGCGATACATTTGTCGGAGAGGTCTACGACCTCGGTGTGCCCGCGCGCACGACGGAACTTCTCGGCCTGGATCGGACTCGTGCCGAAGCAGCACTCGAGCGGGGGAAAGGAAAGACTCGGCAGCATCAGCAAACAAAGCGATCGCTATCTGCGCAGCCTATTCACGGCCGGTGCACTCGCCGTCATCCGCTATGCCA
>Ga0209517_10009042_pt1 | contig 11497 bp, 6 predicted proteins | sample PeaSoiMetSII2010_FD_187695 | JGI IMG/M metagenome (GOLD analysis project Ga0209517, IMG submission 187695) | Peat soil microbial communities from Weissenstadt, Germany - SII-2010 (SPAdes) (version 2) | ecosystem: Environmental > Terrestrial > Soil > Wetlands > Peat | place: Germany: Weissenstadt...
CTCGATGGACGCGGTCGAAAACGCCTTGGAACACCGCCTCTGCCAACTGGAATCCTCACCCGCCCAAATCCAATCCCTCACCGGTTTTGATTGGATTATCAATGTTAGATTGAACGCAAAATAGTATAAGTCGTTGGAGGCGAGGGTCGGAATCGAACGAAAATAGCGGCTTTTTTCAAAACTCACTACTCGCCTACTACCGCCCTACCACCAGAGGCGTACCGCCTCATAACCGTCGAACGCCAATAGAATCAGGCATTTTTGAGTGCGTGTCAAGAACTCGGTATTACGGGTCTATTACTAACCAACTACTGACTAATTACCAGTTTACTACGAGTTCACTGGCACTTTCACTGGCACTTCTTTTTGCAAAATTGCCCTGTTAATCAGGCCTATCCTCCATTGTCACAAAGAGAAGAGAACGAGTTTACGACCTCGGCCGCAGTCACAATGGCACTGGCGTAGTTGGGGATATTGACGCCAAGAGCGGCGTGCATCATTTCGTCCGAGTAATCCCCACGGCATCGGCGCAACCATCCGCCTGAAGTTCGGCGAGCGGCTCGGTCCTGCCCGTGAAATCCATGGAGGATCCGGTTATTGGTCGCAAGATAGTGTCGTGCAGGTTTTGGGTTGTCCGGAACCGCCGACGAAAATCTGGATTCGTTGGCCCGGCGGCAAAGTTACCGAGAGTGACTTGCCCAAAGGCGCGGCGAAGGTCACTATCGATGAAAATGGCAAGGTGCTTGATTCATCCGGGTCGCCGGAAAATCCTGGAAAATAATTGACGATTGCTGAGGTGCGGTTATTCCGTCCGCTTGCTTAAGACCATCGGCCCCACCCAGCGCGTGTTGTATTTCTCAATCCAATCCTGATAAGTCGTCGGCGGAGATTGATAACCGTATTTTTGATCGTCCATCCCGCGGAATGGCAAAGGTTCAACCCGCCAGCCTTGGCCGACATGGAAGTCCGCATCCTTGTCCCAACCAACCGCGCAGAGATACAAGTCGCGGACAAAACCTGTCGGCTTCGTTGGTAACCGATCCGCTTTGAATGATAGCGAAAGTTCATCGCCGCCGTTTAACAATGCGAGTTTGTCGTCGCTATTTGTGATCAACTCGTCCACCGGCCCGTAGCGCGTGCACCAGCCGGAGGGCGTGCGCCGCCACGGCGGGTCCGATTGAACCTTTTCGTAATCCGGCGTGAGCGGCAGCCAGTCGGGCAACGGCATGAACTCACTGAATCCGCGCCAATGCAGATCGGTTCGATCAGGCGCGAGCATGACCTGATGATTGTTCTCAGCCGTGATCTTTTCGGCGAGGAAAGCGGAATCCCAGTAAATCTCAAACGCGGTCGTCAACCGCAAACGCCGGGTGCCCGGCGGAAGCTTGTGCTCGAGATCCACCACAATGGTTTTGGTTTTTCCGCAGGGCGCACCGACAACGACATTGACGTTCGTCCACGAACCATTGCTCAATTCGGCTTCAAGGGTGGGAAAAGGGAATGGGAGAGTCGGATCCAGCGACGCGGCCACGTTTGCCATGCCGCCGCCGAAACGCAACCAGCCATTCAAAACGAGAACCAGCGGAAGATTTGTTTGCAGCTCGCCGAAATCCATCGTTACTGAAAAAGGTTCGGCCAATCCGCGGAGTTGCGGTTCGCGCAAGCGGACCGGCGAAACCATCTCCGAATCTGTTTGGCTCAAAGCTTTCGTCACATCTAGACCGTCACTGCGGGTCGCACGCTTGAGCGAAGCCAGCGGGCGCAATGTCCAGAGTTCGTGCGGCGGAAACGGTCTGCCGGGGACCAATTTGCTCGTCGGACAAACGAGCGTGCCGGCAGGATGATCCACAACGGCCAACTTGGCTTCGTCAAGATACAGCACTTCGCGAAGCTCTTCCGTGATTCTGAGCTCGTACCGGCCGTCTTTCGACGGAAATTTCTGATCGTCTCCCAAGGCGAGAAATTCCTCCGGATCAGCGTCGGAATAACGCGTTTTGCTTACGGGCAAGCCGAGCGGTGCGGCCCCCAGGATATCGGTTACAAACTGAAAACGTTTTCCGTTCCAGGCATACAGATAAGGGCAGGAGCCGGTCGGCACGGTCAATTCATCCACGGTCAGTTGATTGGTTTGAACGGGCACGTCCACCAGGGTGCTGGCGACGTCGAACCAGCGGATTTTCAGCGCGTCAATTTTATCGTGTTTCCCCACGCCGATCTCGAACGGAATTTGCTGCAATGTGCGAAGCGTCCTCCAATTTCCGGCGGCAAGTTCAACGCGCACGCCCAGAGCGCTCGCGTTCGACCGATTGCCGGTCAATCGCAGTTTCAATTGCCGATTCGCATTGCCGCCGTCGTTGCGCCAGAACTGCAACCCGTTGGGCCCGCTCATCACCAGGTCGGTGTCTCCATCGTTGTCGAAATCAGCGGCCACCAGTGCGTCAACGGAAGTGATTTTGTCGAGTCCCAACTCTTTGGTCACATCAACGAACCCATGATTCCCCAAGTTCCGCCAGACGCGCACACCGTTCCCGTAGGCGATCACATCCAGCCAGCCGTCATTGTCGTAATCCACGAGCAGAATCCCCTTTACCTGCAGCCCGTCGAGCGGAATTTTTGTCCGTTCTTTAAGCCCGCCGAAGAGGATTTCCAAATCGCGCTCGCCTGCCACGACCAGGTCGGGTCGAAGATCATTGTTCAGATCACCCGTCGCGATGCAATCGCCCGGCGGCCAGTCGGGAGGTGTATTCGTCGCGATGAACGACCCGGCGCGCTGTTTGGGAAAGAAAAGAGGCGGTTTGTCGGCGCGCGTCACGAAGACCCCGGGCACGTCCTCGTTATTCCAATCCTCGACGGCGAGATGCTCGGCGCCATCCACTTTCGCAGGCAGGCCCGAATTGGTCTCGTTTTGAAAATAGAAATTTCCGAGATTTTGGTAAAGGCTTAGACCGTTTCCATCCGGCAGGACCGTCAGTAAATCAAGTTTGCCCGTGAAGTCGAGGTCGGCGAGCAAGCCGTCGCGCGCCTTCAGATTTTTCAGCCCGGCAAATGAGGTAATCTCTCGAGCCTGGCCGTTCGTGGCGAATTTGAACGCGTGCGAGACTTGCTCGCCCAAAACGATCACATCCTCGAAGCGATCGTTGTTCACGTCACCGACCAGTGCACGCTGATACACCGCCCCCGGCCGGCCCGGTAAAAGTTCACTCAACGGTTCAAACCGCCCGTTTTGATTGTTCAAAACGCGAAAGCCTCTGTCGCCTTCGCGGACGAACAAGCTGTTGCGTCCGTCATGGTTGAAGTCCAAAACTGCCAGCGGCGCATGATAGTTGGAAGCCTGCGCAAAGGCAGTGGCCGTGGCGTCCGCGAAATGCACGGGAACCCCCCGGAGTTCCGGTTGTTCCAGGACGAAAGCGATTCTGGGTTGCGTATATTTGCATCGTTCAAAAGCAGCCGGGCCGCTCGCGTTGGCTGGATGTTTGGCCAAAACTTCCTGATGCTTCTCCATCTCGCGCGCCGCGTCGTCGGCCCGGCCCTCACGTTGATAGAGCTTGCTGAGTTGATAGTGGGCGGACGGATGATCCGGATCGAAACGGACGACCGTTTCAAATTCGCTGATGGCGTCCTGCACGTGGCCCAGGGCGGCCTGGGCCATGCCGAGCTGGAAGTTCAGAGCAGTGACAGCAGGATCAATTTGTTTCGATTGTTGAAACGACTGGACGGCTTGTTCTGCCTGATTTTGCCGCAGATAAGCGCAACCCATGAGGTAATAGGCCGCCGCGCTGTTGTGATCCAGGCTGAGCGCCTGCTGGCATTGTGTGATCACATTCGCGCAGTCCCCCGCAAGCAGGCAGCCGTTGGCCAGGTTCAACCTTGTGTCAAGATTCTCCGGCGCCAATTTCACTGCCTGCAAGTAGGTGTTGATGGCGTTCGTTGCGTCGCCCTTTTCCAGGTACCCATTGCCACGCACCATTAAACGCGTGAATTGGTCCTGGCTTTGAGACAGGCGAGAGAGCAGGATGATCACTGCCAAAATCAAGATTACTCCGACTCCAAGGACGATTAAAACGATTCGCTTTGACATATCCGGTGCCTACTTAACCTCGAATAAGAAGAAAGGAAAAGTGAAAAGTTGGACGAATTGCCTATTCCAGCTTTATACGCTCCGTTTATCCCAGAGAATGAGCCGTCTGGCCCGGCATTCTTTTTTTATCTCGGTCAGGCGTCTAGTCTGAGTGTGCGCGTAGCATAATACACCTAATTTCAGATTAAGTTTTCTTTATGGGTTTGAACAGTGATTGTTTCTTCGCACTTCTGAATTATTGACTATGAACCAGCGAAATAAAAGTTCTCGCACGATCGCGCTCGCCTTATTGCTTATTCTGCTTGTAGCGCTGGCTGTTGCCGGCATTAAAACGATGACACGGCGTTCGCCTTCCGGTCTGCCCCAAGCATCGCCGAGTGACGCGACAACACCTCCGATTCCCGCCGGATCGAACGATCTATTCGAAGATGTCACCGCCAAGGCAGGCATTCGCTTCGTTCACCAGTTTTGCGATACCCGAATCGCCAACATTCTGGAGTCCAACGGCGCGGGTGGTTGTTGGATTGATTATGATGGCGATGGTTGGCCTGACCTGTTCCTCGTGAATTCCGGACCGTTGGATGGCGTCACGCATCAGGCGCCCGGCACCGTCCGCCAGCCCTGTCGTCTTTACCGCAACATGCATGACGGCACGTTCGAGGATGTCACAGAAAAAGCCGGATTGGGCGGCATGGGCTATTGCACGGCCGCGATCGCCGGCGACTACGACAACGATGGCCATGAAGACCTTTTCGTCGTTGGTGTGGGGCGCTGCTATCTTTGGCACAATCGCGGTGACGGCACCTTCGAGGACGTGACGGACAAAGCCGGCGTCGCCAACGTTGGCGGCACAGGCATTGGCGCGGTCTGGCTCGATGTGGATAACGATGGCAAGCTCGATCTGTTCGTTGCGAACTATCTTGCCTTTGATCCCAATTACCAGCTTTATTACAACCCCGACGCGTATCCCGGCCCGCTTTCCTACAAAGCGCAGCTCAACAAACTCTATCGCAACCGTGGTGACGGCACGTTTGAAGACGTCAGCAAATCTTCCGGCGTTGAGGTTCCCGGTCATCGCGCCATGTCTGTCGCCGTGTTTGATTCCAACGACGATGGGGCCCCGGATATCTACCTTTCCGACGACGGCACGCCGAATCTGCTGCTGGTCAACGACGGCAAGGGCCATTTCAAAGACACGGCGCTCCAGGCTGGCGTGGCCTTTAACGCCATGGGCGAGGCCGCCGGTTCAATGGCGGCTACGATAGGCGATTTCAACGGCGACGGCCTGCAGGACCTGCTCATCACGCGCCTTGGGTATGGTTCGCTTTACATGGGCAGAACGAACGGAATTTACGACGACCGCATGATGGCGTCGGGCCTCGGCGCGCTGACCGCGCAATTTGTCGGTTGGGGCGGCTGTGCTCTCGACTACGATAATTCTGGCAAGCTCGACCTCTTCATTGCCAATGGCGATCCGCATTACCTGGTCGGCTGGGAGAGCCTGCTGTTGGAAAATCGCGGCGACGGCACGTTTACGGATGCTGCGGCAAAGGGTGGCGCCTATTTCAAAACCAAGGTCAATGCGCGAGGATGTGCGGTCGCTGATTATGACAATGACGGTCGAATGGATATAATAGTCACCACGATCGGTGATCGTCCGTTTCTGCTTCACAACCGCGACAAGTCGGGCAACCACTGGCTTACGCTTGACTTGCAAGGGGTGAAAAGCAATCGGGATGGCTTCGGCGCAAAAGTGAAACTCACTGCGGGCGGCAAGACCTTCTTCGGCGAAGCGCGCTGCGCGTTTGGTTTCCTGATGCAGAGTGACCGGCGCCTGCACTTCGGTCTCGGCAAAGCGACGATGGTTGATCGCCTGGAAATCCGGTGGCCGAGCGGAGTGGTACAGGAACTAGCCAACATTCCTGCGGATCAAATTCTCAAAGTGCGTGAATCCGCCAAGCAATAGGCTCCGTGAAAGCTGACCGTATTGCTCAAATTAGATGCTTCGCCGTCGTCCTGCTCCTTCTCGTAGGCGCCGGATGCGACCGGCCTGTGCCATCGGGCTCGCTGGTTCTGACGAAGGCGCCGGCTTCGGTCGCAATGCATCCGGCAACGGATGTTCTCGATGCGCGTTATCCCGTCGGCAGCCGTGTGGTTCTTCGGGAAGCGCCTTTTGATGCAAGACACGAGAGAATCCTTTCGGGAGAACTCGTTGCCGCCGGCAGTCCGGTTGTTTCGTATAATGGCCAGCGGGTTTTCTTCGTCGGCAAGGCCGCAGCCGCAAGCGACTGGCAAATTTACGAAACGCTATTGGCAGGTTGGGGTCCGCGCGTTTTGACGTCAATGCCTGGCGGCGCCATGAGTCCGACACTCTTGCCGAACGGGAATCTCGTTTTCATTTCACCGGTACCCAAGGTCAATGCCGCAAAAGCAAGCCAGCGTCCGTCCGCCCTTTTCGTGCAATCAACGGGCGGTCAACCCCGGCAGCTCACGTTCGGTTCGGGCCCGGTTCTCGACTCCACAGTGCTCTCGGATGGCAGAATTCTTTTCGTTGCCATGCAAAGTTCGTCTTCGGGCTCCACGCCTGAATGCGCGCTTTACACGATCAATAACGATGGAACCGAAATTACGGCGTTTAGCGAACAAAAAAATCCGGTGCCGCTGATGGAACAACCTCGCCAGATATCGGACGGTCGTGTTGCCTTCGTTGTCTCCGAAGCTGGCCCCAGTGCGCCGGACGGTCTCGCGGAATTCGTCCGCATGGCGCGACCATGCCAGGACGGCTCGCTACTGCTCTCCTACGTGAAGCCACATGTCCTGTCGGTGCAACCGGCGGGCGATAACAATCTTCTGGTTTGTGCGGAGGGTCAGGCGGGCAATTCGACTTTGCCGGCGGTGTTCCGCATCAGTTCAAGCGCCACAACTTTAGGCTCGCCTCTCCTCGCCGATTCAAAGTGGGGTTTTCAAGAGGCGGTCGAAGTTTCTGCTCATCCCCCGCCGATGGGACGGCTTTCAACTCTGGATTTCACAAAGCACACCGGAAAAATCCTTTGTTTGGACGCGAACTTCACACGGGACGTTTCCGACAAGGATCCGCCGGCGCCGGCTGCAACCCGTGTGCGCGTGACCGCTGAAATCTCGCCGGGGATTGCCCAGGCCCTCGGAGAGGTCCCGGTGCAGGCCGACGGCTCATTTCTCGTCGAAGTGCCGGCGGATACGCCTTTGGGTTTTGAAGTGATCGGGCAAGACGGACGAATTCTTCGGCGGCAACCGACGTTGGTCTGGGTGCGTCCCGGCGAAAACCGCTCCTGCATCGGCTGTCACGAACCTCCCAATCGCGCTCCGCATAATCATCGGCCGCTTGCCGTGAACGCGCCAGTGCCGTGCTTGAGTTTGGAAACCGCAAAGCTGGCCAAGGCCAAATTTAAGCAATGAAAAGATGGTGGTTTTCAGTCGCATTGATCCTGGCGGGGACCGCCGGCGCGGCTCTTTGGCTTAAATCCGGCTGGACAGATCACATGCGGCGGATGTCGGGTCAAAAAGACCTCGCGAAAGTCACCTGTTTCAACTGCCATTTCGTTTCTACCGCCCGTCTTCCGTGGGCGAAACCCAGGCCTCACCACGACGCGCCCGCCGGCCTGGCGGTGTCGCCGGACGGGAAGAAAATTTACATCGCCCTCGACGACCGCGATGAAGTGGCCGAGGCGGACACTGCTTCGCGGAAAGTGCTCCGCCGCGCCAAAGTGGCGGGCCGGCCATTCGGCCTGGCTTTGGATGCAGTGGGGGAAAATCTCTTCGTTACCTGCCGGGACGGCGACCGGCTGGCGGTGTTGGACACGCAAACCATGAGCGAAACCGCGTCCGTGCCGGTGGGGATGGAACCGGTGGCCGTCGCCTTTTGCCGCACGGCGGCCGGAAACCGGCTCGTAGTGGCGAATTCGATGTCGGACGACATCTCGGTGCTTTCCGTCTCGCCGTTGCAGGAATTAGGACGGCCCTCGGCAGGTCGCGACCCGTTTGCCGTGGCCATCACGCCGGACGGAACCCGGGCGTTTATCGCCAATCGCCTGGTTAGCCTGGCCACGGGCCAATCCATTCCCGCGTCGGAAATCACCGAGATTGATCCGATGACATCGCGCACGGTGCGGCACGAGTCGCTGGAGTCGGCGCATCAATCCGAAGGCATCTGCGCCGTGCCGTCGCGATCGTGGATGCTGGCGCCGCTGGTCAAGGTGCGCAATCTCGTCCCGATCACGCAGGTGGCCAACGGCTGGGTGATGTCGAGCGGACTGGCGGTTACCGACATTAATAACGGCGACGTCATCCAGATGCCGCTCGACGAGGCGAACAATTATTTCGCCGACCCGGCGGGCATCGTGGTGGACCCGGCCGGCCGCCGCGCCTTTGTCGCGTCCGGCGGCGGCGACGTGGTCACCGTGGTGGATTTGGAACGCCTGGCCGGCTGGCTGGAAAAAGCGGATCGCGCGACAAAGCGGGAGGCGATTTACGACATGTCGCTTTCGCCCGAATACGTTACCGCCCGCATTCCCACCGAGCGCAATCCGAAGCAACTGGCGCTCAGCCCGGACGGCGGCACGCTGTTTGTCGCGGAACGGCTGGCGGACAGCATCCTCATGGTGGATGCCAAAAGGTTGGTTGCACAGGGCCGGATCGTGCTGGGCGACGGCGGATTGAACGATCCGATCCGGCGCGGCGAGCGGGTTTTCACAAAGGCGGGCTACACTTTCCAGAACCAGTTTTCCTGCCGCTCCTGCCATCCCGACGGACACGTGGACGGTCTCAGTTATGATTTTGACACGAGTGGCATTGGCGACAACCTGCTCGACAACCGCAGCCTGATGGGTGTGGCCGGCACCGAGCCGTTCAAGTGGAACGGGAAAAATCCCACCCTCGAAGTGCAGTGCGGTCCGCGCTTCGCCCGGGTGCTGATGCGCACCGACCCGATTCCGCAAAAGGAGTTGCTGGACCTGACGACGTACATCAAGTCGCTGCCACCGCACCGCGTCGCCACCCGGAGCGCGGACGGCACGCTGACGCCATCGCAGGAGCGCGGCAAGGCGATTTTCTTCGCCACCAGGACCCCGGACGGCAAGGAGATTCCGTACGAGCGCCGGTGCTCGACGTGCCATCGCCCGCCGCTGTACTCGGTGCGGCTGTCGTTTGACGTGGGCACCGGAGGCCTGTTCGACACCCCGCACTTGCTGGGCATCGCCACCACCGCGCCATATCTTCACGATGGCCGGGCCCAGACACTGGAGGAACTTTGGACCACCTACAACACAAACGACATGCACGGCGTGAGCAGTTACATGAACAAAATCCAGCTCAACGATTTGATCGAATTTTTGAAAACCCTGTAAACCGAAAGGAATGCATACCATGAAAACCAAGTTAAATTCTCTAACGCTCGCAGCCGGATTGGCGCTCTGCCTGCTCCTGATTGCGCCCGGCGTCCGCGCCGCGGCGACGGGCACGGACGGCCTGCCCTTCCCGTTGATTGACCGGTTCGAAAACTTCCAGATGAAGGACGGAATGCCCACGCACAAGGCCCACTGCGTACTGCGCGCCAGTGATGGCAAACTCTGGGTGGGCACCTACAACGGCGTGTTGGTGCGCGAGGACGGAAAGTTCCGCCGCATCGGTGTCGAAGACGGCCTGAGCCACAAGATGGTTTTGTGCATGGTGGAAGACAAGCGCACCGGCGACATGTGGATCGGCACGATGCGCGGGTTGAACCGCTACAGCGCCGGCCGCATCACCAGCTACCTGCAAACCGACAGCGGCCTGCCGAACAACGTGATTTATGGAGTGGACATCCTGGGCGACACCCTCTGGGTGGCCACCGCCGCAGGCCTGGGAGCATTAAATCTCAAGACCGGCGAATGGACCATTTATGACCAAAGCAACACCGTCATGCACGAACCGTGGGTGTATTCGGTGGCAGCCGCGAAAGACCGCATCTTCGTTGGGGTGTGGGGCGGCGGCATTCTCGAATACGAACTGGCCAACAAGATTTTCAAGGAACACCGCGACCCGGACCGGGATTTTCATTTTGAACTGGTGCATGACGCCGGTCCGATCAACGACATCACCTCCTGGGTGGCTTGGGAAGACGGCATTCTCTGGCAGGCAACCTATTTTGGCATGGCGCGCTACGATGGCTCGCGTTGGCGCACCTGGGAGGAGAAAAAATCCCCGCTCGTCTCCAATTTCGTCAACTTCATCGAGCCGCATGGCCGCGTCGCCTGGGTGGGCACGGACCGCGGCATTTCCGTAACCGACGGCGACACCTGGGTCAATTATCGCACCAACGAGAAAGGCGAAGGCATCGTTGAAATCGCGCGTCCGGGCCGGCCGGTCGAGACGCGGACGATGTCCACGAAGCTGCCGAATGATTTCGTCCTCGGCATCTGGGTGGACGACCAGGAAGCCTGGTTCGCCACCTCCGACGGCCTGTCGCACGCATATTTCGCGGCTCCGCCGAAATCTCATGGCGTCGCAAACGCCAAATAACCATTTTGGGAAAGGACACACTATGAAATCGAACTTCGTCATCCCAGGCACTGAAACGGATCGCGCGATCATTTGCTCCGACGCGGAAAAAATTGAGCGCCGCGCGCTGGGGCTGCCACCGTGCGAACCCTCTCCGGGCAGCATCATCAAGCGCTTGCCAAAAGGCCGAACCCCCGTCGGCAAGAAAGCCATCACCGAGCCGAAGGTCTTGAACGAAGCCTCGGAATACGGCGCGGCCTTCGTGCGCGGCCTGCGCGTGGACCTGCCCGGCGGGATCACGCAACTTTACTTCAGTGGCACCGCCAGCGTCGGCCCGGACGGCGAGACGCTGTATCCCGGCGACTTCCGTGCCCAGCTCTGGCGCACGTATCACAACCTGACCGGGCTGCTCGAAAGCGAGGGAGCCACCTGGCACGACGTCGTCCGCACCACCTGCTATATCCGCGACATCGAGCGCGACTACGGCGAATTCAATTCCATTCGCAGCGAGTTTTACCATGCGCTGGGACTGGATCCGTTCCCTGCCAGCACGGGCGTTCAGGCGAGGCTTTGCCGGAGCGATCTGCTGGTTGAAATTGAAGCTATTGCCATTCTCGTCAGATAGGAGGCATCCATGAAACAAATATTCCTGATAGCGATCTGTGCGCTGTCCGTCACGCCGGCCGGTTGGTGCGGCTACGAAGACAAACCAGACACCAACACCAACTACATTGCCGAACCGGTCCCGCCGACAGGCGCGCCGACGGCGCAAAAACCCGAGGACGGCTATCCTTACTACGGAGGCGTCTATCCCTTCTACGGAAACGCGCCGGAGGAATTGCTGCCATACCGCAACATCGAACCTTATTACCGTTACTGGCTTACACGCCTGGACTTCTACGGTCC
>Ga0209517_10009044_pt1 | contig 11495 bp, 8 predicted proteins | sample PeaSoiMetSII2010_FD_187695 | JGI IMG/M metagenome (GOLD analysis project Ga0209517, IMG submission 187695) | Peat soil microbial communities from Weissenstadt, Germany - SII-2010 (SPAdes) (version 2) | ecosystem: Environmental > Terrestrial > Soil > Wetlands > Peat | place: Germany: Weissenstadt...
GGTCGGAATGCTGTTGCTGGGTGAGCACGATTTCGCTGCCACTGGCCATGACAGCTTAGATGCTGACAGTCTAGTAATGGTTACTCTGCGACAGGCCACTAGTGCACGACAGTCGAGTAATCATGACGGGTGTAATATGGTGCCGTTTTCGAGATCAAAAAGATGGCGCCCTTCAGTGGAAGATCCTATTTTTCTCGCTGTGCTTATGTCTGTGCGGAGGAATGTTGTACGTCTGGATGATTTTGCTGATCTTTTACCGCTATACCTTCTTCACCTCCAAACCGCCCTACCAGGGCGCCGGCCACTGATTCTCCGGGAATTCCTGCCCGGAGTACGTTCATAATTACGAGTGGGTTTGCGCGTCATAGCAGACCTCCTTCACGGACGGAAGCAAGGGGCCATGATCGGGGTCGATCATTCAGCTACGAGGGTTCCGGCCTCGATCTGCCAGGCCCAAAATACGCATCGTCACCGACATTACAATAACTAGAGGGGCCGACGTTCAAAGCTCTCGCCTCAGGGAGTGTGCACACCGTGGTGGGACCTGCTCTTCGGTGAGGCGGGACGTTCTAATACCTCACACGAATGAACGCGTCCTGTCAGTGACTTCGGTCAAATCTTGATGTGCGGCGATCACCAAGAGCCACAGCGCAAATCCAGACAGTCACTGTTGCAGCATCGCGATTTCACCAACAACCCGTTCGTTGGTGTGAACGCCTATTGCGTCAGCAATCTCGCGCACGGTCGCTTGAGACGTTGTAAGCGGAGCTGTACACGCGGATGTCGTGAAACTGTCCGAAACTACCAAGTGTCGATCTCGCTGGGGCTCACCACGCGGCAGGCCTGTGCTCAGCTCACATTTCTCTCGTACCCTAGCCCCACAGGTGGGACAGTCGAACCGTTAGTGCCTGTTTTTTGGTCACTTCAGAAATGGGGCGTCGGTGGTCGCGCGGTCCTGTGGGGATGTGGAGCGCTAACGAGGGCCGCGTCCCAAAGCTCGTAACCACCCGGACTGGCACTTTCGTAATCTTCTATGAGTAACCACTCCCGCCGCATACTGGCGCTGATTATGGTTAACCTCCCCCAATCCCGTCCGCCGTGGCGTGTCCCGCGCGCTCATCTCGAGGGCCAAAATCCGGCCGTGCTTCGGTTTGCAAATGGCCAGACCACCGGGGCCAACCTCCAGGTGATTTCTGTCACCGGTGGTCTGCTTTCGCTCTCTCAGCCCGTCGTCCAAGGATCGCAGGTCAAATTGATATTCCTGACTGGAGCCGGCGCAGTGCTCGGAGGCGCAGAGATGCTGCGCCCCGTCACCGATGGGTTGCAGCCCTTCCGCTTCCTTTCGCTCGCGGCCGACGATCAGCGCCGCCTCGGGACGCTCGTCTGGCAGCGGTCAAGTCAGAACAAATCCGAGCAGGCTTGGATTGAGAAACTGCGCGCTGCGTCGGCGCAGCAGAGTGAGCCGCGGCGTTGGCGGTTCAAGGTAGCAGGAGCGGTTGGCCTGTTCATGATCGGTCTGGCCACTACCGCATACCTGCTGCACTTCGGCTTGCTCAAGTAGATTGTGTTTTGATGTCACTACCTCGAAATGGACTCGACCAACACTCGCCGATACCTCCGATATCGTATGCACACACCTGTCTTCATCGCGGTCCCCGGCGCTACAAACATAGTTGTGCCCGGATTGGTTTCTAAGTTAAGCCGCACGGGCATGGAGCTCTATGCCGGGGTCAACCTTCAGCCCGGCGATCTGATGGAAGTCGAGTTCCGAACAACGGGCAGGACGATCCGTGTTGCTGGTATCGTTCGCGATCGCTCGGGTTTTTGTTTTGGACTTGAATTCTGCGCTCTGCGGATCGAACTGGAAAAGGCGTCCGCTCGTTGCTGACGTAAAATCGCGATAGCGATCATTTGCCAGTTGTGCGCTGAAACCGTTCGACCCCAACAACGTGATCGGCACATTGCTACCCTGTCCGGGAATTGCTTTCACGACTTGCCCTGGCTTCTCCGGCCCTAGGTATGTGCGCAGTTCATCGAGCAGCGCCGGAAAATCCTCGCCGCTTTGCCGCAAATCCCTCCGCAGCGCCCGCATCGTTTGAAAGGCGCCGCCCGGAGCGCGTCCCAGCGCGAGATCGATTCGTCCCGGATACATCGCCTCCAGCGTCCCAAATTGTTCCGCCACCACCAACGGTGCATGATTCGGCAGCATCACTCCACCGCTGCCCGCCCGCACCGTCTTCGTAGCCGCCACATGCCCAATCGGAACCGGAGTGGCCGAGCAAGCCAGTCCAGAAATGGAATGATGTTCTGCCAATCTGTAGCGCTTGTATACCCACTGTTCCACGTGCTGTGCCAGATCAACCGACCCGGCGATTGCGCTGCCGGCGGGCTCCCCGGCTCACATGCCCACCAGATCTGAGACCGAAACGTCTAATCCGTTGCCCATGCTGAATTGGATGAGACGGCCGGGAAAGCACTCCGACCTTACGGTTTAGCAGAAGTCGACTGCGGACTGTAACTCCTCAAATCCAAAAGGCGGTGCGGAAGCCCCGCCCTGACCGCGACCCCCAAAGTAAGGCAGCAGACGGGCTAGGAGGGCCCGAACCCTCTGTGGGGATTTTGGAACCACGTCACGGAGCCAATTCGGGCTCCATGCTAGGCGCCAGCTGTGACTTTAACCATAAACCTTGCCGCTCCGGAGTGGTGACGTTAACCCTTAATAACCAATCAGTAAACCGTTCCCCGCGGCTGAACGCCACCATTCGTTTGGACTCCCCAAAATCTCAGACCGGTGGCGGCGGGCCCTCGTCGAGACTTCGCGGCGGCCCGCTTCGAAAACGTTCCTTGGTGCCAACACGCCTGCGACAATGTCTCCGAATTGAGGTGGAGTTCCAGAAAAATTGGGACCGGCTGTACCCTCGGATGGCAGCGGTACTGGAATTCTAGACGGACGAGAGCGTTGGATCGACCGATCGACCGACAACCGAAGCAGGCGCGCAACGTCGAAACTAGTAGTACGATGCGCAATAGTCCACGTGTGCCATGCGCACCAGTTAGCGTATGTATCCGGCTCTCTGAGTCTCGTCCCAAAGTCGCTTCTTGAGACGATTGCCGAGGTGAGGACAAGGGGTAGACAGCATTTTGGACAAGCCGAGACTCTAATATCAACCGGGTTGGTAGAGGACAAAATTCCGGACGGCCAAGTGCTTTTACCTTACAATTGGAATGCAACACGAGACTTGGTTCCCATGGTTTTCCGGCATCTCCTACAAATGGTGAGAAGCTACTCTTTTCGCAAACTGCGCGAGAAGGGGGGTGGCCGGTTCCTCCCGGCGCTGACATTTTTAATGCTCGCTCCGGCATTTTGCGTGACCCAGCAAACTGCGCTGGATCTTGACGGGAACAGTGTGAATCCGCTCAAGTCGAATGCTGGCCAACTCGTCGTACTGGTTTTCGTGCGGGGAGACTGTCCAATTTCCGGACGCTATGCTCCGACGATTCAGCGGATCAGCGAAGAACATCAGAAAGATGCCCGCTTCTATCTCGTCTTCCCCGATAAATCCGAATCGCCGTCAGACATTCGCAAGTATCTGCGCGATTTCCGCTACTCCATTCCTGGCCTGCGCGATCCTGAGCATGCGCTGGTTAAACAGGCGCACGCACAGGTCACGCCTGAGGCAGCAGTGTTCGACGCCAAAGGCGCTCTTGTCTATCACGGGCGCATCGATAATCTCTACGAGGCTTACGGACGCGCGCGCTCTGCGTCAACCACCCACGAACTGGAAGACGCTATTCAGGCCGCGCTGGCAGGGGGTGCGCCTTCCAATAAGGAAGTCGCGGGCGTGGGCTGTTACATCTCGGACCTGCGATGAAGCGGCCGTTTTCACTCGCTGGGATCGGCTTCATATTGGCCATTGCACTGGCGCTTCGGCCCGGTACAGGCGTCCACGCACAGGCGGCGCCGGACCGAAAGGACGACAAGCAGGTCACATTCACCCGCGACATTGCTCCAGTCGTTTTCCAATCCTGCGCCCGCTGCCATCGTCCCGGAGAATCAGGCCCCTTCCCTCTTCTTACTTATGACGACGTAAAAAAGCATGCGCGGCAGATTGAAATTGTCACTCGCACGCGCTTCATGCCGCCGTGGCTGCCAGAACTGCAAGCTCTGAAATTCGCCGATGAGCCGCGGCTCTTAGACGAGCAGATCGCAACCATAAGAAAATGGGTAGAGGAAGGGGCGCCGGAAGGAAATCCGTCGGACCTGCCGTCGCCCCCGAAGTCTGTGGAAGGCTGGCAACTCGGGCAGCCCGATCTAGTGCTCAAGGCCGCGACGCCATACCTATTGCCGGCCAGCGGCTCCGACCTGTACTGGAATTTCATTTTTCCCGTGCCCATTGACCGCACCCGCTGGGTCAGGGCGGTGGAAATTCGCCCCGGCGACAAGCGCTTCGTCCACCACGCGAATATTCTTGTCGACCGCCTGCAGAACTCCCGCCAGAGGGAGAAGGAGCCGGGCGCGGGCTTTGAGGGCATGGAGATCAAAATCGAATCGGAAACTTTTGATCCCGACAGCCACTTCTTGTTTTGGAAGCCGGGCACAGTTCCTTACCTCGAGCCAGAAGGAATGGCTTTGCGCTTGGACAAAGGCACCGACCTGGTGCTGAATATCCACCTGCAGCCTTCCGGCAAGCCGGAGACGATTCAGCCGACCATCGGCCTCTACTTCACCGACCAGCCCGCCACGAAATTTCCCATGCTCCTGCAACTACAAAACGATACCAAGCTCGACATTCCGGCCGGCGAAAAGAACTTTGTCGTAAGCGATGAACTTACGCTTCCCATCGACGTAGATCTGCTGGCCGTCTACCCGCATGCGCATTATCTAGGCAAGGATCTGCAAGCAACCGCAACTTTGCCCGGCGGCAGTACGAATACTTTAATTCACATTCCGCAATGGGACTTGAATTGGCAGGCTGTATATCGTTACGCGCAGCCGATATTTCTACCCAAGGGAACCACGGTCAGCATGCGCTATGTTTACGACAATTCTACGGAGAATGCGCTGAATCCTAATCATCCTCCGGAGCGTGTTCGTGGTGGCAATCGGTCAAAGGACGAAATGGCTCATCTTTGGCTCCAGATGCTGCCGCGCAACTTTGATCCGAAAGCCGGCGACCCGCGAATGCAGTTGCAGGAGGCTCTCTCGCGACACGACATCCGGAACAATCCTGCGGACTTTGAAGCCTACTACAACCTTGCATCAATGCTGCAGGCGCGTGGCAATGTTGCCCACGCGATTGCTGAATACCAGGCGGCGCTGCGCATTCGTCCTCACGATGCTACCGCGAACAATGCACTCGGGGCTGCCCTGATCGCTTCCGGACAGCCCGATCGCGCCAGGGCCTATCTTCAGGCCGCTGCGCAAACTTCACCCGAATATTTTGACGCGCACTACAACTTAGGAAACGCGTTGGCTTCGGCGGGAGATTTCCCCGGAGCCGCGGAGCAGTTCGCAGCGGCCGTTCGTATAAAGCCCGACGATGCCGACGCACATGCAAACCTGGGCAGTGCGCTCGCGGAATTGGGGAGGTTCGCCGAAGCCAAGGCACAGTTCGAACGCGCGCTTGGGATCAATCCCGCACACGCCCTGGCTCAGGAAAACCTCCAGCAATTACAAAGCGCGATGGGCAATCACTGATGTGACTCCCATGAGAAATTTCCTTCAATGCTTGCTGGCGGCGCTGCTCTGGGCGTCAATCGCTTCATTAGCTCAGACTTCGGCCCGAGCGGCAAGTCCCGACTCGAACGGATACGTAGGAGATCAGGCCTGTGCTGGCTGTCATTCGTCCATCTACGAATCGTATGTAAGAACTTCCATGGCGAAGGCCAGCGGGCTCGCGATGGACAACCTCATCCCCGCTGATTTTGTGCACAAGAAGTCCGGCGTTCACTACCGCATTTACGTCGATGATGGCAAGGTCTGGCTCAGTTTCGAGCGACCGAACGACTCGGAGGTGCGGGGTAAGCGCCAGTTGCTCTATTACATTGGCTCCGGACGGCGCGGGCGAAGTTATCTGTTCGCCGTGGATGGCTTTCTGTTTGAGTCCCCCGTGAACTGGTACACGGACCGGCACGTATGGGACATGGCGCCCGCTTACGGCAACGCCAGCCAGATCCCAATGAGTCTGCCGGCTTTCACCAGTTGCTTACATTGCCACGTCAGCGGACTGCAGCCTCCGATCAAGGGAACGCAAAACCGCTACACGATCCCGCCTTTTTCCTACTCCGGCGTCACCTGTGAACGATGCCACGGACCTGGAGCAGCGCACACGAAAGGCGGCGCAATCGTCAATCCAGCCAAACTGAATCCGGCCCGACGTGACGCCGTCTGCATGCAATGCCATCTCGAAGGCAAGGCAGCGATTGAACGTCCTGGACGGCACATTTATGACTTTCGGCCTGGCCAGCCGCTCTCGGATTACATCCATTATTTTGTATTTGCGGACCAGCAACGTCCCGGTCTTGGAGCCGTCAGTCAGGTTGAGGCGCTGGCGCAAAGTGTGTGTAAGAAGACGTCTGGCGATGCCATGTCCTGCACCAGTTGTCACGATCCGCACTACGAACCCTCCGCTGCGGAGCGGGTTTCGTACTATCGGCGGAAGTGTCTGGCGTGCCATGGCGCCAAGTTTGGAACCAAGCATCACACCGACCAGCCCGACTGTGTCGTCTGCCACATGCCTTCTTCATTGAGCACGGACGTCGCTCACACCGAAGTGACCGACCATCGCATTCTGCGCCGGCCGCCGATCTTTCCCCAGCTTCTGCAGGACGGAAATGCCGAGGCGGTCCTGCTGCCGCGACTGGTGCCCTTTCCCGATTCGCAGAAAACCGATGAGGACGCGCGGGACCTCGCACTCGCATGGGAATCGTTAGTGGACGGGGGCATGACGGCGGCTGCTCCAGAGACTGAACGGTGCCTTCGTTCGGCCATCGAAAAATCGCCCAACGATCCTGCTCTGCTCTCCGCGCTGGGATATTCCGCGCAGAAGAAAGGGGACATCGATCATGCTCGCGAGTTGTATGAAAAAGCTCTTGGCATTGATCCCACATTGATCGATGTGGCAACGAATCTGGGCGTAATCGAGGCCAACCGTGGACACTTGCACGAAGCCGTCAGACTCTGGGAGGATGCTTTCCAGCGTGCCCCCGGCCAAAGCCGCATTGGGATGAATATTGCTCGGGTTCTCTGTGACGCTGGACAGCCCAGTAGTGCGCGCAATTATGTTCTGCGGGTGCTGGAATTCGACCCCGACCTGCCGGAAGCAAAGAACCTGCTGCAACGTCTGAACAGCAGTGCGCCAAAGTGCGAGCATTAGGTGACTGTGTTTTGTGCGATTGGGGTTCGCTTTATTCTGGTTACCGCACGGCTGGCGCGCGTTGCCGCTGGTAAAGGAGCCGTCCATAGTCTTGTGAATAATATCGAATGGGTAAGGCTCAGCAGCAAGCCAGTGAGAGTATGATGTTGACTCGACTCCGATCCGACTATGACAACCACAAAACTCTCTCCGCAACCGCGGGGCTGCTTACTCGTCTTACTGGTGTTCACCGCCTGTGCGGCAGCCGCCCAGGAACAACCGACTGCAGCCGCGGGGCTGGCTCCCATCCGCCAGTACATCGCCGCCGGCTGGGATAACCTGACGCGCTCGATGACCGATTGTGCGTCCCTTGTCGACCCGAAAATGAAGGTAAACCCCGTGCTCTATGTACCTTCCGGGTTCTCCGTGCCTCCCGCAGTAGGAAAGCTTCATGCCGACTGTAACGTCGAGATCGAACACTTGCACGAGCCGATCCATCAGCTGGGAGAAATTGATACCTCAACTTTCCATCCTCATGGATTGCTCTATCTCCCGAATAAGTATGTCGTGCCCGGGGGCCGCTTCAACGAAATGTACGGCTGGGACAGTTACTTCATCATTGTGGGTCTGCTGCGCGATGGCCGCAGCGACTTAGCACGCGGCATGGTCGAGAACTTCTTCTTTGAGATCGAAAATTACGGAGCCTTGCTTAACGCCAACCGCACTTACTATCTGACACGATCGCAACCACCTTTCCTGAGTTCGATGGTGCTGGGCGTCTATGAGGCGGAGAAAGAGGCCGGACATGCCGATCAAGCGTGGCTGGTACGGGCGTACCCGTACCTCGAGAAGGACTACTCGATGTGGACCCGCGAGCCGCATTTGGCCGGATCGACTGGCTTGGCTCGTTATTTCGATTTTGGCGATGGCCCACCGCCTGAAGGCTTGCAAGATGAAGGCGGCTTCTACCGCAAGGTAGTCAGCCACTTCATGGTTCACCCGGAGCAGGCGGACCACTACCTGATGGAACAGGAGAAGGCAAAGGCGCCCACCGGTTCGGGATCGAGCTATGCAATCACGGTGTGCGACGTCCCGACGACCAAGGCCACGCCGGAATGCGAACCGCAGCGCGTGGTTCGCCTGAGCGCGGACTACTACAAGGGCGATCGTTCCATGCGGGAGTCCGGTTTCGATGTTTCTTTTCGTTTCGGCGCATACGGAGCGGCCACCCATCACTATGCCCCAGCCTGCCTGAACAGCTTGCTCTATAAGACTGAAAAAGACATGGAGCGAATCAGCGACTTATTGGAAAAACATTCCGAGGCCAAGACATGGCGCGAGCGCGCGGAGGCCCGCAAGCAAAGCATTGAGAAGTATCTTTGGGATGGCGAACGCGGATTTTTCTTTGATTACGACTTCACAGAAGGGAAACAGTCGACTTATCGCTTTCTTACGACTTACTATCCCCTCTGGGCGGGACTGGCAACTCCGGAGCAAGCGAAGGCCGTGGTGAAGAATCTCTCCGTGTTTGAGCAGCCGGGTGGGCTGGCGATGAGCCCCGAAAACTCCGGAACGCAATGGGATTACCCGTATGGCTGGGCGCCCGTGCAGATGCTCGCAATTCAGGGAATCCGCCGCTACGGTTTTAATGATGATGCCGACCGGCTGTCATCCAAGTTCCTCTCTACCGTGCTTGAGAATTTCGCGCGCGACGGGACGATCCGGGAAAAGTACAACGTGGTAACCGGGTCGTCAGAATCCCATGTGGAAGTGGGCTATCAGGCGAATGTGATCGGCTTCGGGTGGACGAACGCTGCTTTTCTCGAGTTGCTGCACGCGTTACCCGAAGCAGCGGTGGAGGCTCTGGAGAAGAACGCACCGCGCTTTCCGGCAAGAGCCAACTGAACTCGGTATTCCATTCAGGGATGCGAATCTTGCTTTACACGCAACTCCTCCGCAATCTTCAATTCGCTCGCCGCTTCTTCTTTCCTCCCCATGTCGCGGTACGTCTGTCCTAGCAGATGGTGTGTCATCGGATTGTTTGGGTCCATGGCGGCCGCGCGGCGCAGCGCCCGCACCGCAAGTTCGAACTCGCCTTTTTTCTCCAGAACCTTTCCCATTAGGATGTAGGGTCCGGTCGACGTTGCGTCGAGCCAGATAGATCGCTGCAGGAGGCGCTCCGCGTCGTCAAACTTCTGGATTCGCGAATAGGCATCGGCCAGCTTGTAATACGTAGCAGCGCTGGCAGGATTCAGACTTAGTTCTTTCTGCAATTGCTCGATCGCCTCGGGAACGCGCGATTTATAGAGATACAACTCCCCGAGCATGAGGTGTGCCCCGGGCAGCTTCGGATCGAGCGCCGTCGCCTTCAGTGCGTATTCTTCCGCCACGGGATCGAACTCCTGCCGGAGCAGCATGCGTGCCGTGAACAGGTAGCTGGCCGCGGAATCGGCAGGCACGTCGAACATGCGCGCGAACGCTGTGCGCGCTTTGGGGTAATCCTTGCTCTGCAGGTAGCAGATGCCGAGAATGTAAGCCGCATCCACGTTGGCGCGCGGATACCAGGACTGGACTTTCTCGAGATAGGGGACAGCGTCCGCCGGCCGGCCCGCGAGGTAATAGGAGAGGCCGAGCAACTGGATGGATTCGTTGTCTTTGGGGTCCTCGGATTGAGCTGTCTTGAGGTACTCGGCCGCTTTCGGGTAGTCGCCTTCTTGGTAGTAAGCGGCGCCCAGCTCCCGGGCGATTTTTTGGGGGGCCGGGTTTCTTGCGGCGAGACTTTGCAGCTCCGCAATCGCTTCGTCGTACTTGCCCTGGTGAAGCAGAAGCTCAGCCGACGCAAGCTCGGAGGGCGAGGCTTGGGTTGAGGTTGGTACAGGGGTGGACTTCGGATCTTGCGCCTCCTCGCCCGAGCAAATCATCGCGACAACCAGGAAGGCCAGCAGCGGTTTGGGCGGAGATAGCAAAGGATCACCCGAAAGAATCTGCAAACAATTAGAACATAAAAAGAGGGAGCCTGGATCAGACTCCCTCAGAAGATACTCTTCCTTACGTCAGGTCTAGAAGTCGAAGCGCAGTGCGAACTGGAGTTGGCGCATCGTAGTGCCATATTCGAGTCCTGTAATTTTGCCGTTGTTGCCGCCCTGGCAGTCAACACACGGATTGGCTCCATTTTGTTGACTAAAGGCGTAGACGGGGTGATTGAATATGTTGAAGGCGTCCATGCGGAACTGTGCATTGAGCCTTTCGTGGAGCTTGAACTTCTTCACCACAGAAAGGTCATCGTAGAACCCCCTCGGTCCGTGGAAAGTATTGCGGCCAAAGTTGCCGAGCGTCCCACAAGCGGGAAGAGCAAACGGCCCTGACGTTGGCCGAGCCAAGGTACACATGTCGGTGCCGACGGGCACGGAGTTGGGGTCGAGAAACAATGGTGCGACTGGCGTGAAGAAAGTGAGGTTGTGGTTGACCGGGTCGATGCTTCCCGAGACTCCTGTGCTGAACGACCCTGGTACCTTGTTCGGACGACACGGCCCCGTGTCGGTAACGTTGCCGCATTCGCCGATGCTGGCGGTCCAGGGCAGACCGCTACTCCAGTTCGTGGTGTCGCTTAACTGCCATCCGCCGACCACATAGTCCATACCCCGACCGGCATCACCCATATACTTCTTGCCCTTTCCGAATGGCAATTCATAGATTGGGCTGAACACCCATACATGGTTCCGGCTGAAGTCCACCGGTCCCCATTGGTTGGTATGGCTGATCGCATAGTAGCTGTCGTTGTAGTTGTTCGCGTGCGAAAAGGTGTAGTGAGAGACGAACTGCAAGCCTTGCGAGAACCGCTTCTCCACTTTCACCTCAAAGGCGTTGTAGGTACTGGAGGCATCGTTGCCGTAATAGTTGCCCAAATCAAATGGGATTGTGGGGTAGAGCGGGCGGCGACTGTTTTGCGAAGTGAAAGGCTGGAAACTGTAAGACGCTTTCCCGCAAGTACCCGTGTTGGGTAACGTACCAGGGAGACACGGTAGTCCCGAGACCGTATCGGTAGCCTTGGTAATGTCGGCTCCCTGTCCTACTGCGGCGGGATTGATATCGTAGTTTGGCCCATCGCCAGCGAAACCGTGGGTGCCCTTGCTGCCCACA
>Ga0209517_10009046_pt1 | contig 11493 bp, 14 predicted proteins | sample PeaSoiMetSII2010_FD_187695 | JGI IMG/M metagenome (GOLD analysis project Ga0209517, IMG submission 187695) | Peat soil microbial communities from Weissenstadt, Germany - SII-2010 (SPAdes) (version 2) | ecosystem: Environmental > Terrestrial > Soil > Wetlands > Peat | place: Germany...
CGCTTCCCGCCCCCATTCGAGCGCGTCGCGTCCGGTGGGCTTGCGGCCTCCGGCGGAGCGAACCTCCCAGCGAGCGCCGTTGCCCTCGGGAAGACGTTTGGCGTCCACGGCCACGATCACCGCCTGCGAGCCGTAGCGCTCGGCGATGCGCGTGATCAGCGTGGAATCGGCCAGGGCGGCGGAGTTAATGGAGATCTTGTCAGCGCCGGCGTCGAAGACCGCGGCCGCATCTTCGAGCGACCGAATGCCGCCGCCGACCGTGAACGGCACGAACAGCTCGCGGGCGGCGCGGCGCACGGCATCGAGCAGCGTGGCGCGGTTCTGGTGGGTGGCCGAGATGTCGAGCAGCACGATCTCGTCCGCCCCGGCGCGGCTGTGCGCGGCCGCCAGCTCGGCGGGATCGCCGGCGTCGCGCAGGTCGAGAAAGCGCACCCCCTTGACCACGCGGCCGGCGTCTACGTCCAGGCAGGCGATGATGCGTTTGGTCAGCATGTTTACTTTTTTTACCGCCGAGTCGCCGAGGACGCCGAGTTGAGGAAATCAGAAAGAAATAACCTCGGCGTCCTCGGCGTCTCGGCGGTGAAATCTTTTCTGTAATCCATCAAATCCGGCAAAAGTTCTCCAGAATTGTGAGCCCGACGTCTCCGGATTTTTCCGGATGGAACTGCGCCCCGAACAAATGTCCGCGCTCCACCGCCGCCGAAAACGCTCCCCCGTAATCGCAGCGCGCGACGGTGCCCGCCACCAGCGGCGCGCGATAGGAGTGCGTGAAATAGACGAACGCTCCGCTCGCGACACCGCGCAACAGGCTTGACCCGTTCTCGACTTCGAGCTGGTTCCAGCCCACGTGCGGCGCCTTCACCTCCGGCGGAAAGTGCGTGCACTGCCCGGGAAACACGCCGAGGCCGCAGACGCTGGGGGCTTCGTCGCTGGAGTCGAACATCCATTGCATGCCGACGCAGATGCCGAAGAACGGGGTCTGGCGCTCGATCGCGCCCGCAATCGCCGCGCGCAGTCCGCTGTCGGTGAGTGTGGAAGTCGCGGCGAAGTGTCCCACGCCGGGAACGATGACCTTCTCCGCGCGCTCGACCACGCCCGGGTCCGAAGTGATGGCGCAGGGGAAGCCGAGGTGGTCCACGGCCTTCTTGACCGAGACTAGGTTGCCGGCGCGGTAGTCGACGATGGCGATCACAGCAATCCTTTAGTGCTGGGCAGCATGCCCGCCAGACGGCGGTCGCGCCAGCAGGCCGCCCGCAGCGCCCGCGCGAACGCCTTGAACAGCGATTCGATTTTGTGGTGGCTGGAGCGGCCGTACATCACCCGCGCATGGACGTTGGCGCGCGCGCCCCGCGCAAAGCCTTCGAAGAAGTCGCACACCAGTTCCGATTGCAGATCGCCAACCAGCCGGTTGCGCACCCGCGTCTCCACCACCGCCGCCGTCCGCCCGCCGAAATCCACCGCCGCCAGCCCGAGGGTCTCATCCATCGTCATAAGGAAGTAGCCGGCGCGCAGAATGCCGCGCTTGTCGCCCAGCGCCTTCTCGAAGGCTTCGCCCAGCGCGATGCCGACGTCCTCGACCGTGTGATGCTGATCCACGTCGAGGTCGCCCTTGGCTTGCAATTCCAGATCGAAGCCGCCGTGGCGCGCAAACAACTCCAACATGTGATCGAAGAAGCGGATGCCGGTGGAGATGCGGTACTGGCCGCGGCCGTCCACGCTGAGCGTCAGGCGGATGTCAGTCTCGTTGGTCTTGCGGTGGAGCGTCGCTCGTCTAATTGAGGTTCCGCGCTTCATGCCGGCACCCCTGTGGGCGCGATCGCGCGAACCGCTTCGCGCAGCGCCACGAGCAGGCGCTCGGTCTGCGGGTTCGATCCTACGCTGATACGGACGCAACCCTCACAGCCGGGATCCCGCGAGCGGTCGCGCACCAGGATGCCGCGTTCACGCATGGCGCGCACAAAATCATCGTGGCGCTCTCCAATGCGCAGGAGCACGAAGTTCGCCTGGCTCGGCCAGAAACGCAGCTTGAGCGAACGCAGCTCCTGCTCCAGCTGTTCCCTTCCCTGCCGGACTTCGGCGACGTACTGCCGGACGTAGTCCTGGTCGGCGAGCGCCTCGGGCAAGCACGCCAGCGCCACCGCGTTCACGTTGTACGGCGAACCGACGCGGCGCACCATCGCCATCTGCGCCGCGCTGCCCACCAGCACTCCGATCCGCAAGCCAGCAAGCCCGTACGCTTTCGAGAACGTGCGGGCAACGAACAGGTTCGGATGGCTCGCGACTTCGGCCATCAGGGATTCTCCGTAGAAATCGAAGTAGGCTTCATCCACCAGAACGGCGGCATCGGGCGCAGCGCGCAGAATGCGCAACAGGTCAGCGCGCGTCACCACCGCGCCCGTCGGGTTGTTGGGATTGGCAATGGCAACAAGGCGCGTGCGCGGCGAGATGCGCGCCAGCACGTCATCGGTCGGAAAGCTGAACTCCGGTCCGGCGGGAATGGTTATCACCTGCGCCCCGGTGGCGGCGGCGTAGATCTCGTACATCGAGAACGTCGGGACGACGATCAGCACCTCATCGCCCAGCTCGAGATACGTTTCGCAGACGAGGTGGATGGCTTCGTCCACGCCATTGGTCAAAAGCAGTCCGGCGTAGTCCACACGGAGATGCGCCGCGACCTGGCGCTCCACGCTCTCGCGCTCGGGATAGCGAGCAAGCTGATCGAACTGCAACTGCCGTAGGCGTTCGAGCACCCGCGGCGAACATCCGACGGTGTTCTCGTTGAAGTCGAGGCGCAAACCGACGCGGCCGCCCAGCGGCGGATGATATTCCTTCAGGCTGCGCACTGCTCCGCGCGCTTCAAGCATGGGCGCACCTCACCCGCACCGACTCCGCGTGCGCCTGCAACCCCTCGGCGTCAGCCAGGCTGGTCACGACCGGCGCAATGCGCCGCAGCGCGGCGGACGAGAGTTCTTGCACGGTGATGAGCTTAACGAAGTCGAGCACGCTCAGCCCTCCGCGATAGCGCGCCGCTCCGGCCGTGGGCAGCACGTGGTTAGGACCAGAAGCATAATCTCCCGCCGCCTGCGGTGAATACTCGCCCACGAAAACCGATCCCGCGCTGCGGACCGAGCTCACATCCCCACGCGCCACCGTGATGTGCTCCGGCGCCAATAGATTCGCCCACCCCAGCGCTTGGGCGTGCGAAGCGGCAACCAGCGCTACGCCATTCGCGGCCAGCGACTGCCGGGCGATAGCGTTGTTCTTCGCAGCCTCGTCCGCGCACGCTGCAACCTTCTCGGCGAGATCGCGCGAACTGGTGATGAAGATGGCCAGGGCCTCGGGATCGTGCTCAGCCTGCGCTACAAGATCTGCGGCGATGAACGCGGGTTCTCCCGCTTCGGCCACGATCACGACCTCCGTCGGTCCGGCAAGAAAATCGATGGAACAATCGAACGCCACCAGTTTCTTGGCGGCGGTGACGTAGAGATTCCCGGGACCAACGATCTTGTCCACGCGCGGGATGCTCTCGGTGCCATACGCCAGCGCGGCGATGGCATGCGCGCCCCCGACGCGATAGAACTCGGTCACTCCGAGCAGCGCCGCTGCGGCCAGAGTCTCGAGCCTGGGATTCGGTGAGACCACGCGAATCTCGCGGACTCCCGCCACCTGCGCGGGAATCACGGTCATGAGCAGGGTCGAAGGCAGCGGATAACGCCCGCCCGGAACATAACAGCCGACCGACTGCAGCGGCCGCACGAGTTGTCCGAGCGACATGCCGCCGTTCTTCTTCATCCACTCGGCAGGCTTCTGCCATTCGCAGAAACGGCGAATGTTGGCCGCTGCTTGCTCGAGCGCGGAGCGAAGATCAGAGCTGGCGGACTTCCAGGCAGCACGAATCTCCGACGGCGCAACCCGCACCGGCTGCCCGGCGCCGAGGCCATCCCACTTGCGAGCGTACTTCACCAGCGCGCGATCGCCGTTGCGGCGTACGTCGGCGACGATCTTCCGCACCTGCGGCTCGACCGCTTCCAGACGCGAAGCCCGCGCCGCCAGATCGCGCACGCGCTTCTCCGCCGCTTTGCCCGCCAGCACGCGCATCACATCACCACCTTGTTCAGCGGATACTCGACGATGCCGGTTGCGTTCGCGGCCTTGAGGCGCGGGATCATCTCCCAGGCAAGGTGCTCGTCGATGATGGTGTTGACCGCCACCCACTCGGGATCGCTGAGCGTGGAAACGGTGGGGCTGTTCAGCGCGGGCAGCACCGCCAGCACGCCCGGCAGGTCTCCCTTGCGGACATTCAGCATCAGGCCGACGCGCCCTTGCGCTTCCATGGCGCCGCGCAGCATCAGCGCCAGGTTCTGTATCTTCTCGCGGCGCTCGGCGTTAGCCCAGGCCTTCTTGTTGGCGATGATCTGCGTATTCGATTCGAGGACGGTTTCGATGATGCGCAGATGGTTGGCGCGCAGCGAGCTGCCGGTCTCGGTGACCTCGACGATGGCGTCGGCCAGCATGGGCGGCTTCACCTCGGTCGCGCCCCAGGAAAATTCCACGCTGACGTTCACGCCCTTGCGCGTGAAGTAATCACGGGTGACGTTCACCAGTTCGGTCGCAATAATCGAGCCGCCGAGGTCCTCCGCCCGCTGGTATTGCGATTCTTCGGGCACGGCCAGCACCCAGCGCACTTTGCCGCGGCTCTGCTTGGCGTAGATCAGGTCGGCGACCGTCACCACCTCGAGGCCGCTCTCTGTCACCCAATCGAGTCCGGTGAGGCCGGCGTCCAGCGCGCCGTGTTCGACGTAGCGCGCCATCTCCTGTGCGCGGATGAGCATGCACTCGATCTCGGGATCGCCGGTCGTGGCCTGATACGAGCGGCCGTTGGTATAAATCTGCAATCCGGCGCGCGCGAACAACTGCAGCGTGGCCTCCTGCAGGCTGCCCTTGGGGATGCCGATGCGGAGCTTCATCGCGCGCCTCCGTTGACCGCAAGCGGCTCGGTGAAGCAGGAGCGCGTGCCGGTGTGACAGACCACGCCGTCCCCCAGCACGCGCACGCGGAGCAGCACGGTGTCGCGATCGCAATCGGTCGCGGCGGAGACGAGCTCCAGCCGGTTGCCGGAGGTCTCGCCCTTGGTCCAGAGCTGGTTGCGGGTACGGCTGAAGAACGTCACGAAGCCGCTGCTCAAGGTCTTCCCCAGCGCCTCGCGGTTCATGAATCCGAGCATCAGCACTTCCCCGCTGGCCGCGTCCTGCACGATGGCGGGGGCGAGGCCGCGCATCTTGTCGAAATCGATCTCTGTCATCCGCGTTCCTTTCCAACAGCAAAAAGCCCGCTGACCTTTTAGGTGTCAGCGGGCTGAACTTTGCGATGATTGCTGTACTAAGCGCAAGCCTCCGCTGACACGTTGGCGCCGCGATGGTGGTGATGGCGATGGGTCAGCGAAGTCATGACTAGATAGGCTACGGCAGCGAGGGTGCAGAGTCAAACACAATTTTCGAGCCCTGGATCAGTTTCCGGTTGCCGACTATTCACGTCGTCTGGACCGGCAATCTCACGACCAAGGTACTTCTGAAAGAGATCGTTGATCTGACAAGACGGCTGCAGCGACCTCAAGACGCGCCAGCGATCATCGTCCCCTGCCGGAGCACAGGACGCCCAAACCGGAGGAAACCCAAGCTCAGCGACGGCGTCCTCAAAGGATTTGCCCATGGCTGAAAAGTTGTCGCGGGTGAAATACCACTGGGGATCAACCACGCACCTAAACTGGTCGTAGCATTCGAATATTACGTTGACAAGCGAAATGAAGTAGAGGGTGGATGTTTGTACTGCATCGGCAAGAACGGTCAAGTTTTTCGCGCGCACATCAGGCAGGACAAGAACATGCGAACGCTTGTGTTGGTACATCTGGTGGAACAGATCCTCAGGCAGATGGTCGAGAGTAACCTGATTCAACGGGTTTAGCCCCTTGTGAACCGAGTCGTTCCGAATCTCGGCAAAGAACGGAGCCAGGGGATCCGTTTTGAGTTTATCCTGAGCACCCTGGTACCACGACTCGAAGCCGGAAATCCCGCCCATGGCTTTCTGCAGGGCAAGAGTGACGCTTCGAGCGGCGGAGACAAATGCGCTGAAATGGCATCGAGCATCGAAGCTGAAGCGACTGGATATACCCAACTGATCAAGGAAGAACTCGGTCTCTCGTAGCTTGTCTTCCACAACTCCAAACGATTGAGCCATGTAGCCTCCGCGCCAAATAGCGCAAGACAGGTCACCCGCAGATATAATATCCAGCAAGCTGCGAGAAACGCCATGGCAGTAATGACCATTCATCCCGGGGAACATCTGGCGGAAGAGCTCAAAGAGTTGGGAATGAGCGGTGCGGAACTGGCGCGGCAACTGGATGTCCCGACCAACCGCATCACCGAAATCCTGAATGGACGGCGGGCCATCACCGGCGACGCCGCCCTGCGCCTGGCCCATTTTTTCGGCACGACGGCGGAATTCTGGCTGAATTTGCAGAGCCTTTATGAGGTGCGCCTCGCCGAACAGAAGGCCGGCAGATCCATCAAAGCATTGCCTACCCTCAGGCGGCTCCAACACACCCACGCATAGGCTTTGGACTACTTGCCCAGGACGGTGTCGATCCCCGACAGCACCAATCCCAGCTTGGACCGTGGCAACCTGCCCACGCGCGCTGCGAGCAGATCCTTGTCCACACTGACGATCTGGGACACGTTCGCCACAGAATCTTTAGGCAAGCCGGCCAGACGCGCAGGAAGGTGTACGTTCCCAGGCGCCAGGGCCCATTTGAGATTGCTGGTCAGAGGAACGCAGACCACTGTGGCAATGCGGCTCTGATTCAATGCGTCACCCTGCACGACAAGCACTGGCCTTCGGAAGCCCGGACCCGAGCCCGCTGGCGCCGGGAGGTCCGCCCACCAGATCTCGCCTTGTGAGATTACCACTCGCTTCGTTCCAGGATGCGGCGCGTGGCAGAGGAAACGAACGAATCCTTCGCTTCGCCCGCCTCGGCGCACGCCCGGTTCATGGCCTCGGTGACCTCGTCCGGCGCATGGTGCGCCAGATACTCCCGGAGCGCATCGCTGAACAACCGGCTGCGAGACTTTTTGGTCCGCCGAGCCAGGCGCTCCGCTCCCCGGTAAAGGTCGTCGGGTATGGATATTGCCGTTTTCATACCCCGAGTATAACCGCACAGCATCCAAAGACACAAGCGGTTTGCCGCTCTAAACCCAGCCTCACGCGACCGCGCCGCTGTGGAATGTGTTGCCCGTACAATGACCCGATGATCCTCCTCATCCTGCTCTTTACCGCGCTCGGACTTCACGCTTCTCCCATCACCTCGGACCAGACCACGGAACTTCTACGTGCCCAAGACCAGGCGCTCCTGGACGCCATCGCACCGGGTGACCGTAAAGTCTGGGACCGCGCGCTGGCTGCCGATGCCGTCTATGTCGATGAGAATGGCGCCGTCATAAGCCGCAGCGAATTCCTGAAGCAACTTGAGCCCCTGCCGGCCGGCGCTTCCGGCAGCATCCAAATCACCTCTTATTCAGCGCACATATCGGGGGACATGGCTGCCGTCGTGCACACCGATGACGAGCAAGAGAATTACCACGGCCAGATGCTCCACGCCCGCTATCTCACGACGGAGACGTGGCGCCGCGAAGCCGGGGAATGGAAGCTCCACTTGGTTCACACCTATGCCATGCTCAAAGACCCTCCAGCCATATCACTTCCCGCTGAAGCCCTGCAGCAGTACGCGGGCCGCTACGTAGCCGGCGACCTCGTGTATCTGATTCAATGGGACGGGAAGGAACTCGTCGGCGGCCGGGAAGCCGGCCCCATGAAACCGTTGAAGGTTGAGGTGCGAGACGTGCTTTTCATCGCCGGCCAGCCACGAGTCCGCAAGATTTTTCAACGGGACGAGGCCGGCAGTATCGCCGGATTCGTCGACCGACGCGAGGGCCGGGACCTCGTCTGGCGCCGCGCTGGGGTGCGCGCCGCGCCGTAAGTCAGGCTGATCCGCATGGTGTCGCCGCGCCCTACAATATGATATAACAGTTATACCACACATGCGTTTCAGCTTCGATCCTCGAAAGAGCCAGCGCCTCAGAGCGAATCCGAGGCGTGGCATTGGGTTCGAGGAAGCGCGGGTGTTGTTCTCCCGGCCTTATTGGCTCGACCAACGATCCGATGTCCCGGAGCAGTATCGGGCCATCGGCTGGGTGGGGGACCGGCTGTACTCCGTCATCTTTGAGGTTCGGGAGGACGAAGAGGGCGAGGTTCTGCACTTGGTCACGCTGTGGAGGTCGACGAAGGAGGAGATCCGTTTGTATGAAGAAAACTCGTAAGCATACCAGACCGCTTTCCGCCGAAGGCATCGCCCGCATGGCCGATCAGGGCAAGGACGTCTCGGCTTTCTTCAAGAACCGAGGCCACATGGTCCAGCCGATTCAGCGCGTCAATGTGGACCTGACCGCGGCCATGTTGGAGGAACTGGATAGAGCCGCTCAGGACCTCAATATCAGCCGCCAAGCGGTCATCAAAACGCTGGTGCGGCAAGCTCTTGATCGGCACTATCTGGCCCGGCGCGCGAGGCAAGCTTCGCCCCAACTCCCGCATAACGCACATTCCGAAGACTGACCCACTAGCTGCGGGTTACGTGGTGTAGTCGGCGTTGATGTGGACGTAGTCGGCGGTCAGGTCGCAGGTGAGGAACTCCAACGAGGCGCGGCCGCGGCCTAGCTGCACGCGCACATCGTACTGCGGCTCGGTGAGATAAGCGTGGGCATCGCGCTCGTCGAACGACGCGGCCACGCCTCCACGGCACACCTGCAGGTCGCCAAAGAAAATATTGATCCGCCTGGGATCGAGCGGGACGCCGGAGCGGCCGGCGGCGGCCAGGATGCGTCCCCAGTTGGGATCGGCGCCCGCCCAGGCGGTCTTGACCAGAGGCGAGTGGGCGATGGTGCGCGCGATCTGCATGGCCTCCTTGCGGTCGCGCGCCTGCTCGATGCGCAGCCGGACAACGTGCTTCACGCCTTCGCCATCGCTGATGATCTGAAGCGCAATCTCCTTGCAGACTTCGTTCAGCGCTTGCGTGAATTTGGCGCGCACGCCCCGGCTGCGCAGCGATACTCCACTGGCGCCGCTGGCCAGGAGCAGTACCGTGTCGTTGGTCGAGGTGTCGCCGTCCACAGAGATGCAATTAAAGCTATCGTCGCAGGCTGCGCGTAAGAGACCCTGCAGTTCGCGGGAACTTGCCTCGACGTCGGTGAACAGGTACACCAGCATGGTGGCGACGTTGGGATGGATCATCCCGGCGCCCTTGGCAATCCCGAGCAGCGCGAATGAACGGGAGCCGGCGCGGATGCGACGGGAAACGATCTTGGGCCGAGTGTCTGTCGTCATGATGGCGCGGGCGAAGCCTTCCGCCGCTTGCTCGCCGGCGGCGCTGGCGGCGATCAACTCCGACAAAGCGCGGACAATCTTCTCCGCCGGCAGGCGAACGCCGATCACCCCGGTCGAGGACGGAAACACGCTCTCCGCGCGGATCTTCAGCAGGCGCGCGGCCTCGCTGCAGACGCGCTCGCAGTCGCGCCGCCCCGCAGCTCCGGTGGCGCAATTCGCGTTGCCCGCGTTGACGATGAGAAACGAAACGCGCCCGCGGCTGCGCTTCAAGTGCTCGCGATCCACCTCGAGAGGCGCGGCGACGACGCGGTTGGTCGTGAACACAGCCGCGGCACTGGCGCCCGCGGGAATCCGCACCGAGGCGAGGTCCGGACGTCCGCTGGCCTTGATGCCGGCTGCGACCGCGGAGAAGAAAAATCCTGGAGGGACCTCGATCGTCACGGCGGACGCGCTCATGCCTCGAACTTCACCAGCCCGTGGCCGATATGGTGCTGGTGGAGGAAGGCGTACTTGGGCAGCTCGCCGCGGACCATGGCGATCTCGTCGCAGCAGTGCAGCTTGGGGCAGGCCAGGCAGTCCTTGTAGATTTTGTCGGGCAGGTCCTCGCGATTAGCCATGGTGAATCCCAGCGGCGCAAAAAATTCCGGGATGCGGGTGAACAGGCAGACGCCGCTCACCTGCTGCCGCTCCGCCTCGTGCAGGAGCGCCTTGACCAACCTGCGCCCCGCGCCCTTGCCCTTGGCGTCAGGATGCACGGCGATGGAGCGCACTTCGGCCAGGTGCGGGCCATAGAGGTGGAGCGCGCCGCAGGCGATCACCTGGCCCTGATCTTCGACCACGGTGAAATCGCGTATGTTCTCGCAGATCTCGGCCAGAGTGCGCGGCAGCAGCGTGCCGTCGCCGGAGTAGGTGGCGATCAGCTCGTGGATCGCGTCGGCGTCGGGCAGGATGGCGTTACGCGTGCGCATGCAACTCACCTCGTAACACCGCCAGCCGCTCGCGCGCCTCCGCCAGCGCCTGACGCACACGCGCCGGCGCGGTGCCGCCCTCGACGTTGTGACCGCCGAGAACCGCGTCCAGCGTGAGATGCGAGTAGAAATCCTGTTCCGCCTCGGGGGCGAAGCGGCGCAGGTCGTCGAGCGAGATGTCCTGAAGCTCGCAATGGTTTTCGAGACACCACGGCACGGCCTTGCCGATCTGCTCGTGGGCGCGGCGGAAGGGCACGCCGCGAGCGACCAGGTAGTGCGCCGCCGCCATGGCATTCATGAATCCCGAGCTGGCGGCCGCGTGCATGCGGTCGTAGTCGAATTCGACGGCAGACACGAAACCCGCGGCGATGGAAACCACGGCCTGCATGGTCTCCGCCGCCGAAAACACCGGCTCCTGGGTTTCCTGCAGATCCTTGTTGTAGGCGAGCGGCAGACCTTTCACGGTGACCGCCAGCGCCGTGGCATCGCCGATGATGCGGGCGGCTTTGCCGCGGATGAGTTCCATCGCGTCCGGATTCTGCTTCTGCGGCATGGCGCTCGATCCGGTGGAGAATGCCTGGGGCAGGCGCACGAAGCCGAACTCGCGGGTCGAGAACAGGATCATCTCTTCGGCGAAGCGGCTGAGGTGTGTTGCCACGAGCGACAGCACCTGGACAAATTCGATGGCGAAGTCGCGGTCGCTGGTGGCGTCAAGGCTGTTGGCGGTGGACTGGTCGAATCCCAGGTCGGCGGCCATGGTAGCGCGGTCGAGCGGCAGCGTGGTTCCGGCAACCGCGCCCGAGCCCAGCGGGCACTGGTTCAGCCGCTTGCGGCAATCGGCAAGACGGCTGGAGTCGCGGAAAAACATTTCGGCGTACGCCAGCAGCCAGTGGGCGACCAGCACCGGCTCGGCCGGCTGCAGGTGCGTGTACGAAGGCATGGCGGCGACGCCGGACTTTTCCGCGCGCGCGATCAGCGCCTCCAGCAGCTCGCCCAGGCCGCGCTGCAGGCTGTCGATGGAGCGGCGCACGTAGAGGCGGAGGTCGGTCGCGATCTGCTCGTTGCGGCTGCGCCCGCTGTGCAGCTTGTATCCGGT
>Ga0209517_10009048_pt1 | contig 11492 bp, 7 predicted proteins | sample PeaSoiMetSII2010_FD_187695 | JGI IMG/M metagenome (GOLD analysis project Ga0209517, IMG submission 187695) | Peat soil microbial communities from Weissenstadt, Germany - SII-2010 (SPAdes) (version 2) | ecosystem: Environmental > Terrestrial > Soil > Wetlands > Peat | place: Germany: Weissenstadt...
GGTCAACCCGTGGTCGTGATTGCCTTCCACCCATACGACCTCAATGTTGCGCTTGGGATTGGATAGCTTTCGGATATACCCGAGAAACTTCCAGTGCTCCTTGGTGAGGCGGGCAAAATTGAGATCGGCAAAAATGTCGCCCAGCAGAATCAGCCGCTCGAAGCGATTCTCCTTCAACACCCGCGTGGCCTCGCGGGCACGACTCGTCTCTGCACCCAGGTGCAGATCCGAAAGGATCAGCGTGTTGTACACGTGCAGATCCATACCCTTATTTCTAGCAGCGGAATGTTACGGGTTGATGAAATGTGCATCAATATTGGTGCATAGGTAACTAGCAAAGTAACCATCGAAAACAGCGCCGGTTGGGCACGGCGCCAAGGGTGTTGGTGAGCTTTCGGTCTGTGTGGTCCGATTTTGGGTGTGTGGGTCCGGGTCTCAGACCCGGACCGAGCAAAGCTCGGCTGCCGCCGGACATCACCAATGCCTACATCACTGTGGGAGAGCGGCCCCTTCAGGGGCACGTAAAGCAGTTACTCGGATGTGGGCTCCAGCCCCGCTTCTACTGCGCCGGCGGCACGTACTCCTTCGGCTTAGCCGAGCCTTCTCCGAAGAAAAACTGTTCCATCTGCTTCACGATGACTTCCTGATCCTCGCGCCGCGCCGGATTCAGCCGGTACTCGTTCAGCAGCATCTTGCAATGCTCCACCCACATCCGCCACGCTTCCTGGGACACGTTGTCATACACCTTCTGTCCCAGATCGTTGTCGAACGGCGGCTCGTCCAGCCCCGGCATTTCTTTCTTCAACTTCACGCAAAAAACCGTGTGCGCCATAACTTCCCTCAGAATGAATTCAAAGCGATTCGACTGCTGAAAAGATTATCTTACACGCACAGGGAAGGTCGCGGTTGCGGGGTAGCAGTCGGAACGGAAATGAATGGCGGAATTGGTGGGCCCACCAGGATTTGAACCTGGAACCAACAGATTATGAGTCTGCTGCTCTAACCGTTGAGCTATAGGCCCGCGAAACTCAATCTAGCATATTCGCGGACCCCATAGTTCCAGTTCAGTTCAGCGCGACGACCGTTCAATAGCAGTACTGGGCGTCATCCTGACCGGAGCCGTTCTTCAGGCGGAGGGAAGGATCTCCCGATCACCGGCCTAGCATTTGGTGCGCCCGAGATCCTTCGCTCCGCCTGAAAGGCGGCTGCGCTCAGGATGACGCCCTCGAAGAGGACCGGTCCGCGCCCACTCCTACTCCTCGGTCCCGAACCGCTTGATATCCTCGGCCACTTCCGCGATCACAATCGGTTCTTTGCCTTGCACCAGTTCCCGCACCTTCTCTACCACGTCCGGATTCGCCAGGGTCGTAATGTCCCCGGTATTCATCCGGTTGGAAATGGAAGCGAGAATGCGCCGCATCAGTTTGCCGGAGCGCGTCTTCGGCATGTCCGGCACGATGTGGATGTGCTTCGGCCGGGCAATCTTGCCAATCATGGTTTCGATTGCCTTGTTGACCTTATCCAGAATCTCCTGGCTCGCCTGGACTCCCGGCTTCAACGCGATATAGACTTCCGGCACGCGCCCCTTGATCTCGTCGACCACGGGCACCACGGCCGCTTCCGCCACCTCCTCAACCGTCAGACACGCCGACTCGATTTCCTTCGTGCCCAGCCGATGGCCGGCCACGTTGATCACGTCGTCCACGCGTCCGAGAATGCGGAAATATCCGTCCACCGCCTCGACAGCTCCATCAGCCGCGAAGTACGGCCAATCGCGCCAGTTCTTGCTGTTGGGGTCCTTGCAATATTTCCGGTAGTACTGGTTGACGAAGCGCTCACGGTCGCCCCAGATCGTCTGCATAATCCCCGGCCACGGATTGCGAATGCAAATATTCCCTGCCTTGCCCGATCCCGCGGCCACGATCTCTCCCATCTCGTCGCGGATCTCGGGAAAAATTCCCGGCATCCCCGGCCCCGCGCTGCCCGGCTTCATCGGATCCAATGCAGGTTTTGTGCTGCACAGGAATCCTCCGTTTTCCGTCTGCCACCAGGTGTCGACGATCACCGCTTCGCGCTTGCCGACAGTCTCGTAATACCAGCGCCAGACTTCGGGCTCGATCGGCTCTCCGACGGTGGTCATGTGTTTGAAGTGGTAGTTGTATTTGGTCGGTTCATCGTGCCCCGCCTTGCGCAACATGCGAATCGCGGTAGGCGACGTGTGGAAAATATTCACTCCCAGCCGCTCCGCAATCCGCCACACTCGGCCCGCATCCGGATAAGTGGGCACGCCCTCGTAGATCACGCTGGTCGCCGCCAACGCCAGCGGACCATACACAATATACGAATGCCCCGTGATCCATCCGATGTCGGCCATGCACCAGTAAACATCCTCAGGATGAATATCCTGGATGTACTTCGAAGTGCCCGCCACATACGACAGGTAGCCGCCGGTGCGATGCTGGCAGCCCTTGGGCTTGCCCGTGCTGCCGCTGGTGTACATTAGAAAGAGCGGAGCTTCCGCATCCATCGGGATCGGCGCCACGATTTCACCCGAGTAGTTGGGCAGGATTTCGTCCACGAAGAAGTCTCGGCCCTTCACGAAGGGCGCAGCCGAAGCATTCTGGCCGGCTTGCCGCCTCCATACCAGCACCTTGCTCACCGCGTGTCCTTCTTTACTGGCGACTTCGAGCGCAATGTCGGCGCCCGCTTTGTGGTCGAGCATTTTGCCATTGCGGTAATAGCCATCCATCGTGATCAGCACGTGGCTGGCGGAGTCGGCGACGCGCGTGCCGCAAGCCTCGCCGCTGAACCCTCCAAACACCACTGAGTGAATCACTCCCAGGCGCGCGCAAGCCAGCATGGTCACCGGCAACTCCGGAACCATGGGCATGTGGATGGTGACCCGATCTCCTGCCTTCAGCCCGCAGAAATCCCGCAGCAGCGCGGCAAATTCATTCACCCGCACATAGAGTTCGCGATAGGTTACCGATACCGGCGCTTCGTTCTCCGGCTCCGGAACAAAAATTAACGCTGCCTTGTTCTGGTACTTCGCCAGATGCCGGTCGATGCAGTTGTACGACGCATTGATCTTGCCGCCCACAAACCACTTCCAGAACGGTGGATCGCTGGTGTCGAGCGTGGTATGCCAGTATTGATTCCAACTCAGAAGGTCGGCGTATTCCCGGAAGCATTCCGGAAACTTCTCCTCGCTGAAGCGGTTGAGCACGTCGGGATCCGTCAGATTCGCCTGGCCGATAAACTTCGATGAAGGATAGTAATATTCCTCCTCCCGCCAATGCACCGCGATCTGCGCCTCGCTGGTCTCAACCACTTTCTGTTTTTCACGAATCTCCGCCATATCAGTCACCTCTTTGGATTTGAATGAATTTGTGCCGCTTGCAGCCAATCTTTGATTACCGCTCCACTGCCGTGCTAACTCAAATCGCCGAGCCCGGAAGGATGGGCGCACCGGCTCAGAGCGCCCCCCGGATGATAACAATCCTCTGCCCGACTGCAATGCCTTCCCCTGCGAACTAAGCCGCCGCCGACGACTTCACTCCAGCCGCCGCCCTTACCGGTGCTGCCGGACGCTTGGCTGCCAGCTCCGCCAGCAGCGCCACCAGCGCCAGCACTCCGGCAGTGTAGAACGCCATCTGGTAATTGTGGTATTTGTCGTACATCTGACCGCCGATCTTGGAACCAAAGTAGCCGGCCACGCCCCACGCGGTAAACAACATCCCGTAGTTGATGCCAGCGTTCTTCGTGCCCCAGAAATCGGAAGCGGCCGCGCCATTCACCGACAATTGCGTGCCATAGCACCAGTACACTACAAACACCACGACGTAGAGCAGGGCTACATTGCCGCCGACCAGGTAAAGCACCGGCATCGCGATCATTGAGATCGCAATCATCAACCGCAACACGTTCAGCCGGCCCAGCGCATCCGACATCCAGCCTGACAAAATGCGGCCGGAAGCATTGGCCACCGCGCCTACGACCAGTCCCATCGTGGCCAGCGCCGCGCTCGGTATCCCTACGCTCTTGGCGAAGGGCACGAGCTGGCTGATGACCATCAAGCCTGCCAACGATCCCAGAGCGTAAGCCACCCACATGAAGTAGAAGGTGGGAGTGCGCAGCACTTCGCTCGGAGTGAAATCATAGTTTGTCGCCGCCGCCTTGGCCGCTGGTGCAGGCACCCATCCGGCTGGCTTGTATCCGTCCGGTGGGTTCTTCAGCAGAAACGCGCCAAACACGGTCATGATCAGGAAGATCACTCCCAGGATCTGGAACGTGGTGTGCACGCCGTAAGCCGGAATCAGTTTCAGGTTTGCCAGCGGTCCGAAGATCGCCGATCCACCGCCGTATCCGCCGACCGCAAGCCCCACCGCCAAACCGCGTTTATCGGGGAACCACTTCGCCATGACCGGTATCGGAGTGGCATAGCCGAATCCGTTGCCCAGCCCACCAATCACCCCAAAGCAAACATATAGCCAGTTCAAACTGTGCGTATACGAGCACAGAAAGAAACCGAGACTGACCAACACGCCGCCCAGCAGGGATATCTTGAAAGGCCCAAACTTGTCCTGCAGCCGTCCGGCCACGATAAATGTAAGGGCGAACACTACCACGGCGATGCCGAACACGGTTGAGGTCTGTGCCCGCTTCCAACCAAACTCTTTTTCCAACGGGGCGACGAATATGCTCCACGCATACAGCGTGCCCAGTGCCAGGTTCATCGACATTCCGCCCACTACGCGCCACCACCGACTAAGGCCAGGACTGCCGGACTCTATATTTGCGTTCGCCACAGTTATTCTCCTTTGCACAAAAATGAATTGCGAACCCGGTGACGTCTCGGGCACCCGTGCAAATTAGTTTCCCGATTCGTCAAGCGGATTGCTTCGAGCCACACCGGACGCTGCCGAACGATTTCCACATCACTAAGAACGTTTCCCTGAGAAAGTTCCACCAAAGAAGCTCTGATCAAGCCCAGGGTTCCTTTGTGTCCTCTGTGGTTTAAGCTTTCAGTTGGACCGTAATCAGAGCTTCCCTGAGAACGTTTCAACAAGACCATCCCACGAAGAGAATCTTCCTCACTGCACCTTCTCCAAAGCCGCATTCACCGTCAGCTCCGACCCGGCTGACACCGTCAATTCCCGCTTCCATTCGACAAAGCCCGGCAACGAAACCTCGACCGCATGCGTTCCCACCCCCAGGCTGAGAATGGACGGCGTGCTGCCGACGTATTTCCCATCCACGCTGATCTCAGCTCCCGCGGGCGTCGAAGCAAAACTGCACTTCACCACCTCCGCAGTCACGCGAGCTTCCGCAGCCTGAGTCTGGATCTGAGTCTGAACTGGCGGTGCCTGAACTGGTGAGGCCGGAACTGCCGGAGCCTGACTCGCCGCCTGACCGGGCGGATTCTCAGCCGCGGCTACCGCCTCCGGCTTCCCCTTCGCCTCGTCACCGACATAGGTGTACAACTGCTGCCGCACTTTGCCGCGATCATCCACGAAGTAAATGTTCAGCCCGCGTTTCTCCTGCCGGGCATCGAAGCTCTCGCCCTTGGGCAGGGGTGCGCACCTCGACCACTTGGTCTCGATGTTGCAACTCACCCAATACGGCGCCCGGTCGCCTTCCCGCACCAGCAGCAGATTGGTGATCTCCGCCGCCTTGCTGTTGTGGCAATAGGCGTCGTAGTTGACCCCGTCGCAATTCTTCGGCACGTCGCTGTCGCCCAGAGTGACCGACCGCGTCTGCGAATCCACAACCGTGATGCGAATGGCGCCGTTCTTTACCGCGGCTCCGGCGCACACAGAAAGGCACAACCAGGCCGCCAGCCAAGCCGCGTTTCTACGGTGATTCATGACGCTCCTCTGAATCCTGCCTTACGCCGCTCTGGGAGGCCATCTTCCAACCGGCCCAGATTTGCGGCTCACATTGTGCTCCCGGCATGCCCCTTCCGCAACCGGTATTATGCGTTTTCGAATTTTTGCGAGGGCGAACCCCCAAGGGCGTCCGCCCTCGCAATCCCGCGAATTCAGTCCCACCCTAGAACGTGAAGATGGGCCCGAATTCGGTGCGATGATCCTGCCACTCGTTGGAGGCCTGCCCGGCGATTTCGTACAACGCGAGGTGGTCCGCAAGGCGAGTCGCATAGATTGACTGCTCAAAGCCGAACGTGACATTGGGGTTGAGCTTGTAGTACAGGGTCGCCGCAGCTAGTTTGCCCATCAATAGCGGCAACGGAGCTAATGAGTTGGCGCAGTTAGCGGCCGGGCACTGCACGTAGCCCGCATAGTTGAGGTCCCGGTTAGGCACCTGGTCCTTGCCCATGTGCAGATAGAGTTGCCAGCCTGCATTGTGGCCTTTCGGATTCGCATTGAACCACCGCGACAGCGGGAGCCCGAGGTTGACGAATCCGCCAAACGTCCGAATGGCTCTCTGCGGAGCCACCACGACATTGCCTTGCGGGCAAAGCGCAGCGCTCGCGACGTTCACGTTGCAACCCAGCACCGCACCACCCGCAGCAGCCATCGGACCGCCATCCAGAGTGGCAAAACCGCCTGTGTAGCCGGTGAAGGTGGAGTTTGCCCCGCCCACAATGTTGCTCAGCCCGCTGGTATCCGTGGCATAACTGTTGACCTGGCCGCCGAAGAAGAAACGCAAGTCTCCGCCGCGATAGCCGCTCACCACCAGCGTGAACCATCGCGTCGGCAGTTGCAACGCGCCTTGCAGACCATAGATGTTGCTGGACGCGGTAAAGCCGCCGGGGAAGGCAGCCACATAGTTGGCCGGAGTCAGACCTCCGCCGCAGGTCAGCACGTTCGTGCAATACGACGAATTGGGAACGATCGACGTTCGCCGCCCGTCAACTCCGGAAAGAATAATTTGTGCCGGGGCCACGGCTGGCGCCTTGTCGAGCTGGAACTGAAACGCCACTCGGCCCTCCAACTCCGGACGACCCGAGTCCGCGCCCTCGCGCTCGGCCTGTCCGATCTGGCCCGCCAGACCAAGGCTCCCCAGCTTTTCAATCTGGCTGCTGGTCGGCATCATGAGCGCAATGGTGGGCGAAAATTTCATATTGCGCGAACCACCCGCCTTGAACACCGCCCCAAACTGGAATTGCGGCGATCGCTCGTAGACATCTCCGTACCAGTAGCCCAAGGCCGTGGTTTCCAGAAGATTCGGCAGCGCGCTCGATCCGAACAGCGTCCAGTCCTGCCCGCCCTCGAAGTAAAGGTCTACGTTGTCGCTGGCCGCATAATCCAACCGCACCCAGGCCTGCCGGAACGAGAACATGCTGCTGCGAATGGACGATACATCGCGGTTGTCCACTTCGCTGAAGTTGCCTTCAAAGTCGCCTTCGATCCGCCCCGTCAGCGTGATCTTGGGGGAAAGGTCGCCGAACTCAAAGTTGGCTCCAATGCGGCTGGAGCGCGCCTTTAAATGGAATTCGGGGTCCTTCGTGGGGCCTGTGCTAAAAACTTGCGGTGTCGCCAGGAACACGCCCGGAAACGGCATATCGTCGCCGTTCGGATTGCTGGTGTCGTACACTCCTGTCGCTTTCAAGAACCCGTACGGCGTCATCTTCACCGGGCCCATCGTGAAGGCTGCCTTCAGCCCGTCTTTCACAGGAGGATCGACCGGCAGCACCCGCAAAGGAGCAACCGCCGACACAACTGCCGGAGCCGGTGGCTTGGTCTCTTTCGGAGCCGGTGCCGGGGCTGCCTGCGCTGCCGGGGCCGAGACTGCGACCGCAACCGGAGCAGGTGCCGCCGGCTGAACTGCCGGGTTCGGATTCCCCGCCGCCGTCAAATCTGCCGCGCTCACCACTCCCTTGCGCGCCAGCGCATCCACCAGCAGCTGAAACTCCGCCTCAGGAGCCGCGTTCTTAATGGCGTTGGCCTCGCTTGGCGCCAACACTCCCTTCCTCACCAGCACACCCAGCAAAGCTGTGACGTTAGCATTCCCCACGACCGGGGATGGATTCGGGTCGGCAGCGGTGACCGGCTGCGCGGCTGGGTTAACAGAAGCTGGGTTGGCGGTCTCGGCGGGTTTCTTCGGGTCGGCGGCGTCTTTCGCCCCGGCTAGGGCGGGCGCGACCGATACGACAGCTAGGAGTGCGCTACAAATCCATTGCTTGAACTTCGGCTGCTTGAACTTGGGCATGATGAAATGTCTCCTCCTTCATGGGAGCAGTTCCGCTTACACGTGCCATCGTGGGCACACGGACATTTGGTCGTCGTGCAGTCGGCAGCGCGGACCTGCTTTTCTTGCTGTCGCGCGACCGGGATCCCGGTTTGGGACCCTAGGGGCCTGAGTTCCGAGGCTTTTTTTCTCGGACGTAATGGGGAGTCACACTAGGACAGAAACATTCGCGAAGATGTGCGGCCACGCACGGATTGAGGTGATTTACATCACGCGATCCCATTTCTGGAAAGCAGTGGCCCTGACTTGTTGCAATTTCCCGCACGAAACAAAATCGATAATGCATGCGGTTTCACCGCATTTCCGCGTCATCGCCCTGTGCGCTGAATGGTGCTCTCCTAATCTCCGCTTCGTTCTCGCCAGTTTTCTTGCCCGCCCAGGAACACATGCACTTGTGATTTTGATCACTGCTGCCCCACCGCCCTCGCCGCAGAATCCACTTCGTCCTTACCCACTGACCCTTCGCTCTTTGCTCTTTGCTCGAGGAGGTTTTGTATGAGCGCGCTTCCCCTCACCAAGCCAGAAAACATCTCCAACCTGCTACACATGGATCAGGAATATGCCGCGCCTGCCATCGTCGCCGGCAACGTGCTGCAAAAAAATTGGAACGGCGAACGCGAACGTTCCTTCAACGATCCTGAGGGTTTCTGGGGAGACTACGCTCGCAGCTTCGAGTGGTCACAACCGTGGAGCAGAGTTCTCGAGTGGGACGGCGTCCATCACAAATGGTTTACCGGCGCGAAGACCAACATCACCATCAACGCGCTCGATCGCCACGCCAACTCCGAGCGCGCCAATCGCGCCGCCTTCATCTGGCTCGGCGAGGACGGCTCCGAGCGCATCGTCACCTACGGCCAGCTCTACCGCCAGGTCTGCCGCTTCGCCAACGGCCTGAAGTCTTTGGGCGTAGTCAAGGGCGACCGCGTCATCATCTACATGCCGCTCACCATTGAAGGCGCAGTCGCGATGCTGGCCTGCGCCCGCATCGGCGCCATCCACTCCGTCGTTTACGCCGGACTCGGACACACCGCGCTGCGCGACCGCATCACCGACGCGCAGGCGAAAATTGTCATCGCCGGAGACATCGGCTATCGCCGCGGCAAGACCATCGCTCTCAAGGCCATCGTCGACGAAGCTCTGGAATCCCTCGACTGCGTCGAAAAAGTCATTGTCTATTCCCGCGGAAAAACCGAAATCAACCCTCCCCGCGAAATCGACTTCAACGACCTGCTCAAATTCCCGCCACACTGTCCCGCCGAGGAAATGGACGCCGAAGACCCGCTCTTCCTGCTCTACACCTCCGGTTCCACCGGAAAGCCGAAAGGCGTGTTGCATGTCCACGGCGGCTACATGGTCGGCACCACCTATCATCTGGAAAGTTTCTTCGACGTCGGCGAGCGCGACATTTTCTGGTGCACCTCCGACATTGGATGGGTCGTCGGCCATTCCTACATCGTCTACGCTCCGCTCTGCGCCGGCGTCACAACTTTGTTCCGCGAGGGCGCTATCGATTTCCCCAACCCCGGCGTCGCGTGGGAAATTGTCGAACGCTACGGCGTCACTAAAATGTTCACCGCTCCCACAGCTCTCCGCATGTTCATGCGTTACGGAGAAACTTATCCCGCGGCGCACGATCTCACCACTCTGCGCGTCATCGCCTGCGCCGGCGAACCCCTGAATCCCGAGGCCTGGCGCTGGGCCCAGACCCATCTCGCCGGCGACGGCCGCTGGGGCTACGTCATCGACAACTGGTGGCAAACCGAACTGGGCTGTCCCGCGCTCGGCACGCCCCCGTCCATGGCCATGCGTCCCGGCAAAGTTGGAGTCGCTGTCCCCGGCGCCGAAGCCGACATACTCGATGAAGACGGCAAGCCCGTCCCTCCCGGAGTTGGCGGACGTCTCGTGTTGAAGCGCCCGTTCCCCTGCATGTTGCGCACCGTCTGGCGCGACCCCGCGAGATATGAACGCGACTGGCAATTCTTCCCCGGCTATTACGTCACGGGCGACGTCGCCATGAAAGATGATGACGGATACATCGCCGTCCTCGGCCGCTCCGACGATGTGCTCAACGTCGCCGGACACCGCATCGGAACCGCCGAAGTCGAGAGCGCTCTAGTCTCCCATCCGGCCGTCGCGGAAGCCGCCGCCATCGGTATTCCCGATCCGCTGAAAGGCGAGTCGATCAAAGCCTTTGTGCAAGTCCGCGCCGACCACGCTCCCTCAGACGCGCTGGCCGCCGCGCTGATCGAACACGTCAGACGCGAACTGGGCCCGATCGCCACGCCCAGTTCACTGGAATTCGTAGCCTCGCTTCCAAAGACCCGCTCCGGCAAAATCCTCCGCCGCTTCCTCAAAGCCAAAGAAGCTGGAGTCGACGCCGGCGACGTCAGCACTATGGAAGGCTGAACTCTACCAACTCGCCGGGTCAGTGAGTGTAATCGCCTGTGGCTGTTGAAAAACTCGATCTCTCAAAACTTGTCGGAAAAACTTTGCGCTAGGAAGCCCTACAAACGACTTTCTTGGTTTTCCTAGACATTTTCTATCCCCCAAATTCCGGCTGTTTTGGAGAAAATGGAGTTTTTCAACAGCCACGCCTGATTGCAACAACTGATGCAGTCGGCGTTAGAATGCAGGACCATGAAGATCCCGGGAGCCTTGCCTAAGTTTCTTAAAGTCTGGTGGGTCTCTGCTTCACCTTTTGCCTTTTTGTTTGCGGGACGAATCCTGTGGGAAAAAACGATATGGACATGGTCACGCGGACCGCAGATGGTTGGGTTCGCCCTATGGCATATTCATCCCGGCCTTGCGTTCGTCGGGGTCCTATGTTCCTTCGCCGTCGGGCTGTGGCTCCTGATCACAGTTCCTTACGCCATCGTGCGTCGCCGCGACATTGAACCTTGGGATTGGTTGATGATGGCAGGTTCGGTGATCGTCATTGCCGCGTTGGCTATTCCCGATGCCTTCTTTGCATCGTCGGACTAGCAATTTCAACGCGCCCAGAACTCGGTCAGTGAGTGAAATACGTCAGGTATCAATTCGCTAACGTAGAAGAAACGTAGGAACCGAAAACAACTAATCCCCGCCCCAGCGCGAATCGCACGAAACCGCATGACGTCAGGTCGCCAGAGCACGATCTTGTGTAGCGCGCGGCGCGGGCTCTGGCAATCGCTGTCCGCAATGCGCGCAATTCGCCCAAGTGGGCTCAACGGGCTTATCACATTTCGGGCACGTTGGCTGCAGCAAAGTGCCGCAGCGCGGACAGAATGGGAATTTTGCCTTTT
>Ga0209517_10009049_pt1 | contig 11489 bp, 10 predicted proteins | sample PeaSoiMetSII2010_FD_187695 | JGI IMG/M metagenome (GOLD analysis project Ga0209517, IMG submission 187695) | Peat soil microbial communities from Weissenstadt, Germany - SII-2010 (SPAdes) (version 2) | ecosystem: Environmental > Terrestrial > Soil > Wetlands > Peat | place: Germany...
GTCGAGCAACTCGAAGCCGGGAAACAGGATCACGCCTACGGTTCGCTGTTTGATTTCCATAGTCACACCCCGGCCAGTTTGCGCGCGTACGCGGCGGCTGATTTGAAATCATACTCGCGGTAGGCTTGCATCTTCTCGGCCTCGAAGCCGCCTTCGGCGTGCACCGCGAGCACTTCCTGGTAGCCGCCGAAGTCCGACGCGGTCAGATCGCCGATCAAATTGATCAGCCTGAGACGCTGCTCGGCGTCGAAGCCCTTTTTTCCGCCCAGGTATCTGAGCACGTATTCGCGGGTCGCCTCGCTGGTCAGGTCCTCCGCGGCCGGTGCGGTGACGATCAGGCCGCCCGCGAGGTCCTGCACGATCTGGACCGCCTGATGGTAGTTGTGGGCGAAATGAAACTTGGCGACGTTGGTCAGCAGCGTGTTGGGGACCGCGACGCCCTCCTCGACCGTGCACGAGGCCGCCGCGTGCTCGATAAGCCCGCGCACGACGGTGTGATAGGCCGCCAGATGGGTGAGCTTGTCGCGCACGTGCCCGGCGGCGAGCACGCCGTTGGCCTCCGCGATCGCGTATCCGGCGCCGCACAGCAACTCGAGCAGCGGCAGCTTGTACGAGACCGCGGTGAAGCGATGGAACCGCACGAAGGTCAGCGCCAGCAGCCCCGCGAACTCGGCCTCGCCCTGCAGGAACACGCGCTCTTTGGGCACGAACACGTCGTCGAACACCGTCAGCGTTTCGATCATTTTGTGCCGCGCGCTGATCGGATGCTCGCCCGGATCTTTCGCTCCGCTGCCGTGCGCGCTCGCGATCAGCTTGAGCCCCGGCGTCGCGATCGGAATCGCAAAGGCCACCGCGTAGGCCTTGTCCTCGGGCCGCATCGCGCGCGTCGGCAGCACGATCACCTCGTTGGTGTTGGTCGAGACCGAGGTGTGCACCTTGGCGCCGCGCACCACGATTCCGTCGGGGCGCTCCGCGACGATTCGCAGGTAGTAGTCGGGATGCTCCTGCGCGGAGGGCCCCAGCGAGCGATCGCCCTTCACGTCGGTCTGTGCCACCGCGACCGCCAGATCGTGGTCGCGGCAATAGCGGTGATACTTTTCGATGCGCTCGCGATACTCAGGCTTGCCCGCAACCGCCATCTGAGTGGACACGATGCGCAGCGCGAACAGCGCGTCGGTTCCGATTTCCTTGATCAGCACGACCAGCGTCGCGCCTTCGCGAGTCGAAGCCGCGATCAGCCGGCTGCGCGCGAGCAAATCGTCCGCGGTCCGCGGGACCTGGTAGTAACGGCTGTACTGCTCGCCGCCGTCGCTGACCACGGCCAGTTCGCGATAGCGCGGATCGTCAGCCATCATGTAATCGATCGCGGCGTGCTCGACCGCGATTCCGATCACCGGATGGGTGGTCACGTCGGCGACTTTCTGGCCGCGAAAGAAAACCGCACGCCCGTCGCGCAGCGAATTCCGGTATTGCTCGGCGGTTCGTAGTCCCATGGGGCAATATATTGGCGTCTGGGGCCGCCGCGAGTCGAGCGCGCCGGTTCGGTTCGGCGGGTTATGCAAACCCGCTCATCTGTGTTTATTTCTTCTTCGAGGCAACTTTCGATGGCTGCGCCAAAGATGTTCGACTTGAGCGGGACTGTCGCGATCGTCACCGGCGGCAATGGCGGAATCGGCCGCGGGATCGCGCTCGGGCTCGCCGAGGCCGGCGCCGCAGTCGCGATCCTGGCCCGCAACCGGGAAAAGAATCGCGCCGTCGCCGCCGAGCTCGAGGCGCTCGGCGTCCGCGCGATCGCGCTCGAGGCCGACCTCAGCGATCGCACGCAGCTCAAGCCAGCGCTCGAGCGGGTCGAGCGCGATCTTGGCGCGGTCAATATCCTGGTCAACAACGCCGGAATCGCCGTGATGTCCCCGACGCTTACGCTCGAGCCCGCGGGTTGGGACAGCGTGATCGAGACCAACCTCACTTCGTGCTTCATCCTGTCGCGCCTCGCCGCGCAATCCATGGTCGCGCGCAAGGCCGGCAATCCAATCGGCAAGATAATCAACGTGGCGAGCGAGTACGCGTTTTTCGGCGCACCGGCGGTGCCCTCCTACAGCGCCGCCAAGGGCGGCCTGATGCAGCTCACCAAGTCGATGGCGATCGAGCTGGCGCGGCATAATATTCAGGTCAATGCGATCGTGCCCGGATGGATCGAAACCGCGATGACCGAACCGCTGAAGTCCGTCCCGCTCTACGACGAGATTCTGATGCGCACGCCCGCGCGGCGCTTCGGCCGGCCCGAGGAGTGCGCCGGCGCTGCGGTCTTTCTCGCCTCGCACGCCTCGGACTTCGTGACCGGCTCGGCGGTGTTCGTCGACGGCGGCTACCGGATTCGCTGACTGAGCGCGCCACCGGGAGCTTTATCGCCCGGCGTGCGATCCAATATTATCGCCGTCATGAGTCGCCACCTTGCACCTCCAACACACGTGGGTTCTGATTTGCGGCTGCCGCCGCTCAAGCCGTTGCGCGTTCTCGCCGCCGGCGAAGTGATCCTCGACCGCTACCTGTGGGGCGACGTGTCGCGAATCTCGCCCGAAGCGCCCATCCCCGTGCTGCAAGTCCATCGGCGCGAGGAGAAACCCGGCAACGCGGGCTTCGTGATGGCGAATCTGCGGGCGCTGGGCGCCACGGTCACCGCGCTGAGCGTGGTCGGCGCCGATCGCAACGGCACGATGCTGCGCGAGATCTTCCGCGACCTCGGCATCGACACCACCTCGATCCTGACCGATCCCGATCGTCCGACGATCGTCAAGGAGCGGATGCTCGGCTCGGTGCAATCCGCCAATCGCGCCACCCAGCAGTTGTTGCGGGTCGACGACGAAGATCCGCGCCCGCTCGCACCGAAACTCGAACGCGCCTTTCGCAGCCGCCTCAAGCAGGACTTGAAGCGCGCGGACGGCGTGCTGGTTTCGGATATCGACAAGGGTCTGATGACGCCGGCGATCCTGCGCGACCTGATCGACGGCTCGCGGGCGCGCAAAATTCCGATCGTGATCGATCCGCGCATGACCAAGGACTTCGCGATCTACAAGGGCGCCACCGCGATCACGCCCAATCGCTACGAGAGCGAGCTGGCCACCGGAATCCGGCTCACCGACCGCGACGCCTGGCGCGAAGCGGCCGAGACGATGGTTGACAAGTTCGACCTGCGGGCCTGCCTGATAACGCTGGACCGCGACGGGATGTATCTGGCGGCGCGCGGCCACGCCGGGGTTTATATCCCGACCGCCCCGCGCGAAGTCTACGACGTCACCGGCGCCGGCGACATCGTGTTGACGGTGTTCGGCCTGTTCGTTATCGCCGGGCTGAGTTTTCCGACCGCGGCGACGATCGCGAATCTGGCCGCCGGAATCGAAGTGAGCCGCCAGGGCGCGGAGCTGATCACGCCCGACGATCTTCAGCGCGCGCTCGGACAGCAGCACGACCGCTACGGCGACAAGATCCTTTCGATCGAGGAGCTCGGGCCCGCGCTGGATCGCGAGCGCCGGACCGGGCGGCGAATCGTTTTCACCAACGGATGCTTCGACCTGCTGCACGCCGGCCACGTCCAGCTCCTGAGTTTCGCCCGCGCTCAAGGTGACGTGCTGGTGGTGGGCGTCAACAGCGACCGCAGCGTGCGCGAGTTGAAGGGCAAGGGCCGGCCGGTCTATTCGGCCGCCGAACGCACCCGGATTCTCGCCGCGCTGGAGGCCGTCAATTACGTGGCCGTGTTCGACGACCGCCGGGCGGAAGGAATCGTGCGCGCGGTCAAGCCCGACGTGCTGGTCAAGGGCGAAGACTGGCGCGGCAAGACCGTCGACGGCGGCAAGTTCGTCGAATCCCACGGCGGCCGAGTCGTCCTCGCGCCGCTACTCGACGGCCACAGCACCAGCACCACAATCGCGCGCCTCAACGGCCATCGTGCCGCAGGCAAGACTGGTCCTTCCGCGTCGGACCGTTGAACAACCGGATTTTCCAGCGTTGACGTTCGTCGCTCTCGTAAGTATACTTTGTACATACGATCGCAGGGCTGGGGGGACGTAACTGACAGCTTATCGCCGGTGCGGGGGAACCGATCAGGCGGACGCGACCGACTCTTCTTGAAAAGAGGAAGGTCGAATGCCTGTATTCGAATGGGATCCCGCAAAGAATGAGGCCAACATCCTCAAGCACGAGCTCGACTTCACCGAGGCCGTGCGAATATTCGAGGGACCTGTGCTTGAGCGAATCGACGATCGCCGCGACTATGGAGAGGATCGGTTTGTCGCGATAGGCGAAGTAGCCGGACGCGAGATTGCAGTTGTCTATACGATTCGCGCAGGCAACCGCCGAATCATATCCGCCAGGAAGGCCAAACGGTATGAACGCAAAGCGTATCGTGAAGCACGCGCCAAAGCGCGGTAGGACCAACTGGGCGCGCTTCGACGCGATCAGCGAGCGAGCCTTGACGGCCGCCGCCAGGTCGGACCCGGACGCTCAACCTACTGATGCGGCATTCTGGAAAACGGCGAAACTCGTAATGCCGGAGCGCAAGGAGCCGATTACAATCCGAGTCGACCGCGAGGTTCTCGACTGGTTCAAGTCGCGCGGGCGGCGGTACCAAACCCGCATGAATGCGGTGCTGAGGGCCTATGTGACCGCGCAGCAGCGCGCCGGGCTGAAGTCCAGGACGGGATGAGGCGAGCGATCATGCGCGCAACCTGAGACTCGATCTCACCCGGTTGGCGACGCGGATCAGCTCCGGCAATCCGAGCAGGTAGGCGAGTCCCAGGTAGACGCCGCCGTAGGCCGGAATCACTGCCAGAGCCATCAGGCGCGGGCCTGCGCCGATCAGGCTGAGCTTGACCACTAATCCGGCCGCCGACGCCGCCAGTGCCATCGACCAGAGCTGGATCAGAAACCTGCGATCGAGTCCGGTTGCACCGATGCGCCGATTGAGCGAGATCCGCAGCATCGAGAATTCCAGCCATCCGGCGGCGCCGGCCGAGACCGTCAGGCCTGCGACGCCCCATCGCTGCGCGATCCCGAGTATCGGCGGGAGCGGAATCGCGCACAGATAGCCGAGCACCAGCGTCAGCACCACGCGGATCACGGCGAACTTGAGCGGCGTGCGCGTGTCCCAGAGCGCATAGAATGCCGAGCTGTAGAGCCGCCCCATCGTGACCGCCAGCAGGCCGACCGCCGAGCCCGCCAGCACCGCCCATACGTAGAGCGCGTCCTGATGAGTAAAGCGGCCGGATTGAAAAAGCGCTGCCGCGATCACGTCGCCCAGGAACAGGAACGCCGCCGCCGACGGGACGACCAGAAACGAGATCTGGCGCAAGCCCGCGTTGAGCCGCACTCGCAGCGCTGCCGCGATCTGATCGGAGGTGCCGGTCGCGCGCGACATTCCCGGCAACTCGGCCGCCGCCACCGACATCCCGAACAGGCTCACCGGCAGGATGTAGAGAATCTGCCCGTAGTTGAGCGCCGCGACCGCGCCGGTCGGGAGCAGGCTCGCGAGCAGGTTGTCGACATAGCTGCTGAACTGCACCACGCCGCGTCCGGTCACGACCGGAATGAAATTGTTGAACACCGCCCGCAGCGAGGCGGCAGTGCGCGTGAAGTCGAGCTGCATCCGCCGCAGCAGACCGGCCATCTGCGGAACCTGCACCGCGATTTGCAGCCCCGCGCCGGCCACGGCGCCCCACGCCAGATCGATCGCGAGTGCGCTCTGCGAGCGGTGCGGGCCGTACAGAATCAGCGTCGCGATCAACGCGAGGTTCCAGGCCACCGGCGCGGTGTAGGAGGCGAAAAACCGATGGTGGCTGTTGAGCACGCCGAGACACCACGCCGACATCACGAGCAACCCGGAGCCGGGGAACAAAATCTGCACCAGGGTGATGGTCAATTCGCGCTTGTCGCCGTGGAAGCCGGGCGCGATCAGATCGATCATGTACGGCGCCGCCAATACTCCGAGCGCGACCAGGATCGAGGTCACCAGGGCGAGCATCGCGCCGACCGCCCACGCGACCAGGTCGGCGGTTTCGTCGTCGCCCTCGCTCATCAGCCGGCTGTAGACCGGGATGAACGAGGCCGAGAGCACGCCCTCGCCGAACAGGTTTTGCAGGATGTTGGGAATTCTGAAGCCGGCCTTGAAAGCGTCGGCCGCGTCGGAGTTGCCGAGATAGTGAGCGAAGATACTCTCGCGGATCAGCCCCGCGATGCGGCTCAGCAGGATCCCGGCAGCGACCACGCCGGCCAGACTGCCTGCGGCCGGCACCGGGCGCTCATTCTCGAGGGGCTTGAGGGGACTTTCGACTTTGGGAACTCCGTCGGTTGCGATCGCCCGAGTATAGCCGCCGGATGAAACGCATTGTAGGTGGCACAGGCTCGGGCCCTGTGCGATCCTGAAGCGGGTCGTTCGTGGCGTTCTCGCTCTATATCCATATTCCCTGGTGCGAATCGAAGTGCCCTTACTGCGACTTCAATTCGCACGCCGCCGCGGCCTGGCCCGAATCCGATTACGTGGGCGCGCTCATCAGCGAGTTCGAGCGCCGGGCCGCGAGTCCGCCGTGGATCGGCGAGCCGATCAGGACGATTTTCTTCGGCGGCGGCACGCCCTCACTGTTCAAGCCCGAATCGATCGGCGCGCTGATCGAAACCGCCGATCGCCGGTTTGGAATCGAGCGCGACGCGGAAATTACGCTCGAGGCCAATCCGGGTACGGTCGATCTCTTGAAGCTGCGGGGCTTTCGAAGCGCCGGCGTGAATCGAATCAGCTTCGGTGCGCAATCCTTCGAGCCGGCGATCCTGAAATTCCTGGGCAGGATTCACAACGCCGATCAGACCCGCGAGGCCGCGATGATGGCGCATCGCGCGGGCTTCGAGCGGCTCAACCTCGATCTGATCTTCGCGGTGCCGGGGCAGACGCTCGAGAGCGTCCGGCGCGATATCGAGAGTGCGGCGGCGCTCGAGCCGGATCATATCTCGGCCTACAACCTCACGTTCGAGGAAGGCACGCCGTTTTTCGGCGAGATGAAACGCGGGCGGATCGTGCCGGAGAGCGACGACCAGCAGGCGCGGATCTATGCGATGGTCCGCAGCGAGCTGCCGGCGCGAGGCTACAAGATGTATGAAATCTCCAACTACGCGCCGCCCGGCCACGAGTCGCGTCATAACCTGGCGTACTGGCGCGGCGAGAGCTATCTCGGGCTGGGCGCGGGCGCGCACAGCTTCGCCCTCACCCGCGACCGCGCCGACGCTTCTTCTCTCGCCGCCCTCACCCGCCGACAGACTCGCGAGAGCGAGTCCGTCGGCGACCTCTCCCGGCTTGCGCCGGCGGCCAAGCCGCCGGCGCGGGAGAGGTTTTCTAATCGCGACCACGCTTCACTGTTTCCCCTCCCCAACCAGGCAAAGGGCCCGTCTCTGTCCCCTGACCAGACGGAGACGGATCTTCTGTCCCCTCGCCCTGACCACTCCTTTCTGTCCCCTCTCCCTGACCAGGGAGAGGGTGAGGGTGAGGGTAATGCCTTCGGCCGCCGATGGTGGAACGAGCGGAGCCCTGCGCGTTACATCGCCGCGGCGGCGCGCGACGGTATCGCGGAGGCCGGCGCCGAGGTGATCGATCGCCGCACGGCCGCGGGCGAATTCATCTTTCTGAATCTCCGCCTGCGCGAGGGGTTCGCGCTCAGCGACTTCAGCGCGCGCGTGGGATACGACTTCGACCGCTTGTTCGGCGCCTGCACCGCGCAGTTGTTCGAGTCGCGGCTTCTATTGCGCGAGAACGGGCGCGTGCGCCTCAGCGATCGCGGGCTGGAGCTTGCGGATTCAATCTTCGCCGAGTTTGTTTGATCAGCTCCCCGCTTTTAATACCCTTCTGTTTCCGGTGCGACGGCAGGTAGAGTAACTTTTGGCCGAGGCCGGGGAAGTAAACCGGCAAGCCGGCAAAGCGCGGCGGAGTAAAGCCCGTGGATCGCGGCGCTGTTGAACGGCGAACTTTCGGAGCTATCTTTCACGCGGGCACAAGCACGGAGGATACGGATGAAGACTTCGACCAAGGGTACGTTGATCGCGTCGGCTGCGGCCGCGCTTTTCCTGGCTTCGGCAGCATTAGCTCAGGACGCCGGAACCACCTCGGGAAGCGCGCCGCAGGCGGCGCAGGCTCCGCAAGCGCAGGCTCCGAACGTCAAGTGCGTCGGCGCCAACGCCTGCAAGGGGCACGGTTCCTGCAAGACCGCCCAGAACGACTGCAAAGGCCAGAACGCCTGCAAGGGCCAGAGCTTCGTCATGACCTCGTCTTCAGACGAATGCACCGGCAAGGGCGGCAAGCCTGCGTCATGAGGAAATAGGCGCGGATGGGGCACGCGTGCGCCGGCATGGGCGTGCCCCAACGCTCTCCCAATGTTCCAAAGGATCGACGGTCGGGCGCTGGCTTTATGAATCGCGCGGATTTCCCATTTCTCGGTTTCGGCGTCGGCTTGCGCCGGCCGCATTACAGCCACGTTATCGCGACGCCCACCGCGGTCGATTGGTTCGAAGTCGTCTCCGAAAACTTCATGGTCGACGGCGGACGTCCGCTGCAGGTGCTCGAGAAGGTGCGCGAACGCTACCCGATCGTGCTGCACGGGGTTTCGATGTCGATCGGCTCGACCGATCCGTTGAACCGCGAATACCTGTCCCGATTACGCAGCCTCGCGCGCCGTTTCGAGCCCGCGTGGATTTCGGACCATCTGTGCTGGACCGGTGTGGGCGGGCATAACCTGCACGACTTGTTGCCGCTTCCCTACACGGAGGAGGCCGTAAGCTGGGCCGCGACGCGAATCCGCCAGGTGCAGGAAATATTGGAGCGCACGATCCTGATCGAGAACGTTTCGAGCTACATGGCGTTTGCGGGTTCGACGATGACCGAATGGGATTTCCTGACCGCGGTCGCCGAACAATCGGACTGCGGAATCCTGCTCGATATCAACAATATATTCGTGAGCGCGTTCAACCATCGCTTCGACCCGCAGCGCTATATCGAGGCGGTGCCGGTCGAGCGCGTCGTGCAATACCATCTGGCCGGCCATAGCGACCACGGCGCCTACCTGCTCGACACGCACGACCATCCGATCCGCGCCGAAGTCTGGCCGCTTTACGAGCAGGCGGTGCGGCGCTTCGGTCAGGTATCCGCCCTGGTCGAATGGGACGACAACATCCCCGATTTCCCCGTGCTGGAAGCGACGGCCCAGGAGGCTCGCGCCAGATACGATTCGTGCTCCCACGATAGTCCGGCGGCGCTCGCGACATGCAGCCGCGCTTGAAAGAAATTCAAGCGATGCTCTCCCGGCTGATCGTGGCGCCGGAAGGCGTCGAGACGGCGTTGGCTTCGGAAGCGGACCTGCCGCTTGGCAGCCTCGACGGCCTGATAGCCGGCGACGAGCGGCTTTCGGCGGTCGATCGTGTCGGGATTTACGCCAACATGTACTTCTACCGCCTGCTCGACGCGCTCAAGGAGGATTTTCCGGTCACGGCCGGCGCGGTCGGCGATAGCGAGTTTCACAACCTGATTACCGGCTACCTCGTCGCATACCCGCCGAGCGATCCGTCGATAAACCAGGCGTCGCGTCATCTCGCCGAGTTCGCGCGCCGCGCGGAGCTCGCGGCCCGGTGGCCTTTCCTTTCCGACTTGGTGCGCATCGAGCGCGCGATTGTAGAAGTGTTCCTGGGGCAGGACGCGCAGCCGCTCGGAGCCGAAGAGCTTCGCGCGGTGCCGCAGGAAGACTGGGCGCTTATCGCGATACGATCGCATCCGAGCCTGCAGGTGCTCGAATGCGACTGGCGAATCGACGAAACCATGCGCGCCTTCGAGGCGGGAAATGCGCCGGCGCGTCCGCGGCGCGAATCGGCGTCGATCCTGGTCTGGCGCACGAACTGCGAGGTGGACTATCGCGCGTTGCAACCGCCGGAGCAGGCCGCGTTCAAAGTGCTTCGCGGCGGCGCCGAATTCAGCGTCGTATGCGAGGCGATCGCGGCGCATACCGGAGAGGCCGGCGCGCCCGCCGCAATCAGCGGAATGCTCTCCCGATGGCTGGCCGACGGGCTGCTCGTGCGGGCGTAAGCATCGATCTCAGGCCGGCGGGACGCCGGCCCTACTTCGGATCGGCTTGTACGGATTTCTGGAATTAAGCCTCCGCGAGCGCGGCGTCGATTATCTGCGCAACCCGCGACGGCGTCGCCAGCCGGATGAACGCGCCGAGGCGTGGGCCGCGCTCCTGCCCCATGATCGTGCGATACATCAGCGGGAAAATCTTGCCGGGCTTATCGTAGTGCGTGCGGCCAAGCTCGTAGATCGTTTTCTCGATCTCCTCCGCGCTTGCCTCTGGATGCGTCTTGAGATACGCCGCCAGCGCTTTCAACTGCTCGCGCTCACCGTCCGTCGGCGTGTAGCGCTGCTTGCCCGGCTCGACAAAGTCCTCGTAAAAATTAATTGCGCAATCGACCAGCGACTCGGCCAGCGCGCGGGTCTCGGCATCGCCGTCGATTCGGGGGTCGTAGCCCTTCAGATAATTCCAAATCAGGCTCCGGTCCGAGGTTCCCAGCGCCGACACCAGATGCATGATCATCCCGAAGCTCAGCTCCGAGTTGAAGCGCCGGATGCTCCTGCTCTGCAGCACGAATTCGAGCGGCGAGTTGCGCCGCGTATCGGAACCGCCGTTCGCGTAGGCGCGCAAATCGTTCAGGTATTCGTCGGCGTATTGCGGAATCGATTCAAGAAACAGCTTGCGCGCGCGCTTTGGATTCAGCATCAGGAAATACTTGAGCACTTCGATCGGCGCGTAGCGTTGCCATTGGTCGACGCTCACGCCCTGAGTGCCCTTCGACTTCGAGACCCGGCCGCCGCCGGCTTCGAGGAAAAACTCGAAGTGGAAACCCAGCGGAGGTTTGCCGCCCAGCACGCTTACGATGTTTGACGAGAGCCGCGCCGAGTCGATGAGGTCCTTGCCGTAGAGCTCGTAGTCGACCCCAAGCACGAACCATCTAAGCGCCCAGTCCACTTTCCATTGCGCCTTTGCGAGCCCGCCGAGCACGCTCTGCTCGCCCTTGAAGCCGCATCCGTGAGACCCGCCGCCGAGCCCGCCGAACGATCGCTCGCACGAGAATTCGACCGTCGCGCGCTCGGGATGATAGGCCGTGACGCGCGTTGCGTTGATCTGGCCGCATGACGGACACAGCGGCATAATCGGCGACCATCCGGCGCGATTCTCCTCGCGCAGCGTCGGCGCGATTATCGCGGTGATCTCGGCGTGCTTGGCGAGAACCAGCCTGAGCGCGGAATCGAAAGCGCCGCTCCCGTACATCGCGCTCGAACTCGGCAGCTCGTAATCCACTTCGACCGGTTCAAGGAATTTCACGAGCTGGCCGATCATGTGCTCGGAGTAACTCGAGCAGCATCCGAAAGGATCGGGAATCTTCGAGACCGGCTTGCCGAGGTGGAGCGTCATCTC
>Ga0209517_10009051_pt1 | contig 11485 bp, 10 predicted proteins | sample PeaSoiMetSII2010_FD_187695 | JGI IMG/M metagenome (GOLD analysis project Ga0209517, IMG submission 187695) | Peat soil microbial communities from Weissenstadt, Germany - SII-2010 (SPAdes) (version 2) | ecosystem: Environmental > Terrestrial > Soil > Wetlands > Peat | place: Germany...
TCACCCACAAAAAGGGACGCTGGGGCGTGGCTGGCTTGTTCGGTTATATGACAACCCACGATCGCGCGAACGATATCCGCCGCGACTGATCACGACTTCAGTGCTAAGCCTTGGTTAACGCACTTACCGGAGAAGTGGAGCACTAGCCGGGAATTTGGACGGTGATCAGGAGTTAACCCACCGCCAGGGGATCAGAACCGAGCCACCTACGCCCTCATCAGCCGCTACTTGTAACGCTTCACGGTCGCGAGGAATTGGTCGGCGTTTCTTTTGATTACGGGGGCAATGGGCTTCTCGTGTGATCTCAATCACAGCGATCGACGTGGCATAGGGGTAAGAAAGTTGGTAGTTGCGAGACGAGTGGATGGCGGGGAGAGCAACTCAGGAGCGGCGCATATGACACTCAAGCGACCCGTGATTGGCGTTTTTAAAATGGTTGCAAGGATTGTGGGCTGGCTCTTATTAGTTCTTGCGATTCTTGGTCTTCCGCAGATGCAATTTCTCACGGGAAGTCTGGCGACCAGCTTCCGATTGCTCTCGTCTCTCGCATTGGCGTTTGCAGGCATTGCGTGGCTGGTCGTGGTCGAATTGTTCCTCCGGTTTTTTGACGAGTATCTGTCGCGCAACTAAGACTCATGCTGGCTCCCGTTCCGTTGATGTATTCGACCAGTCGCCCGATCCACTTGCAATGGAAACCAAAGTTTCACGGCAAAGAACGCCGAGAGAGTCCAAAGCGGAAGCCGCCGAATGAGCAGGTAGCCGTCGCGTAAACACAGCGCATTGCCGAGCTGGGCCGTTTGACCTAGTTAGCATTTGGCAAGGCATTCTGTGGAATGCGATCGAAAAGGGTGAAAAATGAGGGCCGGCAAAACGGTGGGATGGGTGGCTGCATTGTTGGTGGTAGCCGCGGCGGTGGGATATGTGCGATACGTGCGGATCCCGACAAATGTGGCCTATGTGAGCGAACAGGACGGCGGGATCAGCATGATCGATCTTAGGACGATGAAGGTGACTCGGAGGGTTCATCCGAACAACGTGGCGCCGCGCGGGATCGATATCACTCATGACGGAAAGTACGTAGTTGTGTCGAACAAAGACACGGCCGATGCGAGCGTATTTGACACGCGGCGCATGCGTTCGGTGAAACGATTTCACGTAGGCGATAATCCGGAGTTCGTGAAGCTGGACCCCGCAGGGGACGAGCTCTTTATATCGTACGAGGCGCGGTCAACGGGCAGACTCTCGACGGCCGGAGGCGACGATAATACCGTGAATGAGCCGCCTTCCCACGTGATGCAGTGCCATGTTCCGGACTGGACGAAAGGGCTAGACTTCGCGGCGGGCACGGAAACGGAAGGATTGGAGTTTTCGAGCGACGGGAAATACCTGTTGGTAGCGAACGAGGCCCAGAATACGATCGCCATCTACGACACGCATGCAGGCACGCTGTTCCGCACGATCGATTTGAAGCCTTACGGACTGAGGCCGCGGGGAGTGAAGGCATCGCCTGACGGATCGGGGTACGCCGTGACGATGGAATTCTCCGGGACCCTGGTCAAGATCGATTCAGGCTTTAACGTAACGAAAACAGTTCAGACTGCGGCGATGCCCTATGGGGTGGCGTTCGATCGGGAGGGGAAGAGAATCTTCATCGCGGCATCCACGGCGAGAAAGATGCAGGTATTTGCAGCAAATTCCCTGCAACTGATTGCGGAGACACCAACGGGGCAGCGGTGCTGGCATTTTACGTTTACGCCGGATGATTCGAAGATTTTGCTAGCCTGTGGGCGATCCAACAACGTGTTAGTGATCGACGCTAATTCGTACAAAGTGATACAGACGATTGAAGGGTTCAAAATGCCCTGGGGAATCGTTACGTACCCCAGGGCGTTCGGAAGTTTGGGGCTGCCGTAGAACACGCGGCCACTCGTCGCGTGAGTGACAGTTGTCCGGTTAGGCGTGGAATTCCTTCTGCGCACGGTTGGAATGTTTGAAATGTCGAATGGACTGGTCAGATTCGAGAAGAACCCCAATCCCTATCCGACAGCTCCTTACTTCGCCCTCGTAACTAATACAAAACTATGACAATCAGGAGGCGCCGGACGGTCGATACTTGCTCATATGAGCAATCCTACAATCATTCAAGGTGGCATGGGTGCGGGAGTATCCAGTTGGCAGCTTGCCCAAGCAGTCTCGCGGCTCGGACAGCTCGGCGTTGTTTCGGGAACGGCTCTGGATCAAATCTTCGCCCGGCGCCTGCAGGACGGCGATCCGGGAGGACACATGCGCCGCGGCCTCGACTATTTTCCTTTCCCTCTGATGGCCGAGCGCGCGTGGAGCAAATTCTATATCCCCGGCGGGAAGCCGGCGGACATGTCGTACATGAAACTGCCGATGCACACGAAAGACAGCCCGCGCGAGTTGAACGAGCTGTGCATCCTCGCCAATTTTGTTGAGGTTTTTCTCGCCCGCGAAGGCCACGACAATCCAGTCGGAATCAACTACCTGGAAAAGATTCAAATTCCGCATTTGCCTTCCTTGTATGGCGCGATGCTTGCCGGCGTTGGTTACGTCCTCATGGGCGCGGGCGTTCCGCTGAAGATTCCCGGAGTGCTCGATCTCTTGGCTTGCCACAAGCCTGCAACGTACTCCCTCCACGTCACCGGCGCCGAGGAAGGCGACGACACCACGATGACGTTTGTTCCCTGGGAATTCATGGATCGCGAGCTTGCGCCGCTGGTCCGGCCCAAGTTTCTCGCCATCATTGCTTCGAACACCCTGGCCGCAACGATGGTGAAGAGGGCCAACGGCCGAGTGGACGGATTCGTCATCGAAGGACCGACCGCCGGAGGCCACAACGCGCCTCCCCGCGGGAAGCTCCAGCTTAACGAAGCAGGCGAACCAATCTACGGAGAACGCGATCAGGTGGACCTCGAGAAGATTCGCGAACTCGGCCTGCCGTTTTGGCTTGCCGGAGGGTATGGCTCCGCCGAAAAAGTTCAAGAAGCGCTCGCCGCCGGCGCGGCAGGTGTCCAGGTCGGGACTGCGTTTGCGTATTGCGAGGAGTCGGGTTTGAGGGATGACTACAAGCAGGCCCTTTTGACAAAGGTCATCGCGGGCGATGCACGAGTCGTTACCGATTCGCTGGCTTCGCCTACGGGTTTCCCGTTCAAGGTCGCGCAGTTGGAGGGCACGTTGTCGGAGCGCGACGTCTATTCGGCCAGGCCGCGCATTTGCGATCTTGGCTATTTGCGCGAGGCCTACAAAGGCCCCGACGGTAAGATTGGTTACCGCTGTCCTGGCGAGCCGGTGACCGTATACCTTTCCAAGGGCGGAGAGCTGGAGAACACAGTCGGGAGGACGTGCCTCTGCAATGCGCTGGTGGCAACGATCGGACATCCTCAGGTTCGGAGCGGCCGGTACGTTGAGAAGGGTGTCGTGACGTCTGGAGACGACTTGACCGGAATTGCACGATTCATGCCCCAAGGCGAGCCGATCTACGGCGCTGCGGACGTAGTGAATAAACTCTTGAACAGTGGAAACCTGTCGTCGATTGAGGATGGACAGATGGCGTACTCGGAAATGATCCACTCGAACGATTAGCGCGCTAGCCGGGACAGTGCTCGCCGGCCATGGTCGGCTCTCTCAACTGACCCACCACAAATCCCGCCGACCTATCACCACCAAAACGATCCCGCCGGTTGGCCGTGGTAATCACGGCAAACCCGATCAGCCTCGGGCTTGCGGCATCCCAAGCAATGCTATACTTAAATTTTAGCTTCGTCCGGCGAAGGCCAAGGAGTGCGGGGATGGGGATCGAATTTCGAGAGCTATGGAACTGGGTAAGACGCCGGAAATTTTTCGCGTCGCTCCTCGTCGCAGCCACGCTTTGCCTGGGCATCATCATCGGCACCTTGGTTTCGGGCCGCGCCATGGCCACGCGCGCGCAAGCTGCCAACGGCGCTTCGTTGCTGGCCATCCCCGACCCGGTCAGCCTATCGGGTGCATTCTCGGGCATTTCAAAAAGTCTTGGCCCGGCGGTCGTCAACATCTCCACCACGCAGGTGATCGAAAAGCCCAAAGGGGGCGGAAAAGCTCCTCGCGGCCAGAACGATCCCTTTCAGGATTTCTTCGACCGCTTCTTTGATTCGCCCGACAATGCACCCGACGCGGAGCGCAGCCTGGGTTCGGGCGTCATCGTGGACAAAAAGGGTTTCATCCTCACGAACGACCACGTGATCGATCAGGCCACCAAGATTCAAGTCGCGCTCGACGGGGATTCCAACCATTACAGCGCGCGCGTCGTCGGGTTCGATAAGGACACCGACCTCGCCGTCATCAAGATCGAAGCCGATCACGATCTTCCCGTAGCCAAACTGGGCAATTCCGACGGCGTGCAGGTCGGGGACTGGGTCCTGGCATTCGGCAGCCCGTTCGGATTGAACTCCACCGTCACGGCAGGCATCGTCAGCGCCAAGGACCGATCAAACGTCGGCCACCAGTTTCAGCGATTCATCCAGACGGATGCCGCGATTAATCCCGGCAATTCCGGCGGGCCGCTGGTCAGCCTGAGCGGGGAAGTGATCGGCATCAACACGGCGATCTATACTGGGAGTCGCGGCTTTGAGGGTGTCGGTTTTGCGCTGCCATCGAACACGGCGATTACGGTTTACAATCAGCTGGTCACCGCCGGGAAAGTGGTGCGCGGGTCCATCGGCGTCACCTTCCAGGAAGAAAACAGCAACAATCCCGTTCTGATGCGTGAACTCGGCGCGCCGTATGGAATTGTGCTCGAAGCAGTGGAACCCGGCAGCCCCGCCGACAAGGTGGGCCTGCAAGCGGGCGACGTGATCACCAACGTGAACGGCCAGCCAGTTCATACCGGCGCCGACCTGGTGAATCCGATTGCGCAGACGCCGATCGGCAATTCCGTCCAGGTTCGTTACGTGCGCAACAAGCAGGCCAAGGACGTCACGCTCACTGTCGCGGACCGCTCGAAGATTTTCCCGCAGTCGGCGCAGGACGATACGGAACAGCCCGATCAGGCTGAGGAGCCGGGGCAGTTTGGCTTGCACGTCGAGGAACTTACGCCGGATCTCGCGCACAAGCTGGGCGTGGGCAAGCTGGTGGGCGCCGTGGTGACCGAGGTCGAGCCTGCAAGCTTCGCCGAAGATATAGGCTTCACTCGCGGCGACGTGATCATCGAGATCAATCACGTGGCGATCACCTCGCTCGCGGACTACCGCGCGCAAATGGCGAAGCTGCAGCCGGGCGCGGACGTGCTTTTCAGGATCGCGCGGCGGTCCGACGCCGATCGCGTGCTGACCTTGTACCTGGCCGGCTCCATTCCGGCGGCGCGCTGACGATTCCCGATCGGGCCGAGCCGCGTCCCGAGTTCAATTTCCGATCTGGCATCGCAGCTCGCTTGAGATGTGTGCCGCGGCGGCGCGAGCCGGAGTCACACCACCGCCAAACCCGCATGAAATGATCATGGACGAAGAGAACATCTACGCAATCATCGGCGAGGAAGGTTTTGCCCGGCTTGTAGGGGCTTTCTATCGTCAAGTGCCGCACGACGACGTTTTGGGGCGTATGTATCCGGCGGCGGATCTCGCGGCCGCCGAGCAGCGCCTTAGGGATTTTCTGATCTATCGATTCGGCGGCCCGCAGCGATTTATCGAGGAGCGAGGACATCCGCGCTTGCGTGGGCGCCATATGCCATTCCAGATCGATCTGGTTGCGCGCGACCGCTGGATGCAGCTGATGGACAAAGCGTTCGCGGAGGCCGCTCTGCCGCTCGAGGTGGAGCAGTTCCTGCGCGCGTTCTTCGATCATATGTCCACTTTCATGATCAATAGCCGCGAGGATTGAAACACGCGCAAGTCGGCCGGACGCGCATCATGGCGCGAGCGAAGCGGCGTATGCCGCGAGCGAAACGAAATCGTCGTGTTTTAACTTCGCAACCACGCCTGTCATCAATGGACTCCTCGGCCCGGTACCTTTCGCTCGAAGCGCCCATCCACCCCAATTGCGCCGCAAAGCAGGGCGTAAAGCCGAACCGCTCCCGAGTAGATGGCGAATCGGACTGCCGTAAACAGACCCGCGATGCCCAATAGGCGCGGCTTGCCAGCTGTCTCCAGCACGTGGCATACTGCCGTTCCCCGCAGATAGGCGCGATATGCAGCCCGAACTTGGGAGGTTTAGCCATGCGAAATTCCGGACGTCTCTCGTTTCTGATGGTAGCTGCGGTGGCGGTGTGCCTCGCCGTTGCGGCTCCGGTGGTGACATTTGCGGAAGGCGGCCCGAAGCCGGCGGCCTCGCCCAAGCCGGATAGCCAGAAAAAGATCTGGACGAATGACGATGTCGTACGACTCGATCCCGCGTTCGACGCCAACCGGCCGAAGCAAACTACCGCAGCTGCCAGCGCCGCTTCCAGCGCTCGTTCCATCGCAGTGGCCGCCAGAGTGCAATCCGCGCTGCCCGCGCTGCGCGATCCCCAGCAGGAGCCGCAGTGGTACGCGCAGCAACTGGATCCCCTCGAAGCCGAGCTCGCAGGCATCGAAAACCGTGAGGCGCAGTTGCGCCAATTCCGGGCGACGAGCGCGGGACTGCCGACCGGATTGGTCCTGGGCGCTCCCTGCGAGGGCATTACCACGGACAACCTGATCGCCCAGCTCGATGCCCGCCGGCAGGAAATTCTGCAGCAGATTGATGCGCTCGGCGACACCGCTCAGCGGAACGATATGCTGCCTGGGATTCTGGTTGAAGGCCGCGGCCGCGCGCATGTCGCGAGCGAGTCTACCGCCGCGGAGGAACGGGCCGCTGTGGCACGGCAAGCCCGCGATGCCTCTGACGAGCTGGCGCAGATCCGCGGAACCGTCGCCGGAATGCAGGAACAGCTTTCGGCACAGGGAATCACTCTGCTCCGGCCCGCGCCAGGAGAAGGCGGCAGCATGACCACGGATCTTCTCGACCAGCTCGATGGCCGCGCCAGCGCGCTCCAGAACGAAATCAGCGACGCGGAAGACTCCGCGCGGAACATGGGCATCCCCCCGGGCGATTTGCGCTGAGGCGCGACGTCCGGCCCCTTTTCACCGTTACCTCATAGGTCCCCCGCCGGGCTCTGCGACTTGAGTCTCCCGGCGAAACGCCGATAATTGAAGCAGGGAAGTCGGATGGGGGCAGCATAATCCGGCGAGCAAGCGTCAATTAAGAGGGGCAAACTGGATGAGATGGCTTTCGATTGTCGCGTCTCTGGCGCTGGCATGCGCGCCTTCCCTAGGTGCGGCCGGTCCTGCCCGCGCGCCGCAGACGAGTTCGTCGTCCACACCCTCGAAACAGTCGAAACACAAGGGGAAGCATCACTCCAAGCGCGAGCCCTCGCAGAGGGCGCCTACCGCCGACCGAGTCTCCGAAATCCAGTCCGCGCTAGCACGGGGCGGCTACTACCAGGGCCAGCCCAACGGCAAATGGGACTCGAATACCGTCGCCGCCTTGCAGAAGTTTCAGTCCGCGAAGGGTATTGAAGCGAACGGCAAACTCGATGCCCCGACGCTGCAAAAGCTCGGCCTCGGCTCAGATATTGCCGGAGTCTCGGCGCCCAAGCCAGTTCCTCCGCCGAGCTGCTGCTCGATGGCGCCAGCCGCCCCGCCGTCGTCCCAGACATCGACGCCCCCAGCCGGTTCCGCCACTACCTCTGCTAGCGAGCAGGTCCCCCAGCACTGAGCGCTCCGCGTTGACGTCACCGCCTTGCGGTTGTTACCCTGAATCTTCGCTGTTTCTGCGACATCGAATTGCAACGCCATAGCTGAACGCACTATCCGCACACAAGCACCGCTGGGAGGACCGACAATGGCCACCGCATTTGCCCCGAAGCTCTTCAAGAACTACATCAACGGCGAATGGGTCGAGTGCCGCAGCGGCAAGGCCATCGAGAATCGCAACCCGGCGAACACCGAGGAGCTCGTGGGCATGTTCCCTGCATCGGGCGCCGAAGACGTGAACGCTGCTGTTGACGCCGCGAAGGCTGCATACAAGAAGTGGCGGCTTACGCCCGCGCCAAAGCGCGCTGAGATTCTTTTTCGCGCCGCCGAAATTCTGGTCGCCCGGAAGGAGGACTTTTCCCGCGAGATGACGCGCGAGATGGGCAAGGTACTGGCCGAGGCGCGCGGCGACGTGCAGGAAGCGATTGATATGACCTACCTGATGGCCGGCGAGGGCCGCCGTCAGTTTGGCCATACCACGCCGTCGGAGCTGCCGAATAAATTTGCGATGGCGGTGCGCTCGCCGATCGGCGTCGGCGGCATGATCACGCCGTGGAATTTTCCGATGGCGATTCCGTCGTGGAAGGCGATGCCTGCGCTGATCTGCGGCAATACGGTCGTGATCAAACCCGCCGAAGACACTCCGCTTTCTACATACAACCTGACTCAGGTTCTCGCGGAGGCGGGGCTGCCGCCGGGCGTGCTGAACGTCGTGTTCGGTCTGGGCCCTGATGCGGGCGCACCGATCCTCGATCATCCCGATGTAGGCCTGGTTAGCTTCACCGGTTCCACCGAAGTGGGCCGCATCGTGAGCCAGGCCTGCGCGCCGACGTTCAAGAAGTGCCATCTCGAAATGGGCGGGAAGAACATCATCATCGTGATGGACGATGCCAACCTCGAACTCGCCATCGAAGGAGCGGTCTGGGGCGGCTTCGGCACCAGCGGGCAGCGCTGCACCGCTGCCAGCCGCGTCGCGGTGCAGAAGGGCGTTTATCGCGAATTCGTCGAGAAATTCGTCGCGCGCGTGAAGGCGCTGAAAGTCGGCGACGGCCTCGACGCGGCGACCCAGATGGGCCCCTGCATCAACGAGCAGCAGCTGCAGACGGCGATGAAGTACGTTGGTATCGGCAGCGGAGAAGGTGCAAAACTCTCCGCCGGAGGCCATCGGCTGGAAACCGGCGCACACGCGCGGGGCTGGTTCCACGAGCCGACCGTCTTCACCGATTGCGATCCGAAGATGCGGATTTGCCAGGAGGAGATTTTCGGACCGGTGGTCTCGGTGATCCCGTTCGATACCTTCGACGATGCGCTTTCGATCGCCAATGGCGTGAATTACGGCCTCTCTGCGGCGATCTATACGCGCAACGTCAACCAGGCATTTCGCGCACAACGGGATCTTGAAACCGGGATCGTCTACGTGAACGCGCCCACGATCGGCGCCGAAACCCACCTTCCATTCGGCGGCACGAAAAATACGGGCAACGGCCACCGCGAAGCCGGCCTCGCCGCGCTCGACTTCTATTCCGAATGGAAGACGGTGTACGTGGATTATTCCGACCGTCTGCAGCGCGCGCAGATTGATAATTCTTAACCTATCCGGATGGATTGGCAGTGGTTCAGTTTGCGAGTTGTCGATAATTCATTGGTCTGGTAATCCGACTAATCGGGAGTCACCGGCGTGGCCGAGAGGCCCGTTCGCGGAGCTGCGGCGAAGGCGATGGCATCGTCACTCAGCTCACTGCAGTCAGACTCCGGATCGTGCGCCCCTTTCCCTTATATAGGGCGCGGTCCGCGCAGGCCAAGATGGCCGACAGTGAGTCCCCTTCTTGCGGATAAACGGCGACGCCAAGACTCGCGCTGATGGGCGGCAATTCCTCTTGCTTCGCGATACTATCGCAGATGCGGCGCGCCACCTCGCGCGCGGCGTCTTTTCCGGTTTCCGGCAGAATCAAGGCGAACTCGTCGCCGCCGTACCGGGCGGCCGTGTCGACCGCGCGACTGTTCAATCGGAGGGCATTCGCCAGGCGGCAAATTGCTCGGCTGCCGACCGCGTGACCGTACTCGTCGTTGATCTGCTTCAGTCTGTCGAGATCGAACAGCGCCAATGAGAACGGTCTCCCCGTGCGCTTTGTGCGCTCGATCTCGCTCCCCAGCGCGTCGATAAAGTGCCGGTAATTCGCCAGTCCCGTCAAGGGATCGCACGCAGCCAATCGGCGGACATGCTCGAAAAGCTTTACATGGTCCAGCAGCGCACCTCCGAGCAGCGCAGCGTAGCTCGTGAATTGCAACCCAACCGCAAGCGCAAACGGACCATCAAGCCGATGCTCCGATTGGCTCGCCGCGAGACAGGACGCTGCGCTCAATCCTGTCGTGATGTACAACGAATGATCAAACGCCGAGTGCGCGTAGCCCGGCCGACGATAGTAGCCGATCGTTGCGATCAGAAAGACCAACGCGGGAAACAGATTCCCCGGTCTCGGGAACACTCCGCCGGGATCGACGACGAAATCTTCGGGCAGCCACCAGTGAGTGCCGCTGAGCGCGGCAGACAGTACCACGATGGCACACAACGCGATCGCGATCTCGCGGAGCGGGTGGCGAGCCGTGGGCTGGCGGCGCTCCACGTATATTGCCGCCACCATCAGCAGGGCCACGACCGTGCAACCAATGACCCACGTCGTCGGGTCGCGCAGTGTTTCGTCAGGATTCGTTTGTGGATGCCGAAAGATGACGAAGCTGGAGCTGATTCGGGTAAGTCCGACGATAACAAATCCGCAGGAGAGAACAAGCGACAGTCGATCGCGAGTTCCACGGAATCTGGTGACCGCAATCACCGCGAACATGAGCGCCAAGAATCCAGTCGTTAACTCAACTTCGCCGTAAAGCCATGGATCAAACCCGACCGGAAAGTGGCGCAGCCATTCGGCCAGCGCGAAAACGCAAGCCGCCCCTGCGAGGAACAGCCAACCTAGCCTGCGGGGCGTCAAGCGCTCCCACACGCCATTCGAGTTGTTCGCCCTAGGTCCCACCTGGACTGACCCCGGTCTTCAGGGTACCCCTGACTCCCGTGTCGTAGCTGCTTAACTGCGCGAACATGTTTCGTACCTAATACATCCTGTTCGCACCCACACCTCTGAGATCGAAAGTCGCACTCAAAATGGAACAGCGAAGATAAGTTGGCTGCACGTTAAAGTAACCTCGTTCGCAGCCAATAGCGGGGCCTCTCGGGATCGTGCCTGAAGACGGCGTACTCGGAAAGAATCCACTTGGACGATAAACGCGCGAACCGGACGTGTGGAATCCACTTGTCCAGTAATCCGGGCGGTCTCAATGGATCGACGCAACACTACCTCGAAATCCATTTGGAGAGGGCTCAACAGCTAAGAGTCGGTCGCGAGATTGATTCAAACGGAACACCACCCTACCTAGGTCTGATTGAATACCGCCGGACATATCCGTTCTCTGAGGGGAAGCATTGTCGGATCAACTGGTTAGATGTTGTTGCATCGACCGGTTGAGCTGGCACGACTTATCGGGACTTACGACCGCGTAGTCCAATTCTGTCGGCCGCATCGGGCAACAGCATGATGCCTGCGCAACTGAACCTGCTAACGGGCCGCTTATCGCTTGCCGCCGGAGGAGGCGGATCGTTCTGGCCTAAAGGATTGCCACTCGCGGATCTGTTCGGAGATCTCAGCCTTCTGGCGTTCGTCGGTCGCATT
>Ga0209517_10009052_pt1 | contig 11484 bp, 5 predicted proteins | sample PeaSoiMetSII2010_FD_187695 | JGI IMG/M metagenome (GOLD analysis project Ga0209517, IMG submission 187695) | Peat soil microbial communities from Weissenstadt, Germany - SII-2010 (SPAdes) (version 2) | ecosystem: Environmental > Terrestrial > Soil > Wetlands > Peat | place: Germany: Weissenstadt...
GCCGAATTTCAGCCTTTCCTCCTCGGCCAGCGCTCTCACCCTTGTCGTCGGCTATAACAATCCAGTCGAAATCACCGTCACCAATCCGATCAACCTGGTTAATAAAGTGAGCCTGTCTGCATCCGGGGTGCCGACTGGTGTCACGGGAGCATTCGCAGCCGTCAATTCCAGCACAACTTCGCTGACCTTCACCGTGAGCAGCACGGCTGTTCCGGGAACGTATCCGGTGACGGTGGCGGGAACCTCCGGAACTGCCACAAGTGCAACAACGATCACAGTGACAATTCCGTCTCCGGGCTTCAGTCTTTCGTCCTCGGCCAGCGCCCTCACGCTGCTTGTGGGCGGCAGCAGCGGAAGCAGTACCATCAGCGTGACCGGTCAGAATGGTTTCAGCAGCAGCGTGGGTCTGGCTGCGTCCGGCATCCCCACAGGCGTGACCGCGGCCCTCAGTCCCGCTACCACGAGCACCACAAGCACACTGACTTTCGCAGCAGGCACGACGGCAGTTCCTGGGACCTACACCGTAACTGTGACCGGAACCTCAGGAACAGCCACGAATGCCGCAACCATCGCGCTGACCATCCAGACGCAGGCAAGCTCTGGCCCGATCTCCATCGCTATCACTCAGCCGACCTATGGTTTCAACGTATTGCCCGGCAGTGTGCGCCGCATTTATGCCACGGTTACAAATGGCATAACGGATTCGGTCACCTGGTCGGCAACGGGCGGCGCCGCGCTCTCCTCTGCCGCAGGCAACTGGGTAGACGTGACTGCTCCGGCCACGGGCAGCAGTTGCTCCATCAACGGTGCGGATAGCTATTCCGTCAGTTCCGCCGCGCAGTTTACGCTTACGGCAAAATCGCAGGAGAACCCGAACGCCACCGCCTCCATCACCATCAACGTCTGCAATCCTGCTGTCCAGGTCCATGTGGTGCCTTTCTACACCACCGTGTATTCCGGCCAGTATGCCGACATCCAGGCCTTCGTCTGGGGGTCGGTCAACCGCAACGTAACCTGGGCGATCACGTCGGAGCCCAACGGGGGCGATGGCGCTTTGATGGACTCCGCGAACCAGGATACGGTCTTCTCGGCAACAGTAGCGGGGCGCTATACCCTGACGGCCACCAGCGTGGCGGACGGTTCCAAAACAAACACGGCTACTGTATATGTGACCGGACACAGCATGCCCTATGAGGTAACCCTCTCAGAGACCGTGCCTGTGGACTGCACCGTTGATCCTGCTCTGACCGGGACCACATATGACGTAGGCCCGTCGCAGGTGTACAAGACCATCCAATCGGTTCCATGGGCCTCTCTCAAGGCGGGCTCGACGGTGCGAATCCACAACGAGGATACGACCGGAGGCAGCCCCACCACTTACCACGAATACTTCCAGCTCACGACGCAGGCCACGCGCACCCAGCCGGTTCGCGTCTGCGGCGTGCCCGATTCCCGTGGCAACCTCCCGGTGATCGACGCCGGCAATTCCACTGGAAGCGCAGCCGTGAGCACCTATTCGGCGGGTTACGCAGCGGTCGGAATCGGCGCCACCGGCTGGGCTGGTGTTTACACGGGAACCTGGAGCGGGCCGCAGTATCTGATTGTCGAGGGTCTCAAGATTCAAAATGCCATGAATTCCAACACGTACACCACTCCGACGGGGGTGGCGGGGACCGCATGGGTTGAGGGCGCGGCCTGCGTTCGTCTATTCCGAAGCACGGATACGGTGGTCAGGGGCATCGACGCATCGAACTGCGACAATGGCTTCTTCTCCGACTTCAACGCCAACAATGGCTACGCCGCCGTAGCCAATAACTTGTATGAAGGCAATCACCTCCATGGCAACGGTGTGAGCGGGGCCTATTCCTATCACCAGTTCTATATTCAGGGTTGGAACGAAGTAGTGCAGTTCAACATCGTCGACCAATATCAGAGCGGCGCGGCGGGCTCGAACTTCAAGGGCCGTGGTTTTCCTGAGATTGTGCGCTACAACCACTTTGGCGACGGAGCGGCAAGGCAACTGGATTTGGTCGACAACCAGGATGCCGGCCCGTATACAACATTTGAAGGGTACCTTGAAGGAGGGTCTTCCTCCTTTCATCTGATCTATCCCAGCGATGCCTACACCGCCGATCTCTTGGCCGCCGCGGTTGAGGCGCACCACGCTGATTATGTGTATGGCAACACCTTTGTGAATACCACAGCCGAATTCGCCATCCACTACTTTGGCGATATGGGGACCCTTGATAACAATCGTCTCGGGACCCTCTGGTTCTACAGCAACAGCTTCTACGAGCCTGCGAATACATACTGGCGTTGGTTTCTGTTCGACACCTCTGGTGGAGGGGGTGGCGACTATGCCGCAGTCGAATGGCCGCAAATTCAAGCCCTGAACAACGCAATCTGGATGGACTCACCAACGAAGCCATACTTCTCCTGGAATAAGGAAAGAAATGAATTCACGACCTTCGGCAAGAATGTTGTCAACTCCAATTGGGGCACGGGGGCGATGGCCGGTGGAGACGGGACCGGTTGGGCATCCGGAACCTCGCCGTATGTCTTCCAGGGGGCAAGCAACAGTGCCGACACCACTGGCATATCCAACTTGATCGGAGTCTCGACCGAACCCTTCGACGTGACCACCTTCGCTCCGATGCCGGCGCTCATCAACGCCGGCGCAAGCCTGCCTGCGGTTGCCCCGAAGCTGCCGGTGCGCTTCCAGTATGGACCTTCGGCCATCCAGACGGTCCGCGACCAGCCGCTTACTGTTGGGGCAATGGAATAAGACGCAACAGGGCGCGACAGGCAGCGACGGCCCTGCACCTTGCCAGAAAAGCCACACTATCTCATACAGATGAAGAGCACGCCCGTTCCGGCTGGCGGAGGAGGCGCGAGGGGCATGGAAACCGGCCGATGGCTGGCAGACACGCAGGAGCGTAAGCTCTTTGTTTCAACGGAACGGAAAAAACCATTTGGGACGTAAGTCCTTTATTTCGAGGGGTGAAAATGGGTTATTTTGGCGTAACCTGCTTGTTTTCATGTGGATGGGACGAAAATGGGGAGGGGGTGGGTATACATGGAGGAATGGACGGCGAGGAATGAGGCGTTTCAACGGCAGGGCTGGTCTCCATTGCTGATCCTCTCCAAAACCCATTGTGCGCCACAGACGCGAAATTATCTGCAAATCCCGTTGCCGCGCCCGGATTGAAAGCCGTCACACGCCGATCGCTTGAGAGTGTAGCTTGGACAGGATTGATATTGGTCTTCCACAGAATGCCGTAAGTCAGGGCTGGATCTCTTGTTGCCGCAGGTTCTCGAACGTCTGTGCCATTTCCTCTGGAGTTGAGAGCAATGGGAGCCCTCCCAAGTCGCGAAATGGGCAGGCGGACTGATCGGATCTGTTTTACCTGTCTTTTGTACTCGCGCAGATAGTGAGAGACGGTAGGCAGGTCGTCATCGTGCACGTTGCAGACCCACCCTGAGGAATCGGGGTGGGTAGCCGCAACCACGATGGCTTAAGCGCAATCCACGACATGCTGGCTCAGCCAATACCGGTTCGAACTGAGCGAAACACCGTGCGCCCTGCCATTTACTGCAACAGAGTCGGTTCGTCGTCTTTCAGTTCTTCGGGTGGAATGATTACCGCGGCGGCGACCTTGTCTTCGGGTTCGAGATTTAGCAGGCGGACACCCTGCGTGGCGCGGCCGGCGGCGCGGATGGTCTTGGTGTCGATGCGGATGATCTTGCCGAACTGGCTGATGACCATCAGCTCCGATGTGTCGTCGACCAGCTGAATGCCGCTGACGCGGCCGATGCGCGGGGTGACGGCCATGTTTTTGACGCCCTTGCCGCCGCGGGTTTGCAGACGGTATTCTTCGACGTTCGTGCGCTTTCCGAAGCCGTTTTCGGTGATGGCGAGAATGCGGTACTCGCCGGGCTCGTGTTCCTTGGGCGTGACGGCGACACCGACGACAAAGTCGTTCTTGGCCAGGTCGATGCCGCGCACGCCGTAGGCCGGACGGCCCATGGAGCGCACATCGTTCTCGTCGAAGCGGATGGCCTGGCCGAGGTGCGTGGCAAGAAAGACAATCTGGTTGCCGTCGGTGATGCGGGCCTTGACCAGCTCATCGTCCTTGTCGATGCCGATGGCGATGATGCCGCGCGACATGACGTTGGAGAAGTCCTTAAGCGGCGTCTTCTTCACCGTGCCGTTGCGCGTGGCAAAGAAGATGAACTTGCCCTCTTCTTCGAGATCCTTGACGGGCAGAATGGCGCGGACGTTTTCGCCCTGCTGCAGGTCGAGAAGACTCTGCATGGATTTGCCCTTGCCCGCGGCGCCCACGTCGGGAATCTCATAGACCTTGAGCCAGTAGACGCGGCCGGTGTTGGTAAAGCAGAGCAGGAATGCGTGCGTAGAGTCCACGATCAACTGTGCGACGAAATCCTCCTCGCGGGTCTTCATGCCCATGCGCCCGGTGCCACCGCGGCGCTGCTGGCGATAGATGCTGATGGGGGTGCGCTTGAGGTAGCCCTGGTGGCTGACGGTGACGGCGACTTGCTCGTCGGCGATCAGGTCTTCTAACTGCAACTCGGCGCTCTCGTCCACAATCTGCGTGCGGCGCGCATCGCCGTACTTGTCGCGCACCTCTTCGAGCTCCTTGACGATGACCGCGCGCAGTTTCTTCTCGCTGGCGAGGATCGACTCGTATTCGGCGATGCGGTCGCGGACCTGCTTCAACTCGTTGAGCAGCTCATCGATGGAGAGTTGCGTGAGACGGTAGAGCTGCAGTTCGAGAATGGCGTCGATCTGGCGGAGGGTGAGCCCCTTCTCTTCGTGCGGCAGGCGCACGCGGTCGAGGGTGATGACGATCTGGTTGCCCTTGCCCCAGGCGTAGAGATTCTCGCGTGCCTCGACGCGCGAGCCGGAACCACGGATGATGCGGATGACGGTGTCGAGATTGTCGAGCGCGATCTTCAGGCCTTCGAGGATGTGCTCGCGGGCGCGGTCTTTCTTGAGCAGGAAGACGGTGCGGCGCTGCACCACGTCGACGCGATGATCGATGAACGCATGAATGGCCTGATCGAGACCCAGTTCCCGCGGCTGCCCGTTGAGCACGGCAAGAAAGATCATGGAGAAGCTTTCCTGCATCGCCGTGTGCTTGTAAAGCTGGTTGAGGACGATCTCGGGCTGCGCGCCGCGCTTGAGCTCGATGACGATGCGCATGCCGTCGCGATCGCTCTCGTCGCGGACATCGCTGATGTCGTCGACGATCTTTTCGTTGACCAGCTCGGCGATGCGCTCGATGAGCTTGGACTTGTTTACCTGGTAAGGAATCTCGGTAACAATGATGGCCTGCTTTTCCTTGGTCAGGTTTTCGAGCGCGGTCCGCGCGCGCATGAGGAAGCGGCCGCGACCCGTCTTGTAGGCCTGGGGAATGCCGGACTTGCCGTAGAGGAATCCCCCGGTGGGAAAGTCGGGCCCCTGCACGTGCTTGAGGACTTCTTCGAGGCCCGCGTTGGGGTCCTTGACCAGGGCGATGGCGGCGTTGACGACCTCGGTGAGGTTGTGCGGCGGAATGTTGGTGGCCATGCCGACGGCGATGCCGTTCGACCCGTTGACGATCAGCGTGGGAATGCGCGTGGGCAGGACGGTGGGCTCGTCGGTGGTCTCGTCGAAGTTAGCCATCATGTCGACTGTTTCCATCTCGATGTCGGCCATCATCTCTTCGGCGATCCGCTCCATTCGGCATTCCGTGTAACGGTAGGCAGCCGGCGGATCCCCATCCACCGAGCCGAAGTTTCCCTGCCCGTCGACGAGCGGGTAGCGCAACGACCACGGCTGCGCCATGCGCACCAGGGCATCGTAGACAGAAGAGTCCCCGTGCGGATGGTACTTCTTGAGGCACTCGCCCACCACGCCGGCGCACTTGGAGTAGCGCTTGTTGTGCTGCAGGCCCTCGCGGTCCATGGCGGTGAGGATGCGGCGGTGGACAGGCTTGAGGCCATCGCGAGCATCGGGGAGCGCGCGCCCGATGATGACGGACATGGAATAAGCCAGATACGAGCGCCGCATCTCCTCTTCGATGTTCATGGGAAGGAAGTTTGTGCCGCTATTGGGCGGTGTGCCGCCATCGAGGGGGAGCTGTGGATTCTTGTCGTCTGGCATAGGGTCAATTCTTGCCCGCCGGAGGGCGGCAGAAAGGGTCCGGAAGAAGCGGGGCCGGGTCCGTGGGCTGTACCTCTATTCTACCCCTTGAAAGACTGTTTCAGCAAGGGCGGGGTTGATAAATAAGTCCTTATTTTGGTTGAATTTATAGACTGTCTTTGGCGCTTCATCCGGAACGTCCAGCGCTCACGCGGCACGGCGCGTTCCAGCCCTGGATTTGGCCGAGGGCCGGACCCTCTTTCTGGCCTTGCTTTTGCCCTCGTCGTTGCCCGTGTTTTCACCCAATCCAGCCAGAATCACCGGCGGCCGGTCGGGGAATTCGACCATCAGCGACAATTTGCCGCCCACCGCCTCGACATAGCTCCGCAGCGTTGAGAGATACAGGTCTGTGCACTTCTCGATGCGCGAAACGCCCTCCTGGCCAATCTTGAGTTTCCTGGAGAGGTGCGCCTGGGTGAGTTTGCGCAGACGGCGCACCTCGCGCAGGTTCAACTCTTCGGCCTTCAACTCCCCTGCGCGCTGCTTGATCCATGCCTGATCCTCGGCGGAAAACTCTTTGAAAACCTCTTCGTAGGGAATCGTCATTTCTTATCGTTCCTCTCTTGTTGCCGAGTGCGCACGTTGATCAAATGCTGCGCAAAGCGCCTATCGGCAACATCAAGCAGATTTGCATAAAACTGGTCCTCGGAAACGCCGCCTCCTGGCGGCCCTCCGATACCTGGAATCCACCGTGCGTTGCAGAAGGCACAAATGAGAGCCGGGATTCTAGCTCTCCCGCGGATCGTCGGGTTGGCGATGCTATAGCCCGATTGGCCCTGCAACGCACAATATTTTACACACCATCAGAATGGGCAGACATTGGCCGGTTATGGCGATTACGCACTCGTTGAGATGGGCACCAAGGTACCCCTCGCTTCCGCAGTGCACGCTTACCTAACCTCACGGGAAGCGGCCTGCACATACGAGCGGGTCTCGCCAATGACCTTCTGAGCTGAGCCTCTGGTGGTCTACCTCGTCAAGGGTTATCGTTAATAGCATGGATCGCGCAATTACAACACCGGCTTGCGTTATCGCATGGCTGTTGTGCGCGGTGTTGGTTTGCCTGGTAGTTCATCCGCCGCACTGCGATCTGTGCGATGGACCGCTCACTGGAATCTCTTCCTCGCCGCAAACTGTTGTCAACCAGCAGCAGCCCACCACCCCGGAGCATTGTAACGGCATCTGCTGGTGCTGTGGCTTTCACGGACTTCCGAATGCAAGTCTTGATCTGGGTCCGGTGACTACCGTGACCTCAAATGTTCGGCCTGAACCGCTTTCACCTGTTTTCGCGCCACGCTCATCCATCTTTCGACCTCCCCGTACAGATGCCCCCTCTTAGCTTGGCCATCCCGTGCTTTTAGCGCGGATGCTGGAACGTACAACTTACCCTGGAGACATCTATGCGTCTATACGTGTTCACGTTCACTGGAGCGTGCCTGTTACTGCTTTTGTGTCTGACTGCTCACGGGCAGACTTCCTCTACGGCGCCCTCTGGTGATCCTCAAAAGGCCGGCGAGGACAAAGACCCCATAGCGATTGTTGAGCTTGGCGCAGCAACAAGCTGGAACCTCAGCGGAGGCGCAGCAACGTTCGCGCCGAATCTTGCAGCGGAGGTGACACCGATAGAGAACTGGCTGGAGCTTGAGGCAGGCGTGTCGCCCTTCTACACTCGTAAGTCAACGGAATGGGACACCGACCTACTCTTCAAGAAGCCGTGGACCATATCACGGAAGGCAGAGTTCATGCTGGGCGTCGGTCCCGAATGGGTCCACCTCAGACAGAATGGGAAAGTGACCAACTCCATCTCTGGGGAGGTGGCGGGAGACTTCATGTTCTGGCCGACCGGCAAACACCGTTTCGGCTGGTTCCTCGAACCGGCTTACGACTACAGTTTTGCCGGAGGCCACCAGCAATCCATCGGTATGAGCGGTGGTCTCCTCATCGGAATTCCGTGATAGTTACGGGGCACGGAAACGCGCGCGTTATCGCCAGCCACCAGCCGTAAGCCAATTGTCACCTGACGACTTCAGCCCGAGTCACTCACCAAGCGGGCTGAGGGACAAATTGCCCGCTCTGTTCGGATGGTCGCCAATCCGTCAGTTGACTGCCTAGTTAATGGCTGCCCAAAAGTCGGCGGTCTGGCCGGAAAGTCTGATCCGAAAGGCTATCTTTTAGGAAAAGCCCCCAGGGGCTGAAGCCCATCATTTCTTTTCAGCAGCTTGCGGCACGACTGAAGTCGTGCCCTAAAAAGAAACAAGAATGCAAGTTCAACAAAACAAAGGAAAACTGCAGGACGCCCGTTTTCATCTCCCGTGGGTCGGCGAAGCCGGTGGACGACTGTTACAAAGCCTTCGCAAATCGAGCTCCGAGCGAGTTTTTCCGCAGCATGTAAAGCCCAGTTTATTTTCGGGTCGTTGCGGCAGGGCTGAACTGGCTGCGAAAAAGGGCCTGTTTCAAACAAAGAACTCGAAAAACGTTCCTCCAGGGCTAAAGCCCGCGTTGGTTTGGGTGCCCTTATGCGGGGGTTGAAACCCCCGCCTCCCTCCGTTGTCGAGCGCTTCGTAGACTGCAAAGCCCCTGCTTCCTCCGGAATCTTCGATTTATAGCTGTCGGACAATGCCTGTACCCTTGAGAACACAGAATCCTATGTACCCAGGGCTGCGGGCGGCTAAAGAACGCCGTCCCATAGGCGGAGTTCGGGGGCCTGGGGGTTTTGCTCGACGTGGGTTTGCGTGTCGAAGACCATGGTGGGGCGGGTGATGGGGTTGTACTCGGGCCAGGAGGGGACGGCGGGGGCGGCGGGAGGGTCGCCGCGGAGGAAGGCGGTCCAGGCGTGGAACATTTCGAGGGCTAGATCGGCTTCGGCGGCGGCGTTTTCGGCTTTGGGCGAGGGACGGTCCCAGACGAGGGGGACGTCGAGGGAGTGGAAGGCGTAGCCGCGGAGATAGCCCCCGGTTTCGGCGAAGTCCAGACGGTACATGAAGGCCGTGCCGTCGCCTTTGAGGTGGGCGTCGGCGACGCGGAGGGAGGGGATCCAGTACTCCTCGGCGGTGACGGCGCGGATGCGGAGCTGCTCTTCGGTCATCTGCGGGTAGACTTCGGGGTACTTTTTGAAGACGGCGGTGAAGTCGGCGGCGGGGAGATTGCCGAGGTCGGCGGGGCCGGGGTCGGTTTTGGGGTGGGGGCCGAGGAAGGCGGCGCTCTCGTCGCGATTGGTGCCGATGAGCAGGCGTTTGCCGCGGCTGGAACCGGCGGAGATGGACTCGACGGGGCGGAGGGGCAGGAGAGCGCCGTCGACTTGGCAGCGCAGGGGGAAGTGCTGCGGCCACGCGGCGATGAACTGCTTTTGCGCCTGGATGAGGTCGTCGGCGGGGGCGGTGAGGAGGGTTTTCGGGTCGCCGGCGGTTTGGGTTCGCCAGGCTTCGGCGAAGCCGTGGGAGACGGCTTGGCTTTGGGGGCGGGCGAAGACGCGCTCGGCGCCGCCGCTTTCCGAGATCATCTGGTGGAAGAGCGGCTGGGCGGAGGGGACGCCCATGAGAATGTCTGTCAGCTTGGCTCCGGCGGATTCGCCGCCGATGGTGACGCGGGCGGGGTCGCCGCCGAAGGCCGCGATGTTGTGCTGGATCCAATCGAGCGCGGCGATGAGGTCGCGGAGGGCGTTGTTGGCGCTGCCGGCGTAGTCGGCGCCGAGGAGGGGCTCGAGATCGAGGAAGCCGAAGACGCCAAGGCGATAGGCGACGGTGATGCAGAGGACGCCTTGCTGGGCGAGGATGGAGCCGTCGTACATGGGCTCGAAGGAGTGGCCGCCGGTAAAGCCGCCGCCGTGGATCCAGACGTAGACGGGGAAGGGGCCTTTGGCGGCAGGGGCCCAGAGGTTGAGGTAGAGGCAGTCTTCGCTGTGGTTGATGCCGGGTTCGCCGGGCTGCACGGCGGAGGCGGCGAAACGGGTGGCGTCGCGCTCGGCGGTCCAGGGTTTGACGGGGACGGGTGCGCGGAAGCGGAGCGGGCCGACGGGCGGCTCGGCGAAGGGAACGCCGCGGAAGATGGTCATGCCGGCGGATTGCTCGCCGCGGAGGGGGCCGGAGGGGGTGTGGAAGGTGATGGGGGATGTATCGGCGAGGGCGTGGAGAGGGGCGCGAAGGGCGAGGGCAGTGAGGGCGGCGGTGGAGAGGAATTGGCGGCGCGAGAGGCGTGGCGGCATGGGGTGTGAGGCTCCGGCGGGGCGGATAGGGAAACTATACGCGAACCGCCTGCGGTGGGGCAGACGGCGCTTGCGCGCCCTGAGGGTTGTGGTTTTGCACATTTTCGCAAGGAGGGCGAAGGGATGAGGCACCCGCTGTTCGAGACAAGGGAAGAGAAAGACAACCGCAGGTCCTTCGACTGCGCTGGGCTTCGCTCAAGATGACAAGGTTTGGTTAAGGGCGTGGGCTTGCGGGGGGGAGCGAGGGAGGCTGCGGCTGGTTTTAGGCGTTCATGCGGTCGGTGGCGCGCTTGAGGTCGGCTGGTTCTACGTCGTACCAGTCTTTGGCGAGGTCGATCCAGGCGGGGTTGGTCGTTTCGATCAGGGCGATTTTCTTCTCGCGGCGCCATCGCTTGAGCTGTTTTTCGCGGGTGATGGCCTTGTGAATGTCCTGGTAGGTTTCGAACCAGACGAGGCGGTCGCAGTTGTAGCGCTGGGTGAAGCCGTCATGCTCTCTCCATTTGTGCTCGAAGATGCGGTTTTGCAGGTCTCCGGTGACGCCGATGTAGAGGGTGTGGCTGCGGCTGGCGAGGATGTAGGTGAAATATGGGCCGGTAGACATTGCGAGTACCGTACGGGTTCGGTGGCGTTCGCGCTGTGACAAAAGCGACCGCGGATCTTTCGGCTCCGCTGCGCTGCGCTCAAGATGACAAGCGTTTCTTGGGGAGGTGTTCAGGAGAAGCTGGTGCTCGGGTCCGGCTGCCCTGGCGGTTCAGGTGCGCATCCATTCGGGGAGGGCGGAGGCGATGGAGGCGCGGACGGCGGCCATCAATTCTTCGCGCGTGGCGAAGTTGGCGGGGTAGATGGGTGGGTGGAAGACGAGATACGCTGTGCCGGGGTGGATGCGGTTGCTGCCTTTGGCCATCAAGGCCTCAGTTCCGTAGATGGAGACGGGGATGCAGGGCGCGCCGGTTTGCATGGCGAGGTAGAACGGGCCCTTTTTGAAGCGCAGCATGCGGCCGTCGAGGGAGCGGGTGCCTTCGACAAAGGTGGTGATGTGGATGCCGTGCTGGAGGACGCTGCGGGCGGCGGCTACGCT
>Ga0209517_10009055_pt1 | contig 11483 bp, 9 predicted proteins | sample PeaSoiMetSII2010_FD_187695 | JGI IMG/M metagenome (GOLD analysis project Ga0209517, IMG submission 187695) | Peat soil microbial communities from Weissenstadt, Germany - SII-2010 (SPAdes) (version 2) | ecosystem: Environmental > Terrestrial > Soil > Wetlands > Peat | place: Germany: Weissenstadt...
GGGGCCGCCCGCCTGGCTGATAGGCTGGTCCTGTCGTTTATCATTCGGTAAGTCATGAACCGGCTGCGGACTCGCCTGATCGCCGTTTTTCTTCTCGCCACCCTTCTGCCGCTGGGTCTCACCTTGTGGACCTCGCTCAGTTTGCTGGAACGCAGTCTGCAATTGGCGCCGGTGAACGAACTGGACGCCCTTTCCCAGTCACTCGAGAAAACCGGGCGCGAGGTGTATCAGCAGGCGCGCGAGTCGCTGCGGCGCGATGTCGCCGAGGGTCGCATCCAGCCCGTGGAGGTCAGCCCCGCCGATGCCCAGGCCTTCCGGGAGCGCGGCCTGGATGAGGAATTCGCGCTAGCGGGGGCCAACGGCGACCGGTTGGATTACTACGTCTTGCGCAAACAGAACGTCGTGATGTTTTCCCGGCAGCTTGGCGTGCCCCTGGGCGATCTGACGAAACAGATCGGGGCAGCGCGGCAAACCGTGGAGACCTCGGGAGTCCGCGATTTCCGCCGGGGCTTCCGGGGCGCATTGCTGTTGATCGCCGCATCGCTGTGGCTGGCGGCCCTTGCGGCGCTGGTCTTTCTGGCGGCGCGCATCACACGTCCGATACGGCAGTTGACTCAAGGGCTGGAACGCGTGGCCGCCGGCGATTTGGCTACTCGCGTCCCGGGGTCTTCCCCTAATTCACAAGGCTCGGGCGAAATCGCCGCGGCGATGCGGGCGTTCAATCACATGGCGAGCCAGCTCCAGCAAGCCCAGGAACGCTTGATCCAGGTAACCCGCGTAGCCAGTTGGCAGGCCCTGGCGCGCAAGATGGCGCACGAGGTGAAGAATTCGCTGACGCCGATTCGCTTGACCATGGAAGAGATCGTCAGTCGCCAGGGCGCGACCGACGGAGCGTTTCTGGAACAAGCTGCGCAGATCGTAGCCGACGAAGTGAATACTCTGGAGAAGCGGGTTCGCGCATTTTCGGAGTTTTCCGCCGAACCGCCGGTGCTGCCCGCCGAAATCGACGTCAACGCGCTGGTGGAAGAACGCGTATCTTTCCTAAAGAACGCGCATCCGGACGTGATTTATCAAATGAACCTTGCGCCCGACCGGCCCAAAGCCGTCGCCGATCCGGATCTGATCAAAGGTGTGCTTACCAATCTGTTGGAGAATGCCGCGGAAGCTGCTCGTCCTGGCGGCGTAGTTATGGCGCGCACGGCGCGTTCCGGTGAGCAACTGAATATCGAAGTGCACGACTCGGGTCCGGGGCTCAGTTTGCAGGCGCAATCCAGCCTGTTCGAGCCGACCATTTCCTTCAAAAAGGGCGGCATGGGTCTGGGGCTCTCCATCGCGCGGAGAAGCGCGTTGTTGTGCGGCGGCGACATTCAGACGCTTCACGGGGAGCTGGGCGGCGCGGCGTTTCGCGTGATTCTGGCTGCAGCGAGAAACGGAGTTTGATGGCCCAGCGACGAATACTCGTGGTCGACGACGAAGAAAATATCGGGCGGAGCCTGCGCCTGATTCTCGAGCGTGAGGGCTATGCGGTCAGCCTGTGCTCGTCGATCGCCGGGGCCAAGGCTTTTCCGCAGCGTCCTGACGTCTACCTGCTCGATGTGCGGCTTCCTGACGGCACGGGAGTGGATTTGTTGCGGTGGCTGAAGTCCAATGACAACGAGGCGCCGGTGATCATGATCTCGGGTCACGGGACCATCGCGGACGCTGTCGAAGCCACGCGCGCGGGCGCGTTCGATTTTCTCGAAAAGCCTCTAGGGCGCGAGCACGTCTTACTTGCATTGCGGCATGCACTCGACGAGTCCAAGCTGCGCGAAGAGAACCGGCGGCTGCGGGAGCTGGTCGGCGGCGCGCGCATGATCGGGGCGAGCCCGGCTTTCGGGCGCGTTGTGGAACAAGCCACCATGGCGGCACGCAGCGACGCTCGCGTGCTGCTGGCCGGAGAATCCGGCACCGGCAAGGAACTGCTGGCCGCGCACATCCACGCCGAAAGCCCGTTTTCCGCGGGCCCGTTCGTCAAGGTGAACTGCGCGGCGATTCCCACCGAGCTGATCGAAAGCGAGCTGTTCGGACATGAAAAGGGCGCATTCACGGGCGCGACCTCGGCGCGGCGCGGCAAGTTCGAGCTGGCCGACCGGGGCACGTTATTCCTGGACGAAGTCGGCGATCTGCACGCGTCGTCGCAGGCTAAGCTCCTGCGCGTGTTGCAGGAGGGCGAGTTTCATCGCGTGGGCGGCGAGCAGGCCATTCGCGTGTCGGTGCGCGTGATCGCGGCGACGAATCGTGACTTGACTGAAATGGTGGGCCAGCAGAAATTTCGCGAGGACCTCTACTATCGTTTGTGTGTCGTGCCGGTGCGCGTGCCGAGCCTGCGCGAGCGTCGCGAGGATATCGGTGCGCTGGCTGAATATTTCCTGGGCGAGTTTTGCGCACGCAACAATTTCAGGCCGAAGCGGCTGGCTCAGAGCGCGCTCGAAGCTTTCGAGGATTATGGCTGGCCGGGTAACATCCGCGAGTTGCGTAATACGGTCGAGCGCATGGCGATTCTAACGCGCGGCGATGAGATCGACGCCGAGGCGGTGCCGGTGGAGATCCGCATCGCACGCGGAGCCGGAGGCAAGGGGAATTTGCGCGAGGCTCGCGAATCAGCCGAGCGCGAGCACATTCTCAAGGCGCTGGAGGAATCCAAGTGGAACGTCTCGGGTGCAGCACGGGTGCTGGGGATGGAGCGGACCAACCTGCACAAGCGCATCCGGGCGCTAGGGCTGAGCAGGGAGAAGTAGCGCTGCTGAAAAAAAGGGGACAGGCTACTCTGTCCCCTCCTGTAAGCTCCTGACCTCGCGCCCCAGCGTGGGAGTGGACAGAGCGGCCTGTCCCCTTTTTCTCGTTGTCACCGTAGCAGTTGCTGCTAGTACTTCGGGACCTTGATCCGGCCTTCCCAGAAGCTCTTGTTGTTCTCCTCGCAGGAGTACTCCATGATCTGGGTGTCCGTACGAAGCGTGAACGTCCGCTTGTTGCCCCAGTCCTCGGTGTAGGTCTTGGGATCGTGGATCATCACTTCGTAGGCCATGTGGCCGAGGTCGGTGCGGGTGAATCGCTCGGTGATTTCCATCGCATCGCTGTGCGGATGGCCGATCGTATCCAGCCTGGTTTTGCCGTTGAAGTTGTTGGTATGTACGACGAGCGTGTCGCCTTCCCAATGTCCAACGGAATCGCCGAACCAGGTCGGATCCAGATTCTTCGCGTGCGGGCGTCCATCGATCGGAATCAGCTTGAACCAGGTGTTCTGCTCGTACAGCAAAGCCAGATACGGCGCATTCTGGATGAACTGAATCGGGTCGGGCGAATTCATGGAGCGCATTAGCCCGAAGGGCAGGCAGGCTCCCGTGTAGTCGCCCTCGGAGGCCTCATATTTGTCCCATATCGCTTTGCCCGCGGGCGTAAAGGGCAGTTCCTTCGGTCCAGTCGGGTCGCCCTGGCGGCTATCCTTGGCCGGCCCGGACGCCATGTTCGGCGTGTAGGGGCGGAACCACAGCCCGCTCAAATCCGGTTTACCATCCGCCGCGCGCGGCACCGGGCCCGTGGGAGCAACCGGCCCGCCGCGGCCACCGCCCTTGCCTTTTCCGGCACCCTTGCCCTGCCCCTTTCCCTGCGCTGGGCCTTGCCCTGGGGCTGCATCCTGGGAAAAAGCCAAACCGACCATGGACAGCGCAATCGCGGCGCTTAAAATCCCAACCTGGAGACGAGTGCTCATAATTAAACTCCTGCCGTTTCACGGCCCAATTAACTCGTTCTATTCTACAGCACGAATTTCAAGGGCGCTTGATACATCCTATCAGCCCCCGTTTCTGAGGAATGTCCCCCGCTCCAGCTCCTCGAACGCTTCCTTGAGCTGTTCCTGGGTATTCATCACGATCGGGCCGTACCAGGCCACCGGCTCTTCCAGCGGCTTTCCCGAGACCAGCAGGAACCGGATGCCGTCCTCGCCGGCCTGCACCGTGACTTCGTCACCCCGGTCGAACAGAACCAGTGAGCGGTTGTCGGCCTCCGCATGAGGCGGGGCTGTCTCCGACCATCCGACTCCTTCGGTCGGCACCGCCAGCGGACTGGGTGCGTTGGAAAACTTCCCGTTTCCGGAGAACACGTAAGCGAACGCATGGCGAGTGGTCTCCACCGGCAGCGACTTTCTCTTTCCCGGAGGAACCGAGACGTCGATATAGATCGGATCGGCCGCGATTCCATCCACCGGACCTTTCTTGCCCCAGAAGCTTCCGCACACCAGGCGCACTTGAGTACCGTCGTCATCGGTGATCACGGGGATGTCGGGCGACTTCACTTCCTGATACCGGGGATCGGTCATCTTGAGCGATGCGGGCAGGTTGGCCCAGAGCTGGAACCCGTGCATGCGACCGGACTGATCGCCCTTGGGCATCTCCTGATGGATGATTCCCTTGCCCGCGGTCATCCACTGGACGTCGCCGGCCGCGATCGCGCCCTTGTTGCCCATGCTGTCGCCGTGCTCCACGGTTCCGGCCAGGACATACGTGATGGTTTCGATGCCGCGGTGGGGATGCCAGGGGAATCCGGCCAGATAGTCGGCCGGAACGTCATTGCGGAAGTCGTCGAGCAGCAGGAACGGGTCGAAATCGGTGGTATTGCCGAACCCGAACGCGCGGCGCAGGTGCACCCCGGCTCCTTCGAGCGTGGGTTTGGACTTGATCAATCGTTTCACGGGTCGGATCGACATGAAAGGGACTCCTGTAAGAAGTTTAGCGTGCCGGTCAAACCGCGTTCTTCAGAATCGATCCGGGCTCAGCGCGGCCGGGGGACGTGCAGAGACATCAGCACCAAGGTCCCGTTAATCTTGCTGAACCAGTGCGGGGTGTTCTCGGGAACAATGAAGAAATCGCCCTTGGCGACATCCTGGGACATGCCGCCATCGATCGCCGTGCCCGTGAGGTTCTCGGCGTTGGTCCGGGATTCGCCCGCCAGTTTGCCGCCGGTGACCAGGGTCCCGCTTCCATCGATGACGTAGAACAGCTCGGCTTCTTTTTCGTGGACGGCGGCCGGACCGACCACGGCGCGGTATTCCAGATTGGCGGTGTAAGGGGCCAGCTGGAGAAGCCCCTGGATGAAGTTGGCCTGGTCCTGTTTCCGCTCGCTCTTGGCTTTGGCCATCATGGCGACAACTTCTTTGGCGGAGGTGTAGGTCTTGGGTTGCTTGGGAGCTTGTTTCGCCGGCTGTTGAGCAGGCAGTTGAGCCACAACCGCGGCCGTCACAAGCATCAAAACGAGGGTGGTTAAGCGTGCACGCATGGGGAGATCCTATCACACACGCGTGCACGCCTTAGTGGCCGGCCACCGCGGCAATTTCAGCGGACGACAGCGCCCGGCCGTAAATCTGCACGTCGTCGATGCTGCCATTGAAGTAAGCGCCTAACGGCGTGTATCCGGCCTGACCGACGTACAGCCAGGCATTATTGCTGCCCGCACCGCTCACTTTAAGCGGAGAAACCGAACTCAAGACGCCATCTACATAGAAAGAGATGTTGTTGTTCAGGCTGATTGCGACGGCGACGTGATGCCATTGGCCGTTGTTAATCCTGGTGGTATCCGTAGCCACTTTGCTGCCATATACGACTGCATTGTACGTGCCTACTTCCAGCTGCAGCGTACCCGCGGCCGTGGTCCTCAAGACATAGCCGTATCCGATGGCTGTCTCGTATTTTGCGATGAAAGCCTCCGTGCGAGTGGAATTGGTGGTCTTGATCCAGGCAGCCAGGGTTAGGTTCTTGTTGAGCTCGGCCTGGAGAGCGTAGTACATGTTGATCGAGCCATTGTTCGAGAAGGCGTAGGCGTCTCCCAATTCTCCGGCAGTCCGCGTGACAGAACCAGTAATCGTCCCGGTGTAGCCGTTGCCGGATTTGTCAAACGCCTGCGTACTGCTGGTATCGGCCGCGTCGAACGTCCAGTGCCCGATTAAGCCGGTTGGCAACGTTCCCGGTGTCGGCGGGGGCGGCGGGGGCGGCGGGGGCGGCGGCGGAGGAGGCGGCGGAGGTGGCGGCGGAGGCGGCGGCGGAGGTGGCGGAGGCGCGATGGTTCCGTTGGACGTGTATATCCCATTTATTTCGGTCAACGACAGCGCCCGGCCGTAAATCTGCACGTCGTCGATGCTGCCGTTGAAGTAGGCGCCTAACGGCGTGTATCCGGCCTGGCCGACGTACAGCCACGCATTGTTGCTGCCGGCTCCAAGCACCTTGAGCGGAGAAACCGAACTTAAGGCGCCGTCGACATAGAACGAGACATTGTTGTTCAGGCTGATCGCGACCGCGACGTGGTGCCATTGGCCGTCGTTGATCCTGGTGGTATCCGTGGCCACTTTGCTGCCATACACGGCGGCGTTGTACGTGCCGACTTCTAAAGCCAGTGTTCCGGCAGCTGTAGTTCTCAAGACGTAGCCGTAGCCGACGGCTGTCTCGTATTTTGCGATGAAGGCCTCGTTGCGCGTGGAATTGGTGGTCTTGATCCAGGCAGCCAGGGTCAGGTTTTTGTTGAGCTCGGTCTGGAGAGCGTAGTACATGTTGATCGAACCGTTGTTCGAGAAGGCGTACGCGTCTCCCAGTTGCCCGGCCGTACGAGTAACGGAGCCAGAAATTGTTCCCGTGTAGCCGTTGCCGGATTTGTCGAACGCCTGGGTGCTGCTGGTATCGGCCGCATCGAACGTCCAGCGCCCGATTAAGCCGGCTGGCAAAATTCCCGGTGCCGGCGGCGGTGGAGGTGGTGGAGTCGGAATAGGCGCGGGCGGGTTGAGCGTAACGGTGGCGGTGAACGACTGGGTCGTATCCGCCAGGCTGGTCGCCGTCACGGATACGGTGGACGTAACGGTGATCGTGGATGGCGCAGTGTACTTCCCGTCCGGAGTAATCGAACCGATGGCCGGATTGATCGACCAGGTAACCGGAGTCGGCAGGACGGTCGCGGGAGCCGAGTCAGTGCCGTAGAGCACCACCGCGTGTGCGGCGGTCGGAACGTATACGCGCCTGTTGGCGACCGTTGGCAGCGCGAATTTGGAATCTCCGCCGAGACTATCTGCTCCGCTCCCGGAATTCCAAATCTCGTCCAGCGTGGCGGCATCGAAGGCCCGAAGGGTCGCGGCTTGGGGAGCAACGAACGCCCCCGTCGAAACCGTGACGGCCCATACGATGGCCGTCGACGTGTCACTCCCCGCCGAGCTATAGGCCAGAGAAGCTCCTGGATAAGCAAAGGTGGACAAGCTATGTGCCGCGGCGGTTGGGTTGAACGGAGTGACGCCGTCGTAGGAGTAGCGGATGATCTGGTCGCCGCTTCCGGCGACGTAGAGACTGTTGTTCGCGAACGCCTGGCCCGCCCGGAGACCCTGCGGAGCACAAACCGCGCACGCCGGGAACACCTGGGCGATGGGCGGATTCCCACTCCCTCCCTGGAGATGCCCCATCGCTGTGTTGTTCAGCGACCACCAGCGGCCATCCTTACCTCCGCCCATCAGATAGTTTCCAACCAGCATCACTCCGCCTGAATCGAGGTCCGAGTCTGAGCTATCCAGAGAATCGAAGTTCGCGGGCGTCGCGTAATCCAACACATCTAATGTCGGGCTGTACTTGATGAAGCTCTCGTCCAGCTCGGTCGTTGTATGTTGGAAGCCGTTCCCGGTGGCCAGATAGATGTTGCCGGACGCGTCCGCGGCCGGACCATTGCCGCTCATCCAAACGCCGCCGTAAGTGCCCTGGCTTGCCAGGCAGGAGGTGCAGACCGCAGCCACCTCTTGAAGGGTGGTCGCGTTGTGAGCGATTACCCAGCCGTAATACCGGTGACCGGTATCCTCGAAGCCGTAAAAAGCGGTATAGATGTTCCCGTTCGCCAGCAGCAGGGCGGAGCGTTGGCTCAGGGGCTCCACGCTGAAATCCACCCCGTGAAACGTGCCCGCGAAGGCGGCGGGAGCGTGGTAGGGTGAACCGTCGGATAGGTTGTAGCTGTAGAGTTTCCAAGTTCCGCCGGTGATGCAACTGGCATAGAGGATGTTGGTGGCGGGGTCGATCACCGGAGTTGAGAGGCATCCCAATCCGTTGTACAGATCAATCCCCGATGAGGCGGTCGGGTAGCCGGTCCAGGGAGGGCCGATGTTCACGGACCACAGCGGTGGCGTCCCCGGAAGGCCGGCGTCGAACGCATAGATGGTGTTGTGATCCGTGGCGACCACCAACAGCGTCCTGCCGTTGACGCCTGCGACGATCAGCGGCTGGCCCAACGGAATACCGTCCGTACTCCAAGACCCGAGTTTCTTGAAGGTTCCACTGGCCAGGAGCGATGGTGTCAAGTAGGTCTCTGCTAGCTGAGCGTGGGTACGATCGTTTCCATACGCGTGCGTCGTGACGCTCTTGGCGGGGATGGCGCCCAGATCGTAGGCCGAAAATTGTTGCGAGTCTCCGCCTTGCAACACTGCGGTGGCTGGACGAACGGTGATTCCGGGTTGCGATGCCGCCGCTGTGAATAGCGCCGGCAACTGGATCAACACTGCGATGGTTACGAGCATCAGGGCGAGTCGACGGGTAGGCATGGCGCCTTGTTAGTGCTGCTCTTGAGGGGATCTCTCTCGAAGGCGAGCGCTTGGATCGCTCAGACTTCTTTGGATACCGCCAGAATGTTGGCAGTTTGTGCCGAAACGATACGAGGCACAGGGTGGGCAAGCAGCCTGTTCCGCATGTCCCTTGTGCTATATCTCAATGAAGCAAAGGAGACGCTGCGATGAGACCTTTTTTGAGTTTGTCACTCGCCTTGGCTGCCACGGCTGCGATGGCTCCGTTCGCCTGGGCGCATTTTAAACTGCTGGAGCCGGCATCCTGGATTGAGGAAAACAATCTGGGCGACCCGCAAAAGCTCGGCCCGTGCGGTGGAACTTCGGCCAATCAAGCTAAGGGCAAGGCCGCCAACCCCGGTACGCCCACCAATATGGTGACCAAGGCGCAGGGCGGGCAGAAGCTGCATATCAAGCTGCAGGAGACGGTGTTTCATCCCGGACATTACCGGATCGCTCTCGCGGTGAACTCCCGCGCCGAGCTACCCGAGGATCCGATAGTGATGACGCGGGATTCCGACAAGGGGCCGTGGTCGGTCTCAGCGCACATCGAAACGTCGCCCAAGCCTCCGATTCTGGTGGACGGATTGTGGGCTCACACTGCGAAGCAGGCCGATCCGTGGGAGACCGACATTACGCTGCCGAACATCAGCTGCTCGAAATGCACGCTGCAGATCATCGAGTTCATGGCCGAGCACGGCCGGAATTCGGACGGCGATTTTTCGTATCATCACTGCGCGGAGCTGCAGATTACGGCCGATCCCGCCAAGCCCATCGACCGGGCGTGGCCAGCCGCGAAGTGACAACCGCTCGATGACTCTCGCGGCTCGGAAAGACCTCCAGAGCCGCGACAGTAATGGAGCGGTCAAGAAGCCGTGCTGAAAATGAAAAGGGCCGCCTGCCGGCGGCCCTTTTGGTCTTGGCTTACGAGCTGAGGTCCAGTAGTGCCCCCTAGGGGCGGTTGACGTTTTCAGCTTGGAGCCCTTTCGGCCCCCGTTTTACCTCGAACTCCACTTCCGTGCCCTCCTCCAGCGTCCGATAGCCGGACATCTGAATCGCCGAGAAGTGAACAAACACATCCTCGCCGCTGGCCCGCTGGATAAATCCATAGCCCTTGGCGGCGTTAAACCATTTGACGACACCCTTTTCTCTCACTACTTGATATCTCCTCTTTCACTCCCGGAAGGCCGGGATCGTGCTTAAAAACTCTGCCATTGTCGCACGTAATTCGTTCTATTGCAATCAGATATTTGAACGGGCGGGGCCTTTCCCGGACCTCTTCCGGAGGGGTCTCAAGTCCGTCCCCTAAACCGACGATAAATAGATGGTGGCAAACGTCTTCCTCAAAAACAGCGTGAGAATCTACGGAGTATTTCTGGCCAGTCTGATGCTGGCGGGCTGCGGCGGCGCCGGTTTCGACCTCACCAGTGTTCTGGAATCGCACCCCGTGAAGCTGGACGGGGAACAAGTGGTGCTCAACCCGGAACAGGTGGATTGTGGCACCCATGAGGACCTGTGGAACATTTCGCCCCTGGGGGACGGCAGGTCCGTGGGGCGCCTCACCCAGAAGGGCCGCGACCTCCAGTTTAGCGACGATGTGCAGATCGGCGATCCGGTGGTCGGCGTTCCCTACGTCCAACTCCACGGCTCCTTCGGCCTCAAAGTGATGCAGCCGGGCTCCGTCCGGGATGAGGACGACTGGACTAAGACGGGCGATTCCAAAGTAGGCGTTAAGATCGACCACGCTTGCTTTCAAGCCAACCCTCCGGTGCTGATGGGGATCCATCACGGACAGTTCGACCAGTCCGCCAACCCGGTTTTTCGATTCAAACTGGACGGCGATTGGGCGGCCGATAAGATCGTCCACTAGTTCCTAAATCCCGCCTTCCTAAACACTTCCCACGTTGACTTGCCGCGAGGATCATGGGTAGTATAGTTGTCGCCGAACGGCTTGCCAGCGGCGTAACTTGGGCGGTACCAAAAGCGCCTGAATAAACATAGCGCGTGAGCCTCGGTCTCGTGCCCCTTTTCAAAGGAACACCAGGAGGATTTTTAACTTGAGACGATTTATCAGTTCGGTTCTGCCTGCGGCGGGCATATTTGTCGGCCTGTCTTTGCTGTCCGTGCCGGCTGCCGCCCAGCGCGGTGGTGGCGGTGCGCCGCAGCCCGAAGGTTGCCCGGGTCCGCCCCAGTGGCTACAGGATCGCAATGCCGCGGCCGCTGCCGCCCGAGGGGGTGCTGCCGCCCCGGGTGCTGGACGAGGGGCCGCCGCTCCTGAGGGAGCCCTTGCCGGAGGTCGTGGTGGACGTGGTGGTCGGGGAGGAGCACAGGCTGCGGAGCTGCCGCCGGTGCCACGGTTCCCGAATGAGCCACAGTACGGCGTGCAAGCCGGCAAACCCGATTTTGGCGGTTTGGCCAAGGGTGTGTGGAACGTACCCTACATCGTCAATCTGCAAATCAACGCTCACGACGAAAAGGGTTGCCAGTACATTTACCCGCCGTTCACGCCCGCTGCCAAGGCACTCTGGGAACAACGGGAACTGAAGGACTTGGAGAAGGACGATCCTGAGGGCTTCTGCCTGCCTCCGGGCGTTCCGCGCATGTTGTATACACCGTATCCGACGCAGATCTACCAGATGCCCGACCGCATTCTGTTTGTATTCGAGGGTGGCGCACACGTCTGGCGTGTGGTCTATATGGATGGAAGAAAACTTCCGAATCCTGACGATATAAATCCCACGTATCTGGGTTACTCCGTAGCCCACTGGGATGGGGACACGCTAGTCATCGAATCCAACGGCTTCAACAATCGGACCTGGCTGGACGCTTCCGGCCATCCGCACGGCGAGCAGTTGAAGGTCACCGAGAGGCTTACCCG
>Ga0209517_10009056_pt1 | contig 11483 bp, 14 predicted proteins | sample PeaSoiMetSII2010_FD_187695 | JGI IMG/M metagenome (GOLD analysis project Ga0209517, IMG submission 187695) | Peat soil microbial communities from Weissenstadt, Germany - SII-2010 (SPAdes) (version 2) | ecosystem: Environmental > Terrestrial > Soil > Wetlands > Peat | place: Germany...
CGCCGATTGTGGTGCGTGGACGCGCATGGCCTGCTTACCAGTCACATGGGCGACCGGCTGCTCGACCATCAGGCGACCTTCGCGCGTCCGGCCGCTGAAGTCAAGAGCTGGAGGGCCGAGAGCGCTGACGCGAAGGTCATCGCCTTGGCCGAAGTGATTCGCCAGGTGCGGCCCACCATGCTGATCGGCACGTCGGGAATCGGAGGCGCGTTCACGGAGGCGATTGTCAGAGATATGGCCCGGCATGCCGACCGGCCCATGATCTTCCCGCTTTCCAGCCCGCCTGCGTTCGCGGAGGCCACTCCAGCCGATCTGATCGCCTGGACCGACGGCCGGGCCTTGATCGCCACCGGCAGCCCGTTTACGCCCGTCACTCACAAGGGAATCACTCACGTCATCGGACAGGCGGAGAATGCCATGTTGTACCCTGGTCTGGGCCTCGGAACCATTGTGTCCAGGGCCCGGCTGGTCAGCGTCGGCATGCTGGCCGCTGCAGTAAACGCATTGTCCAGCTTGGTCGCCGTCCGGCTTCCGGGCGCGTCGTTGCTGCCGTATGTCGATGATCTGCGCAGCGTGACGGTAACGGTGGCGGTAGCGGTAGCGGAGGCCGCCGTGGCCGAGGGCTTGGCCGCGGTCAAGCTCGCCGACATCGTGCAACAGGTGCAAGACGCGATGTGGCAGCCGGAGTATCGCCGAATCCAAGCATCCTGACGATGAAGCTCTTCATCAAATCGACTCTACCGAAGCGGGGCATGCTGTGGACCCAACGGGTGCTGTTCGCCGGCGCGATCTTAATGCTGGGTTATTGCGGGTTCGTCCTGCTGGACACATTCATTTTTCAAAAGCGGGAGAGTGCCGCTCTCGAAGAGTTCGTGCCGGCGCGGCCCGCGGTGAGTCATGTCACCCTGCCAGCCATCGGACCCGACGGGTTGATCGGACGCATGCAAGTCGAGCGGCTGGGAGTTTCCGTGGTCGTCATGGAAGGAACCAGCAACAAAACTCTGCGGCGCGCCGTCGGGCACATTGCCGGAACCGCGCTGCCGGGCGAACCAGGCAACATGGGAATCGCCGGGCATCGCGATACATTTTTCCGGCCACTGCGGAATATCCAGACCGACGACATCATCACTCTGACTACATTGGGCGGCGCATATCGCTACCGCGTGGTGTTCGCCAAGGTAGTGAGTCCGGACAACGTGGCCGTGTTGAATTCAGACGGAAGTGAAATTCTGACTTTGGTCACTTGTTATCCGTTCTACTATGTAGGCTCGGCTCCCGGGCGATTCATCGTCCGGGCGGAACGCGTCACGTAACAAGAGTCGGCGCCAGCCTTGGTTCGACATCGGAAGTGGATGAAACGATCCGATCAATCAAGCCGTACTCGAGGGCCTGCTTCGGCTCCAAAATGTAATCACGGTCGACGTCGCGCTCTATGCGTTCGATCGGCTGGCCAGTGGCTCCGGCAATAATGCTGTTCAGTGTGCTGCGCATGCGCAGAATTTCCCGCGCGTAAATCTCGATATCGGTGGCCTGTCCGGCCAGGCCACTCAACGAAGGCTGATGAATCAGGATGCGCGAGTGCGGCAGACTGTACCGCTTGCCTTTGGCTCCGCAGGCCAGCAGAACGGCCGCCATCGACGCCGCCTGGCCGACGCAATAGGTCACGATATCCGGCTGGACGACGCGCATCGTATCGAGGATTGCTAACCCGGCGGTGATCGAACCGCCGGGCGAGTTGATGTAGATGGAAATATCCTTCTCGGGATTCTCCGCCGTCAAAAAAAGGAGTTGAGCAATGACCAGATTGGCTACGTTGTCGTCGATGGGCTGCCCCAGGAAAATAATGTTTTCCTGGAGCAGACGCGAGTAGATATCGGAGGCGCGCTCGCCCCGCGAGGTCTGCTCGACGACCATCGGAACCATGTACGACTGCGGCACAGCGAGCGCTCCTGCGATTGATCGCCTTAGTACTCCATACCGGATCCGCGCCCGCCCTGACCTGCACCCGCAGCGGGGTCGTCCGAAATCTCGCAGATCATCGCCTCGGTTGTCAGCATAAGAGCGCTGATTGAAGCTGCGTTCTGGAGAGCCGAGCGAGTGACCTTGGTCGGATCGATCACACCGGATTTCACCAAGTCCTCATACTGACCGGTGGCGGCATTGAAGCCGTAGTTCTGGTCCTTGTTGGCCAGAATCTTCTCGATGAGGATCGCGCCCTCATAACCTGCGTTGCCCGTGATCTGGCGGATGGGCTCTTCGCAGGCGCGCTTGATGATCTTCACGCCGGTCAGCTCGTCGCCTTCCCGCTTCAGCGAACTCAGCGCGGTGGCCGCGCGTAACAGCGCGATCCCGCCGCCCGGCACGATTCCTTCTTCCACCGCGGCGCGCGTCGCATGCAGCGCGTCTTCCACACGCGCCTTCTTTTCCTTCATCTCGGTCTCGGTGGCTGCGCCAACTTTGATCAACGCCACGCCGCCGGCCAGTTTTGCTAGCCGCTCCTGGAGCTTTTCGCGGTCATAATCGGAGGTGGTCTCTTCGACCTGGGTGCGAAGTTGCTTGATGCGGCCTTCGATATCCTTCTGCTTCCCGCCGCCATCGATGATGGTGGTGTTGTCTTTATTGATGGTGATGCGCTTGGCGCGCCCCAGATCTTCCAGCTTTATGCCTTCGAGCTTGATGCCGGTCTCTTCAAAGATCGCCTTGCCGCCGGTGAGAACCGCGATGTCTTCGAGCATGGCCTTGCGGCGATCCCCGAAGCCTGGAGCCTTCACCGCACAAGCGTTCAAAGTGCCACGCAGTTTGTTCACCACCATGGTTGCCAGCGCTTCGCCTTCCACTTCTTCGGCGATTACCAGCAACGGCTTGCCGGCGCGAACGACTTGCTCGAGAAGAGGCAGCAGATCTTTCATGTTGGAGATCTTTTTCTCGTGGATGAGAATATAGGGATCCTCCAGCACGCACTCCATCCGCTCCGGATCGCTCACGAAGTAGGGCGATAGGTAGCCGCGGTCAAACTGCATGCCATCCACGGTTTCGAGTTCGGTCACCATGGTCTTCGATTCTTCTACGGTGATGACGCCGTCTTTGCCGACCTTCTTCATCGCCTCGGCGATGATATTCCCGATGGTCGCGTCGCCGTTGGCGGAAATCGTGCCGATCTGGGCGATCATGTCGCCGGTCACCGGTTTCGAGAATTTCTTCACTTCCTCGACGACGATCTCGACCGCCGCTTCAATGCCGCGCTTCAAGGCCATTGGATTGGCGCCGGCCGCAACACTCTTGACGCCCTCGCGAAATATCGCCTGCGCCAGTATCGTAGCTGTAGTGGTGCCATCGCCCGCGACGTCCGAGGTCTTGGATGCGACTTCGCGCACCATCTGTGCGCCCATGTTCTCGAGCGGATCTTTCAGCTCGATCTCTTTGGCGACGGTCACGCCGTCTTTGGTGATGGTCGGTCCACCGAATTTCTTTTCGAGGACAACATTGCGGCCTTTCGGGCCCAAGGTGATCTTCACCGTGTCCGCCAATTGGTTGACACCGCGCAGGATCGCCTGCCGGGAATTCTCGCTGTATACGATCTGTTTTGCCATAGTAGTTTCCTTAATGCCTTCTTTATTTCGCGCACAACGGACCGCAACTGCGGCCTGTGCGCTTAGGACGCCTTCGCGAGCTTCGTGCCGCCTTCGACAATGCCCAGCACTTCGTCCTCGCGGATGATCAGGAGGTCCTGATTGTCCACCTTGATCTCGTTGCCCGAATACTTGCCGATAAGGACTCTGTCTCCGACCTTTACGTCCAGAGGCACGATCTTGCCATCATCGAGGCGCTTGCCTTTTCCGACAGCCGTTACGAGAGCTTCTTGGGGTTTCTCTTGCGCCGAATCCGGGATATGCAGGCCGCCCTGCATCTGTTGTTTCTCTTCGGTCCGTTTGACCACGATCCGGTCGTACAGTGGTTGAATTGTCATCGTTTTCTCCTTTAAAGTCGTTTGTGTATACCGTTAAGCCGGCTTCGTCGTGCCCGCAAGGTTTTCGAATACGCGCGTCAGGCTCGACATCATGTCGATGGGTAACGGGAACACAACGGTCGTGTTCTTCTCCGCGCCAATCTCGACCAGCGTCTGCAGGTAGCGGAGCTGGATCGCGGCAGGCTGTCTCTGAATCTGCTCGGCCGCCATGGCGAGTTTCTCGGAGGCTTCGAATTCGCCTTGCGCGTGAATAATCTTGGCGCGTTTCTCGCGCTCGGCTTCCGCTTGGCGGGCGATGGCGCGAATCATCTGCTCAGGTAGATCCACCTGCTTCACCTCGACCATGGTCACCTTGACTCCCCACGGTCCGGTTTGCTGATCGAGCACGGTCTGCAGACGTAGATTGATCTTTTCCCTCTGGCTCAGCAATGAATCGAGGTCGACCTCGCCTAGCACGCTGCGTAAGCTGGTCTGCGAGAGCTGGGAGGTCGCGTACAAAAAGTTCGCCACTTCGATCACGGCCTTGGTCGGATCGATGACACGGAAGTACACCACGGCGTTGACCTTGACCGTCACGTTATCGCGAGTGATCACATCCTGGGAGGGCACTTCCATTGCTTCAATCCGCAGCGATATCCGTACGATTCGATCGATGGGCGCGAAGACCAACACGACGCCGGGACCTTTCGGCTGGGACAGGACGCGGCCGAGACGGAAAATGACCCCCCGCTCGTACTCGCGCAAAATCTTGATGGAGGACAGCAGATAAATCACGACGATCGCGACGGGGACCATCCAGAGTTCTAGCATGAGGGCTCGGTGACAATAGAAGCACTTGAAGGCCCACGGGAGATGCCCGCTGGCACGCACTTCCGCGGCGGAATACTGACCAAGCGTGGTCGGTTGACCAAATACGGTCAGTTACCGATCAGATTCTGAAGGCGCTTTTTGATGTCGAGTTGCGTGGTTTTATCGGAGATGCATGCCGCCGATCCCTTGGCCTCTTGCAGACTTGATTTGTACTCGCCGGACATCGATCCTAGAAAACTAGTTCGAGCAGCGCGCAGGTGCTCGAGCAACAACCCATGTGGGCTTCTGCTCTGCTTGCCAGCTTCGCCAGCGCCGCCGACGTCGAGAATCAACTGCTCAAGACTCTTCAGACTCGCGGTATCTGCCACTATTTGATCCCGACCGCTACTGATTTCGTGCGCTGAACAGACTTGTCGAGGGCGAGTTTGGACGCTTCGTCAGCCTTTGTGGAGTGACCACAAGCCGTTAGGGCATGTTCCTCGCAAGCCGCATGGGCGCCCTGGTTACTCTGTTCGGCGGCCGCGCGGTGACTCTTAGCTGCTCTTTCATGGTGATACGCAGCGCTGGTGTGTGCATCTCTGGGCATAAGGAGGTTCCTCTTCCACAAACGCTACTGCACGAAGGTGCCCAACCGCAATCAGCTAGAGATGAGCTCCTCGCAGAGTACTGGGACGAGGGAAATCGGGATCGGCAGAGTGGATTTGAAGCGTATGAACCGCATCCTGGAAGTCGACGAAAAGCGGGCGTTCGCTTTAGTGGAGCCGGGCGTGTCGTATTTCGATCTTTACAAATACATCCGGGATCGCGACTTCAAACTGATGCTGGATGTGCCGGACCCGGGATGGGGCAGTCCCATGGGCAACAGCCTGGATCATGGCGCGGGCTACACGCTGGCTGCGTTCCGCGATCACTTCAGCTCGCATTGCGGCATGGAAGTGGTGACGCCGGATGGGGATATGATCCGCACCGGCATGGGAGCTGTGCCCAACTCGGATAGCTGGCAGGACTCCCGCTACGGTGCGGGCCCGAACGTGGACGGCCTGTTTGCGCGCGTTCCCGGATGGGTAGCTCTTCGTAAGGTTAGGGAGACATCCGGGAGCTGGTTTGGAAACTGCGTTTCCCAGAAGAGCTACTCGAAGCACAGCCGAGGGGGCAAGCGCAGTTTGGTGGGAATGACCACCGCCGAGCCACTTCTGCTTGATATCATCCGGTTCATCCTGAAGGATGAACTGATGCCGAAGAGGTGCCAGAACGGAAAGCTGGAGATCCGCAGGGACTTGGCGCGTCCCTACTACTTCGTGCGCACGAGCGTGGTCCGGATCGACAAGGTCACCGAAAGCGGGCGCGACAGGCGCATCGGAGCGAATTGGGGACGAAATCAGCATCAAGAACGCGCGCCAGCGCCGCGCCGAAGTCCTGGAGGCGGTCAGGGCGACTCGTTGCGCAGTCGCAGGTCCGGCTTGAACTTGTTGCGATCCTAAGGGCTCCGTAGGTCCGGTTTGGGAATTTAGCTACCGTTAAGGCCCATCGCGGTGTTGAGCTGGTTTACCGGCAGCTTCAGGAAAAGCCCAACAGCGACGAGATTGCCCTCTCGTGGCACCTCGCCAAGACGCTTGGCCTCGACATCCCGGAGCGAACGTACCGCCACGGGCTGCGACAGCTTTTGGAAAGGGAGTTCCTTTACAAAAGTCTGGTCGATGGCCTCTACTTCGTGAACATCCGGTATATGTTCAACGGCGACCGGCTCACGTTCATTCGAGGCTACAAGCTCAAAGGCGCGTCCGCCCAGGCCGAACTGCCGTTGGAAGAAACGCTCGCTTTGGCTGCGCCTGACGCAGCTTAGCCCGGAGATGTTTTCTACGGCCAATCCTGTGCGCCGTGAAGTATACGGACAACTTCGACGACACTTTCACGAACGCGGTAGAGTGCGATGTAGGGCAGGTTGGTGATTACGAGTTCTCGCGTCTCCGCTTTGCGTCCTGGTCGCCCTCGGTGCGGAAACTTATTGAGTGAAGTGACGCTGCGATAGATGATCAGCGCGACACGACGGGCGGTCGCCGCGGTATTTTGCTCTTCGATGTAATCGCAAATGGTTGGTGAGGTCGCGTAAGGCAGGCTGTGTCCAGCGGATCTGCATCAGCCGGGGTACCGGCTGTCGATAAGCTTGCCGACTTCTTCGTGCTCAACAAACTCGCTACGGTCAGCAGCGGCTAAGCCTTTTTCAACCTCTCGGACAAACCACTCGTCATAGCTGACCATTCGCTCGACCGCCTCCTGTACCAAGGACTGACTATCGCGGCCTTGTTGCGCAGCCTTGCGGTTAAGTTTGGCCTCAAGATCGGGCGAGAGATTTACTTCCATGCCGTCAGTGTAGAAACAGGCGATAGAGGTGTCAAGACCGTAGGGAAGCGCGGCGCGCGCTAGACCTGCTTTAAGCGACAAGGCTAGGATGCCTTCTGCCCTAGCATCTTCCGCACGCGTTCCCGCCTCATAATCTCCGCTGGCCCTCCACGGGTAGACGGCTGCGACCATTCTTGGACCTTCTTCAGCCGGACGCGGTGTTCGATGAGCTGGCGAAGAACCTGCACCGTGAATTCGGTGTGCGAACCTGGCTCGTGCTCAATAGTCTTGTCGTCGCGGAATTCGGCTACCGCAAGTGCAATGGCCTCAAACAGCGATTCGGCGTCCACCTGAACGGTGTGGCTGATTCCCTCGGTGTCTGTGAACGAAACACGGCAGCGGCCCACAAGGGCATTATAGTCCTCGCCTTTTATTCGCTGGTCGCCCGACGCAGCATGTAACCCTGCGCCTCCAGGCTAAAGTGGGTGTTCGTAATAGTCAATTAGATCGCGCACGGTGCGTAACTTTCTAAAGTCCGTGTCGGGCGTCGGCCAGTCAAAGTCTTCTTCGAGAAAATCGACGAACGGCCCCGTGACGCGCAAATCCTCTCGGAAGCGAGCTTCTAAAGGTACCGGATCTGGCACGGGGAGTCCCTCGCGCTGAAGTTCCTCCGTCAGTGTGAGGCAAACCTGTTTCTCGACGAGCGATCGCCAGTAGGCGGCAAACGCGGGGTCATCGGGAGGAATACCTGGCATATCGACAGAGTACTTCAGGTCGTGGGGAGAAGTCAGAGTATCCATGTTTCGTTCAAAGAAAGGTGACGGTTCTGACGCCGCCGACCCCGTGGCGAGGCGAATCCTCCACATCCAATTGGAATGAATTGGAATAAATCGGGGTATTGGGCAGCTTGGAAGTGATTGAAAACGTGGTGGCCAGGGACGGAATCGAACCGCCGAGCCAGCCTTTTCAGGGCTGCAGCCTGCCAGAGCTAAGTCGTTGCAAAGATTGGCAATAGTGCACAATTTAGGCCCCAAAAATGGGTCTAAGTGCAACCAAATGCAACCAACGGCTCGTTCGGATTTGCTCATACTTAGTCAGCCGTGGCGATAAAGGCGCTGAAGACGGACTCCAGTCGGCCGTTAACGAAAGGTGTAGGTTCGAGTCCTACCCCGAAGAGCCGAACTCCTTCTCTCCACTGATTTGTGTTGCCCATTAGTTGACGCGTTTGCTGCGCGCGTTGCGCGTCTTCTCTTGTGGATGTTTGCAGAAGAATTCGACGAAGCCCTCCGCCTGATATCGGCTCGACTGCATTTCGCCCTCACGCAACTTCGACCGGAGCCACTGCCGCCACTTTCTCAGGCTCTCCCACGGCCAAGAGCTTATCCAACTCCACGCGGTCGAGCGTTTCCTTGCGAATCAGCTCTCGCGAGATCCGCTCCATAGGCTCGCGTCGCTTCGATAGGATCTCCGTGACGCGCGTACGAATCTCATCCACGATCCGGCGCGATTCATCATCGATCCTCTCCGCCGTCCGTTCACTATAGTTGCGCTCCTCCATGTCAAACGGCGACTTCAAGAACTGCGCCGCCATTGGCCGCCCGTAAGTCAACGGCCCGAGTGCATCGCTCATACCGAATCGGGTCACCATCTGGCGCACCAAGGCCGAAGCACGCTCGAGATCATCGGCGGCTCCTGTGGAGACCACGCCGCCGTAGTGGATCTCCTCTGCTGTCCGCCCGCCCAGAAGTACAGCAATTTGATCTTCCAACTCGGGCTGAGTCATCAAGTACCGCTCCTGCGTGGGCAACTGGAGAGTGTAGCCCAAAGCCCCTATCGAACGGGGAATGATCGAGACACGGTGCAGCGGGTCTGCGTGTTTCACGGAAAGAGCGACTAACGCGTGGCCCGATTCGTGAACGGCGACGCGTTCCTTTTCCTCCGGGCTCATCACACGGCTCTTTTTTTCCAGGCCGAGCATGACCCTGTCGGTCGCCTCCTCCAGGTCCCGCATCTCCACTCGTTCGCCGCCGTGGCGTACAGCCAGCAGGGCCGACTCATTCACAATGTTGGCCAAGTCGGCTCCAACCATGCCCGGCGTGCGCGCTGCGACCGTCTCTAAAGCGACGTTATCGGCCATGAGGATCTTTCTCGCATGCACCTTCAGGATTGCTACGCGGTCCTTAAGATCCGGACGATCTACCAGCACCTGGCGATCAAACCGGCCCGCCCGCAGCAGAGCTGGATCGAGCACTTCAGGCGTATTCGTGGCGGCCATAATGATCACGCCCTCTGAGCTTTCGAATCCGTCGATTTCGGCCAGCAACTGATTGAGCGTTTGCTCGCGCTCATCGTTGCTAAACCCGATCGCTCTTCCGGAGCTGCGCGCTTTGCCGATTGCATCCAGCTCGTCGATAAACACGATGCAAGGTGCCTTCTGCTTGGCTTGTTCGAACAAATCGCGCACCCGAGCCGCCCCGACGCCGACGAACATCTCGACAAACTCAGAGCCGGAGATCGAGAAAAACGAGACGCGCGCCTCACCGGCTACAGCTTTCGCGAGGAGTGTCTTACCGGTCCCGGGAGGACCCACCAGCAGGACTCCTTTGGGAATCCGACCACCGAGCTTCTGGTATTTCGCTGGCTGGCGGAGGAAGTCAACCACTTCCTCCAGCTCTAACTTGGCTTCATCCACGCCAGCCACGTCCTCGAAAGTGACTTGCATCCGGCTGGATTCGTCATGAATCTTGGCCCGATTCTTACCAAATGTCAGCGGTCCGCTCCCTTGCGCGAGGCGGCGCATCCCGACGCCGTAAATCAACACAATGAATAGCAACGGAAGGATCCAACCGAGCACATTCCAGATCCATGAACCTTGTTCGATCTGGCCACCGAATCTGACGGGGTGAGCCTCCAGCTCCTTGAGAAGAAGCGTTTCGTCGACACCAGGCAATCTCGTCGCCTTGATCGTAAGTTCCTGAGTTGGCTTAGGATGCGAAGAGTCGCCCTTGAGTACGCCGATCAGTTCCCGTTCGGTGATCTGTACATCGGCCAAATGGTCGGCGCGGATTTCCGTTAGGAACTCGCTGTAAGAGACTTGTTTCGGACCTGTGTTCGTGAGCCTGCTGGTCACGTACAAGATAGCCACGAAGGCCAGAAGGTTGAGGCCAGTGAAAATCCACCGATGCCATTTTGTTCGGTCCATTCCGAAATCCTTCAGAGCAAGTGGTTGACCACTGGATCTTTTTGTTTTGCGCAATCTGACGGCATGAGGGAAAGCCTTCGCGCGTTAAAATTTGCAAGGTTTGCTGAGCATCCTGAATCCTGCGTATGGCGGTCTCGAAATATTCTTCACGCAGTCGGGTAACAGGAAGCCGCCCACAGCGGCACGTGACTCGGTCCATAGCTCGTTCTCGCCTGTCGCGACCTTGGCGCAATTGGCGTCTCTAAAGGGCCCGGTCGGGGATCAGGCAGCCCGGACCTCGACAGGCTTCGTTTGGGCCGCTGCCGCCTTGGCTGCGATGACGTGAAGGATGCCATTGTCGAGTGTTGCCGAGGTCTTATCCACGTCGATGAGCGCCGGCAGCTCGAACCTTCTGTAGACATCATTCGAGCCGAACTCTGTCCATAACACGTTGGGTTCCTCAATCTTTTTCTCGTGCTTGGTTTCCGCGTGGACGATGATCTCAGAGGACGTAGCGGTGACTTGCACTTCATTAGGTTCGAAGCCTGGCAGCGTGATCTGGGCTTCATACTTCCCATCCTTTTCAGCCAATTCCGATGCTGGCCACCCGAATACCTCGTGTTCGGCCTTGAGCCAGTCGTCGATCTCATGGCCAAGTTGATAGCCGCGCTTCTCGAAGAGCTCAAATGCCCGTCGCCGCACCTCGTCCAGCCGTTTTTCGATCGTTTCGAAGATCGGAAGGGGCTCCGCGCCCACCGTCTTCACTTTTTGAACAGCCACATTTGCCATTACAGTAATCTCCTTACCCACGCTGGGTCACCAGGAAGTGAAGCATTCGTCGTACCATCCGCAACTCCGGCCTTCGCGGTGTTCCAGCACGGCAACACTGTTAGGCATTCAGAATGCAAGGGAGCTAGCGTTTCGAAAGACATACATCAATGGGCTCTCGTCTTTCCTGGCCTGCACACCTGTTTATCCTAGCTGCGGTGCTGGGGCTGGCATCTGTTTTGTCTTTCGGCCTACGGCGCACGCCTGCCTGGGGACGCCCCGTCCGATTCTCTCTTGCGGGATTTCTCGCGGCCAACGAACTCGCCTGGTACGGCTACAGACTCAGTCAAGAAGGTTTCCGCTTCCCCGAAGCCTTGCCGCTGCAACTGTGCGATCTCACCCTATGGCTCACCGTTA
>Ga0209517_10009060_pt1 | contig 11479 bp, 10 predicted proteins | sample PeaSoiMetSII2010_FD_187695 | JGI IMG/M metagenome (GOLD analysis project Ga0209517, IMG submission 187695) | Peat soil microbial communities from Weissenstadt, Germany - SII-2010 (SPAdes) (version 2) | ecosystem: Environmental > Terrestrial > Soil > Wetlands > Peat | place: Germany...
TCTCAGACAAATACACCTTCCTACCCACCAGCCAGATTATTGCCGGCATGAGGCGGGAAGGCTGGGCACCCGTGAGCGCCGAGCAACAACGGGTGAGAGTGGAGCACCGGCGAGGCTTTCAAAAGCACATGGTTCGTTTTCAACGGCGGGAGACCATCGCCAGGGTTGGCGAGTATGCCGCTGAAATCTGCCTTGTGAACTCGCACGACGGCGGGAGCGCGTATCAGTTGCACGCCGCCTTGTTCCGGTTCGTGTGCAGTAACGGGCTTATGGTCAGTGACGGCACGTTTGAGCACGTGAGCATCCGGCACAGTGGCCACGAAGCCGACGAGGTAATCGAAGCCAGCTTCCGAATGCTGGCCGGCATTCCGCAGTTGACGCAGAACGTTGACGCATTCCGCGCCCGTCAGTTGACGGCGCAGGAACAACACGACTTCGCGGCCCAGGCCATCCGGCTCCGCTGGGATGAACTTGCCAGCGCACCAGTCAGCCCGGCCAAGTTGCTCTGGCCCCGGCGCAGTGAAGACGCCGGCAACGACCTTTGGTCCACATTCAACCGCGTTCAATAATGTTAAGCTCAACATTACTGCACTTATGTGGAGTAGTCGGTTATGTGGAGTTGTTCACCAAAGCCTTTGATTTTCTGCATTTGAAGAGTTTTTGCTTAACATAACTTTCGCATCACGGGCGGCTGATTAGGCCTCGAAACTCTAGGGCAGCTTTGACGCTGTCCGTGCAGCGCACAGCTGTCTTCTGCCTGCGAACTTTTTTCGATCCTTTTTCCTTCGTATTTCGCATTGAAGGGTAGAACATGAAACCGCCGATGAATAATGCCTCCGACCGCGAGGTGGCTGTTTTTAATGCCGCTTTGCAATTGGCCGTCGAACAGCGCGCCGCCTATCTGGATCAAGTTTGCGCCGAGGACGATGGCCTGCGTCTGCGTGTGGAATCGCTACTCAAGGTTCATGATGAAGTTGGTGCTTTCTTGGAAAATCCGACGCAGGAATCCCGGCCAGCCGCCGCACTGCCAGGTCAGGGTGGGACTATTCGCGTAGGCGTCTCATCCATTGAGAAGACCGGAGATCGAATTGGCCGTTACAAACTGTTGCAACAAATCGGCGAAGGAGGTTGCGGTGTCGTTTACCTGGCGGAGCAACAGGAACCTGTCCGTCGCAAGGTTGCCGTCAAGGTTATCAAGCTCGGCATGGACACCAAACATGTCATCGCCCGCTTTGAAGCGGAGCGTCAGGCGCTGGCCCTGATGGATCATCCGAACATTGCCAAGGTACTGGATGCCGGGGCCACCGACACCGGGCGGCCCTTCTTTGTCATGGAACTTGTCCGAGGCATCAAGATCACCGATTACTGCGACGAGAACCACCTTGCCACCGAAGCGCGACTGAAAATCTTCACCCAGGTCTGCCAGGCCATCCAGCACGCGCATCAGAAAGGCATCATCCACCGCGATATCAAGCCTTCCAACATTTTGGTTGGGGATCATGACGGAGTCCCGGTGCCCAAAGTGATTGACTTCGGCATCGCCAAGGCCACCACCGACCAGCGGCTCACGGACAAGACGCTGTTCACCGCGCTCGAACAATTCATGGGCACCCCCGCCTACATGAGTCCGGAGCAGGCCCGGTTGAGCGGACTGGATATTGACACGCGCACGGACATTTACAGCCTGGGCGTGCTGCTCTACGAATTGCTTACCGGCAAAACTCCTTTTGACGCGAAGGAACTACTGGCGGCGGGGCTGGAAGAAATGCGCCGCACCATCCGCGAACAGGAACCAAAGCGCCCCTCCACCGCGTTGAGCACCATGCTGGCCGCCGATCTCACGACTGTGGCCACGCACCGCCAGTCCGATGCCCCTAAACTCATTCATCTTGTTCGCGGCGACCTTGATTGGATCGTGATGAAGTGTTTGGAAAAAGATCGCGCCCGCCGTTATGAGAGCGCCAACGGCCTCGCGATGGACATCCGACACCATCTTGCCGATGAAACGGTGAGCGCTGGCGCGCCCACGGCTGTTTACCGATTCAACAAGTTTGTCAGGCGCAATAAAAAGTCTTTGGGGATTGGAGCTGTGCTGGCGGTTCTCACGATCGCCATTTTTGTCAGCATGTTATTGCTCTTCCAAGGATACAAGGCTGGAAAATACGGCGGGATTACGATTGGCAGCCATCCTGAGGGAGCCGAGGTGTGGCATGGCGGCCATCGACTGGGGACCACTCCCTTCAATTTGACCAACCTCCCGCCGGGCGAGTTTACATATAGCTTGGTGCTGAAGGATTACGAATCCGTCACCAACACGACCCCGCTGGTGCCAAAATCACATATGAACGATTTTGTGTTCCTTCAGCAAATTGGCCCGGCCGGCGCAGGGACAGCCGCCAATCTCCGCACGAACCTTACGGAACTGATCGCCATGGTATCTCAAGGAGTCTCTATCCTCACCACGCAAGGAAAGGTTGAAATTGCGCACAGAGGCACGCCGGGCTGGACGCTGGCACATGCGAATATGGTCATGTCAGCCGGGGATCAGTTGCGGACCGGTCTCCGGAGCCGAGCCATGCTGCTTTGGTCGGATAACAGCCTAATGCGAATCAGTGAGCTGACGTCGCTGGAAATTAGTTCGCCATCCACCAACACGCTGGAAATGCCATCGCTGAAAATAAATAACGGGACCATCTACAGATTTGACTCCAGCGGCACAACGAATGACTTTCGTGTTTTCACGCCGGTAGGAACTGCGGGTGTTCGAGATTGAATGCCAGCCGTGATGCTGTAATTTTTGGAACGAAATAGGATATTAAGCTTGTGTTAGGATAAAGTCAGCGACCTCCGGCAAAGCCGGAGGCTTGAAATTATGAACCGCTCAAAGCGGGTTAGTCTCAGAGCCGCTCAAATCGGCGTGTGCCCTCGAACATCTCCAGTTGGTCGAGACGCTGATCCTCCTTTTCCTGCTCCGCAATATAGGCCCGCACGGCGGCCTCATCGCGACCCACGGTCGACACCCAATAGCCCCGCGCCCAAAAGTGCTGGCCGACATATTGGTGTTTGCGGCCACCCCACACCCGGGCGATGTGAATGGCGCTCTTGCCCTTCAAGAAGCCCATCACCTGCGCCACGGCATACTTCGGCGGGATCGCCAGCAGCATATGCACATGGTCCGGCATCAGGTGCCCTTCCTCAACCTGGCACTCCTTCTGTCGGGCCAGATCCCGGAACACGGCCCCCAAATGTTGCCGTAGTTCGTGATACAACCGTTTCTTCCGGTATTTCGGGATAACACCACATGATATTTGCATTCCCATTTCGTGTGCTTCAAACTCTCGTAAACAATGCTTTCCATTTTCGGTTTCCTTTCGTGTGTGCTTTGAGCGGTTCACACGTAGGAAACCAAAACGACTCCCGGAGCTGTCAAACCCTGAGAGTCCCCCGGCAGAGTCGGGGGTTTCCTTGATGACTATGAGCGACCTCACCCACATTCTCCAAGCCATCCAGCAAGGCGATCCCAAGGCCGCCGACGAATTGCTGCCGTTGGTCTATGAAGAGTTGCGCAAACTTGCCGCCTCGCTTATGGCCCGCGAAACGCCAGGACACACGCTCCAACCCACCGCGCTCGTCCATGAAGCTTGGATGCGATTGGTCGGCAGCGAAAATCCGAAGTTCGACGGGCGCGCTCATTTTTTTGCCGCCGCCGCCGAGGCCATGCGGCGCATCCTCATTGACCGCGCACGACGCAAGCGGGCGGTTCGCCACGGCGGCGGACAGGAGCGGGTGGAATTGGATGAAGTGGATTTTGCCATGCAAAAGGACGATGACCAACTGCTCGCGATGAACGACGCGCTCGACAAGCTCGCCGCCCACAACAAGGTGGAAGCGGAGTTGGTGAAGCTGCGCTATTTCGTCGGGATGACCACCGCCCAAGCCGCCGATGTGCTGGGCATCACCGAAGCCGCTGCCAAGCACTACTGGATTCACGCCCGCACCTGGCTTTACCAGGAAATCACGGCGGGCAAGACATAATGCCTCTGGAATGAAAACATATCGCATTCTCGGCATACTGTGGCTGGCACTTTGTTGTTACTTTTGCTTTAACGAAGTCCGGGCGTTGCTGATGTTTCACCCCGCCGATCAAAGCCAGGATATTGTATGGTTTATTTTTGGCATATATTGTCTGGTCTATTTGACTGGCATTGTGGCGAGCATATTCTTGTTTCGTGGCGCGTTTTGGGCCCGCTGGGCTGTTGGCTTGGTCATTAGTATTCAGGTAGTCACAAACATCGCCTTCGTTGTCAGATACGGATCATTTTCAGTAGCGGGCAGCATTTTTTATCTTTTTGCGCTCACTTCGTTGGTGCTTTTATTTTTGCCAAGACGCGAGCCAGTTGCTAAACAATAGAGTGCTGGTTAGTTTGGCTGGCCTCCATTATTCCAAGGTTTCTTCCACAATCCCGCCTTTCCGCAAAATACTTCGATCCTTTGCCATCGGAATCTCGCATTGGTTAGCGGTGGGCAAAATGGCCCGCCCACTGAAAACGCATTGAAAACTCAAAAGAACATCATGATTGACCTAAACCGTTCCCGCAATTTGGCGAGGCTTTTGCCCGCGCTGATCGTCAGCCTTAACTTGCTGCTGGCGGGCCGCGCGCCGGCGCAGACGTTCACGACACTGCATAATTTCTCTGCCGGTGACGGCTCTGTTCCGTATGGCCGTTTGGCTTTTTCGAGCAACATCCTGTATGGAACGTTGTCCTTTGGCGGCCGTTTCGCCAGCGGCACGGTATTCAAGGTCAACACCGACGGCACGGGTTTTACGAATCTGCATAGTTTTGCGGCGCTGCTGGGCACCAACGGCATTAGCTTCAATCAAATGTTGGGAACGAATGGCGAGGGGGCCGAACCTAACGGCAGTTTGATTTTAACAGACAACACCCTGTATGGAACGGCGTTCGTAGGCGGCAGTTCGGGCAGCGGCACCGTGTTCGCCATCCATACCGATGGCACGGGCTTTACGAATTTGCATAATTTTACAGCGCTTGCTGGTTCCGCTGGTGCTCTTGGACTCGGTTCTAACAGCGATGGAGCGACTCCAGAGGGCGGCCTGATTTTATCAGGCAAAACCCTTTATGGAACGGCAGGGTATGGCGGCAGCTTGGGCGACGGCGTAGTATTTGCAATCAACACCGATGGAACGGGCTTCACCAACCTGCATAGTTTCCAAAGACATCCCGACGGAGCTAATCCGTATAACACTTTGATTTTATCGGGCAACACCGTTTATGGGACGACAGCCAATAGCGGTCCGGGCAGCGGCACCGTGTTTGCCCTCAACACCAATGGCACGGGTTTTAGGATCCTGCATACTTTCGCCAGCGGCGATGACGGAGACTTTCCGGATGCGGATATGGTTTTATCGGGCAACACGCTGTATGGGATGGCGCAGAACGGCGGCACTTTTGGCCGGGGCACGGTGTTCGCCGTCAACACCGATAGCACGGGTTTTACCAATCTGTATAGCTTTACGGCAGCCAGCACCAATTCTGCCGGGAACTATACGAATAGCGACGGTTTGGAATCATTTTTCGGATTGATTTTATTTGGCAACATGCTGTATGGGGCGGCGGGGAGTGGCGGGATTTCTGGATCGGGGACACTCTTTGCCCTTAACACCAATGGCACCGGCTTTACGACCTTCCATAGTTTCTCGGCATTCGACAGTAGTTCTAACAACATTGATGGATATAATCCGGCTGGATTGATTATATCGGGCAACACTTTGTATGGAACGGCAGACTATGGCGGCAGTTCGGGCAATGGCACGTTGTTTAGCATTTCGTTCACGCCGCAACTGGCCATCTTTCGTTCCGCAGCCAATGTTGTTGTGACGTGGCCGACCAATGCCGTCGGACTCACCTTCACTTTGCAATCCACGACGAATCTTGTTTCACCGGCTGGTTGGACTACTGTTTCTCCGGTTTCGACAGTAGTGAGCGGGCAGAACACCGTGACCAATCCCATCATCGGCACGCAGCAGTTTTACCGGTTAAGCCAGTGAGAAATTCGAGCGCGCCCCAATTTAAAAGCCCATTCTATTTACTGCACTGACATGTAAGCCGTTGGTAATCAATGGAGCGGGTGAATGGAATCGAACCCTCGCATAATTATATGGAGTTGTTCATTAGCGCCTTTGTTTTCAGGGGTTCAGGGGAGTTCCTCTCGACATAATATTTGCGTCACAGGTGCCTCAGCCATCTGGTGATCTCCGTGCCGTCGAGGCGCATTTTCCCACCAACCGGGGCGCCCAGAGTTTCCGGAAAGACCTGAGACAGTGCCTGGCGTTTGAGATCCATGTCTGCTTTGGCGTAGCGCATAGTTGTGTTGATATTCGCATGACCGAGCCAATGGCTGATGGTCGCAAAATCGACCCCGGCCTTGAGCAGATAGACTGCGGTCGTGTGTCGCAGGGAGTGCGGGTGCAGCCTTTTGCTCAGCCCCGTCTGTCCGCCAGCGAGCCGCTTCGGCAGATATTTGCGAAGCAGATAGCGAACTCCAAACCGGGTGAGTGGCTCGCCACGGCGGTTCTGGAACAAATATGCCTCTGCGGCTTCATCGGATGTTGTGGCCGTTGCTGAGGTGAGTTCCCGAAGGAGCTTTGCCGTTCGCGGCCAGATTGGACAGAGCCGCACCTTGTTCCCTTTGCCCAGCAGGCGCACCTGATGCGGCGGGTCGAAGCGCACATCGCGGATTTTGAGGTTGAGAATCTCCTGGACGCGGGCTCCCGTGTTGAGCATGAGAGCGAACAAGGCGTAATCACGCCGTCCAGACGGCGTTCCCTGATTGATCCCTCCCAGCAGCGCCTCGACCTCCGCTATCTCCAGACAATCGACCGGCAGTTGTTGCGTACCGCGCTTGAAGGGGATACCGAGCACACCCTGGAAAGTTGCCATGTGCTCGGGAAAGTGAGCGATCAGGAATCGCGCGAGAGTATGCAATCCTGCCAGCCGCGCGTTGCGCGTGGCGATGCCATTGTGGCGTTCCGTCTCCAGATGACGAAGGAACCGGATGACGCGCTCGGAGGTAAAATCACCCAATGCTATTGCTTCAATCTTCCGGCGGGCCTCGTTGGCCGTGTATCGCAGTAACAACAACACCGTGTCACGGTAACTGTGGATGGTATGCTGGCTCATACCCCGCTGCGCCGGGAGGTACTCCTGAAAGAAGCGGAACAATGCGCGGGCCAGATTGGTGGGAAGTGGCTTTTTCATCGGGCACCCCCTTCCACCAACCGTCCGAACTTCTGCTCGAAACGCTTGCTTGCGAGACTCCGCAATGACGGCACCCAGTGCAGATAGTAGGCTGAGGACTCGATGGAGACATGCCCCATGTAGAGAGCCAGTTTCGGCAGATTGCTCTGGACGTCCGCACCCTCCTGATACCAACGGATGAGCGCCTGCACCGCGAAGGTGTGCCTCAGATCATGGATGCGAGGCAATTTGCCTTGGTCGTCACACACGCCAGCGGCCTTGAAAAGCGCTGTAAAGGCGCAATGAAGTCCGGGAGCACTGTAGGGGCGCAGCGGGGCGCGATGTCGGTTACATAAAAGCGGCGTGTGCGGATCAATCGCGAACTTTTTCCTTCGTTGCAGCAGATAGGTCCGCAACTCACCCGTGGCGCTCTTGGATAGCGGCACCAGCCGCGATTTATGGAACTTTGACTCGCGGATACGCAGCACTGTGTCATTTTCCTCGACATCGCCCATCGTCAACCGGAGCAGTTCACCCAACCGCAGGCCGCAGGTATAAAACAGCACGAGGGCGAGGCGCATCGCCTCCGGTCTCAGCGGCGAGCTAACGGTTCGCGGGAGTTTGGACGCGAGCGCAAGCATCCGGGCGATTTGGTCGGGCTCCACAATCACCGGCGTGACATAGGGCTGCAACTTGGCGGCGCCTTCGGACGAGGGAACAAAGCATCCGGGTTCGCTGCGCCGCCGGTAGAGGCAGAAAAGGCGGGCAATCTGGTAATACTTCCTACGAGTATTGGGGTGGAGATTTTTGATGCCAGCCAACCAGTCTTCAAAGCACCTGTCATTCAGGTCCCGGCAGTCGGATTTTTCAACCTGCCGGAGAAGTGACTTTAGGACCGAGTTCTCACCACGGTTGCGGTGCCCCAGTGCGCATCGGTGCGCGAGGTATCGGTTGATCCAGTTGGTGAGTCGCGAGGCATTTTTTGATTTGCTCATGCGGCACCTCCCCTGAGTTTGGCCGCTGTTGGAACAGGCAATGCGACTTCGCGAAGGACATCGGTTTGAAGGCGGAGATAAACCGCCGTGCTGACGATGTTCTGATGTCCCATCAGGTCGCCAATCGTCTTGATCCCGACCTTGCGGTCGAAAAGACGCATGGCGAAGGAATGTCGGAGGCAATAGGGAAAACCATGCGGGATGAGCAGTCCACTCTTGCGCACGCGGTTCTTGAACAGTTGCGATACACTGGCCTTTGAAAGAGGGGCGTAGGGCGTCGATGTGGCCAGGAAAAGTTCGGGACGCCGACTTTGACGGCGTCCCTCCTTCAGATAGCGCCGCAGAAGACCAATCGACTGGTCCTTCAGGGGCAATGTCAGCCATGAACGGGTCTTTTGCTGATGGACGAGCAACGTGCGGGCCGTCCAGTCAATGGACTCCAGAGTCAGATGCGACACCTCTCCCGGACGTAGGCCGTAGTGTGCCATCAAATGCAGCATCATGAAATCGCGCCAGCCGCTCCGGTCGGTCCGGTCAATCGAGGAGAGAAGTCGCTGGATCAACGGCCACGCCAGCGCGCGAGGCGGCAGCTCATTGCGCAACCCGGTCGGCTTGTCAATGAAGTCGAGCCGTGCTGGGATCAACCGACGTTCAAAACAGTAAACCAGAAACGCCCGCAGATAGCCCACAGACGTGAGCAGCGTGTGCCGCGATAATGTTCGCGCACGCCGCTCGACGTGCTTTTCGATGCTCTTGGCGGTAAGTTCTTTCAGCGGCCCGCCTTTCGGCAACAGGTGGCGAAGCAGCCCGTTAACCTCCGCGATATGTTGAACGATGGTGGCGCTCACCAGGCCCCGCACGTCGGCCAAAAAGGTTTGATATGCCGCCAAAAGCTCCTCATGCGGATTATACTTCTGGCGAGGGGTAAGCCGCCCGGCTGATTGGAGGAACAAGCCGAAACTGTAACGCGCATGCCTATACCAACGGCGATGTCGGCGGCGATGGAAAGCCCGGTCAAGCTCGTCATCCGTCCAAATCCTGTCGGGCGGAAGACTGGAGGCTTCCAGTGAACGCATGACGCGAAACACTTGGCGTTGCGCATAGCGAAAGGCGCATTCGCGTTCGAGCAGCCATTGTGTGAAGGACGAAAGCTCTCCTGCATGAGGAGAGCGTGTGTATCGGGAATGAACCCGGACGAAGAATTTATGGAGTATGGTCATCCCCTAGAAAACGGGGGCGACATCAGGGCTGCAACCCATAAGTTATGTTGAGCAAATGCCCAATAAAATCGCCAATAGCAGGGCAAATTGAAAACAACTCCACATAACTGACTACTCCACATAAGTTCAATAATGTTAAGCTCAACATTACTGAACGCGGTTGAATGTGCTCCAAAGGTCGTTGCCGGCGTCTTCACTGCGTCGGGGCCAAAGCAGCTTGGCCGGGCTAACCGGCGCGAGCTTCACGTCATCCCAGCGGAGCCGGATGGCCTGGGCCGCAAAGTCGTGTTGCTCGCTCGGCGTCAACTGGCGAGTGCGGAAAGCCTCCACGTTCTGCGCCAGTTGTGGAATGCCAGCCAGCATTCGGAAGCTGGCTTCGATTACCTCGTCGGCTTCGTGGCCGCTGTGGCGTATCGCGATGTGCTCGCAAGCTCCGTCACTGACCATTAGCCCGTTACTGCAAACGAACCGGAACAAGGCGGCGTGCAACTGATACGCGCTCCCGCCATCGTGCGAGTTCACCAAACAGATTTCGGCGGCATACTCGCCAACCCTGGCGATGGTCTCCCGCCGTTGGAAACGAACCAAGTGCTTTTGGAAGCCTCGCCGGTGCTCCACTCTCACCCGTTGTTGCTCGGCGCTCACGGGTGCCCAGCCTTCCTGCCTCATGCGCCCGATAATCTGGCTGGTGGGCAGGAACGTGTATTTGTCTGAGACTCCGGCCACCGGCTGAACGGCAAACACGCTCGGGGCTTCGTTACGGATTTGCTCGTCGGTCCATTCGATTCGGGCCAGCGAGCGGGTATTACGATTGATAAACATACTGATTTTTCCTTTCTAGCTGTCGTTTGATTTTCTGTGGTGATGATTAACGAGTGGCCCCGGCAAGCTCGGCGGTCGCCTCTGCCTCCTGGGCCATGATGGTGAGATCCCATTGCCTCCGGTCCGGACTGCTCAAGAACGATTGGAGTAGCTGCCGGTCCTCTGGCCGCGATTTGAGGTTCAAGCTCTCGCTCTCCCCGCCGCACCAAAAGGCGTCCGGCTCCTGGCAGTAAAAGCCCGCGCTCACCGTCTGCACGTCCCCGCACTCCTGGCGGATGTAACGGAAAACGTCCGCGTGCTTCGCCTTGAATGGGAAGCTGACTACCTGCTCCTTGCCGTTCCACCGTATCACGATGTATTTCGCAAACTCCGCTCCCTGTGCTTTGAACACCTGTTCGGATTGCTCTTGAGCCCTTCTCCCGGTCTTGATTGTCGTGTTGGTTTTCATGGTCTTTTTTTTAGTGCTCTGCTGTTCGTCTTGTCCGTCGCCCTTCGCACGCGAGAGACCGCCAGCCGGGGCGGCTCGGGGAGTCGCTTCAGAGGGGCACCCGAAAAGCCCCCCGGCTGACAAGCGGTCGGTAGAGGGCGATGGGCAAGGCGAACGGCAGAAGCTAAAAGCGACCTGAACAACTGCCACAACACGACAAGGACAGGGGAAGCGGCACCAGCAAGCGAACCCTGGCCCCCTCACCATCGAGCGCGAGCGCGAGCTAACTTTGTCCCTGGCTCGCTCGTGAGTTTCTGCAAGCCGTGAGTGGAGCGGAGCGTTTGGCCTGGCCGCCCGCGTAGGGAAAAGGGCCGCGGATTAGCGGGCAGGACAAAAAGCGTAGTGGAGCGGCGGCGAAAGAAAGCTCATCGAGGGAGCCTCAGCGGGGGAGCCAAGTCTTGCCGTGTTTCGCGACGCGGGGTAGCAGGGAGCGCGAAAGCCGGCAAGTCTTGGCGACGGGGGACACTGTAAACAACAAGGGCCACGGTGCTGGCTGTTGTTGCCAGGCCCGTGGCCCTCGCCTGCGCCCCCTCATTTTCTGGCGGACACCAACTCATTGGCGGCCATCCAGGCATCGTATTGGGCGCGTGTGGGCGGGCTGACAGCAACGACGGCGGAACGGAACGTCTTCCACGCACCCTCAACACGCTCGGTCACCATGCCCGTCATCTGCTCGTCGCCGATATAGGTCTGGTCGGT
>Ga0209517_10009061_pt1 | contig 11478 bp, 10 predicted proteins | sample PeaSoiMetSII2010_FD_187695 | JGI IMG/M metagenome (GOLD analysis project Ga0209517, IMG submission 187695) | Peat soil microbial communities from Weissenstadt, Germany - SII-2010 (SPAdes) (version 2) | ecosystem: Environmental > Terrestrial > Soil > Wetlands > Peat | place: Germany...
CGTATATCACGAATACGCGCATACCATTGTGCACTTGAACTTGCGTTGGATTCCGCTTTGGTTAGACGAGGGAACGGCTGAGTTTTACGGCTACACCCGTTTTGAGGGGCACAAGATTTACCTGGGTGCTCCGACGGAGCGCTTCTTGGAGCTGCATAGCAGAACACCAGATCCGATCGAGAAGATGATCGCCATGAACGGTCTTTCTCCATCCTATAACGAGTCGTTCTTCTATGCGGAATCGTGGGCTCTGGTTCACTTCCTCATTTACGGTCCGGGCATGGATGGGGGGAAGAAGCTCGACCAGTTTATTGACCTGCTTGGGAAGGGAATCGAGCAGAAGAAGGCCTTCCAGCAAGCCTTTGGCGACTTTCGAAGACTGGACAAGGCACTGGCTTCCTACATGCAGCAGCACATATTTACCACAACCATGCTGAAGAGCGACCCGCAAATCGATGAGAAGGCTTTTGTGTCCCGAACCATGAGTGTAGCCGAAACGGAGGCCGAACTTGGCGGCTACCACCTTTGGATCCACGACTTTCCTGTCGCGCGCGTTCTGGTCGAGCAGGCTCTCAAGGACGATCCCAAACTTGGTCTCGCTCACGAGAATATGGGGTTCCTCGATTTCTCGGACGGAAAAGACGCCGAGGCCGCGAGAGAATTTTCGGAAGCCTATGCGTCCGATGGCACCCTTTTTCTCTCCCTGTTCTACAAGACCATGCTGTCACCACAGGCAACTTCCAAGGCCGCCGATGATATGAACGCGTTCGGAGCGGCTCTCGGAAAAGTCCTGCAGATCAATCCCCAGTTTCCTCAGGCCTACGTTCAGTTGGCGCGGCTGGCTCTGCGCGAGAACGACCTCGATTCCGCCATCCTGCTGTCCCACAAAGCTGAGGAGATGGAACCTTCTCTTGCCGGGTACCATCTTCTGTCCGGCCAGATTCTGCGGCGGATGGGGAAGGGTAGCGACGCTGCCGAAGGTGCGAAGTTCGTGGCTGATCGGTGGGTTGGTCCGGATCACAACGAAGCCGTTGAACTTTGGAACAGCGTACCTGCCGCGCAGCATCCCGGAGACGTGGCCTTCGAGGCGCTTCCAAAAGACACCCAAGTCATCGAAGGCAAGGTGAGATCAGTCGCTTGCGCCGACGGCGATAAAGAGCAGGGCTGGGCCCTTGTTCTCGAAAATGGCGGCCAATCGCTGACCTTTCATCGCAAGGGCGCATTCGTGGCTGGCTTCTCCGACACGATCTGGTATGGAGGCGACCATTTCAGCCTCTGTTACCATCTCGATGGCCTGCGCGCAATCGTGCACTACCATGCCCCCTCGGACTCAACTTACTCAGGAGACCTAGTCGAAATCGAAATTCGCGATGACCTTCCAGAACCGCTCGCGCAAGCAACCACACCCCGTTGAGCCCTACTTCTCCCACACCCCCGCCAGGAACAAGTACCGGTCACGCAAGTCGTCCTTATTCGCGGCGGAGTTCGCATCCAGAAACATCATCCGCCATCCGTCCGCTGCGGAATACGCGGGCCATTTCGGCAGGCCTGGACCGTTGGGATCGCCGCTGCGCGCGAAGTTTGCCCAATATTTCTGCATCTGTTCGCTGAGCGCACGATGCCCGGGGAGCCAGGCGATCCCGGCTTTGGAATCGAGTTGCCCAAACACATACTCAATCTCCGCCGAGTGATATGCGCCCAACTGCGGCCCCTTCGGATCGGCGGGCGGCCCCAGGTCGAAACGGTAACGGTAGACCGGCTGCTTGCCCGTTTTCGCTTGCGCTTCCAGCCATGCCCAGGTCGAGAACGCAATGAACTTGTCTCCGGCAAAATCTTCCGCGGACCGCAGAGTCTGTTCCGGCGTGTCGGAAGGATAGAGCTTTAGAAACTCCGGGGCTTTGTCGCCAAACTCTTTTTGGGCCGTAGCCTTCAGGCTATCTGCCGTCGGTTCTTGCGGAGAGAAAACAACTTCGAAGCTACCTTCATCGTGGTTCCAGCCCGCCAGCAACGGCACGTCGTTCTGTTTTCCTGCTGCAAAAATGGACGGCACCGGTTCGGGCAGAAAATATCCGTCCACGTCCGGATCGCCGAAATCGAAATCCCGGGACTGCGGTGGCGAAAACGCGTCAACCAGCTTTTGCGCGGGGAGGGCCCGCAATTCGGCCAGCGTAGTTACTCCCAGCTTCTCGCTGACAATCTTCACGTCCTTTGCTTCGCGCAGCGAGCGCGACTCAAACGATAGACCTCCGCTGAAAAATGCTCCACCACTCTCCCCAATCGCTTTCTGGAACAGCCCCTTGGCAAGCGGCGAAGCCATCTGCGCGCTCACCGAAAACGATCCCGCGCTCTCGCCGAAAATGGTCACGTTGCCGGGATCGCCACCGAACGCCGCAATATTTTCATGCACCCACCGCAGCGCCGCAGTCTGGTCGAGCAGGCCGTAATTTCCCGATGCATTGTGACCTGACTCCTTGGTCAGTTCCGGATGCACAAGAAATCCGATGATGCCCAGCCGATAGTTCATGCTGACTACGATCACGCCCTGCTGCGCCAGATGTGTGCCATCCTGCCGCGCCTCGGAAGTTGTGCCCGCGGCGAAGCCTCCGCCATAAATCCACACCATCACCGGTAGCTTCGCGCCCGAAGGTTTGGCAGGGAGCCACACATTCAACGTCAGACAATCTTCACTGCCGCCGGCATCGCGAAAAATCATGTCGTCATAGATTCTTCCCTGCATGCAGTGCGCGCCAAACTCCGTGGCTTTGCGCACACCGGTCCACGGGGCCGCGGCCACGGGCGGTTTCCAGCGCAGATCGCCGACCGGCGGCGTGGCATAAGGGATGCCAAGAAAGGCGTGGACAGCTCCGTCTTCTTTGCCTTCGACCACGCCGGAAGCGGTTTTCACTTGTGGGGCGGATGATGCGGCGAACAACGTCAGCGGCGCGGCCACCACCGCCCATACACCTAACCACGTGCGGACGCTCTTCGTATTCATACGCTCTCCATGTGCCTGACGTGAGAACAGCGGATTGTACCCGAAAGAATCGTAGGCCGATCGATAGTCCGTCGCAAATCCTCTGGGCTCCCTCGCAAATCCTTGGTCAAGAAACTACAATCAGGTTCATGAGTGCTGCCGCAGATCGCCCGCCCAATGCCTTCATCCGTCAACTCCCCAAGGCGGAGTTGCATCTGCACCTGGAGGGCGCGGTCGAACCGGCGACACTGCTCGAACTGCGCGTGCGCCACGGCGATCACGCTACCCTGGCCGAGGTTGAGGCTCTTTACACCTACGCCGACTTTCAAAGTTTTCTCATGGCCTTCAAGGCGGTCAGCGCGCACCTGCGCGGCCCCGACGATTACGAGTTGATCACCTACCGGCTCATGCAGCGGCTGAAAGATGAGAACGTGCTGCACGCGGAAGTCTACGTTGCGGTCGGCGTGTGCCTGTTCCGCAAGCAGGACTTCGCAGCCATCTTCGAGGGGCTGGAACGCGGACGCGCTCGCGGGGCGCGCGATTTCGGCGTATCGCTGCTGTGGATTTTCGATGCGACCCGCCACTTCGGGGTCGAGGAAGCGCAGAAAGTTTTCGATTTGGCGGTGCGATATCGGGACCGGCAGGTGGTTGGCATCGGCATTGGCGGTGACGAACAGAAGGCTCCGCCTGAACTTTTCCGCAGTGTCTACGCCTACGCCGAAGAACACGGTTTGCGGTTGACCGCGCATGCCGGCGAGACGGGGCCGCCGGAGTCCATTTGGGGAGCGCTCAACCTGCGGGTCGAGCGGATTGGCCACGGCCTGACTGCCGCCCAGGATCCCGACCTGATTGAAGAACTCGCCCAGCGCCAGATTCCGGTCGAGCTTTGCATTACCAGCAACCTGCGCACGGGAGTTTGCAAGACGATCACCGAGCATCCCACGAAAAATTATTTCGATCAGGGCATTATGATCACGCTCAACACCGACGACCCGGCGCTGTTCGGCACCACGCTTTCGCGCGAATACCAGATTGCCCAGGAAACTTTCGGATTCACCGACGAGCACCTGCGCGAACTGGCGCGCAACTCTTTCGAAGCGTCGTTTCTTCCTGCGGAAAAGAAGCTCGAGCTGCTGAGCTTGTTCGACGCCGCCGCGGCGCGGTGATTGGTCTTGATGTTGTAAAATCGCCGACGCCGGTGAGCGGCATCTGCTGGTCGCAGACATGAAGACTCTGAAGGTCAGCCTGGTGGCGACAATCGTTTCAATTCTGGCCTGGTGGTTTCGATTGCCGCAAACAATTTGGCCGGCCCATCCTTATTTTGCAGATTTCCTGCTTACTCTGACGCTGTGTATCGTGCTTTTGCGCGTTTGGTCTGATGCGAAGGCTGAGCCGAAGAAGTGAAGTTCGTGATGAGGGAAATCCGGAGAATTGTGCCTCGAATTCAACATGCTGCGACTGGCTCTTAGTGAATACTGACTACTGAGAACTGCCATGTCCATCCGCCCCGTGCTCCAACTCGGTGACCCGCTCCTGCGGCAAAAGGCCATTGCGGTGCAGAATCCCGCGGCTCGCGAGGTCGATGACTTGGTGCAGGACCTAGCCGACACGCTGGCTCACTGGCGCGCGGCAACCGGCTACGGACGCGGCATTGCCGCTCCTCAAATCGGCGAGTTGCAGCGGGTCATCTTTCTGCAACTGCCCGGCGCCGACGCCTGGCCGCTGGTGAACCCGGAGATTATCGAGCGCAGCCAGGACAAAATCATCGTGTGGGACGCCTGCCTGAGTTTTCTCTCGATCTTCATGCAAGTCGAACGCCACCGCGAGATTACTGTCCGCTATCAGAATCTCAGGGGCGACCCGCTCGAAGTCGAGGCCGGAGATGAGCGCAATCTCTCCGAACTTCTGCAACACGAAATCGATCACCTCGACGGCGTGCTGGCCATCGATCGCGTGGTAGATATGAAAACCATATGCACCCGCGAAGAATTCGAAAAGCGTTACCGCGAGACGAGCCCGTATGCGGTCGCCGCTCCAGATACAATCAAGACCTGAACCGGTCTGAGGGCTCGCAACTGATGTTACACATCGGCATCGTCGCATCGAGCGCGGAGGGCGCCGCGCTTTGTTATCGCAACATCTGCGTTGAGGGCGCGGAGCTGCTCGGTCCTTACAATCATCCCGAAGTGTCGATGCACGGCCATCCCTTCATCCAATACAAGAATTGCATCGATGCCAACGACTGGGCCGGTGTTGCGGAGCTGATGCTTTCGTCTGCAGAGAAGTTGGCGCGGGCCGGGGCCGATTTCCTGATCGCTCCCGTCAACACCGTGCATCAGGCCTTCGATCTGGTTGAGCATCGTTCGCCGCGGCCTTGGCTGCACATTGCCGTTGAGGTCGCCAACGAAGCCCGGAAACACGGTTACAAACGTCTGGGAGTTCTCGGCACCCGCTCGTTGATGGACGGCCCGGTCTATCGCGAGACTTTGAAGGCAGCAGGGATCGAACACCGCGTCCCCGGCGGCGAGCAGCGTGAGCGCATCCACCGCATCATCTTCGACGAACTGGTGCAGGGAACGTTCCTGCCGCGCACGCAGGCCTATTTCACCGAAGTGATTCGTGGACTGAAAGACGAGGGCTGCGATGCCGTGGCGCTGGCCTGCACCGAAATTCCGTTGCTGATGACGCCAGAGTCCTCTCCGCTGCCCATGCTGGATTCCACGCGCATCTTGGCCCGAGCGGCGCTGCGTAAGGCGATCGAGGGTTAAGGTGCGGCGAAATCAAGGATGCGCCGTGATGGAACGCTCCGGGCTCAAATTCCGGCGACTTCCCGGCCGGTATGCGATCGTGCGACTCGCCCACGACGCGACCGTCCCCGACTGGGCGTCTTTGTCGAAGTCCACCAACGGCGATTTCATCTCGATCACGCGCACCGGCGACGAACTTTCCATCGTTTGCCCGACCGGCAATCTTCCGTCGGACATTCACTCTCCTCATCGCTGGATTTGCTTGAAGCTCGAAGGCCCGTTCCCGTTCTCACAAACCGGAGTGCTGGTGTCGTTCATCGAGCCACTGTCAAACAACGGCATCCCCATTTTCGCCATCTCGACCTACGACACGGATTATGTTCTGGTGCAGGAGGAACGTTCTGCCAAGGTTATTGAGCTTTTGAAGAGAGCTGGCCACGAGATGAGCTCCTGAAACCGCGCATCGATCATGGCGCTATACTTGTTCGTCTATGCGAGGAAAGTTCGCTCTTGCTCTGGCTTTCGTTTTGCTAGGCGCCGCTGCACTCGCCCAGGGGCCGGCGACGAGTGTCCCTCCCGATGAAGCCGCGAAACGCGTCGCTAAGGCCCCTAAGCCGGCTTATCCGCCTTTGGCGGAGCAAGCTCGCATTCAGGGGAACGTCATTCTGGAGGTCTGGATCGATGAGACCGGCAAGACCACGAACATCAGTTTGGTTCGCGGTCACCCCATGCTCGTGTCGGCTGCGATCGAGGCGGTGAGGAAATGGACATATCAGCCTTTCACCGTGGATGGGAAGCCGGCGACCGTGAAAACTTTCGTGATGGTAAGCTTCGTCGGAAGTCCATTGAAACATGATGCCGATGATCGCGCGGAGATGAACTTCCAATACGATTTTTTGACGAGTGAGGAGTCAGCAGAAGATGCAATCGCCAAAGGCGATTTTTCGCACGCCGAGGAGCAATTGAACCGCAACAAAGATCTTTTGTCCGCAGACAAGGGTATGCAGCACATCCAGGAGCGCTGGCAGTGGATGACTTCGATGGGGCGGCTTCGCCTGGCGCAGAAAAAGTATGACGAGGCGGAGCAGTTCTACAAAGACGCTCTCGCCCTTCGCGAGCATACGCCCGAGGGCAAGGAGACATTCGGAACCGCGGCATCATTGGCAAATCTGACAGATTGTTTTGTTGCCGAGAACAAACTCGACCTGGCCCGCGATCACGCTGCGCAGTCGTTCGCGATCTTTCAGAAACTTTTCAAAAGCGTTGATTCCCGCAATCAAGGGGCGAAGCAGGTTTATGGTGGGAATGCAGCGCGGGAATCATGGCTGCTTTTGAAATTGGCACAGGAGCGAAAGGATACGGCGGATATTGCGCAACAGTGTCGCGCAATGGCGGATTTTCAGGACTATCTCAGCGCGAAAGAGCGGGATTCGTTCGCTTCAGCCTGTCAACCTGCAGGACAGCCCGCTAGCAATCCTTAGCACATCGTCATCTAGCACGTGACCCTTGCGCGTCGCAGGATCAGCACGTCGCACTCGGTTTAAATGCCGGAGACGACCACTCGCCTGCGGAAGTACACCGGGCGCTGCCGGCTTACTGCGTCTTGTCATGGCCTGTGTTGTAATAGAAGTTAACCTAATTTCATGCCGTCAGCACTCACAACCCTGCGCCGCCACTCCAAAGCTCTGCACCGCAACCTGCGGGGAGCGAATATGGCCGCGCGCGCACTGGCTTCGACTGACCACCCACTGCTGGCGCACATCATTCCCATGCGCCGCTGTAACCTGGCTTGTACTTACTGCAACGAGTTTGACGATTTTTCGAAGCCGGTGCCGATCGACGAAATGTTCCGCCGCATCGACAAGCTGGGTTCGCTCGGCACTGCGGTGGTGACGATTTCCGGCGGCGAGCCGCTCATGCATCCCGAACTCGATGACGTGATCCGCCGCATCCGCGCCAACGGCATGATCGCCGGGCTCATCACGAACGGATATCTGCTGGTCGCCGAGCGCATTCAGCGGCTTAACCGCGCGGGGCTGGAGTGGCTGCAGATTTCCATCGACAACGTGAATCCCGACGAAGTGTCGAAAAAGAGTCTGAAGGTTCTCGACAAGAAGCTGCAGTTGCTCGCCGAGCACGCCGACTTTCACGTGAATATTAATTCCGTGGTCGGGGGCGGGATTTCCCATCCGCAGGATGCGCTGGTGATCGGCAAGCGCGCCATTGAGCTGGGATTCACTTCGACGATTGGCATTATTCACGACGGCAGCGGCCAGTTGCAGCCACTGGGAGACGAAGAGCGCCGCATCTATCACGAAATGCAGGCGCTCGAAAAAAGCAGCTTCACCCGCATCAACTCATTTCAGGACAACATTGCGAAGGGCCTGCCCAACGACTGGCGATGCCGCGCCGGCGGCCGCTATCTCTACATTTGCGAAGACGGGCTCGTACACTACTGCTCACAGCAGCGCGGCTATCCTGGAGTCCCGCTCGCAACCTACACCCGCGACGACCTGCGCCGTGAATACCTGACCGAGAAATCATGCGCTCCGCACTGCACGGTTTCCTGTGTGCACCAGGTTTCCATCTTCGATTCGTGGCGTGCCCCGCAACATCCCGCCCCAGCGGCCCCAGAGCCGACGCCGCCTCGCGAACTCGTGCAGATCAAGTAAGTCAGATCAAGCCGCAGTATTCGCATCGGCTCCGCTAGCGGCGAAACAACACTATCTTCGCGATCAGCGCAGCGACCATGGCGAGCGCTCCCAGCAGCGCGTTGTATTCGCGATGCTTTAGGTATAGCTGCAAAGAGAATTGATGAGGCGGTTGTTCGTCGCCAGAGTGCGGCGCAGTCCTCGGGTAGATCGCCGGAAATATTCTCGGGAGCATTCTCGGCACCTGCTGCGCATATTCCTCGAATTCAGGAAACTTCTCTCGCAGGTAGGCCTCTTCGTCGCGGATTACCGGAAGATAAATGGCGAAAAACATCACCACCAGAGCCAGACCCACCCACCAACTACGCGCCGCGACGGCAAATCCCACGCCAATCAGCAACGACCCAAGGTAGAGCGGATTCCGCGTGTAAGCATACGGCCCGGAAGTCGCCAGCGCTTCGTTCTTGCGCACGTGTCCCGAAGCCAGAGCGCGAACCAGAAGCCCCGGCACAATCAAAATCGCGCCGAATGCGAGGAAGCGCCAGGAGGGCCGTGCCAGCCAGAAGTACAGCACCGCGAACGCGAATCCCAGCGGCACGCGGATGCGGCGTGCCGTCTTTGACCAACTACGGCGTGACCCCTCAGCCATGCGCGCCTCCCGTGTGGAGCGAGCGGCCCGGTATGCTTTTTGCGTCTGCCAGTAATCGGCGCGCGGCATCGACGACTTCATCGACGCCGATCTCCAGCATCGCTTCGTCAGGCTGCGTATTGCGTGCGTGCGTGGTCAGACTTGCCGGATTGCGCAAGACTATGCTCCGAGTCCCGTAGGGCCCGTTGCGCGTCGGATTCGTCGGCCCGAAAACTGCGGCGACCGGCACCTGCAAGGCTGCCGCCAGATGCATTGGCCCCGTATCGCCGCCAATGAACAGCCGTGCTCGCCGCGTGAGTGCGATCAGTTCGGTGATCGAGCATTTCATCGCCTTGGCTGCGCCTTCGCTCGCAGCCTCAGCCTCGCGCGCCAGATTCTCTTCGCCCGGACCGTAGTTGAGAATCGCGCGGATTCCGTCCTTGGCCAACGCGCGAGCCACGTAGCCGTAACGCTCGGCCGGCCAGCGCTTCGCTCCCCAACCGGCTCCCGGATTCAGAATCGCGAAGGGTCCTAGCCCCTCGTGCGCCAAGCGCTCGTCCACTCGCCGCTCGACTTCGAGGTCGCGGGGAAACGCCACGCGCGGCAAGGTCAACTTTTGTTGGGCAACTGCTTCAGCGACGGAAAGATTCTGCTCAATAACGTGCACTCCCCGAGTGACCACTCGGCGCGTGTACCACAAACTGGCGGGAGCCTCGCGCGGCTCAGCCGATCCATAAACCATCTTCGCGCCCGACCAGCGGGCCAGCACGGCGGATCGGATCGCTCCCTGCAAATCGACAGCAACGTCATAGCGCTCTGAGAGCACGTCGTTCCAGACCTTCGCGATCTGCTGTACAGTCGACATCGAAGTCAGCGTCTTTCCCCACGCGCCCAGTCTGACGGTATGAACCCAATCCGCCAGAGGCCGCTGCACCGATCGCGGGCCGCGCCGCGGCGTTCCCGGCGCGCAGAGAAGTTCGGCCCACCGTTCTTCGATGAGCCATCCGATCATCGCGTTGGGAAACGCCTGGCGCAGAGCCTGCGCGGCGGGCAGCGTGTGGATGATGTCTCCCATCGCGCTGAGGCGAACAATTAGCAGGCGATCGATCTTCGTGCTGCCGCCGCTGACACTCAAGATTTCCTCGGCGCCAGTTGCGAGCGGATCAGCTCAGTAGTGGAGTGATTCTTCGCATCGCCGACGATCTCGACGCGCCCGCCGTACTCCGCGACCACATCGCGCTCGGGAACGGAGTCAGGCGTGTAGTCGGTGCCCTTGGCCTGAACGTCTGGACGAATTTCGCGAATGATCGCGCGCACGTCGCGCTCGGGAAAGATCACGACGGCGTCGACGTCGGCCAGCGCAGCCACAATTTCAGCGCGCTCTGCGGCGGGCATGACCGGCCGCCCCTCGCCCTTGAGCGCGCGCACGGATTCATCGGAATTGACGGCGACCACCAGCCTTCCGCCCAGTGCCTTGGCTGCGTGGAGATAGCGCACGTGGCCGACGTGCAGCAGATCGAAGGCGCCGTTGGCCAGCGTGATGCGTTCCCCGGCGTGCCGCCAGTTCTCCACGCGTTCGCGGAGTTGGTCGCGACTCAGGATTTTGTCGGGCGCTTTCAATTTTGCGTCTTCAATTTTGCGTTTTCAGTTCTGCAGATTCAGTGCGATCGCGTCGCCGGCGGAGTGTGATCGATCGCTTGCAGCAACTCTTCCCGGGAAACCGTTGCCGTGCCTCGCTTCATCACCACAATTCCGCCCGCGTAGTTGGCCAGTTGCGCCGCTTCCTCCGTCGTTGCCCCCGCGGCGAGCGCGGCGGTGAAAGCGGCGATCACAGTGTCGCCCGCCCCGGTCACGTCCGCTACCTGATCGGAGCCGCAAATCGGAATATCCACTGCCTTGTGCTTGTGATCGAAGGCGACCATGCCGTCGCGGCCGCGTGTGATGACCAACGATTGCAGCTTCATGCGGGACATGACCTGCTCGCCCGCGGCGATGACCTTGTTCCAGTCCTGCCCGATGCGAAGGCCCAGAGCCTCTTCGACTTCGGGTTCGTTGGGAGTGGCCGCGGTTGCGCCGGAATACTGCAGCAGCCGATAGCGCGAATCGACGACGATGGGCAAGGCTCCCACTTTTCCCTTTTCCTGCAGAGCCGTCACAATCGCCGGAGTAGCCGCGCCGTAGCCGTAATCGGACACGAGCAGCGCGTCGGAGGCATGCGCATAATTCCTCGCCGCCAGATACAACTCCCGCGTCAGATGCTGGTTCGGTGCAGCCTGCGGCTCGCGGTCCACGCGCACCACTTGCTGCCGTGCGGTGTGCGTCATCCCCGCTAGAATCCGGGTTTTCGTGACCGTGGTGTAACTCTTGTCTTTGAGCACGCCGCTGACCGCGATTCGCTTGTGGCGAAAATATTTCAGCAGCATACGCCCTGGTTCGTCGTCTCCCACAATGCCCACGGGGAGAACATTCACTCCTAGA
>Ga0209517_10009062_pt1 | contig 11478 bp, 12 predicted proteins | sample PeaSoiMetSII2010_FD_187695 | JGI IMG/M metagenome (GOLD analysis project Ga0209517, IMG submission 187695) | Peat soil microbial communities from Weissenstadt, Germany - SII-2010 (SPAdes) (version 2) | ecosystem: Environmental > Terrestrial > Soil > Wetlands > Peat | place: Germany...
CACCCGGGCCATTCACAATCCGGGCGATCGATCGTATCTTGAAATCGAGCAGTCCGGGGGAGGGCTGTTCAACGGGCGCGCCAGACTCCAAACAGAGTCTGGGGCGCTTTCGTTTTTGTCCGTCACAACAAAATCGGTCGTGTATAGCTTGCCATGGCTTTCGACTTCCTGACCGCTTAAGCTATCCCAAGCGGTCTTTTCTTGGAGTTTTAGCCATCGGGGAAGCGGCACGCCTTGGTGGCTTGCGGGGAGGCGCGTCTTTTCCGCCAGCAAAGACTCCCCCCGCTTTGGTCCGCGGAGGCTCTTCGGTCAACTGAATGTCACCCTCCTCCCACGACGGCGTGTCCAGAGTGTCCTCCGAGGCTGCCGCAGTTTCAGGGTCCGCCCGCAACGGCTCCTCCGCCTGCGGAGAATCTCCGCCCTCCGGTGATGGCGCGTCCAGACTGTCGTCAGAGGCTGCCGCAGTTTCAGCTTCAGCCCGCCCCTTCTCCAACTCTGCGATGCGCCGGTCATGATCCGTCAGGTCAATCGCCCGGAGTTGCAAGCTCAGCAGGTGACCTTCAACAGAGGCGACGTTGGGCAGAACCTTGCCGGAATGTACATCATCGATCAAACACGCTAGCCTGTTCCGCACCGCAAGCGCATTGTCCGCTGGAGGTAACGAATCAGCACCTCCCGCCGCGACGTGACGGTTTCTCCGGCCCCCGATTCGGCCCAGCTCCGAGGCTTTACTGGGGTTGGCGTGAAAGTAGCACAAGCCTCCCTCAGTGGCGGCGGCACGACAGGGCTTGCCTGCCTTGGTGCGAGCCTTGCAGCGAGTTGGCTTTTGTTTGATGTTCATATGGTTCGATTTCTCCTTATTTACTGATTTGGTGTTTCTCACTCTGACTTCGCGCTAAAAGAATCTCGGGAATCTGGTTGGGACGCCCGGAAAACATCGTCTACGGCGCTCCGGCCCAACTCCGAGGCTTTCTCGGGGTTGGCATGAAAGAAGCACAAGCCTCCCGCAGTGGCGGCGGCACGACAGGGCTTGCCTGCCTTGGTGCGAGCCTTGCACCGACTTCCGTTTTGTTTCGCGTCCATCTTCTTGCCTTTCTTCATAGCTAAGAGCCTCCTAGTTCGAATTCTCACTTCATCGTTGTTAATAGAACCAGCGCGGGTGCCGCGGCGTCGGTTGGCCCATATACCAGCCGGCGTCGTCCTCATAGCCCTCGTTGTCTTCCATTTGCTTGAAGCGGATGTATGCCGAGGTCAGATCACCTTGCGCAACCAGCGGAGCCAGGGCTTCGCGGGCCTTTTCGCGGAAGGTCTTGACCGTCGGCTCGGGGTGGGACATCAGCACATACTTCATGCAGTCGTTGGCGTGCTCGTCCTTAGCGACCAGGTTCTCGGCGGCGTTGCGACTGAGCAACTGCTGGGCACTCAGTTTTGTGCGGCGCCGCCGCATCAACTCCCAGAGCAGGTTGGGGCAGTCCCAATTGTGCAGTCCGGGCACCGGCTTTTCCGCGTAGTTGCGGCAGACGATCTTGACCGAGGGCTCGCGCTTGTCGAGATTCGCCCAGTGCATCCCCAACCGCGCCGCAAAGCTGATATCGGAGCGATCGCCCGAGAATGGGCTGAAGAGTTCGAAGCCTTGCTCAACGTAGAGTTCGTTGATTGACTTGGCGCGCTCGGCCGCTTTCCCTGGCTGCGTCGGCTGGTTGCCTTGTTGCATAGTGGCATCGAAGATCGTCGGATCGGCGTAGGCGACTGAGATCTTCTTAATGTGGGACATCTTCGCCAGTTCCGGCACGTGCTGCCACACTTCCCGCCCGGCGACGTAATATTCGCCGCAGAAAATCAGCGTGCCTTCATCGTCGATGTAGCAGCGTTCAAACGCGGTGGGATTGGTTTTACCATGGTCGAAGCCAGCTTCGATGCGCCAACGCGGATCCGGCTTCCATTCAGGATTCGAGATAACGATCTTGTTCCAATAGGTGACTAGGGTGTCGGCAAACACAAGTTCTCCTCCGCCGGCCTCGGGGACAATCTCCTGCTCGCGGTCCCAGGCGGCTTTCGAGGTATAGGTCTTGCGCTCCCGCTTTTTCCACTCGGGATTAGTCTCCGGGTCGCGATCCGGATGGGCACTGTAGTGAACACGAACCACGGGAATTCCCTCGTTCGTCCTCTGCACTGACAGCCCGCGGCCAATCTTGACCACGGTTTGTGGAGGGAGAGTTTTGGTCTTCTCGAGTGCTTGTTTTACGTCCATAAGATGTTATTCCTCCTCGTTCCTCACGATTCCGCGGCAAACATCCGCATACCACCCTGGGTAGGCGGAGGAATTGAAAATGATTTTGCCGCTGACTGCAGAAAGCGCTTCGTTGTAACACTCACCGGCGTCGGGCTGGAACGAGCTCTCGTCGTTCAGATATCCCCACGGGTGATAGCTGCGGATCTGATTTGCCCCACCCGGGATACCGGTGATCTTCCCGCCGTGTGCAAATTCCAGCGACATATCCGATTGCATGTTGAGGGGCTTCAAAAGGGGGTAGGCTTTCTTGATTCTCGCGTCCTGCATCTCGTAGAGCACTTTGGAATATTTAATGAGCTGCTTTACCTTCTCTTCTTTTTGGGTCTGGAAAAGGACGCCGCGCCGAGGAACCTTCATCGCTTCGAGGGTCAGGTATGCCACACAAACCCACGTAACCATCATGTCGCGGCTCTTTAAGATCCAGATGATTCGTTCTAAAGAGAAAAGTGCGAAGAGACAAGCCAGATAAGGCCACCGCGGAAACGGCTCGTAGGGATCCGGGCGCCCTTCCTCCTGCCAATGCTCGTTCCAGGTCTTAGTATGATTTGTCACCCATACGTAGGCGTCCCGGGTTGCATCTTGAACCCATGAATAGTCAGCCGCGGGTTGTTTTCTGTTGCGATCGCCGTTTTCAAGTCGCTCTATCCGTCTTAAGTTTCTCGTCGACATATTCCCTAGCCTTGTTCAATCTGCAATCCATCTGTACGTGACGTTCCGATTCTTGATATTTTGGTCGGCAGCCCGGCCTGCAATCCCCATATAAATGACCTTCCGAATCCCGGCCGACGACACTTCATTTGCGCAGCACGTAGAATAGTATAAATAAACTGTTCTACTATGTCCTATGATATGATAATGCTTGCATAGGTTGCATAGGTGATTTGCTTATGATGGAAGTTAATCCTAAGTTTTCTACGCCACTATTAGAGTCGCTCTGGTGGCGTGCCGATATCAAGAAGGAAGATACGCGATGGGTACGACAACACTTGGGCCGCGACCTGGATGGGGTTAAGGAGTTCCAACCACGGCCAAAGGCAGAGCAGATCATCGAGGATCCTATCGGCCAGGATTGGCCCAGCCGCGTACGGTTCGTCGAAGGTGAAACTGCGCCGCGAATTCAAATCCAGCTAGGCGAAAAATACGACTACTACAAGGAATACCGGCTCGCAAGAAAGCACGGAGACCCGCATCTGAGCCCGCATGGCATGTTCCGAGACCTGGAAAGCGGTCGTCATGAGCATGCGATGCAATTCATGCAGCGTTTTGGGCCGCTCACATGGGAGATCGCCACTGGCCGTCGCGGAGAGGAAGGATGGGTCAACCTCTCGGACTTCTGGGACAGACATGCCCGTTTCGTCGGCGTAGCGCAGCTGTGGGAGCATCGATTCGACCAGGAGGGCCTTAAAGAAGCCTGGCGCTGGATCTACCAACGCTTGGATCGCATCAACAGAGTCGGTCCTGCAGGGTTCGGCGCGATGCCCAACTGGAATTTCGACAGGTATCACGCGTTTCCTGGCGTCTTTCCTTGGCAGAGAGGTTTAGAAGAAGGTCTTCAGATTCCTCACCCATTCCTGCTGCATACGACACGCCAGGTCGTGCATCACGAACTGAATCTGCACACTCAGAGGGAGTGTCGGCAGATCTGGACGATGCACGCGGCAGATCAAGATGTCAGGTTTGAGCCCATTCGTTCATACCGATCACTGTGGGGAGTACTCTGGGATCTTTTCGGTCAGGACATCAGCAAACTCACGCAGGGATGGCGGGTCTGCCTCGAATGTGGAAAGCGATTCTATCCCAAGGATCACCGGAGCGTATGTTGCACGACAAGACACCAGGCACTCTGGAGTAAGCGCAAATGGGCGAGGGAACACCGGGCTCCACGCATCTCACGCACTCGATAGGCGGGGTGCCATACTCTATGCTGGTGTCGCGTATGGTATAGTTAGGATTATGGAGACAGACCGTAAGATCACCGTGCAAGTGCCGCAAGATCTGCTTGAAAAAGCACAACGCGCGAGCCGGACCGGCATCACCCAGACCGTCCGTACTGGGTTACAACTGGTTGCTGCCTCGGAAACTTACGCTCGCCTCCGCCAATTACGAGGCAAGGTTCGCTTCACGCGCTCGTTGGCAGAGCTGAAGGTCGACCGATGATCGCGGCTGATACGAGCACCTGGGTTGCTTTTCTTGAGGGAAGTGGTGGCAAGGACACAGAGCTACTTGACCAGGCGCTGGAGGACCGACAGGTGTTGATGGTGCCGGTCGTGCTCACCGAGCTTTTGAGCGACCCAAGTCTCCCTTCAGGCGTTGCCGAAACACTCTCCGAAGTACCTCTGATCGAAATTGGAGAGAGTTATTGGCAACGGGCCGGAACGTTACGGGCGAAGGTCCTCGCGAAGCGACGCAAGGCGCGACTGGGCGACGCGTTAATCGCTCAGAGCTGTGTCGACCGAGACATTCCTCTTCTCACTCGAGATCGTGACTTCCGGGCTTTCACTGATGCTGCAGAGCTCGACCTAGTGCTTGCACCAGGATCCGATTAGCTCATCATTACTCGTCAGGTTCTTCAAGTTCGTACACAAGGGTGAGGAGGGTAAACGTTTGCTCGGCGACCACTCTGCCTGATTAGCCTTTCTCTTTCTTCTCTTTTGCCTTTGCCTTGGCCCATCTTGCCTGGGCCGCGATTCGAACTGATGTCTCCGATGACCCGATAGTGCCGTCGACCCCGCCCACCCGAGCCATGCACAATCCACGATAGTGCACCGACCTGCACACCCGAGCCATTCACAAGCGGGGCGATCGATCCTATTTTGAAATCGAGCGAGCAGCCCGGGGGAGGGCTGTTCAAAGGGCGCCCCAGACTCCAATCGGAGTCTGGGGCGCTCTCGTTTTGTCGGATGATGGAGGCCGAACGTCGGCGCCATCTCCGCCATGGGTACCTGACTGTGTTCAGCAATCACGCTCTTATTCGCAACCTGATCAGACATACGTTTGCCGCGTGCAGGTTGTCCAGATCCACACCATGGCGAGGTACGATCCATCACCACGCTAACATCGGCACTGGAGAAGCGGGAATTTAGCGGTTTTAGGCACTTTTCTGGCTGTAAGCTGAGGAGAAAGTCCTTCGTTGATTGTTCAATTCCGTGATGCCGGTTCCGCCGCAAGATGCCGGCTTACGAAGAAACTCCAAATCACTTCATTCGCATTGAGGTCGTTGCTCGTCTTACCGACTACCTTTTCTGACATGTATTGCTCGCCACCCGGCCAGGTATTGCCCCCACCTTTGATGCGATAGAGGGTGACCTGTGCGTTCTGTTGACAGCCCGCGAAGGTGCTGACCTCGACATTCATGCCGCCTTTCGCCTTAGCTGATATCTTCGTGCGTTCGGCCTTGTTGGCGCAGTCGTCCAGCTTGGCCCAGTACTTCGCAGTGTCCTCCGCAGAAAGAGTTGCCAGCCCTCCGTATTCCCCCTGCTCTGTCCTGTAATGGCCGCCATCGTATTTCACCACCGGATCGTCGGTGCCATTGATCATCAGAACAGGCACGGGACGGGAGGGTAGACAACCCAATTGCCTCGGCATCTCTGCTCCCACGGGGGCGATTGCAGCAATGCGGTCAGCCATCACGCATCCCAGACGAACATCCATAAAACCACCGTCGGAAAGCCCAGTGGCGTAGATACGCGTCGCATCTACCGAATATTCTACAGACAGTTTGTCTAGCATCTCGTTGAAGAAAGCGATGTCATCTGCGGGCTGCGCCCTTTGCTGGCGCTGCCCGCCGCTTCCGCCGCCTGGATATCCTCCGCCGGGCGGAGGCGGAGCAGGGTATCCTGGCGGGGGGTATCCGGGCGATGGTGGCCAGCCACGGCCGTATCCTCTGCGGCCCATAAAGGGCGGCGGCTCCGCAGCTACGCCCAGGTTCCAGCGCCCGTGGAGCGCGTTAGGATAAACCGCAATCACGCTGTCGCGGTCCGCCAATTCATCGAAGCGCGTGAGCTGTGCGATGTCATTTGCGTCCTGATTCGTGCTGTGCAGCACCATGACAACGGGATATTTCTGCTTGCCATCGTATCCCTTGGGTAGATGCACCACGAATGTACGCTCCACCCCGTTCACCGTCACCTTTTCCTCCGGTGCCTGGGCCAGCACGCTCGGCAACAACATCGGCCCAGCCAAACAACTCGAAAGAACTGCGGACAATGAAAGCCGGCCCAGCAAGCGACCTCTCATGTTCAAACTCCTGATTCATGTACGTGCAGGACTCTCCGAATAACGCCGCGAACCCCTCCACGCGCCACACTACATTCCGTGCAGCTTCAACGCACAAGGGTCCTCCTAATCACTTGGCAAGAATGTGCACTATTGAACAGATTTACAAACGGTCGATGCGTAGTATCGATGGTCACAGAGCACCAACGCGAAGCCGGGCTGTCATGGGTTAGCGTCAAGTCGACATTCAGCCCTTCCTTTTTGCCGCTGGCAAACTATCTCTGCTCGTATACGCTCTACATTAGCGGCAGCGCGTGCCTACCCATGGTTGCGGGGGGTGTGGGATCACTTGGTGCCGCGAAGGTTTGGGCAAGGCAGGCCGCTCATATCGTGGTTCCCGGGGGCCTCCCCACCCGGCTCAATCCGTCCAAAGAGCATCCTTTTTCCCCAGCGTGTTGCGCCTAACTTCGCTGAACGAAGCAACGAAGCTCCTATTATGTTCGCTTTCCATGCGCTCAACGGCTGCGGAGTACGGTCTTTCCCGTTGGGCAGGTCAGTTTGTCTGCACGGATCGTCGCCACTTGGCGTGCAACCAAACCAGAATGCCAATCGCGCAGATCTCAAGTGGCCCAGTCGGGAGCTGAGTGAACTGCCAGTTGGCAAGCAAATCTTTCGAGGCTTCCCGGGCGACCCAGATTAGGCCAGCACCTGCGATCACGCTCCCAAGTCGCTCCTCTATTTTAATCTTCATCGCTGGAACACTATGATAAGAAGCCAAGCGTGGCAGACCAAATTACCCTCGTAACGGACCCAGAGAGCGGCGCGCGACTAGAAATCACCAGCAACAGTTCCGCTATGATCTTCAGCCGAGGGGGAACTCACTGGCAAATCTGAAAGGGATTGGAGTCCGTCGTATTGGAGTTAAGAGTAGAGCGTACTAATCTGGCCAACCAGCTTAAGCACGTAGACGCGACCCTGGCGGTTCTGGGCAGGTTGAACGCCACCATGTCCAACCTTGAAGTGCACCACAAAGAATTTCGCAGCCAGTCCGGCGATTTCAGGAATGGATAAAGCAGTCGTCTCTTGATGCGCTACAAAAGAGAACCGGTTTGAGCAGACATACGATTCTGCGAGTGCGGAGAGGACAAAAGGTGCGAGCAAAATCGCTGAAAAACGGAACAGTGTCTTATGGGCAAGTTACAGAGGTAGGAACGAAGGGTTACTGAAGTCACCTTACATGACCTGCTAGAGGCAAAAGACTGGCACTGCAACCGGATAATATTTAACTCGGCCAAAGAAATCATAAGCCGATGCAAATTGGCAAGAGATCAACCTTCGGGCGATACGAAATCCTGACCGAGTTGGGCAGAGGAGCCATGGGCGTCGTCTACAAGGCTCACGACCCCAAGATCAATCGGCTCGTCGCTATTAAAACCATCACCCTTCACTGCCCAGACTCTGCCGAAGAGCGCGATTATCGAGCCCGCTTCTTCCGCGAAGCCGAAGCAGCCGGCCGGCTGTCCCACCCCCGAATTGTCACCATCTTTGATGTTGCCGAAGACCCGGACACTCAGACTCCTTACATCGTCATGGAGTATGTGCCCGGTCATTCTCTGGAAGAAGTGCTCTCCACTGGGAATGGAAGATTGCCCTTGGGCGATGCACTGCAGGTCACGCAGGAACTAGCGGAAGCGCTCGGTTATGCTCACGCGCAGCGCATAGTGCACCGCGACGTCAAGCCCTCAAACATTATCGTTGCAGAGGACGGTCACTCGAAAATAGCCGATTTCGGGATAGCCAAGCTGAATGCTGCTGACTTGGCGCAGGCCCGATGGACCGTGGGAACTCCGGCCTACATGTCGCCCGAACAGCTGCGGGGAGATCCTGTGGACGGGCGCTCCGACCTGTTTTCGCTGGGGGTGATCCTCTACCGGCTGCTCACTGGACATCGACCGTTCCAAGGCAACAGCGTTTTTACCATTTCGTTCAAGGTGGTCAACCGCGATCCGGTTCCTGCCACAGCATTCAACGCAGAACTCTCTCCTGAACTCGACCACGTGATTGCACGCGCCATCGCCAAGAACCCGTCACAGCGCTACCAGACCGGGATGGAGATGGCCCTGGATCTCCAAGACCTGCGGGGAGGCATCGCGCCACGGAGCAGCAATGGCGCGTCGCTGGCGGGCCATGAAAAAGAGCAGCCAGCAAGCCTGGACCGCCTCTTTCCGCAGCGCTCTCTGGCGGGTTCCGTGGGAGCTACAATAATGATCGGCAGCTCGCGAGAAAAGAGCTCTTCCCCGTCTAACGCCGAAGTGGCAACCGTTCAATTCAGTCAGCCGTGGCAGCAAGTCAGTATCGCATTCCTCACTCTTGGCTTTCTTGCGGTGGCATTTGCCGGTCTTTGGCGAGCGATTCCAGTCAAGGCAACCCACAGCACCGCGACTGCGTACGATCTTCCCGCGAGCAGACCGAACGCGACCGTTGCCCCGAGTGCCTTGGCCCACACCGTACCCAAGCGTGCGCGGCAGGCTCCACAGCAGGTTCTCTCATCCACTCTGCGCATCGCGGTTGAGCATCATTTTGGAGCGGCTTATCTCTCTGTGTGGATTGACGGCCGTTTGACATATAGGTATCCCCTGCGCGGCACCATTAAAAAGCGCATGCTCCTGTTCAAGGGAGTTCAGGGCTACTTTTCCGATTTGGTGCAGGTGGCGGGCGGAGAACATCTTATCCACGTGCGGATCTTATCTGCGGACAGTTCATATGACGAATCTGGAAGCATCCGAGGGATTTTTGTCCCCGGGGTCGAAAAGGTCCTGACCATTGAATTCGACAAAAATAATCGAGGCATGCACCTTTCGTTGCAATAGCCACTTCCCAGGTAGTGGAACCTGAAATCTCCAGCGATAAGCTAGACAACCAGCTGCTCGAGCGAGTCAAACGCGTCGAAGGTATTCCATAGGTTCCGGTCAGGCTCGCCTTGATGTAGTCCTCCGCAACGTGCGCTGAACTCGTCGCTCGCTTTCAAGTTCAGTAGTTACCGTCTAGTTGTGTCCGCCGCCGCCGTGCGATCCCCCTCCACCAACATGTGATCCGCCACTATGTGCTGCTGCGGCATGGGAGGAGCCATGGGACGACCCACCACGAGTTGCTGCGGCATGAGACGTACCACGGGACGCAGTGCCGTGTGCTGCTGTTGCGTGAGAGGCACCATGGGACGCGTTTCCATGCACTGCTGTGGCATGGGAGGCACGCACGGACGTATTACCGTGGGAGCCGCTACTGCGGCTAGCGTGTGCTGCGGATGAGTTGCCTCCACGATTGGCATCATAAGAACGTCCGCCGCCATTTCCACGACCGGCGACGTAGGTCCCTCCGCCGCCACCACTGAAGCGATGACCACCCCAACCGTGGCCATAGCCCCAGTTCGCCCATGGGCCCACGCCCAGGAAGATGCCGTTATAGAAATAGCCCGGCCCATAAAAGCCCATGGGTGCGCAGCCGTACGGTGAATAGTCGTAGTAGCCGTAGGAACAGATGGGCGGATTTAGGCTGATCACAACCTGTGCCTTGGCCGTTGTCACGGCGGCCAATAACACCAGCAAGGTTGTTGTACCGGCCAGCAGCATACTACGCATTGCGAACTTGTGAACCGCATTCTTGATTTGCCACATCTTGATGTCCTCGCGGAATTTCCGCTTTCGAATCAAAGGTTACATTTCCAGTATCAGGCCCCTGCTCATGGATAACTGGTCAATACTGACCGTCGTCCCGCAATACTCGGCTTAAGACCTGCAAGAAAAATGTTGCTGCGGTGGGGCGACGGGGAAATGAGTGCCTGCTCGCTGCTTAATCTGCTGAACCCAAAGCGCTCTACTTGAAGCCTGAAAGGTTGCAGTCATGAAGAGCGGGCTGTGGTACAAGGGCTACGTTATCGAGGCACGCTCATACCAGCAACAGGATGGGGGATTCTCGGCGGAGCTTTGGGATCGAAGAACATGATGCGTCCGACGTGAATCTGGAAGCATCCGAGGGATTTTTGTCCCCGGGGTCGACAAAGTCCTGACCGCCCTTGAGGTCGATGGGCTCTGATGACTTCCTTCTACTTTGGGACTTGGGCTGCAACGGCGAAAATGTAGCGCCCGTCGTCCTCGCAGGATGCCTGCGATCAGGCAGCGGATTCTGGATTCCAACCCGCCATAGTGAGCAATTGTGAGCAGGCACGCCCCAGGAAAAGGTTCATCGTTGCTTGAGTGAGAATCCGAACTGGAGTAGAGAGCGGCCTAGGTTTTTGTCGTTTCCCCGGCTTGGACTCGACCGAAGCGGAACGACCGTCAGGCGAGTCACGCTTCCTATTCCCGGTGATCGATTGGTTGCAGCATCTCTTGCGGAATTTGACATTCCGACGAAAGGAAGAGGCACATGTTGATACTGATTATTATCTTGGTGTTGGTCTTAGGGGGCGGCGGGGGATACTACGGTAATAGCCGTTGGGGTTATGGTGGGGGTGCGGGCATAGGGCTTGGCACCATATTGTTGATCCTTCTCGTAGCCTACATGTTGGGCGTTTTCCACTGAGGCGGAGTGTCGGCCACGATTGGTTACTTTCGAGCCGGTGATCGCCAAGTACCACAGTGCAAAGCCGGACGTTGCTGTTGAAACATCGCGATTACACTCAGTGACCCCCGGAAAGGGGTTTTGAGCTGCTATCGCCTGTCAACAACAGAGCGGCTGACTTAAGTGATCTCTGTGAATCGCAGCCTCACAACGCATTCTGGGTCAGCTTGACCGCTGCGTTAGGATCGTCCACTTCAACGACCAACTCGTTGTACCGCTCGTCATGCAGGTCAATGATGATGGTTTTCTCCGGGTTATGCACGTCCCAGAAGACTCGTTTTCCATCCCGATAGAAGGTTCCCGCCGTGATGACTCCGGGCACATTGGTTCCGGGCATCCTGATGCCGTGATAC
>Ga0209517_10009063_pt1 | contig 11476 bp, 10 predicted proteins | sample PeaSoiMetSII2010_FD_187695 | JGI IMG/M metagenome (GOLD analysis project Ga0209517, IMG submission 187695) | Peat soil microbial communities from Weissenstadt, Germany - SII-2010 (SPAdes) (version 2) | ecosystem: Environmental > Terrestrial > Soil > Wetlands > Peat | place: Germany...
TCGTGCTGGGGTGAATTCGGGTGGTTGAGGTTACGCGCGGTCGAGATGGTGCAGCGCATCCACACTACCATGCGCTCTTGATGGTGCCGGGCGACTACTTTACCAGGAGCGAGAAGTGGATCGCTCAGCCCGTATGGGCAAGAATCTGGCAGGAGTCGGCGCGGCTGGATTATGAGCCAATCGTGCATGTCGCCGCGGTGAGACGAAGGCGGGTCTTGAAAAGCGTGTCGGTGAATACCGGGTCGGCCGGGGGTCTGATCGACGCTGCCCGCGAGGCTCTGAAGTATGCGGTGAAGCCAGCAGATATGACCGCTGACCCTGAATGGTTTCTGGAACTCACACGGCAGTTGCATAAGCTCCGGTTCATCGCCTCCGGCGGAGTCCTGAAAGACGTGCTCCGAGAAAAAGAGGAGAACAACGAGGATCTCTTGCTGCTCGGCGAGGGCGCTGCCGAAGAAGGCCATAAACTCTTCTTCGATTGGCGGCGGCCGGTGCGACGATACAAACGGCGAGGTAGGATTCAATGACACGTGATCTCGGCAGCATGGCACATAGGGCGGCCCGCGCCATGTTCGACGCGTTCGCCAGCGTCGGGGTAAAAACCCTCGATCTCACCGTTACTACGCGGCAGGGGCAGAAGGTTCGATTTCAGAGAGGAGTGCAACTCCTGAACATGCGCCACATCATGCCCGCCGTACTGGACGGAGCGGCCGAGCTGCAGCATAACGTCATTGTGCGGCCCCATGGCCCCGATGTTGTATTCATCCAATTGGATGACCTTAGCGCGGACGCCATCGAGCGAGTGCGGCCGGCCGCGTTCATCGTGCTGGAGACCAGCCCCAAGAACTATCAAGCATGGATCGCAATGGCGGTAGCCGAGGCCGGAGAGGATCTTGCACGCCAACTACGAAAAGGCGCCGGCGCCGACACAGCGGCCAGCGGTGCAACTCGTGTTGCCGGAAGCCGCAATTTCAAGGACAAGTACGCGCCCGACTTTCCCCGTGTCCGAATCACCCAAACCACTCCCGGGCGGACTGCCAGCAAGGAAGAGCTCGTCCGCCTGGGACTCGTCTGTGCGGGGGAGCAGCGGGCGCCGGCCCTTCCCGCTCGATTCTCCGGTAGTCGCTCCGTCCCTAAGAGATGGCCCAGCTACAGACGCTGCGTTGAAGGGGCGCCGCCAACTCGCGACCGGAGCCGTCCAGACATCAGCCGCGCTGATTTCACATGGTGCATGATCGCGATTGATTGGGGGTGGAGCGCCGAGGAGACCGCAACACGTCTGATGGACGAGAGCCCCAAAGCGCATGAGAACGGCGAACGGTACGCCTTTCAAACCGCCCGGCGCGCTGCGGCGGCAATAGACCGCAGACGACCGGGCAGCCTTTTAAACACGCTCGCCCGCTCTGATCCCGCATCCCCACTACTACCCAATACAGTTCGAAATCGGCTCGTTGGCATTGTTGCAGGCCGCTAAGAACGATGGGGGTTACGTGCGGCTGGACAGCCCTCACGGCCCATTTCAGTTATTTTGAGCAGTAAACAATTTGGGGGGTATCAACCGGCATTTGGCCAGCTCGCTACGCACTTCCGACCAGTAACGCTGTCAAGAATGACCCGGCTAGGTAGAGTACACCAAACAGGACATTCCCCCACCACCAGCGCCGATCGATGTGTAATGCCTCCGAAGTAGGCTCAATGCCGACTAGAGAATCAGGGAGCAATTCGGCTGTCAAATAGAACCAACCGGCTCTGAATTCAATCACGCCAAGCCAAATGCGATAGAGGCCGAAGATCGCGAACGCGGGAACGACCCCACGAATAACCTCGCGAATCCAAGTAGAGAACGCCCACGCCGAGCTGTTGGTGTCCGTTCCGTTCAAGATGGCAAGGACAGCCGCAAAGTAAATGATAGGATACACGTTCAGAAAAAGCATCGAAACAGCTATGCGCCGTCTTACGTTACCGTATCTAAGAGAAAGAGGCCAGTGGAACGGTTTCCATCGCGGCCAGGCGTTCGATGACGTGCCCCAGAAAATTGCGAAAAAGACGACAAATAATTGTTGGGCGATGCTCATATATCACCGTACCTGCAATGATACCTCTTCTCAACCCGGCTCCGACTATCACGTGCAGCCGGATGACTGCCCAGAATAGCCATTTTGAGCAGTGCCGAAGGCGTGCAGCCCGTGAACGTTGGAAAGGAAAAGGAAACGCCCCCGCCCCGTGCTTCTACTCCCCCCGACGCTAAGATGCCCCAAGATCGCGTTACGAAGCCCACCATTGGATCAGCGAATTGTCCGCGGAATCGTACCGCCTTTAGTTCGGCCGGAGCCCATTTTCCGAAGGCCGGCGCATCTTCTCTTGATACTTAAGGGATAATTCGCGGATTGAATTTGGTCCAAACTGTTGATTATTCAGAAGATCGTGCTGAAAAGCGGGCGGGAATCCGCAAAGATGTCGAAATTTCGGGCGATTCTTCGTATTCTACAGCCATGGATCTTTATTTCACGACCGGCCAAGCTGCCCGTCAGCTAGGCGCCACGCAGGACGCCATCCGCGCATTGTGCCAAGCCGGCAACATTGAGGCCGAGATCACCCGTGGTGGTCACTGGCGGGTATCCGCAGGCGAAATCGACCGCCTGAAACGGGAAGGCTTGCCGCCGATAGCCCACCCGCTCCCAGGGGAGCCTACGAGACCGGCTCGTCCGAAGCCAACCGGCACCCATCCCGTTTTGCTGGCCCCACCATCCGAACGTGTGATCGCGTCACGCGAAGACCTCGTTGAAACCGAGACCCTGGTCAAGAAGCGAAAGCTCGAACTTGAATTGCAGGAAGTCGAGGACCGCCTATACGCCCGTGACAGGGAGGAGAAGGAGAGACAGGCCTCGGATGAACGAGCAGAGCGCGCCCACATCGCGGAAGAGGAGGCGAAGCGTCGGCGGGAATTGTGGCTGCAAAAATGGGAGGGGTATGCCCTGAACTCCCAGCCCTACGACGCGACCCCGGAATTGCGTTTGCAGGTTCATGACGCCGTACGGAAGCGCCTGTCTGATCTCGACCCGGTTCCCGATGATCAGGTCACGCGGAAGTTGGTCGGTGCCGAGGTAGAAGCGATACTCGCCGCCTGGAAACGACTTCGCCAGATCGAGGAAATTCTGATCGAGGCACGAGATCGGATGCTTCCGTATGCTGCCCGAAGGCATTACAGCACCGAAGACTTCACCCCTTGGCAAACTGCAGCAGTTCGTGCCGCGGTCGCAGCCATTGGCGAGCTGCCCAATCGACCGATTGAGGAGATCCGAACGGCCGCGAAGCGCGCCGTCCGAGCCGTTGAGACCGGATTCGACGACGACCAGATGCGGCAGCGCGCCGCCAGGGAGGCCATCGCATCATTGCCGGCCGGCCTGACGAAGGAAGCACGGAAGCTGGCCGAGACCGCCATCTCCGGCGCCGTCGCCGCGTGCCCGCCCGGCACCTCTGGCCCAGACCTGGAATCAGCGTGCCGAAAGGCCATTGAGCCCTTCCGGGCGGCCCTGGAGCGGCAGCATGCCGTCGAACAAGATCGAGTCAGCAGAGAATCCGTGCTCAATGCCGCCCCTTGGAAGCTGGCCCGCCTTCCCACCCAGGAGAGAGAGAAGGCGCTCGCGACCATCCGCGAGCATATTGCTCAACTACCCGAGGGCACTCCCACTGGCGCCTTGCAGGAGGCCGCTGATCAAGCAATACAGCCGTACCTGAAAGCTCAAGCCCAACGGGACCGTAAGGAACAATTGATCCGAGAGGGCTTGTGCGAGATCTTCTCCTATATTCTCAAGCTCCAAGCCGACTGGGACTTCAAGGGCAAGGGTGCCTGGACGCTTGAGATGGATATCAAAGAATCAATCCGCAAGCGGCTTGAAGCGGAACTCACCGGCAACGAAACGCCGGAGCGAATTCCGAAGATCGTGCGGCGCCTCGTGAGGGACGAACTCGACATCACCTAACAATCCGCACTATACCGCCGCAGTTGACTTGCGGCCATACTCCATTCCTCGGTGATCTTCCCAGTCCGATATTTTCGGTCCCGAATCGTGCAACCGCGGCCTCTCCTTTTTTGTCCTGTCGAAGTGCGGGTACTCAGAAAAGGGTTTGCAATACATATTGCTCTAGCGGTTCGCGGTCACCGCTTCGACTACGCATAATCAAATCCGCATATGGCGGAGCTGGTCGAGGGTCAACTGGCCAACGGCGCGGCCAATATCCATAACGAGCAAGAATGCTCCAAACTATGAGCCTGCCTGCGTGTCCGTTGCCGTTCGCATAAGGATGGATGGTCAAGAACTCGACGAAGACGTGACAAGCGAGAGCTACTATGTAGTGGAGCCGCTGTTTTGCAGGGAGCAAAATGCTCTCATCGAGAGCCATCAAGCCCGCTCGGATTGCCATATTCAGTTCACCTATTCGATACGCGACCGATTCCGGAGCCGCTCCCACGCGTGGATCGTTTTGAATTCTCACGACGCAAAACTGCAAGCATCGAAATGACTCACCGCGATAGTGCCCGGCATAATATTCGTAACCAGTTGGCGTCAGTTCCTCAAACACTAGGCGATGGGATCCTCGGGTGTCAGTTGCGACTGCCAATGTGCCAGTCTTAGATGTCGAGATGTCGAGAAGGATTTGAGCTACATAGCGCGACACCACTACTTGTCGTTTTGGGTGATTCTCGTATTCCCAAGCAGGGCAGTCCGGGGGATGCATCGAGGCGGTTCTAGTCCGTCAGATCGCTGATTTCCCCTGCGAGTTGGCACGCCCATTCCTTGATGTTTCGGGGAGCACCGTGCGCCTGAGTGGCTTGTGTGAGTAAGTCATCCATCTCGGCAGAGAGCGGTAACGGACGCGCTTCCCTGATCGCACCGATCACCGCATGCAATCTTACCATCGTTGCACTACTTGTGCCTTTAATGGTTATTGCCGAATCCGATTGGCTCGTGTCTGCACCCACGCCTGGTATCGTCACGACCGTCCCGCTTGCGGCGACAAAAGACGCGTACTGGGTTTCAAACATTGGAACCGAGAATACCGCTATATTCCTCGTCCACGATGTGCTTCCAAACTCGGATTCTTCCAAATCCAGAGGAAGCGGGAAATTCTCGCGGAACGATGGCCAATAGACAACGGAGCCAGTCGGTAAACGCTTGATCACCATATCCTGTAATGCGGCCATCAGACTACTCCTTTTGATCTTTTGGTTGGGTGGCTTGTTGTCGAAGTTCCGGCGGTACGTCCATCATTGGCATACCACCGACCCCAAGAAGATAAATTGGTTCGCCATCCGGCTTGTACCGATCAACCAAACGCGAAACACTTCCGAGAATCGTCTTGAGCCTAACGACGGTCCCGTCTTCCAGTTTATATATCGACCACGGCTCTTTTTCGGTCTCGAAGTCGAGTTGATCTGCCGGAACCAGTTTTCCCTCAAACTGGACTTGAGTTCTTTTCGCCAATTGTTCGCCTTTCACGGCTTTGGGCACGCCCCCAAGCCCCAAATCTTATTATCGGCCAAAACACGACACGTCTTCAGTGTGGCCTTTAGTAAACACCAGACGTTATCCGAAGTCAAGGGTTTGGAAGGGCTTCGCATGGGCTTGGAAGGGCCAAGAATATCACGAAGCACTATGCCAACAGTTCAGCCGGATCCCAAACATGGATTCCATGGCGGGGCACCAGCGCATTGGAGGAAAGGACGTTGGAGGATAGGACGTAGGAAAGGTAGCATGGGTGGCTCGAATCGAGCACATTGTTGACCACCGCCAGATTTCTGCCGCCCGGAGGGATGCGAAAACTGAAGGCTGAACGTCAGCGCACCCGTCCCCGACGGGGACTGGACCCCCACCGCGACGCGCCAGGGCTTGATGTAAACGCCGCCGTGACGCGCCGGACCCCGTTCATCGTGAGCGACTGCGGGTTAGAGGTAAACCGGCAGACATTTCGGTAGCAACCGTGGTAGCAACGCCGTTCGTCTAGGACCGTCTACGGCCGTCTCAGCCGTCCAAGCGTGTTTCTAAGTAGTTGATAATAGACAGGGGCGATTTCTGTAGACAATACCCTTTCAGATTTACACACCGAAGGTCCACAGTTCGAGCCTGTGCGGGGCCACCATCCGTCCGCCGAACAAGGCACTCAGTTTCGGAACAGCCGTGGCGCGAAATCGTTCAAGTCTCTGCGCCAGGTCTGCCACTCGTGCGCCGTGCCGGCCGATTCGAAGAAGACATTCTTGATTCCGGCCTGGTCCAGCGCGACGTGCATCCCCTGAGCGCCCTGGTGCATACTCTCCTCGGCCGTTCCGGCGCCGATCCACAACAGCCGGACCTTCTTATTGAAATCCGCCGCATCGGCGAAAACTCCGTTGTAGGACGTCTTGGCATCGAAGTTTCGGATGGGCGCGCTGAACGACCCGATCCAGGCAAACCGATCGAGGTGGCTCAAGGTAATCTGGAGGGTCTGCGCCCCGCCCATCGACAGTCCGGCCATGGCCCGATGCGCCCGGTCCGCTGCCGTGCGATAGGTGCTGTCGATCATGGGGATCAGGTCGTCGATCACGACTTCCTCGATGGCGTTCGGCGGCCCGCCGCGCCCACCGGACGCGACCACCGGAGCGGCGCCCGGTTTCACGGCGTAGCCGGTCTCCATCACCACAATCATGGGCACGGCTTTGCCCGCCGCGATCAGGTTGTCCAGGATCAGGTTGGCGCGGCCCTGCTTGGTCCAGCCCGTGGCGTTCTCGCCCGCCCCGTGCTGGAGATACAGAACCGGATAGCGCGCCCGTGAGCTGTCGTAGCCGGGCGGAGTATAGACGTACGCCTGCCGCCACTGGCCGGTGACCTTGGAATGGTACACGCGCAGGCGCACTTCGCCGTGCGGTACGTCGTGCGGGTCGTAGAAATCGGCGCCTTTCTCTGGCACTTCCACGCCGCTGGTTTGCTTGCCATAACCGAAGTACGTTTCGCTTCCAGGATCGTTGGCGGCGAAGCCGTCCACCAGGAACCAGTAGTAGTGAAACCCGGGGACGGCCGGCGGAGTGGTCACGGTCCAGACCCCTTTGTCGTCGCGGACCATGTCGTACGGGCCTTTGCCGAGCCCGCTGTCGGCGCCGCCGGGCTGCACCTGCACCGCGTGGGCGCCGGGCGCAGTTACGCGGAAGGTGACGCTCAGGTCCGGGTGAATGCGCGGATATTGCGCATTCATCACGTTGGAAGACGCGGGCTGAGTATCGTCGGATGTTTGCGGGAAACACAACGTGGATAGGGCGAGCGCGAGCAGCAGTTGACGTTTCATGAGAAGACTCACCTTAACTACTGTAGGACCTTCCTGACTTTCAGCGCGCGTATCGATGACGCCAGCCTTTCGGCGTCGTCCGCCGAGCAGTTGGCCAGCCAGGCGGCCAGGAAGGCGACCCACTCGCGCAGTTCGACGGGAACCTGCGCGCCCAGCTCCTTGGCGATGAGTTCGAACTCTCCGGACTCCGGCTGATCGAGCACGGTCTTGACGGCCGCTACCGGCGCGCCGGTGCGGTCGGCGATCGCTTCTTCGATGTCCGCGGCGGTCAGCGTGTTGCGGGGCGCGCCGCTGGCCTTGCGCTCCTCCAGCAGGCGCAGAAGAGCCTCCCGATCCTGGCGCTCCGTCTCGGAGAACTCGCGCGCCTTGTCGAACTGGTGAGCGCCGATGGCGTCTTCCATTTTGCGCGTGATCTGCCGAATCCGCCGGCGCAGTTCGATCACCTCGCGCGGCTCGCTTTCGCGCCGCAGCTTGAGGCGCGCTCCGGCTTCGTCGATCAGATCGATGGCGCGATCGGGAAGTTGCCGGTTCGGCAGAAACCGCCGCGACGCACGCACCGCCGCGGCGATGGCCTCATCGCCGATCTCGACCCCATGGAAGCGCTCGTACTGTTCCTTCAGGCCTTGCACTACCTCGGTGGCTTCCCCCTCGCTTGGCGCCAGCACATAGACGGGCTCGAAGTGCCGCGCCAGAGCCGCGGCCTTCTCGGTGGTCTGGCGAAAGCCGAACGGCGTGCCCGTGGCGATGCATCGAAAACCTTCCCGCCTGAAAAATGGCTCGAGAAGATGGATCGCGTCCAGCGCGCCCCAGCCCGCTCCCCAGACGGCCATGTCGAACAGGCCCTCCACACAGAGGATCGCACTTGGGTCGATCGCGTCGAGGCGCCGCCTGGCGATGAGCGTGCTTGCATCCACCGCCAGTACACGGCGGTCCGCCAAGTCCGGCGGCACGTTGCCATCGGCGATCCGCTGCGCCAGTCCTTCCACGATGGCGGTCTTGCCCACGCCCGGCTCGCCCACCAGGACGAGGTTGTTGCGCGTGCGGCGGGAGAGAATCTGGATGGCGCGCTCCAGTTCGCGCTCGCGTCCGATCAGGGGACCCAGTGCGCCGTTGCGCGCCGCCCGTGTCAGGTCGCGGGTGGCGATGTTCGCCGGAGAGGTCTCGTGCGTCTCGGTAGTGGAAGGCGCTTCGCTCGCGGTGGCGTTAGTTGTCGCGCGGGTCGCCTCTTCCCTGACCTTCTCCGCGCTGATTCCCATGCCGTGAAGCAGGCCAGCCGTAAAAGAGGTCTCCTGGCGCAAGATTCCCAGCAAGAGGTGCTCGAGGCCGATGTGATCGTGCTTCAGTTCGTGAGCTTCGTCCTTCGCGAATTCCAGGACGCGCTGGCACTCCTTGCTCAACGGCATGTCGACGGAAGTGGAGATCTTCTTCCCGGCCGGATGGTTCGTCGAGATCTGCTGCCGGAGGGATTCGCGACTCGTGGCGGCTGCCCCCATCCGTGCCGTGATCCCGGCATCCGCAAAAACGATGCCCAGCAGCAGGTGCTCGGTCTCGATGTACCCGCTGCCCAACTGGCTGGCTTCATAGCGGGCAAAGAATATGGCTCTGCGTGCAATTTCGGTGTACCGCTGAAACATAGAATGCAGAATACCGCGAACCGCGGCCCGGCTTCAAGACGGTCGGGGGTTTTGCGATACAGTATCAGCATGCTTCGCCGCACCTTCCTGCAAAGTGTTCCCGCCGCCGCGATGGCAGCCGCGCCCATGCTCGAAAACGCCCCGGAGGATGTTCCCGTCAAGCTGGGCTTCGACACTTACTCGATCCGCGCCTTCAAGTGGAAGGCGCCGCAGTTTCTCGAATACGCCGCCGGCCTGAAACTGGACACGATTCAGTTTTCGGACCTGGCGGACTACGAGAGCCACGAGCCCGCGTACCTGCACAAGGTGAAGGACCAGGCCGCGCGGCTGAACATCGCGATCGATGCCGGGATGGGTTGCATCTGCCCCTCGAGCAGGTCCTTCTCCAAGAACGGCCCGCCGGCGCGCGAGCGGGTGCTCGAAGGGTTGCGCATCGCCAAGGCCGTGGGCGCGACGGCCATGCGCTGCTACATGGGCTCGAGCGCCGACCGGCTGGGGCCGCTGCCCATTGAGGCGCACATGGAGAACACGGTGAACGTGTTCAAATCGGTGCGCTCGGAGGCGCTGGACCTGGGGGTCAAGATCGCGCTGGAGAACCACTCGGGCGACATGCAGGCGCGCGAAGTCAGGACCATCATCGAGGAAGCCGGCAAGGACTACGTGGCCTCGTGTCTGGATACCGGCAACCCCATCCTATGCATCGAGGACCCGTTCGTCACGTTGGAAACGCTGGCGCCTTACGTGGTGACCACGCACGTGCGCGACTCGGCGGTCTTCGAGGTGCCGCGCGGGGCCGCCGGCCAATGGGTGGCCCTGGGCGACGGCAGCGTGGATCTGGTACGGTTCGTGGAGCAGTTCCGCAAGCTGTGCCCGAAGTCGTCGATGCAGCTCGAGATCATCACGGGACGCCCGCCCACGGTGCTGCCGTACCTGGAGGCCGATTTCTGGAAGGCGTTCCCCAAGACGCCGGCCGCGGAGTTCGCGCGGTTCGTGGCGCTGGCCAAGAGCGGGCATCCATTCATGGGCGCGATGGTGATCGAGGATGTGCCGGGTCAGAAGCCCGCGGTGATGACCGAGGCGCTGAAGGAGCAGCAGCGGCTCGACCTGGAGCGCAGTTTCGAATATGCCAGAAAGAAGCTGAACGTGGGAGTGAACTGGCGGGGGTGACAGACGGGGGCTACTGTCAGGGACTGCGCAGATAGAAGCCCTCCCCGTGCCGCATAATCGTAATATGTTGATCGTTCACGTGCATGTACACGTTCAGCCGGAGCACGTCGAAGCCTTCCGCCAGGCCACTATCGAAAACGCCAGCCACAGCGTGAGGGAACCGGGCATCGCGCGCTTCGACGTCATTCAGCAGGACGACGACCCCACGCGGTTCCTCCTCTCCGAGGTCTACCGCGACGTCGCGGCCACCGTCCAACACAAGGGCACCGCGCACTACCAGGCCTGGGCGGAGAAGGTGGCCGGCATGCTGGCCGGGCCGCGCAGCAAGGTGACCTACAGCAACGTCTTCCCCGCGGACCCGGACTGGTAAACGCCCATGCGGTTCGAATTCGCCACCGCCACCCGCATCCTCTTCGGCGAGGGGTCGGTGCGGGACGTCGCTCCGGCCGCCTCCGCGATGGGCTGCCGCGTTCTGCTCGTGACGGGAGCATCTCCCGGCCGCGCGGCGCCGTTGATCGCGAGCCTGGAAGACGCCGCGCTCACCTGTCTGCCGTTCGCCGTCACGGGCGAGCCCACCATCCAGCTCATTCGCGAGGGAGCCGAGTACGCGCGCCGCGAGCGCTGCGACCTGGTGATCGCGTTCGGCGGCGGCAGCGCCATCGATGCCGGCAAAGCGCTGGCCGCGATGATCGCCAATCCCGGCGATCCATTGGACTACCTGGAGGTGATCGGCGCCGGCCGGCCGATCGTGCATCCATCGGCGGGCTTCATCGCCATTCCCACCACGGCTGGCACGGGCTCGGAAGTGACGCGGAACGCCGTGCTGGCTTCGCCCGCCGACCGCGTCAAGGCCAGCCTGCGCAGCGCCGGGATGCTGCCGCGCCTGGCGGCGATCGATCCGGAGCTCACCTACGGACTGCCGCGCGCCATCACCGCTTCCACCGGGCTCGATGCGCTCACGCAGTTGATCGAGCCCTACGTTTCCGTGCGCGCCAACCCCATGACCGACCAGTTCTGCGTGGAAGGCATCCGCCGCGCCGCCGCCGCGCTGCCGCGCGTTTGGGACGACGGTGGCGATCGAGCGGCGCGCGCGAACATGTCCTGGGCCAGCCTGCTCGGCGGACTGGCGCTGGCCAACGCCGGCCTCGGTGCGGTGCACGGTTTCGCGGCGCCGGTGGGCGGGATGTTCCCCGCTCCGCACGGCGCCGTGTGCGCAGCCGTGCTGCCGCATGCCATGGCGATCAACGTCGGGGCCTTGCGGCAGAGGGCGCCCGAAAGCGATGCCCTGCGCCGGTATGATGAGGTGGCGCGCCTGCTCACCGGCAGCGCGCACTCGACCGCCGAGGACGGAGTCCGAT
>Ga0209517_10009066_pt1 | contig 11473 bp, 7 predicted proteins | sample PeaSoiMetSII2010_FD_187695 | JGI IMG/M metagenome (GOLD analysis project Ga0209517, IMG submission 187695) | Peat soil microbial communities from Weissenstadt, Germany - SII-2010 (SPAdes) (version 2) | ecosystem: Environmental > Terrestrial > Soil > Wetlands > Peat | place: Germany: Weissenstadt...
GTTCTGTGGGCGAGTGCCGTGCTGTGCTTTGCCTATGGCTTGCAGGGCGCGGCATGGACCACGACCGGCTTGATCTGCGCAGTTGGCTGGCTGAACTTTGGCGCGCTGTGGACTTGGCGGTGGCAGAGCAAAAGGCGTCAAGGGCAATCGCGGACTTTTAGCGGCGATGCGCGCAACGTGCTCATTGTTGGAGCGGGCAGCGTGGGGCGGCGCGTTGCCTCGTATGTGAAGGAGCATCCCGAGGCAGACCGGGTCGTGTGCGGGTTCCTCGACGACGAACGACCGATTGGCGCCGGAGTGCTCGGACGGGTGAGCGATCTGGCCCGCCTGGCCCGCACGGAATTTGTGGACGGGGTGATTCTGGCGGCGCCGCATGACCGAAAACTGACCCTCGAGGTACTACGCGAAGCGCGGCGTCTGCGGTTGGATGTGGAGATCGTTCCGGAATTGTTTGGGTGCAAGCCGGTCGAGGACGAGGTGGAACGGGTCGCAGACCTGCCCGTCATTTGCCTGCACGCCGAGCGCCTGCCGGCGGCCGGGCTGCTGTTGAAGCGGTTAGTGGATGTCGCCGGTGCTGGGTTCGCGCTCATGGCCCTATCGCCGCTCTTGGCGGTGATCGCGGGGTTGATCATGTTGGATTCACCCGGTCCGGTGCTGTACCGCGCCTTGCGGGCGGGGCGCAAGAGCAGACCGTTCCGCTGCTACAAGTTCCGCACCATGGTGAAGAATGCGGATGCATTAAAGGAAGGTCTGCGGGAGAACAACCAGAGGTCAGGACCGTTTTTCAAAATCGCCGATGATCCGCGAGTCACCCGGCTGGGGCGCTTTCTGCGGCGCTACAGCCTGGATGAGTTTCCCCAGCTTTGGAACGTGCTGCGGGGCGACATGAGCCTGGTGGGGCCGCGGCCTCATCCCCTGGACGATCTTGCCGCGTATGAAGTCAGGCACCTGGCCCGGCTGGACGTGACGCCGGGAATGACTGGGCTGTGGCAGGTAACGGCGCGGCGCGACCCGTCGTTTGAGCGCGGCATGGAACTGGATCGGGAGTACATCCAAACCTGGAGCCTGGAGTCCGATCTGCGCATCCTGCTGAAGACGGTCTCGACCGTGGTGCATGGGAGTGGGGACTGATGCAAGCCATTGCGCTGCCGGCGGCACGACGGGATGGGCTGGCAGTGGAGTTCGCGGCCGGCGCGGCGAAACTCGCTCTGCGGCCGCTGCAGGCCATGATGGCCGCTCCCACGCTGCTGTTTCTGGCAGCGCTCACAGCGATGCTGCTTCGCCACCCTGACGTGCGCTTCTATGAAATAGACCGCGTGGCGTTCGCCCTTCTGGTCGCCGGCGTCGCGGGCCGGGCCGTAGTTTTTCGCGAGCGTCTGTTCGTGATGGAGCGAGCGACGTGGCCCATGATCGGCCTGACGCTTCTGGCGCTGGCCAGCGTGGCCGGGCGGCCATTCGACAACGAGACCTGGAACCTGCTGGCGGCGAAATACATTGTTCCCTTCACGCTGTTTCATCTCGCCAGGCTGGTGTTCACGGGGGAAAGGCGGTTCCGGCAGTTTGAAATCTTCGCCTTGCTGGTGCTGGCTTACCTGAGCTTCACGGCCATCGCATTTCTGGTGGGCGTTCATGCGCTGATTTTTCCCCGATTCATTCTTGACGAGAGCCTGGGCTACCACGCCGACCGCGCGCGCGGGCCGCTACTGCAGGCGGTTGCCAACGGCGTGTCGCTCAACCTGCTGGGACTCCTGGCGGTGCACGCCTACCGGCGAGGCAGTGTGCGCGGGTTGAAGGCGGTGCTGCTGCTGGCGGCGGTGCCCATCGCGGTCCTGGCCACCATGACGCGCGCGGTCTGGCTGTCGTTTGCCGGCACGGTGCTAGCGCTGATCTTTCTCTCCGGCAACCGCACGCTGCGCCGCGTCGGAATCGGGATTGTTCTCGTGGCCGGAGTGGGACTGGCCGTGAGCCTCTGCTCGAATGAGTTCGATGGAACGCTGCAAGACCGGTTGCAGGAACTTGGGCCGGTGGAATATCGCGAGGCCGTGTATGCCGGCGGGTGGGAGATGTTTCTCCAGCGGCCGCTGACGGGTTGGGGCTTCAACCAGATGCCCTCCGAATTGCCCCGGCATGTCAGCGGGTACAAGGAGAAGCTGCTCTATCCGCACAACACCTACCTGGAATTGCTGGCGGAGGACGGCATCGTGGGGCTGGCCTTGTATCTGTGGCTGATGTGGGAATTGTGGCGGCTGGGACGAGGGCCGGTGCCTGCCGGGATACCTGCCGACGACCGCGGCGGCTTTCTCGACGTGGAGTTTCACCGGCTGTGGCCAATTCTGCTGGGAGTTTATTGGGTAAATGCGGCTGTGGTGGTCATGAATTATCAGTTTGTGAACGGCTTGCTGTTCACCATGGCGGGAATGCTGGCGGGGCAGCGGTGGAGGGCCCGAGCTTCCGGATTGTGTTGACGGTCGCCTATCTGGCCAATCTGTTTCCTTCTGCCGTCGAACTCTATGTGGGCGAGGAAATTCAGGAACTGCGGCGGCGGGGAGTTCGCGTCATTGCCGCGAGCGTGCGGCGGCCAGCGGCGTTAGAAGAAGACGAAGAAGAACAGGTTCCTGGCGGAACCCGCGCGCCCGAGATTGTGCTGCAGCCGCTGCGCGTCATCGTTCTATTGCAGGCCTTGCTGCTCTGCATTCGCGGGTGGAACCGGATTTCCCCAGTGCTTGGGCGAGTCGTCTTCCGCGGCCCGGAGGGGCCGCTGGAGCGGGCCAAGGCTTTGCTGCACACGTGGATGGGCGCCTGCTACGCGGTGCGGCTTGAAGGGCGCGGCATCGAGCACATCCACGTGCACCACGGATATTTCGGGTCGTGGATGGCGATGGTGGCAGCGCGGTTGCTGAACGTGGGTTTCAGCATGACGCTGCACGGATCCGACCTGCTCCTGCGCAAAGCGTATCTCGACGCGAAGCTTGCGGTCTGCACCTTTTGCCTCACTGTGTCGGAGTACAACCGACGCTACATTCTGGAGCACTACCCCGCAGTGGAACCACAGAAGGTGGTGTTGTCCCGGCTGGGGGCGGAAGTCAGCGAGCGGCCCGACTCGCTTCCCGCCGGCAGTCCAACTCGCGCGGCCGAATTCACGTTGCTGTCGGTGGGGCGGCTGTGTGCGGTGAAAGATCACGCCTTCCTGCTCCGAGCTTGCGCCCAGTTGCGGACCCGGAGCGTGAATTTCGAATGCTCCATCGCAGGAGACGGCCCAGAGCGGCGACGTCTCCAATCGCTGATTCGGAAACACGGCCTCGATCAGCAAGTAACGCTGCTGGGGCACGTACCCCACCAACAGATGGACTCGCTCTATGACCGGGCCGACATGGTCGTGCTGACCAGCCGCAGCGAGGGAATCCCGCTGGTACTGATGGAGGCGATGGCGCGGGGCAAAATCGTGCTGGCGCCTGCTATCACCGGGATTCCCGAACTCGTAATCCCCGGCAAAACCGGATTCTTGTACCAAGCCGGATCGCTGGATGACTTCCTGGACCGACTGCTCTTTATTCACTCGTTGATCCAAGCCCAGAATCATCCTCATCTTCATCCTGACCTACGCAGCGCAGCCCGCCAACTGAACTGGATACGGCACGCGGCCCGGGTACAGGTCCGCCACAATTTCAACCGCCAAAAAAACCTGGAATCTTTCGCCGACTTATTCCTGGAGCGAGTCGCCGCGCAGACCGAGAGCCTTCCCGATGCGGATTTTGTATTGCAACAAATATAACTATCCCTTCAGCGGCACCGAGGTGTACCTGTTCGAGCTGATGGAGCTGATGCGCTCGCACGGCCACGAAGTGGCGCTGTTTGCCATGGCTGACCCGCGGGGCGCGCCGACTCCCTACGACCGGCATTTTGTGCCGCCAATTGATTTCAAACAAGACTCCGGGCCCTGGCAGAAGCTACGGCGCGCCGGACATCTGATCTATTCGCTGGAGGCGCGCCGCCTCATCCGGGCGATGATCAAAGACTTTCGGCCGGATGTGGCCCACGTGCGCAATATCTATCATCATTTGTCGCCTTCCATCCTGTGGGAACTGAAGGCGCAGAAAATTCCCGTCGTCTGTCACCTGAACGATTTCAAGCTGTTGTGCCCAAGCTACAACCTGCTGTCGCAGGGAGAGATTTGCGAAGCGTGCAAAGGCGGCGCCTTCTGGCACGCGTTGCGGGCGCGTTGCTATCCGGGAATAGGCGCGCGTATGACCTTGATGGCAGAGGCCTACATTCATCGCTGGCTGGGCACATACCGAAAATGTGTGGACCTGTTCCTGGCGCCCAGCCAGTTTGTGCGCGACAAGTTTGTCGAGCACGGCTGGGATGGCGCGAAGTTTGAAGTGCTTCCGCATTTTCAGACGGCCCACGGCTTACGCGAACAGCGTCCTGGCAAAGATGCGCCGATCCTGTACTTTGGCCGGCTGTCGGTGGAAAAGGGTGTGGACGACCTGCTGCGGGTGATCGCGCGGCTTCCCGAAGCGCGCCTGATCATCGCCGGGGACGGGCCCCAGCGCAAAGAACTGCAGCGGTTAGCAGCTTCTCTGGGCCTCGGCAACGTGGAATTCGCGGGGCACTTGGGGCCAGCGCAGCGAGACTCCCTGATTGCGCAATCGCGCTTCACGGTGTTGCCTTCTCACGTCTACGAGACCTTGGGCAAAACCATCCTGGAGTCTTATGCGGAAGGCCGCGCGGTGGTGGCGTCGGATCTGGGCTCGCGGCGCGAGTTGGTTCACGAAGGCGAAACCGGCTTGCTCTATCGCGCGGGAGATGACAATGCACTAGCCGGCGCGATCGCGAAGCTCAATGCACAGCCTGAATTGGCGCAAAGCATGGGGCGCGCCGGCTGGGAGCTGGTGCGGCAGCATTACACGCCTGAGGCGCATTATCAGCGTCTGCTGCCCCTTTACGAGGACTTGGTTGCGGCCAAGACGAGGCGACACGAGGCCCTAGTCATCGGCACCGGCGAGGCGCTCTGGAAGCAGTCAGCCCCGCCGTCACCCAGTCCTGCCCTTGAAGACCCAATTCCCATGCCCACTCGAAGACTCCGCGTGGCATTCATCGGCGGCCGGGGCGTGATCTCAAAGTACAGCGGCATCGAGACCTACTACGAGGAGGTAGGGAAGCGGCTGGCGCAGATGGGGCACGAAGTCACCCTCTACTGCCGCACCTACTTCACTCCGCGCCTTGCCGAATACCACGGCATGCGGCTGGTGCGGCTGCCAACCATCCGGTCCAAGCATCTTGAGACCGTGGTGCACACGCTGCTGAGCACGGCCCATGCCCTGACGCAGAAGTATGACATTGTGCACTATCACGCGCTGGGGCCGGCGCTGTTTTCGTTTCTCCCGCGGCTAGTGGGAGCCAGAACTGCCGTGACTGTGCAGGGGCTCGACTGGCAAAGAAAGAAGTGGGGACGCCTGGCTTCGGCGGTGTTGCGGCTGGGCGAGCGGGCGTCAGTGAAGTTTCCCAGCGCAACCATGGTGGTGTCGCAGGCTCTGCAACAGCGCTACAGGGAAACCCACGGAATAGAAGCGTTCTACGTGCCCAATGGCGGCGTGCTGCGGAAATGGCAGGAACCGCGTCAGATTCTGGAGTGGGGGATCGAGCCGGGAAACTACATTCTCTTCCTGGGGAGGTTCTCGCCCGAAAAAGGATGTCATTTGCTGGTGGAGGCATTTGAACAACTCGAAACGAATGCACAGCTCGTGATGGCCGGCGCTTCGAGCTACTGTGACCAATACAGCCAGGAACTGCGCCGGCACGCCAGCGAGCGCATCCGCATGCTCGACTGGGTTTCCGGCGAAACCCTCGACGAGCTGTTGACCAATGCCATGCTGTTTGTGCTGCCTTCGGATTTGGAGGGATTGTCGCTCGCGCTGCTGGATGCGATGGGTGCAGGCCTGTGCGTGGTGACCAGCGATGTTCCGGAGAATCGCGAAGTCGTGGATGGCGCCGGCTTCACGTTCCGGCGTGGAAGCGCGCTGGACTTGGCGGAACGGCTGCGCTTCCTGATTGCCAATCCTGTGGTGCGCGAGGCGGCTGGGAAAGCGGCGAAGAGGCGGATCCGGGAGCAGTATCAGTGGCAGAAGATCGCTGCAGACATCCAGAAAGCTTATTTCGAAATGATGGGATGGAAGCAGTTGCAAGCGCCGCATAAGAGGCTCGCCGCCGCTGCTGCGGGCGACAGTTCCGCCGGCGAGCGCCGCGCGGGATAGGGGAGGTTGAATTCTGCGATTCCCTCAGCGAGTTTCGGAGACCCCATACTTCGCCGGCTTCAGGACGGGCGAGAGGGTTTCCGCTATGAGCGTTGCCATCCGCTGCGCTCCAACGTCAGAGAGATGCAATCCGTCCGAAGTGGCATTGGCTCCGCTGAGCACGCTGGTAAAGTAACGCTTCGGGATCAGGAAGACGCCATATCTTTTCGCCAGGCGCCTCTGGACCTGACCGTATGAGATCCAGTGCGGGAGCAAGGGCAGTTCGAACATCACGAGTGTACGTTTAGGGGCGGCCAGTCGACTGAGAAGCGAATCTAAGGCTCGTCCAAACTCGTAAGAAGATACGCCCGAGAGAAGATCGTTCCCACCAATCTCGATTAGGACGACGGTGTCCTGCGGCGTAACCTCTGCAGCCATTGTTTGCGCCTCGGTCACTCCTGCTCCGGGTTGAGATAGGTTCTTCACCGGTATTCCAGTCTCGTGCTGCATAAGCAGGGGCCACGTGGGCACGCGCGGATCGATGCCCGCGGATAGGGAATCGCCGATGACCACAAGGTGGTCGGCGGGAGCACCTTTTATGGTCGGCATACGGCGGTGAAACAGTTCCATCGCCGGAAGGACCACCAGCAGCGCCAGCAGGGTGGCGGCAGCGGCCTTTCGCGACCGAAGCCAGATGACCCCGGTCCGGTTCCGCCTCGATGCGACGAGCCACAGAAGGAAAGTCCCCAGAAAAGCTGCGATCACCCACCCGAGAAAAGGCGGAGAAGCCATTACCATCATCGCGAATCCCAGCCAAGTTGCTAAGCTGCCCAACAGCACCAGCCACGGGCGCCGCAGGTAAGGCGTGACAGCGACTGCCAGTACGAGCAAGCCCGCGCCGGGGTAGAGTGACTCGCCGGACGCGAAGTACGAAGCCGCAGGATTCATCCAGCGAATAGTATCAGCAGCCTGCAGCTTTAATCGCACCCCGGACGGGCGAATCCCGTCCTTTTTTATTACAATCAAATGCCTGCCTACGACAGGCGATCATGACGAAAAACACGAGCTACAAAGGCATCATTCTGGCAGGAGGATCGGGCACGCGTCTGTATCCGGTGACCCAGGCGATGGGCAAGAGCCTGCTTCCCGTCTACAACAAGCCCATGATTTATTACCCGCTGTGCACGCTGATGCTGGCGGGGATTCGCGACATCCTGCTCATCTCGACTCCCGAGGACCTTCCCAAATTCCAGGCTTTACTGTGCGATGGCAGCCAGCTCGGAATTCACCTTGCCTACGAGGTACAGCCCCGGCCCGAGGGCATTGCGCAGGCATTTCTCGTGGGCGAGGAGTTTCTCGCTGGCAGTCCCTGTGCTCTGGTTCTGGGCGATAACATTTTTTACGGTCACGATCTGGCCCGCGATCTGCGGGAAGCCGCGCAAAGCGTGCGCGGGGCGCGCGTTTTCGCCTATCCGGTGCATGACCCGGAGCGCTACGGCGTGGTGGAGTTCGACGCCGGCGGCCGAGCCCTGAGCATCGAGGAGAAACCGAAGCACCCCAAGTCGCGCTATGCCGTAACCGGCCTCTATTTCTACGATTCCGACGTGGTCAAGATCGCCAAGTCCCTGAAGCCGAGCGCGCGCGGCGAACTCGAAATCACCGACGTCAACCGCGCCTATCTGAAGAATGGACAGCTCGACGTCGTGGTGATGGGGCGCGGCATGGCGTGGCTCGATACCGGTACCCATGAATCGCTGATGGATGCCGCGCTCTACATTCAGGCGATCGAGAAGCGGCAGGGATTGATGGTGGCCTGTCCGGAGGAGATCGCGTACCGTTCCGGCTACATCTCCGCAACGCAGGTGGAGCAAATCGCGAGTGGGATGAAGAACAGCAGCTACGGCGCGTACTTGCTGCAGCTTCTGACCGAGAAGGTATTCTGAAATGACTGTGACTCCGGAGGTCCGGCCTGCGATGGATGCGTTCCAGAAGACTTCGACTTCCCTGCCCGGTTTGCTGATTCTCGAGCCGCGCGTGTTCGGCGACGCGCGGGGATTTTTCCTGGAAAGCTACAACGAGCGTGCCCTGGCGGACCTGGGCATCCAGGAGCGGTTCGTGCAGGACAATCATTCCTGTTCGCGGCGCAACGTGCTGCGCGGTCTGCATTACCAGATCAAGCAGACGCAGGGAAAACTGGTGCGCGTGATCGAAGGCGAAATCCTGGATGTCGCCGTGGACCTGCGCCGCAGTTCGCCCACGTTTGGGGGATGGCAGGGCGTGCGTTTGTCCGGTGACAATCGCCGCATGCTGTGGATACCGGCGGGCTTCGCCCACGGATTCTGCGTAACTTCGGACAAGGCCCACGTTCTGTACAAGGCCACCGATTACTATGCTCCGCAATACGAGCGCACGCTGGCGTGGAATGATCCGGATTTGAAAATCAACTGGGAACTGGAAGGCGAGCCTGTCATATCTGCGAAAGACCAGCGCGGCGTCGCTCTCCGCGAGGCCGAGACCTTCGAGTAGGAGCTTCGAGTAAGAAAAGAAAAATCAACACCATGCGAGTGACGATTTTTGGAGCCTCCGGCCTGTTGGGCCAGGCGCTCATGCGCGAGTGGTCCGGGGACGAAGTTGCGGGTTTCAGCGTCGAGGATGTGGACGTCCGCGACTCAGCCAAAGTGCGCGAGTTCGTTGAGAAGAGCCGGCCGGACTGGATTGTCCTGGCGGCCGCCTACACAGACGTGGATGGCTGCGAGAGCAATCCGGAACTGGCGTTCGCGGTGAACCGTGATGGAGCCGTGAATGTCGCCGAGGCTGCGAAGCGGGCCGGCGCGAAGGTCCTGTTTCTCAGTTCGGATTACGTTTTCGATGGAACGAAGACCTCGCCTTACGAAATCGGCGATGCGCGGAATCCGCAGAGCATTTACGGGCGTTCGAAGGCGGAAGCGGAGGTCCGTTTGCTGGAAGTCCTTCCTGATTGCTGCATCCTAAGGACAGCATGGATGTTCGGCACAGGCGGCAAATGCTTCCCGGACACGATCCTGAAGCTGGCGGCGAGCCGCCCGGCGCTGGATGTGGTGAACGACCAGCGTGGCTGTCCTACGTATTCCGTGGACCTCGCGCGGGCGATCATCCAACTGTGCCGCAAGGACGCGAGCGGCATCGTGCATTTCACCAACGCCGGGCAGTGCTCGTGGTTTGAGTTCGCGCGCGAGATCGTAAAGAGCGCCGGACTGGCCACCGAGGTGCGGCCGGTCAGCACTCAGCAGATGGCGCGTCCCGCGCCGCGTCCGGCTTACTCGGTTCTCTCTGCCAGAAGCTTGCAGCCATACGGGATCGCCATACCCACCTGGCAGGATGCCCTGCGGCGTTATCTGCAAGAGCGGAAAGGCTGATCGCTCGGCACCCCCGCCCCCTGGCGCGTTCGTGTCGCCTCTTTGGTAAGCAAACACACCCCCACTTCGGTCTGGCCGCCGGTTACCTCGGTAATACCGGGACGCCCAAATCGAAACCTACAATGCTAATGTGGGAATAGTTTCTCCACAGACCGCCCGAAGGTGGACGACCATCGTGTGCACGGTGGTGTGCGTCCACGTCCTGCTATCGCTTTTCGCACCACGCGGATTTGCTCTCACGGCTTTCGGCGACATCCTGCAAAACACCGTTCTGTTTTGCGCGGTCGTCGCATTTCTTGCCAACGTGAGAACGGCTTCCCCGAAGGCCCGCCTGTTTTGGGCGCTAATGGGCCTTGGCCTGGGAATGTGGCTGGCCTCGCAGGTCATGTGGACCTATGTGGAAGTCTACCTGCGGCATGAGGCGCCGAATCCATTTGTCGGAGACGTAATTCTCTTTCTCCATATTGTTCCGATGATGGCTGCGGTGGCAGTCCAACCGCATGTTCAACGGGATGATCGCACCGCGCGAGTGGGAACGCTCGATTTCGCGCTTCTGCTCACGTGGTGGCTGTTTTTGTATTTGTTTGTCGTGATCCCGTGGCAATATGTGCACCCCGTCGAATCCCGGTATGGCAGGAGTTTTGACCTGCTCTACGTTTGCGAAGAACTAGTGCTGGCGGCCGGGCTGGTGCTGGTGTGGAGGCGGAGCCGGGGGGCTTGGCGCAGAATCTATTTCCATCTGTTCGCAGCAACACTGCTCTATTGTGTGGCTTCGCTGGCGGCCAGCGAAGCCATCGATTTGCACCTCTATTACACGGGCAGCCTGTTCGATGTGCCCCTGGTAGCCGCGATGCTCTGGTTTGTGCGGATCGGCTTCCTGCCGCGCGAAGACAAGGCGCAGCATCCGGTCGAGGAAGCTCCAGGTCGCGGTTACGGAATCTGGAAGGCGCGCCTCGCCATGCTGGCTGTGTTCAGCACTCCGTTGATGGTGGGGTGGGCGCAGTTCGGCGGCGCCGCGCCACAGCCGGTCCGCATCTACAGGTTGCTGCTGACTGTGGCAGCTATGCTCGCGATGGGTGCGTTGGTGTTTGTCAGACAGCACCTGCTGGATCAGGAATTAGTCAGCCTGTTGCGCTTGACCCGGCACAACCTGGAAGAAATGTGCCGCATGAAGGACGCGCTGGAGGGCAAAGAGCAGTCCCTCCGCTGGCACAGTCTGGAACTGCAGCGCAAGAATCTGGAGCTGCAGGAAATCTCTTTCACCGATGTGCTGACCGGGGCGTGGAACCGGCGCTACCTGGAAGAAATCGTCACCCCGGAAGCCGAGCAGGTTCTGCGCAACTACCAGCGGGCGCGCAGCGGCGGCATCCGGAAACTGGATCACCGCGACCTGGTCTTCATCATGGTAGACATGGACTTCTTCAAGGAAGTGAACGACGAACACGGACACCCCGCCGGCGACCGCCTGCTGCAACTGGTCGCGCAAAGGCTGGCCACCGTCGTGCGCAAGTCCGATGTCCTGGTGCGCTGGGGCGGGGAAGAATTTCTGATCATGAGCCGCTCCACCGACCCCTCCGGCACGCCCGCATTCTGCAGCCGCATCCTGGAAGCCATCTCGGCGGAACCGTTCGATCTGGGCCATGGCATCACCGTGCGCAAGACCTGCTCGGTGGGTTGGGCTGCGTTTCCCTGGTATCGTGGCGCTTTTGAGGCGATCTGTGCGGAAGAATCCATCGTGCTGGCCGATGCTGCCCTGTATCGGGCAAAAGCCCTGGGACGGAATCTGGGTATTGGAATCGTGCCGGGCGACGGCGCCTACAGAAACCCCGGGGCCATTACCGTGAA
>Ga0209517_10009070_pt1 | contig 11470 bp, 8 predicted proteins | sample PeaSoiMetSII2010_FD_187695 | JGI IMG/M metagenome (GOLD analysis project Ga0209517, IMG submission 187695) | Peat soil microbial communities from Weissenstadt, Germany - SII-2010 (SPAdes) (version 2) | ecosystem: Environmental > Terrestrial > Soil > Wetlands > Peat | place: Germany: Weissenstadt...
TGCTCGCACTCGCTCTGGCTCCCCGCCGCGCGGAAAACATCACCGGTGGAGAGGTGGCAGGCGCCCAGCCGCTGGTTCAGTAAATCGGCCTGCGTTCCTTTGCCGACGCCCGGCGCTCCCAGCAGGACAAGCCTCCAGGGGGTTTGAGCACTCGTTGACGCAACCTCACATTGGGCAGAAGACCCCTGCAGCCACGCCGCCCGATCCTTCATATTTTGTGGGCTCATCCTTCTCCTATATCGGATCGCAGCTCACCGCTCAGTGACGGGGATCACAAACGGCGTCTTCCCGGATCACAGCTTTCGGCCGTACCGGTAACGAGCCGGACCGTCGAAAGCGTTCATTCCCGGATATGGCCCGCTCGTGCCCCCTGCCCCCCGTCCCGTGCCATTGTGATTGCACTCTGGTTATCGCAGGATAGTAACGTCATCGCGCAGACTTCCAAGTCAGCTAAATGCAGGTCAGCGAAATGTTAGAGCGAAAGCCCAGACCGACGGTAGGCAACCTGCAGGCCCCAGTAGCCTCCGAGAACCCTCAACGCGGCAGGCTGCTGCTTGCGCTGGTTCTCTTGCTGGCTGCGCTCGCCGGTGTTTTGTTGGGCGACCGGCAGTTTTGGTTCGGTTCTGAGCAATCGCTGTTGGACTCGGATGGAGCTGAGCCTGCGGTCGCGTCCAAGACGGTAGCGAAACCCGCTCCGGCGCCCGCCCGTCAAGCGCCATCCGCCGCCCCTCAGAACACAAAGAAGCAGATTCCCGCCGCCAAGACTTCCGCCGAGCCGAAGCCAGCCGAGGCGCCGGTCGTGGCCACCAAGCGCACGGTGCTGGCTCCGTTGGACGTTGAGGTCGTGGCCGGTAACAAACACAGCAAGATTCATCCCGGCACCAATTCCTCCAAGGTTGAGATCACACAGCCGACCGCGCCCTCCGATTTTGCGGCAGCGACCAATGCAGCCGAGCGCGAGCGGATGTCGACCGAGACCCCACAGGCGTCCTACCCTCTGCTGGCGCAGCACATGAAAGTGCAGGGATCGGTGGTATTGCAGGCCATCATCGCCGCCGACGGCACGGTTCAGGCTATCCACGTGCTGAGCGGCCCCGACATTTTAGCCTCGGCGGCCCGGCAAGCGGTGAGCGAATGGCGCTTCAAGCCGGTCCTGCAGAACGGTCAGGCGGTCGAGACCAAAGCCAATATCACGGTGAACTTCACCATCCGGGTCGCCGACGGTTCCGAGAAGATCACCCTGGCCGAGAGTCGAGCCTCAGACAACCTGGTTATCACCCGTTAGCCCTACCCGTTAGCCTTAATCATCTGCTCGGCATGCTTGCGCGAAGTCTCGGTCAACTTCGCCCCACTCAGCATGCGCGCCACTTCTTCGGTCCGCTCCTCACCGGCTACCGCGCGAATGCTGGTGCGCGCGCGCCCGCCGGATTCCTTTTTCTCAATGACGTAGTGATGATCGCCGAACGTCGCGATCTGCGGCAGATGGGTCACACATAAAACCTGGTTCGACCGCGCTAGAGACTTGAGCTTCTTTCCCACCGCCTCCGCCGCCCGGCCCCCAATGCCCGTGTCGATCTCGTCAAACACCAGAGTCCGCTGGGTGCCCCACTTCTCGCGCCCTTTGCGAGAACTGGGGGAGTCCTGTGCACCGCGTTTCCTGGCAAGGTTGGGATCGCTCCCTGCTTCCACGCTGGCCTTCAAAGCCAGCATCACGCGCGAAAGCTCTCCGCCCGAGGCAATATGCTCCAGTTGCCGGAGCGGTTCGCCGGGATTGGTCGAGATCATATACACCACCTGGTCGATGCCCGACCCACTCCAGTTCCCGTCTTCCTCCGAACCGGTGATCTCGACCCGGAAGGCCGACTTCATCGCCAGATCGTTGATCTCTGCCTCGACCAGCTTCTCCAGCCGGCGAGCCGCCTCCGCCCGTTTCTTCGAGAGCGCCCGTGCCGCCCGCAAATATTCGCCAGCCGCTTTCGCCAGTTCGCCGTGCAACTGCCGCAGAATCTCGTCTTTGTTCTCGACTTCCGATAATTTCCGCGATACCTCTGCGCCAAACTGAATCACCTCGTCCAGCGTCGGACCATACTTGCGCTTCAGCCGGTCCAGCAGCGCCAGCCGGTCCTCCACCTGCGCCAGATGTTCGGGCGATGCGTGAATCCCTCCCGCATAATCGCGCACGGTTGCGCCTACGTCCTCTACGCTGATGCGCGCCGTCTCCAACGCAGCCAATGCCTCCTGAAATTTGGGCTCGTAGCGGACCAGTTCTTCGACCTGCTTCTGCGCTGCCCGTAGCGACGACGCCGTCGAGCCGTTGCCCTCATACAGCAGATCGAAGGCGTTCATCGCCGAGTTGTAGATTTTTTCGGCGTTGGCCAGAACGCGTTTTTCTGTCTCCAGGTGCTCGTCCTCTCCACTCTGCAGGCGGCCGTCTTCAATTTCACGCTTCTGGAAAATCCATAGATCCACCAGCCGCAGCCGGTCCTGCTCTCCGCGCTCCAATTCGTCAATACGGGAGCGAATCTCCTTCCACGCTGCGTAGGCCGTTTCCACCGCCTCAAGCTGGCTGCCCGCAAACGCGTCCAGCAGCCCCAACCGGGCCGGCCCGTCAAACGACAAAATGGATTCGTTCTGCGCGTGAATGGTCGCCAAATGCGGCCCCAGCAGCCGCAACACTGCCACAGTCGCCGGCTGATTGTTTACGAAGACGCGTCCCTTGCCCCCTGCCGCAATTTCGCGCCGCAGAATCAGCGACCCGTCGTCCGACTCATCCAACCCATTGGCTTCGAGAATTCCCGCCAGCGGCTTCTCCGCCGGACTTCCCCTTGCACCCTCCGCCTCAAACACTGCGGACACCACGGCCCGCTCCGCCCCCGTGCGAATCACATCGCTCGAAGCCTTGTCGCCCAGCAGCAGGGCCAGCGCATCCACCAGGATCGATTTCCCCGCCCCGGTCTCGCCCGTCAGCAGGTTCAATCCCTGCCCGAATTCCACCACCAGGTTGTCGATCACTGCATAGTTCTCGAGCCGCATTTCAATCAGCACAGGTCAGTCCTGAAAAGCCGAAGTTTTGCGCAGCATAGCACGAAAGGGAGTAGCCAGTTGCCAGTAGCCGGCCACCAGTAGAAAAGTTTTCCGAGGCTGTCATCCTGAGCGGAGTAAGTGGTTCGCGAATGCGAACCGCTTACGCAGTCGAAGGGTCCCTATAACTTTCGGTAATCCAGAAATCGTCATTGGCCCTGACCGCCCGCGTATCTGCGAGTACGCCACCCGCAAAAGTCCCGCCGTTACTAATGGGCACCCCACCCGCTGATTTGAAGCGAAGCCGCTTCCCAAATCATCTAAAATAGCGCGATGGCCATAGCCGGACCGTACACGGTCGAAACTCCTCCGCATTCGATCCCCGCGACCATGCAGGCCGCAGTCTACCGTGGAGTCAACGACGTCCGCATGGAAAGCGTCCCTGTACCCAAGATCGGTCCCGGGGAGATGCTCGTCCGCGTGCACTCCTGCGGCGTCTGCGGCACCGACCTTAAGAAGATTTCGACCGGTTCCCACTCCGCCCCCCGCATCTTTGGGCACGAAACCTCCGGAATCGTCGCCGCTGTCGACGAAGGCGTCCAGACCTACCGTCCCGGCGACCGGGTCATGGTCTTCCACCATATCCCCTGCCGCCAATGTTTCTACTGCGAGAACAAAACATTCGCCCAATGTACCACCTACAAGAAAGTCGGCTGCACCGCCGGATTCGAGCCTTCCGGCGGCGGTTTCTCCGAATACGTCCGCGTCATGGATTGGATCGTTCAGCATGGCACCGTCCGCATCCCAGACGGCGTCTCGTTCGAGCAGGCCTGCTTCGTCGAACCGGTCAATACCTGCATGAAGGGGATCGAGGCTCTGCGCCTCCGCCGCGGTGAAACCGTCCTGGCCATCGGTCAAGGTCCCATCGGCATCATATTGAGTGTGCTAGCCAAACAGGCGGGGGCCACCTTAATTACTTCCGATTTGTATCCCGAGAGGCTTAGAATAGGATCAAGTTTCGGTCTAGAGCTTACAATTGATGCATCGCGGGCAGATGTGGTCGAGCGCGTGCGCGAATTGACTAAAGGGCGTGGCGCCGATGCGGTGATTCTCGCCGTTGGCGGTAACTTCCTGATTCGCACCGCGATGGATGCGGCCCGTCCCGGTGGCCGGGCATTGCTGTTTGCGCAAACGCAGCACGGAGAGGCATTGATCGATCCTGCAGCCATCTGTGTCGATGAGAAAACCCTGGTGGGGTCCTATAGTGCGTCGGTCGACTTGCAAGATGAGTCGGTCCGCTTTGTCATGAACCGTGAGATGGATCTGGAACGGCTGGTCAGCCATCGCTTCCCGCTCCCCGAGAGCCCGCAAGCCCTGGATCTGGCCGCCCATCCGCAGCCCTCGTCAATGAAGATCATGATTCAGCCCGGTAGTGCTTGGGCAGGGTAGCTTTGAAAGGGCGCGGCTTCTAGCCGCGCCGCGGTTCTTGTGGAAGGGCACGACTTCAGTCGTGCCGTAAGGACAGCATGTTAGCGGGGCTTGAGCCCCTGATGGTGAGCAACTGGAAGGAAGCCAGCAGTGAACGGAAAAATGACCGCCGCCGTCCTGTACGGCAAAGAAGATCTCAAAATTGAAAAAGTACCCATCCCTCGCGTAGGAGATGGCGAGGTTCTGGTCAAAGTCCAAGTCGCTCTGACCTGCGGCACCGATCTCAAGGTGTACCAGCGTGGCTACCACGCCCGCATGATCGTTCCTCCCGCGCTGTTCGGCCACGAACTGGCCGGCGTAATCGAGGAAGTCGGCGCCGGGGTCAACGGCTTCAAGAAGGGCATGCGCGTCGTAGCCCTGAACTCCGCGCCCTGCCAGATGTGCTTCTACTGCTCCAAGCATCAGGAGAACCTCTGCGAAGATCTCCTGTTCAACAACGGCGCCTATGCCGAATACATTCGCGTACCGAAGCGCATTGTTGAAGCCAACATGCTGATCATTCCGCCCGGCGTCAGCGTCGAAGAGGCTGCCATGACTGAGCCTCTGGCCTGCGTTCTGCGCGGCCTGCATGAAACCGGCGTGGAAATCGGCGACACGGTCACCATCCTGGGCGGCGGCCCCATTGGCCTGATGTTCGTCCAGGTCGCCCGCGCCATCGGCTGCAACGTGATTTCCGTCGTCAAGCGCGACGGCCAGGTCGAAGCCGCCAAACACATGGGCGCGCACGAAATCATCCAGACGACCAAAGTACCCAACGTAGTCGATGCCGTCCGTGCGCTGTCTCCGCAGAAGCGCGGTTGCGACGTCGTCATTGAAGCCGTCGGCAAGCCCGAAGCCTGGGAGTGGGCAGTCGATATGGTCCGCAAAGGCGGCACCGTCAACTTCTTTGGCGGATGCGCCAGTGGAACGAGAGTGCAACTCGAAACCAATCGCCTGCACTATTCCGAAATCACTCTAAAGGCCACGTTCCACCACACGCCGGAAACGGTTCGCCGGGCCTTTGGATTGATCGCGGCCAAGAAGATTCGGCCCACCGACTACATCACCGGGGAGGCGCCATTGTCCCGCCTGCAGCAGGTTCTGCGTCACATGCTGAACCGCGGCGGCGACATCAAAACCGCAATCATCCCCGGCCACTGATTCGCCGGTGTTTGTCGTCCTGAGCGAAGTAACTGGATCGCGAAGGCGATCCAGTTACGCAGTCGAAGGATCCCTACCCGGCAGATGCAACCGGAAGCGCGAAGGGCAACTCTCGGGATCATGGAAAATTACTGAATTGTCATCCGTACAAGAACAACCCGTGACCACGCCCGCCGCCCTCGGCTGGTCCCGTCTGCCCGCGCACTACGCCATCCCAGCCACTCCGCCCACGCTCGACGAGGCCCGTGAATACTGCGCCCGCTTGGCCCGCACGCATTACGAAAATTTCTCCGTCGCCAGCTGGTTCCTTCCCCGCCGCCTGCGCCAGCATTTCTTCAACGTGTACGCCTACTGCCGCATCTCCGACGATTTGGGCGACGAAGTCGGCGATCCCGCCGCCTCACTCGAACTATTAGACCAGTGGCAGCAGGAACTCGACGCCTGCTACGAGGGCACTCCGAAACATCCGGTATTCGTGGCGCTCGCCGAGACCGTGCGCCAGTTCGACATTCCCAAACACGAATTCTCCGATCTGCTCATCGCCTTCCGCCAGGATCAAACCGTCACGCGCTTCGAGACTTTCAACGACCTCCTGGCCTATTGCCTCTACTCGGCGAATCCCGTCGGACATCTTGTTCTCTACCTTTGTGGATATCGCGATCGCGAGCGCCAGCAGCTTTCCGATTTCACCTGCACGGCGTTGCAACTCGCCAATTTCTGGCAAGACGTCAGCACTGACTACGCCAAAGGCCGCATCTATCTTCCGCTCGAAGACCTTCGCCGCTTCGACGTCAGCCAGGATGACATCGCGCGTAATCAGAACACTCAGGCTTTTCGCGCGATGATGCAGTTCGAAGTCGAGCGCGCTCGCGACTGGTTTCGCCAGGGCCTGCCGCTGATTCAGAAAGTCGATCGCGAGCTGGCTATCGATCTCGATCTCTTCAGCCGCGGTGGCCAGGAAATTCTGAACGCGATTCAGAAACAGAATTACGCCGTTCTCGGAAATCGTCCCGTCATTTCGAAGCCTCGCAAGCTGGCCCTGGTCGCGCGCGCCGCCGCAGGCAAATTGTTTACCTCAAGGAGCAAGACAGGTTTGGGGGTTAGACAAGTATGAGCGCGGGCACGCAGCAAGTCCCTGTGCCATGGACTCCCGCCCCGCCCCAGCTCGTCATGGCGTATTCCGTGTGCAAGGGCATTACACGAACGGCAGCGAAAAATTTCTACTATGCGTTCCTGGTCCTGCCACGCCGCAAACGCGAAGCACTGTGCGCCGTCTACGCTTTCATGCGCCGCTGCGACGACATCGCTGACGACCCCGCACTGAGCCTGCCCGACCGCCGGCAAAAGCTCGACGCCTGGCTCGACGCTCTGCACCGCGCCCAGCAGGGGCAGCCCACGGACGACGCCATCCTGCTCGCCTTGACCGATGCGCAGCGACGTTTCTCCATTCCTGCGGGATTGCTCGACGAGCTCGCCCATGGCACCGCCATGGACGTGGAGGAGGCTGAAGCCTCCGCGCAAACCACCAGCGCTCCTGGCCTCACCATTCAGTACAAGACCTTCGAAGACCTCCGCCTCTACTGCTATCGGGTCGCGTCGGTCGTTGGTTTAGTCTGCATCCACGTCTTCGGATATCGCGATCCCGCAGCCGAGTCCCTGGCCGAACGTTGTGGCCTGGCATTCCAGCTCACGAACATCATTCGCGACGTGAAAGAAGATGCAGGCATGGGCAGAATTTATCTGCCGGAAGAAGACCTGGCGCGGTTCAACCTGTCCGCCTCGGAACTGCTGGCTACGCCGGATCCAGCGCGCTTCCGTCCTTTGCTTGCGCTCGAAGCCGATCGCGCCCGCGAATTCTATGCCTCCGGCGAAGAGCTGATTCCCTACATCTCGGAAGACAGCCAGCCCGCTTTGTGGGTGCTTGTGACCATCTACCGCCGCCTACTCGAAAAGATCGCCGAAAAACAATACGACGTCTTCACCGCCAAAGTCGCCCTGAGCACATCGGAAAAGCTGCGCATCCTGGGGAAAGGCTTCGTGAAGCGCCTCACTTGATAGCTGTAACTTTGTCATTCCGACCGAAGCGAAGCGTAGTGGAGGAACCTGCTTTTAGGCAGCTCATGAGGTCGCCGGGTGCCCCATTTCTCGCGCGTTCTTTGCGCGAGAAGTGGGGATCTTGCACGCTGGGGTGCCCTATCCTTCTTTCGCGTTCTCTGCGAAAGAGGGTGGGGACTTTGAATCCAAACTAAGAATGTCCCCGACTCCCCCACCCACCGTCGCGATCGCCGGAGGCGGCCTGGCCGGACTGGCCGCGGCCTGCGCCTTATCCGACGCCGGTTTCCACGTGACGTTGTTCGAAAAACGCCCATTCCTCGGCGGCCGAGCCTCGTCATGGGAACATCCCGGCACCGGCGAGGTCGTCGACAACTGCCAGCACGTGCTGTTTCGCGTATGCACGAACCTGATGGAGTTCTACCAGCGCATCGGCGTTGCCGATCAAATCCGCTGGTACGACCAAATGACGTTCATCGAACCCGGCGGCCGTACTTCGGTCATGAAGTCTTCCCCGCTTCCCGCGCCGCTGCACACCGCGCTATCGTTCATGAACTTTTCATTCCTGAGCGCAGCCGACAAGTTCGCCATCGCGCGCGCCTTGGTGCCGCTAACGCTCAGCCAGCAGCGCGACACTGGACAATCCTTCCAGCACTGGCTCGATCACCATGGCCAGACCAAACACGCGGTCGAGCGCTTCTGGCGTCCCATACTGGTCAGCGCCCTCAGCGAGGAACTCGATCTGATTTCCATTTCGGCCGCCGCGCAGGTGGTGCGCGAGTCGATGAAATCTCCCGCCGCTCGCCAGATGGGAGTACCCACGGTTCCGTTAACCGACCTCTACAACAAAGCCGGAGACTACATCCGCGCTCGCGGTGGCGAATTGCACTTCCGTCAACCCATCGAAGGCTTCACAGCCCACGCATCGCGCGTTCAGTTGCAACTCCGGAGCCAGGAAGAGAATCGGCAGAATGATTCAAAAGAGGGTGCCCCACCCTTGTCCCTGCGTAGTTTGCAGGGACAGGGTGGGGATTTTGACTTCCTAGTCCTCGCCCTTCCGTTCGACGCGCTCGACCGCGTGCTTCCCGACACCCCCGAGAGCGCGCCCATCCTCGAGAAACTCACCCACTTCGAAACCGCCCCCATCACCGGCATCCATCTCTGGTTCGACCGCCAGATCTCCGATCTCGATCACGCCGTGCTGCTCGACCGCACCATTCAGTGGATGTTCCACAAATCGCGTCTCCAGCCCATGCGCACTGAGGCGCGCCGCGAACAGACGGGGCACGAACGGGAAGGGCACGAACGGGAAGGGCACGACTTCAGTCGTGCCACTACTGCGTCCAATCTCAACGGGGCTTTAGCCCCTGAGGGCGGCAGCTACGTCGAACTGGTGGTGAGTTCGTCGAAGACACTGATCGACAAATCGCGCGCCGAAATCGTCGACCTCGCCCTCGGCGAAGTCCGCGAATTCTTTCCCGCCGCGCGCCTGGCCAATCTCGTGAAGTCCGCCGTGATCAAAGAAGTGAACGCCACCTACTCGCCGCGCCCGGGGATCGACACACACCGCCCCGCCGCAGCCACCGGGTGGCCGCGCGTTTTTCTGGCTGGAGACTGGACCGCTACCGGTTGGCCCGCCACCATGGAAGGCGCCGTGCGCAGCGGATATATCGCCGCCGAAGCGCTCGCCCGGGCTGCAGGATTGAAAGATGCGCGCTTCCTTTCCCCCGACCTGCCCGCCACCGGATTCATGCGCCTGTTCGCAAAGCCTCGTGTGGGTCCGGGTCTTTGACCCGGACGGGCCGAACAAAGCTCGGCCGCCTCACCTCTGCACCGAGCCATCTTGGGAACAGATCCCAGTTTGGTCGCCACCACATCCACCTCCCCAGAGTGCCTCCCTAAGCCTCCGGTAACTAAACTCCTCTCCTCCCAAGCCGATACAGATGGCATGGACGGGCGCAACATCGAGCCGAGAATCGTGATGTGGGCGGTAGCCGAGGTTGTCTGGGAGGACGAGACCGGCAAGCCGTCCCATGGTCGCGCCACCCTGGAGGACACGTCCCCGTCCGGGGCCTGCATCCGGGTCAAGACTCCCATCACGGTCGGGTCCAAGCTCACCGTGAGGTGGCACCGGGAACAGTTTTCCGCGGTGGCCAAGAACTGCCGCAGTGACGGAAGAGAATTTCTGCTGGGAGTATTGCGAGAGACGGGTCCCAGCAATATTGCACCCGGCCCCCCAAAAGAGGATCGTTCGCACGAAGCCGCCGCGCCGGTCAAAGCCGAACTGGCAAATGGCGCGCTAAAAAAACCTGGTCCTATGTGGCCAGCGAAATACCAAAGCCCGCCCGCGCAGCAGGCAGCCCAGTCGAACCCATCCGCTTCCCTGCCCGCGCCTGTTCCCCCATTGACCGCTGCCAGTGCTCCGGCGGCGACGCACGATTCACGCAAGAACGATTCGCGCAAGAACGATCCGCGGGCGTCCACCGGTCGACGCAGCGATCCAGTTCCACGCGGTCCATCTCAACCCGAAGGCTCGTCCGCCCGTCAAGAAAGGAAAGTTATGCAACCGAAACGGTTCTTTCCCAAGTTCTGGCAACGCCAGCAGGACGGCACCGACGCGCCTGATAAAGTTGCACGAACGGAGGCTCCAGTGAACAAATCGCAAACCAGTCCCGCGGAAGGCCCAACCGGCCTTCATAACGATCTGCTCTCTTATGACGATATTTACCACGCAGCTGGAATTCTGAGCGCGCGCTCTGGATACGGCGTCCACAAAGTCGTCGACATGCTGAATAGCGACCGCATCCGCGAGTTGTCGATAGACGTCAAGCGCGCCTCCATACTCATGGCTCTCGATGCCGCCGGCACTTCGCCCGACGATCTGCTCCAGGACGCAACCCATCGCCAGCAGGCTCTCAATGCCTATGAAGCTGGCCAGCAGAAACAGTTGGAGGAGTTCGAAGCGCGCAAGGACCAGGAAAACACCAAGATCCAGGCGGAAATGGACAAAGTCACCGCCCACTATGGCGAGCGCATCCAGCAAAACCAGGATCAGGTGCAGCGCGAGAAAGAAGCGCTGCGCAGCTGGCAACTGGCCAAGCAGTATGAGAACCAGCGGATTGCCGAAGTGATCGAACTCTGCTCCAAGCGGCCAGCCTCCGCGCCCACGACTGATCCACAGCCCGAGTCGGCAGCAAGCGCCTCTGCCGGACCGGCGGTAAACACTGCCAAGCCCAGCTTGGTGGCCAAGGCCTCTGCAGGACACTGACAGCACACTAAACGCCCATTGGACTCCAACGCCCAGTCGTCGCTTTTTTCCGAATCGAGTCCGGGGAGAGGCTGCTACTGGCTTGCAGTCGGACCGTCCGAACTGAACGTCTCCGGCGGATCAAAGTAAGATTGATGCCAGAGGGCAGAGTCTGACAGCTTGCCCGCCTTCCATTGCTGCAGCGTGCTCACGGTGGTTGCGATCATGCCGCCATCCGCAGAATCGAAAATCAGCACGATCCCCGCAGATGTGTCCACCTTTTTTTCCAGCTCCGCGTAGCTCTTGTTGAGCAGCGATTTCGCGAATGCAAGCTTCAGTCTTGCACCATCGTCCCGCGCCGACTCGTCCGTCTTCTGCACGGAAATGATCGTAACGCTCTTGTTGCGGAGAGGTTCCCAGTCCCCAGGAAAGATGGCAGTTTCCTCACGACTGACCCGGAACAATTCGCCGGCTGCAGGTCCGGGAGCGGCGCGCGAGCCGGCAGCGATCTCTGGAATGCCT
>Ga0209517_10009071_pt1 | contig 11469 bp, 7 predicted proteins | sample PeaSoiMetSII2010_FD_187695 | JGI IMG/M metagenome (GOLD analysis project Ga0209517, IMG submission 187695) | Peat soil microbial communities from Weissenstadt, Germany - SII-2010 (SPAdes) (version 2) | ecosystem: Environmental > Terrestrial > Soil > Wetlands > Peat | place: Germany: Weissenstadt...
GCTAGAACTAACGGCCAGTTTTGCGTGTAGATTGTGGCGATCTGGGCGGCTCCCGTCGACAGATCCGTATATCGTGAGATATCGTCAGGCTTTCCGTACATAAACACTGTTGCAACGTGCCCTGGATCTACGTACGGGTTTGCCTGGATCTCTGCTGGGGTAAGGTTCTTCCCCCAATAAGTTGGATTCTGCGTAAACTTCTCATAAGTACCTATCTGCCAATCAGAGGTCACATATGGGCCGGTTCCCGGAATGGGGTGCGTGTTGAAGTAAGTGTTTACGCCAGTAGGACTACCGAACCCTCCGTTCTGAAGGATGTATTGAGCATCCAATCCCGCTCCCATTCCCACGTAGGTTGTTAGGACTTGAAGCATCCAGTGAAATGGGTATTCCAGGTGAAGCACAATCTGGTTGGGCCCAGTTACGTAAATCGGCCACGCAGAATTCATCATGATACTCAACAGTTGAGGTGACGGGTTGATGAGTCCACTCTGAGTCATAAGAGCGATAGTACTGGGACCGAAGGTAACATTTGACATGTTGAATACGCTATATCCTGTAAAGAAGTTCGTAGCATTTCCGGACAAGTAGTAGAAGTCGTACCAATCTGCCCAAACTTGGTAGGCGTTGAACGGGTCTCCGTTCGAGAAGGTCACATTCTGTCTTAGGTTAAATGTGTAGGTCGTTTGATCTGGTGAGATCGTCCAACTCGCTGCAAGATCTGGTTCTACCTGGGTGGTATCACCGCTTTGATACAGTGCAGTTCCGTTTAGTGTGACGAGCGGCTGGAATACCGTATACATCCACCACGAGCTACCAGTCACATAAAGTATGCATGGAATCGGATTCAGATCATATATTGGCCAAAAGGTTTCATCGATTGAAAGCGTGCTTGGAGCTGCAGCCGCGCTGGTGGCCATGCTTGTGGATGGGGTTGTGGTTGAAGTACTAGCCAGGTAAACTCCAGCTCCGATCACCGCGATAACAACGACAATTAGGACCGCCGCTTTTGAGGCAGAAATAGCTTTTCGATTTAACATATGGAAAACCGCGTTCAGTAGTCACATGTCTGCGCAAATAAGACTTTGCATACCGACAATTTATCTGGCAAAAGCAACCGAATGCAGTTTGAGGCTCATAATAATGAGGCTGGAGAATCGAGTTGCAATAATCACAGGGGCAGGTTCCGGAATTGGTAGGGCCGCGGCTCAACTATTTGCGAAAGAAGGAGCTCGAATTGTTGTCGCAGATCTGGATCGTAACAAAGGCGAAGAGACTGCTCAGAACATTCGGGCTAAAGGGGGTCAGTCCATTTTTGTCTATGCAGATGTTACAAAGTCTTCGCTTGTGGAATCAGCGGTGTCTGAGGCAATCTCTGAATTTGGGAAGGTGGACATACTTTACAATTCAGCCGGCGTGGACATTTTCGTCATCAATCCCAAAGCTGATGGAACAGTTGTCGGTACACTCGAGGAAGATTGGGATAGGCTGCTTGCGATTAACCTGAAGGGAGCATTTCTGTTTGCGAAATACACGCTTCCGCACATGATGAAACAACGACGTGGAGTTGTAATCAACATGGGCTCAGAGTATGGGGTTGTTGGTGGGCTGGCGTCTGCAGCATACTGTGCATCCAAAGGAGGCATAGTCCTGTTAACGAAACAGATGGCGCTTGACTATGCCCCTTACAACATTAGGGTGAATTGCATCTGTCCGTGCAACGTCGATACACCGTTAATGGAGAAGGGGCTTGCAACATCTGAAGACCCGCAAGCAATGAGGAGGAACTGGGAGAAGATCATGCCGTTAGGCAGATTCTCGAAGCCCGAGGAAATTGCGGCAGGTGCGCTTTATCTCGCATCTGATGACGCTTCATTCGTTACGGGAACAGTACTATCGATAGATGGTGGAGTAACTGCTGGTGGAACACACACATACTGGCGCCAGCCCTGAAACTTTCATGCTCCTCAAGCATGCTCATTCATAGCAATTCAATTCCTTATTGGTTGGTTAGGGTGGAGATTGCGGGCGCTGGACTAGGGGTTTGATTTCTTCGGGGAGACTTGGTTCGTAGAATACTCGAAGAACCCATCGAGTGAGATCTTTCTCGGTCACTATGCCGATTAGTTTTCCGTCTTGCACAATAGGGAGGCGCCGGACTCCCAACTTGATCATGGTTTCGAAAGCCCGCCATATTTCAGTGTCCGGAGTAGCTGTTTGAATTGGTGTAGACATTAGTTTGGTCACGGGAAGTGATAGAAGCCTATCTCCACGGATTGCAAATCTCGTTACGTCTCGTTCAGTGATGACACCAATCGGTGTATCTTCACGCATTATAATTACGCTTCCAACATCTGATTTAACCATCAGACGCAGCGCCTCTTCGACTTTCGCGTCAGCGTCAATCGTGATGACTTCGGGAGTCATGATTGTTGAGAGAACGTCCTTCTCCTGTCCCAAACCAATCGGCAATAATTTCTTTGAGGAACTATTAGAGGCTTCACAATTAATTACTATTCTATGATCTGTTAGTTTCGCTTTCGTTTTAGTTATGTTCGACCTGGGCATCTGAAAATGTGATATGACTGTTCGTTCTGCCTATTCTCCGAGTTTCTATCCGACTTGGAACGGTTGCTGACCAATAGACATGAGGTCTAGTTTTCATGTTGGTATTTAGCATCAATCGCAAAAAATCATAGATTATGTCTAGTCAGCATTTACGTCGGATTTGGCCATAAATTCATCCAGTTTTCCGATATTTTTTTGTTTTTCAGATGTTGTTAGAAAGGATGCTTCGAAAGAGTTTCGTGCGAGAATGTAAAAGTCATTTCTATCCAAATGAAGAGCTTTCTGTACAGCCAAATAATTTGCATTGATGTAGCCTCCAAAATAAGCAGGGTCATCAGAATTTATTGTTACTGAAACGCCCTTCATCATTAGTTTTTTTAACGGATGGTTTTCCATTTTGTCTATCACTCTTAGTCTTAGATTAGACAGTGGACAAAGAGTAAGGGGTATTTTTTTGCTCACTAATTCTTGAATTAAATCTTCGTCATCCAAGGAGTGATTTCCATGATCTATGCGAGAAACTTTTAACAGATCAACTGCTTCCCGAACATATTCTGCGGGGCCTTCTTCACCAGCGTGTGCAACAGTCAAAAACCCTTCTTGGCGAGCAGCATCGAAAAGTTCCTTATATTTCGAGGGAGGATTACCGACTTCGGCGGAATCGAGTCCAACAGCTGTGATCAAGTCCTTGTATGGAAGTGCTTCTTCCAAAGTGTTAAACGCAGATTTTAGATCCGAGTCTCTTAGAAAACACATGATTAATTTAGTTGACAGTCCGTATTTTTTCTTGGCATCTTCAAGTGCTCTGTGAAGTCCGTTAATAACAGTTTCAAATCTGACATTCCTGTCAGTGTGTGTTTGTGGATCGAAAAAAATTTCAGCATGCAAGATGTTTTCGTTATGAGCCTTATCAAGATATGCCAATGTCAAATCGTAAAAGTCTTGTTCTTTTAGCAATACTTTCGATCCCTCATAGTAAATATTCAAAAAATCTTGAAGATTGCCAAACCGGTAGGCGTTTCTGAGGTCGTTAACGGATTTGTATTTAGGTCTGACAGAATTCCGTTTTCCAATTTCAAAATGCAGTTCTGGCTCTAGAGTACCCTCAATATGTAAGTGTAATTCGGACTTGGGAATACCTTCAATGAAAGATTCTGGATATCGGCCCATGATAGGTAGTTTGAATTAATTGATGTAAATGCTTCGGTGTGATTATCGCATCTCCGTTTCGTTAATTTCGCCGCTTGACAAACCTCAGAAAAGCCCATCAACGCGGACTTGACGATGCCAAGGACAGTACAACTATCTCTCGTTTTCACGGCCTCAGGTACCTTGGGTAGAGAACGTTGATTGCGTCGACATTGTTGATCTTTATGATGTCTCTTTTGATGGCCTATTTTTGCCAAGCTATTCGAATCGGATTTATCAATTTGCATAATGTCAGGTTAAGTTGTGTTATCTCGATCTTCTGCTTGGTGGAGTCTTTCTCTATCTAGCATTATTTCCTTCTCAGCATATTTTCTTCCATACATTCTCTTTATGATAAGAAATCGTCTTGCTCTTTCACGAAGGCCTTTTTCAAACACCTCTATGACGCCGTCGAAGAGGTCGATTATGGCTTGAGCGTCAGCTTTCCAAACAATATTGGGGTTGAAGATTCCTAAGATCGTGAATCCGTCGGCCTTACGTTTGACGATGAAATCATTAAGCCACTTTCTTGTTGTTAATCCCTTATGTTCGAGCAGTGCGTCCGAGATTAAGTCTAAGATTAGCAATCGCTTTGATGTTTCTTTCAGTAAGGGTTCCATTGCTTTGCCGAGTGAAATGTTGAGGTCACTGAGATTTTCGACGCCTGAAATTTTGAATAAGTTTGTGGAAGTTGGCATTTTGTCAGCCATTGGGTTGAATGCGTAGAAGTTGTTTGGATATCTGCCGATCAGATGTTGTGTTTTGATTACGTCACGGGATACGAAGAAAACGGAATAACCTTGAGAGATAGTGGATTGAATTAATTTTCGCATGATCAAGTCCATTTCGTCGCATGACTCAGATAAGATTAAGATTGAGTAGCCTTCTGGCAGTCCGCCTCCGAGAAGCGAGTCGAGTTCGTTGTAGCCTGTTAAAATGGTGCTTGCGGTTGAGACCTGCTCGTTTGGTTTCGTCTGGTTACGTGTGATCGTTACTTGCTTGTCGCCCAGAAGAGTAGCTGCTTGTTTTCTGCGCTTTCCAAGTACTACTGACGCGACGAGGAGTACGATAACTATTCCCGCCAATCCGAGTTGGTTCGTCGGAAATGATGCGGATTGTGTTGTTGAGGTGGCCAGAGGTGTGGTCTGAGCGGTTTGGCTGATCATTTGTGGTGAGGGAGTTGTACTGTTCAGGCTGCTGGTTGTAATCGTTCCGGGTTGAACTATTTGTATTTGAAAAGACTTGATTGATTCGGCGACGACTAGAGTGCTCGCGAAAACCCACGCATGCGCGGTTAGATTCCAAGTTCCCGTTGATATGGGTGCCTGAACGCTGTTAAGGAGAGAGATATTCCAGGTTCTCGGTGTCACGTCAGTTCCCAACCCTAGGCTGCTCTCTGAAAGGGTACTGGTTGAGTTCATTTGCGATATGTCGACTCTTGCAAGTAGATATTGTGTAGTCCCGCTGCAAGCGATCGAGAGATATGTGCTGATAGGGATATTCTGTCCTGGTTGCGCCGTTGCCGGTATGTCCATTCCTGAAATCTGAAGCGTACAGAGGCTGGGAGTTGCTTGGGCAGAGGGAACTACAAATGGAAACATCACGAAGATTACAATAGATACAAGACCTACTGCAATCATCTTGTGTGAGATTATTTTCACTCTAAAGTACCTCTGCCAGGAAGGCTTATGTCAACAGAAACGGTAAGTAAACTAACCGATTCTGAACTCCATTTCAGACCAAAGGGCGTACATATCTACCGGACGACTTATTCGATCGGCATTTGCTAAGGGATGCCGATTCATTTGGCGCTTGAAGCTAATTTGTCGACTGGTTCAAGATTTAGATTAATCGCCATAGTTGCCGCTGTTTTCGTAATTGGGATCATCGTGGGGATTTCCGTGCACCCTCTAACGAACAACCCTTCCAACTTGCCGACTACCACCTCAATAAGCAGTAGCGTGCTTCAAGTTCAGAGTGTTACTTCTCAAACTGTGGCTTCGAATTCAACATACAGCGTTGAAATTTTGAGCGTAGCTTTTGATCAGGTTGATGCCCCAACAGGCTATTCGGATTATCTACTTACAGTAAATGCGTCCTACATCGGTGGCGAGAGTTGGCAGTTAGATACGTCCAATTTTCATCTCACCACAAACGAACTGTCCGTCTATAATTCCAGTACTGTCTCAGGGGAAAAGAATCCGCTGACAAACATAATGCTCATGAGCGGTCAGCACGCTACCGGACAAATTACGTTCGCCGTGTTGAATGGTCAGAAGCCTACGAGACTACAATATTATACCGACCCTTCTGTGGTCGTCGTTGAGACGGACTATATTCCTGAAACGTCCAGTTGGGTTTCGTTGGTTCCTGCTGCGATTGTTAATTACGATAATCCCACGACCTCCAACTTGACCGTAATGGCTTCGATTCTAAACAGTACACAGTACTTCTACTCGACTGAGGTGATCATCGTAAAGATGTCAATCTCCTACCAGCAGTTAAACAACGGACCAAGTTCAGTACTGGTCAAATCGATTACTGAGCAGGATCCCGGATTCACCATGCTGAGTACGAATCCACCGGTTCCGATTGCGATTCTTGGCAACAATCAGCAGGTAACCATAACTCTAACCATCCTACCTCCACACTCGAGCTATAGTGGTGGCATTCACATTGAGGTAGGAATCACTAACTAATCTGAGAAAATAATCTGTGATACGTTTTGGTTAATTGATGAAGGTCCGATTGGAGAACTTATTGGTCGACGTCGATTAGTTGGTAAGGAATCGCGGTGGGTAGAGGTATGAAGCTGTATGGCCTCAGTTTTCCGCTTCCTAATTCTGCTAGGTAGTGGATTGCATATAGATCAACGGTTGAGATGAACGATTTCTTGCTGAGATCCAATATGAAGTAAGCATCTCCATCCATTATGTCTTTTCCGTCAAAAATGTGACCGAGACCCATAACGTGACCAAACTCGTGAACCATAACTCTGTAAAGAACTTCACTCGAAGTTGCGTTGTCGGGAACATTTGTTAGAGCCGCGAGGACTGAAATAGTGAATTTGCTTCCGTCAAAACCTGTTACCGCTAATTCGGACGACGCGTGCTCGATTGCTGTTACTTGCTGAGAATGAACGGGGCTGAAGAGCACTGTGACCATTGGAGTTGCAGTGATCTCGTCCTCGTAGAACACGTAGCTGTTAGTCATACTGCTACTTGCCTCAACGCCTTGTACACAGGCGACGGTCGTGTTTGTGACACAGCTGTTTGGTAAGCTGTAGGTTTCGTTCGGATAATATTTCTGAATAAACGCTTCCTGCTGAGAATTCCATTCGTTCATCGCGCGAATAACCGCCGCACGTGCCCAGTCTGATCCGCCAACCATGCGAACGCTAAGGTAATCCTGCTGGGTATGCCACATCGTAGGCGCAGCACTCGTTGCCTGTGACGCGTTCACGTATGGCGTCATCAAGGTTCCAGCTTGAACAACCGCTAAGAGCAAGATCAATGCAGCCAGAATTATTCTCGGGCTCTTGGCGGTCATGAGTCATCGAGAACATCGAACCACCTGCGCCCGACATGGGACTCGTGTGACTGATCAAAACCATGCTGAGTGACAATTTGACCTCACTCCAACCGACAAAGACCAAATGGCATGCTTACGTGAGCGTCGCAAACAATAGAGCGACCACAATTGGAGTTCTGGATGTTGGAACTGTCACCGATCTTCGATCTTTTGGGTGACATGATCGCATGAAAAGCTATACTCGTAAAACTCAACTTTTGTGGTGGTGTAGGGTGCGATCTTCGCGAGCCTTAAACGCCTACGCAATTATCCGCCTTGAGTGCGATTAATTCTCCCGTTATGCTTCCCCCAAAAGCCAGGCTTACAACTGCTCGACAAGGCATTCTGATCACCGTTTCGAGAATCATAACCATCTTTGTAGTCGGTTTTAGCTAAATCTCGGCATATTTCAGTGAATCCAAGCCGATTGTGAAGTTTGTTGCACGTTTAACGAATATTCATGCTTCTTTTCCCTGTTTTGAGCATGCAAAGCTTTTGTGCCTGAGGAGCCTGTTTTGGTCTTAAACCGCGTTAATTTGGATACGGAAACTGTTTGTGAAGGTTATGTCAAGTCAGCAAGGATACTCTGCAGACCAAATTCAGGTCTTGGAGGGCTTGGAGGGCGTTCGAAAACGGCCGGCCATGTATATTGGCAGCACAGACGCTCGAGGTCTTCATCACCTCGTGTTCGAAGTTGTCGACAACTCAATTGACGAGGCCCTTGCAGGTTTCTGCAAGAACATCACCGTTACCCTGAACAACGATGATACGGCAACAGTTGTTGATGACGGACGCGGGATACCAGTAGAAATCCATGCGCAGACAGGGAAATCCGCGCTTGAAGTCGTTATGACGATGCTTCACGCAGGTGGCAAATTCGATCATAAGACATACAGCGTCTCGGGCGGGTTGCATGGAATCGGTGTTTCAGCAGTCAATGCGCTGAGCGAATGGCTAGAGGTTGAAGTTCGCGTTGAGAGCGGAACGTTCAAGCAACGATATGAACGCGGAGTGCCCGTTGCCCCCGTAAAACAGATAGGTCCTCCATCTGCCCATGGGACGACTGTAACCTTCAAGCCTGACCCTCAGATTTTTGAGGAGACAAAGTTCGATTACAAAATAATAGCTGCTCGACTCCGGGAATTAGCCTTCTTAACTAGTGATCTTTCGATCATTCTTACGGATGACCGACTGATTCCGCCGAAATCACGCACCTTCAGGTATGACGGAGGATTACGTGAGTTCGTAAAATACCTGAATGAATCCAAGAATGCGCTTCACGATGACGTCGTCTACGTGTCAGGGTCAAAGGGTGACGTTCAGGTGGCATTCGCATTCCAGTATACAGGCGACTATTCTTGGAGTATTCACACATTCGCCAACAACATCAACACGCGAGAAGGCGGAACGCATCTTGTCGGTTTGAAGACAGCGCTTACTCGAGCCATCAACGAATACGCTATTGGTCATGGCATAATAGATGAGGAGAAACTGAAAATTCAGGGTGACGACGTACGTGAGGGATTAACGGCTGTTCTCAGTATCCGGTTGCCCAACCCTCAGTTCGAGGGGCAGACGAAGACTAGATTGGGCAATAGTGAAATTCGCGGAACAGTTGAATCAATCCTCTACGACGGTCTCAAAACTTACTTCTCAGAAAATCCCGCTGTTGCGAAAGTAATCGTTCAGCGAACATCCGAAGCGGCACAGGCTCGCTTAGCAGCGAAGGAAGCGAAAGAGCTTGTGCGAAAGAAAGGCGCATTGGAAGGCGTAACGCTTCCTGGAAAGCTTGCCGACTGTCAAGCTCACGACCTTGAGCAAACCGAACTATTCATTGTTGAAGGCGATTCTGCTGGAGGAAGCGCAAAGCAGGCAAGAGATCGGCGGACTCAAGCAATTCTCCCATTGAGAGGCAAAATATTGAATGTGGAGAAACACGGGTTCACTAGGATTTTGGATAACAACGAGATCCGAGCCTTGGTGACAGCGATAGGAACAGGAATTGGTAATGATATCGATCTGAGCAGGTTGCGTTACGGTAAGATTATCCTCTTAACGGATGCTGATGTCGACGGCGCCCACATCCGCACGTTACTTCTCACATTCTTGTATAGACATATGCCACAACTCATCGAAACAGGCAGGATCTTCATCGCTCAACCACCACTCTACCGAATTCGGAAGGGCGATCGAATATTCAACGTTATGAGCGAAAAGGAACGCAAGAACATAGTGGAAGTGGAACTGAAAGGAAAACCGGACGTGGTTCAAAGGTTCAAGGGTCTCGGAGAGATGAACCCTAGAGAGTTGTGGGATACAACCATGAACCCTCTAACTCGCTCGTTGCTTAGCGTCGCTGTGGATGACGCTGCAGAGGCCGACAAGGTCTTCTCAACTTTGATGGGCGATATAGTAGAACCACGTCGTCAGTTCATTCAGGAAAACGCTGACGAAGTGGACTGGTTAGATATCTAGAGGCCGCTCCTATTGGGAACCGCGCCTACAACCGAACGCATAAGACCGGTCGCTATTGAGACCGAGATGCGCAAATCGTACATCAAATACGCTATGAGTGTAATCGTCGGACGAGCACTCCCAGATGTTCGTGATGGACTGAAACCAGTTCAACGCCGAATACTCTTCGCCATGCAAGGCCTTGGCCTCACATCTAAAACTCAGCATAGGAAATCTGCGAGAGTCGTAGGAGAGGTTCTAGGAAAATACCACCCCCACGGTGACATGTCCGTCTATGACGCTCTAGTAAGGATGGCTCAAGAATTCTCCATGCGATATCCTCTGATTGATGGACAGGGAAACTTCGGTAGCATCGACGGCGATGAACCAGCCGCGATGAGGTACACAGAGACCAGACTCGCAAAACTATCGGAAGAAATGTTAGGCGAGCTGGACGAAGAAACTGTGGACTGGATGCCGAATTTTGATGACTCACTTCAAGAACCAACTGTTCTCCCCTCACGTTTCCCAAACCTCCTCGTAAATGGGGCTTCAGGCATTGCAGTGGGAATGAGTTGCAGCATTCCACCTCACAACATGAGTGAAGTCATCGACGCGATAACATACTTAGTTGATCACCCGAATGCTCACGTCGAAGACCTACTGAAATTCATTAAGGGACCAGACTTTCCTACCGGCGGAATAATTTACGACGCAACCTCACTACTACAAGCTTACAATCACGGTCGAGGATCCATCCGCATACTTGCGCGCATCGAAGAAGAAATCCTGAAAGGCGATAGGAAAAGGCTGGTAGTAACTGAAGTTCCATTTCAAGTGAACAAGTCAAAGATAGTTGAAGATATCGCCAACCTTGTCCGGGAAGACAAACTCGACGGCATCTCTAACATCAAAGACGAATCAAGCCGAGAAGGCATCAGAGTCACAATAGACCTCAGACCTGGATACCAACCTGAAGTCGTCAAAGCCCAACTCTACAAAATGACACAACTGCATGCCAGCTTCAGCTACATCAACCTAGTACTCTTGGATGGACGACCGCAAATCCTCAATCTGAAAGAAACACTTCAAGCATTCATCGATTACCGGATTAAAGTAATCGAAAGACGATCCAAGTTTCGACTCCAGAAAGCACAAGAACGCCTCAATGTCCTTGACGGATACACAATCGCACTGAAGAACATTGAAAAAGTGATTGAAATCATTCGAGCCTCCGACGGCCCTGAGCAGGCCGCCGCAAACCTAAGCAGCCTCAACCTTAACGAAAAACAAGTTGAAGCAATACTGCAGATGCGACTCCAACAACTCACACGACTTGAATCTGGTAAGATCAAGAAAGAGTCCGACGAAAAACGATCAGAGATTCATGAATTACAAATGATGCTGGGTGAACGCGCTAAACTTCTCAGCGTCCTCAAGGCGGAACTTGCTGAAATTCGTGAAACGTACGGTGACAAACGACGCACAGAAGTCCGTTTAGAATCAGTAGATTTCAACGTGGAACAAGTCGTACAAGACGAACAGGCGCTCGTATTCCTCTCCAGAGACGGCTACATCAAACGTGTAACCTCAAAATCCTTTACCGCCCTCGGTCGAGGAGCCAAGGGAATCCTTTCGATGGACCTGAAAGAACAAGACAAGATACTCAAGGTCCTCGCAACAAGAACA
>Ga0209517_10009072_pt1 | contig 11469 bp, 12 predicted proteins | sample PeaSoiMetSII2010_FD_187695 | JGI IMG/M metagenome (GOLD analysis project Ga0209517, IMG submission 187695) | Peat soil microbial communities from Weissenstadt, Germany - SII-2010 (SPAdes) (version 2) | ecosystem: Environmental > Terrestrial > Soil > Wetlands > Peat | place: Germany...
CCCGCGCTGCAAATCAGCATGAGCCAGATTTCACCTGCCATTACGAAAGAAACAACAATGTGGCGGTGTTGGGTGGGCTTCAACGCCAGCCACAGCATGGGACTTATTTTGTTCGGCTTGGTTTTCGGTTTTCTCGCATTGGCTCACGGCCAACTCCTCTTTCACTCACCGTTCCTGCTCGTTGTCGGGCTGGCCATGGTTAGTGGTTTTGTTGTGCTCGCCAAGGTTTATTGGTTCAGTACGCCTTTCACAAGCATCTGCATTTCTTTGGCTTGCTATATCGCCAGCATTTCGCTATCGCGGGCCTAACAACACGCTCCAGCGGACCGTGCACGCAACTCGCGGTGAAGATGGCGGAACGCGAGGGCATGGGCGCTGCGGGGATCCGCGCGGTTCTTACCGGCAATGAAGAGGCCATGCCGACTGCGAAAGTGGCAGACGACCATAAGGTTTACACGTGATGAGACGTTGGTTCGCTCCCCAGATGTTGATCGGAGTGCTATTCGCCACTGCCGCGACCGCCCAGCAGACTGCCGCGAAGAAGGACTTGCCGTACGTGGCCGTTCACGATCCCCAATTCATCAGCGCCAAGGATGCGATCTTTATGAACGGCGATGATCGTGTCATCGGCCTTATGAACGGAGAAGTGCCGAAGGCGTACCCGGCTGGGATTCTTTGGCAGCATGGGTTGGTGGAAGACAAATCGCCGGAGGGGCCGATCGCGATCACCTGGTGCGGCTACTGCAACACGGCCCTCGTGTTCAAGGCCGAAGCCAAAGGCAAGCCGCTCGTCTTGGACACGGCAGGCCTCGCCAGCGGCAATGAGGTCTTCAAGGATCAAGAAACTGGCAGCCGCTGGCAGCAGGCCGGCTTGGTGGCGATCTCAGGCCCGTTGCAGGGCGAGCATTTGCAGTTGTATCCGTTCCTGCTTACGAGCTGGGCGGAATGGTTACGGCTGCATCCCGACACGCTTGTGGTGAAGCCGCTGCCCGGCTACGCCGAGCGCATGGGCGCGGTGAACAAATTCTTGAAGCAGGGCGGCTTCGGCGCGAGCCCCGTGCCAGATGATGTGACGTACCGCGACGACCGGCTTAAGCCGAAGGCGCTGGTGGCTGGGCTCGATGTAGCTGGCGCGAACAAAGCCTTCCCACTCAAAGCGCTACGTCTTGTGCGTGTCATCAACGACTCGCTCGGCGGCACGCCGCTGGTGATCGTGCACCAGCCAAGCACGGACACCACAACCGCGTTTGTCGCCAAGGCAGGCGGCCGCAGGCTGACCTTCGACGCCTCGAATGCGGATGCGACCGAACTTATCGATCGCGAAACCAAATCCGGCTGGAATGCGTACGGTCAGTGCGTCGCAGGCCGGCTGAAGGGATCGAAACCTGAGCCACTCATTCTCGAGCCGGAGTACTGGTTCGCGTGGTCTGAGTTCCACCGCGATACGGCGATCTACACGCCACAGTAAGGAGGAACTAACAAAACTCTTATGAACAATGAACGTGTTTTGCAAATCGCTAGAGTGTTTTTGCGCCTGGCCCTAGGCATCACCTTTCTCGAATCGATCTGTGACCGCTTCGGCTCGCTGGGTGCGTACGGAAGTAAGAATGTGTCATGGGGCGATTGGACCCACTTCGTGCAATACGTCGCCGTGCTTAACTCGTTTGTTCCGAAGAGCCTAATTCCTGGACTCGCTGTCTTGGAAACTATCATCGAGCTTGGACTAGGCATCGCGCTCTTGTTGGGAATCTATCAACGCGTTGTCGCTTGGAGCAGCGGAGCGTTACTGCTATCGTTTGCACTGACCATGAGCATTGCCCTCGGGATCACCGCGCCTCTGGGCTATTCGGTGTTCACTGCGCTTGGAGCGGCTTTGCTACTGGGCGCGGTCGCGGTGCCGCATGCCGCTCGCAGCTCCGCAGGCACGCACTCGACCGCCGAATCAGTAAATTCAAAGTTGTGCGATCGCAGCTTTACCTAAACGGGTATCCAATACGAGGGGCGGAGCCTGCCGGTTTCGATTGCACGCACAACTTTGAGGCTATGGACTGTATGAACTCCCTTTCGGCCGCGGGAAACGATTTGCGCAATCCGGAATTGCAAGTACGCTGGCCCGCCCCGTGGCTAGAACGATTGTGAGAATCGCGCTTCCAAGAACTCCCCCAGCTTTGCTGTCGCCTTGAATTGCGGAATGGGCTCCAGTTCTTTGAATGCCGAGGTGAACGCGTTGGACAGACTCCAGATTGTTCGCGGCAGGAATTCCTCGTACTGCGGCTCGAAGTACAGGTCGTGCACGGTCCGGGCGAGATGTTTTGGAGCTTCCAACTTGCCTTCCACGAACGCCTCATAGATTACGACCTTGGCGTTGACGTCTGTCAATTCACTTTTCTGCCAGGTTTCCACCTGCTTCCGCATCGGCTCGAAGTTGCGCTGCATCCGGTCGACGCCGACCGAGATGCAGTCGATGAGGGAGAACGACTTTGAGTGTTTTGCGAGCACCGGGGTAAAATCCCCGGCGAACGCCATGTTCGAGCAGACGAATACGCGATACCCACAGGTCATCGCCAGACGCATGCTCTTATCATGGGAGTTGCGCAAGCCGATGGAGAAGCGGCATCCCTCCATCTCGGTTGCGAGATCGAGAACCCCGAAGGCCTTCATGCCGTCCGGCGAGACTGCGTACTCGTCGTGAACGACGCCGATGTGGCGAAAGCCGAGCGTCTCGATCAATGCTTGCACGATCTCATGATGCGGGACCGGGCGGTGCGTTTCCGTTGCCGCTGGCGTCGGCACCAGCGCTAGTTCTTCGCGACCAATGGTTCGGCCGCCATAGCCAATGAGCGTACTTGTTTCTGACATACTTCTTTCCTCCTTGGTGATTTGAAAACAAAGCTTCTTGAAGGCGAGAAAGATGCGGCATTGCAATTACCGCCGAATTGCCGGCGACGGTTGAGCGATTCTAGGAGAGGGATCCCTTTCACGAGTGGCGCAGCACCATGTCACTCGACATTCGATTGCTGCAGCTCAACTGAAGCCGAATAAGGAAGCTTGTTCCGGGACAGCTGGCCGTCCGCGCCGCCTCTTACCTGACAACGCTTGCGGTCGCTGTCCGAAGACGACGATAGACCCGGTGTCCATGGCTCCTTCAACAAGACTCGCGGGGGCAGACTGAGTATCCAACAGAATGCCCGGCATTTCGATCGATGAGGCATCATCGTGGCTGTGAGAATTGCTCGGAAATAGCTTTTGATGTTCTGTACTGAGGGCTCTCCAAATAGAGTCGGCGGTTTCGCCAATACCATTCCTTTCGACCAGCTCCCGCGCCATCGCCGAGAGCATGTCATCGTCTTCATCAATGCTCTGCAATCCCTCGCCGGCAAACTTGCCTTCCATAGTGAGAGCCACAAGGAGCTTTTTGCCCATCAGGCGCAAACACGATGTCTGCATCGTCCCTTCCGAGCAAAGGAACTTCACGCGCACCGGTCGGCGCTGTCCGATCCTCCAGGACCTGCGGCTGGCTTGCCGCAAGGTGTGTAGCGAGTATCCAGATTCGTAGAAAATGATTGTGGGAAAGTCGAGCAGATCGAGGCCCGTCTCCACCAGCTTGGGATGGCAGATCACCACCTGGACTCCGTCTTTGACCTGCCTGGCGTACCAGGCCTCGCGCTTGGACGTGTCCACGCTCGCGCGCAAGACTGCCGTGCGGAGCCCTTCGTTGCTCAGGATTCGTTGAAGCCTGGCTGTAACGTCGTGCTTCTGCGTGTACACGGCAAAGACCTGACACCGCCGTCCCTCCGCCAGCTCTTTCTTGATCTCCTCGATCAATTTGCGTTCTTTGGAATAGATACGGTCGTCGGGAAGGTCGCGGGGTTCTGCAATAACGAATCGGACCCTGCGCTTGAGTTCAGGATCGAACTCGGTACCGTACAGCGTCCCAATCCCGTAGGGATGATCGGGATACAGCAGCAGAGTATTGAGCATTGTGCTCAGAACGGATCGGTTGCCCCGGTGCGCTTTCAACGCCTTCCGCATGTCCTCTTCGAGCTCGCGGTACGCTTCCTGCATAGGAGCGTCCATCGGCACGCTCAGATAGGTTTCCTCGTATGGCGGCAGTTCCCCTGAGATATCTTCCAGAAACAGAAAGGCACACAGCTGCATGAGGAATTCGCCAAACAGCAGCGGTGAGGCTCCCGGCTTGCGTCGGACCGTGCTGGTCGCTTTGGCCTTGGAGCAGGCATTGTTGGCAGGTTCTACCTTGGTGATGGTTTCCAGAACGCCGTAATCCTGAATGAAGGAACTGCGCCCCGTCGTGCCCCATTCGTAGCCATGCTCCTTCATCCGTCTCGCTTCGAGACGGAATAGCGTATTAAACAGATCGTCTGCATAGCCGCCCAGCAGCGTGCCGGTTAGCCCGACGATCCGGTCGGTGCATGAGGCCAGAGTGCCCAAGGCATTTCCTTGTGCGGTATCGCCAGCAAGTTGGTGAATCTCGTCGCAAATCGCATAGTCAAACCATTCCGGCATGTAGCGCCCAATAAATTCGATCGGGGCCATGCGGCGGAGCTTGTCCGAGTCCGCCTGCCAGAGCGGGCTGTGCAGCGGGCGACAAGACTTCTCTCCCCTGGTCTCAATGGTCTCGGCAATCTTGACCTTCTCAAACTCAGCTGCCGTTAATCGGCTATCGTCCACGATCACCGGTTTGCCCGTGTCCGAATTCACTATGCAGCCAACGTATGGTCCAGAATGTGGTACCCGGTAAGCATGGCGCCAGAAGTAACCCAACTTGGCCCGTTCACGTCCGACGATAAACAGGGACGGTCTCCCGCAGAGCGACAGCCAGCGTTTTCGGGAACTCGGGAAATCCTTTTGCAACCGCAGCTCACTTAAGGTTGTGTGTAACCCTCCCGCACGATGCGGCCCTGCCGCAACCGCACCTCGTTCACACCGTGGGATTTGTTCTCGTCGCCGCCATTTCGCAAATCATCGATCAGGAACACGCGTAACCCCGGCAAGGTCAGAAACGCTTCCCGCGCCCACTTTTCGACCAGATGTGGCGGAACCATGGCTAATGCAGTGAAAGGGATCCCTCGGCTATGAACATGGATGGCTCCCAGCGAGATCAGCGTCTTGCCGGTACCGCATTCCGCGACCACCATGGATGTCCGCGCCCGCTGCCAACGTTTGGCCACTCCCATAATGGCGATGGTCTGTGCAGGGAAAGGTGTTCGCAGCAGCCCTTCAATCCGAGGTGAAACTGCATCGTCGAATTGGTGGAGCGCCGGATACTCCTGCAAAATGCGCGCTCCCAAGAGACTCGCGTGAGCTCTCATATATGTGTAGATGTCGGTTATGTTGTCGTGCTTCACGAACACCTCTTTGGAACGACATTTCTCGGTTGCCATCCGCCACATAAAAATCGACTGCTCGGCATCGTTCCGAGGCCGGTCTTTCCAAGTTGACATATGTTTCGATTTGCTGCGACGTTGGAGGAAAGGTGCGTTAGCTTGCCATGGAGACCATGCGGATCAATGGTGGGAGTAGCTTGAAATTGAGATTTCTGCCGGTATCAACTTCTCAACTGACGGATCGCCCGTTAACCGACAGTGATCGGATCGGGTACCACTTCTACCAGTTGCCAGCTATCTATTAGCGCAACATCTCCGCCGCTGTAAGCGCGTAGATCAACGCGCATTGAGAAATGTTGTAAATTGGAACGAACTCGTTCGGCCCATGAGACACTGTCAGCAATCCTGGTCCGTAAGCGAATGCGGGAATGCTGCGAGCCGCATAGAATCGTGTTTCGAGCAGGCCGGGGCACATCTCGAAGCTGGGTTCTTTGCCGGTCACGCTCGCTGTATGACGCGACAGAATTACGCCGAGCTGATCTCCCGCTGAAGTTGCTGCCGCGGGTTCCTCTTGAAGCGCCTCAATTTCGAAACCTTCAAGCGCATCGCGCAAGCGGCGCTTTTCTTCTTCGAGGTTTTCTTCGGGATTCAGGCGACGGTCGATCGTGAAAGAACAGAATTCGGGGGTCACGTTAAAGTTCGTACCTGCCTCGACCCGCCCTCCTAGGAGCAGAATGGATCTACGCGCAGCCGCTGGAGCGATGTTCTGTTGCGTTTCGCGAAGCTCTACGTCCTTCTTGATGTCGGCAAGGCGGGCTATTGCCGGTAGAGAGCGTTCGAATGCGTTCACACCTTCGAATTGCCGACCGACGTGCGCGGCTTTCCCGCGCATGGTGGCGCGCAGCGAAATGGCTCCGCGGTTGGCGTTCCAAATGACGCCGCCTGTGGGCTCCGGAGTAAGCATACCAACACCGTCTCTCCCGAGTAGTCCGCGGGTATCAAGATCGCGAGATCCGCGTGGACCGGCGGTCTCTTCATCCGGTACGAGCACGATCCCTATACGGCCGGTACTCAGAAGCCCCTCGTCACGTGCCGCTGCTGCTGCGTGAATCATGGCAGCCAATCCGCTCTTCATGTCCGATGAGCCGCGACCGAACAGATTTGCTCCTTCGACACGTGGCTGAAACTGATCCCGGTTTTGCGCAGGCACAACATCGTAGTGACCACTGAAGTAAAGGGTCGGTGGGCCAGTTCCGGCTGACGCAAGAACACACGCGCCCTCACTTCTCACATGATCGAAGCCGAGTCTGTTCAATTCCTTGATGAGAGCGCAGATGCATTCATCGTACCGATTCCCCGGTGGATTTTCGGATGGAATTGCGATCAACCGCTTCGTGAGATCCAGCATCGCTGGCTCGGAGAGCCGTGCCCTCAGTCGGGATGAAAGCTGCTTGTTATCTGGGGTCACCACCTTTGGGCTGTCTCCGTTTTCGAGTCTCGATTGCACTCCACATAATCTCATGTAGTCGTAGATTGTGGACAGTTCAGGCATGGAAGTCCTCTGCTATGGGAGAACAAGAAGAAAGAAGGAAGAAAAGCAAAGGTGGGTAATGCGGAAGGCTAGTTCGCCCGCAGGAAGAGGTCTTCGAGCCTCAGGCTCGGCCAGCGGATCGAACCAGTTTCAGCCGGAAGACTGATCGCTTCACTCTCAACGCCCCAGCTGAGCCAGGAAAGAAACTGTTCCTTCCCGCCTCTGATCAGCACCGGGGCACATCCGATACCGAGAGCAGGGATGATCGCTTTATGCGTTGCCAGTTCGCCGGCAAACCAGTCAGCCCAGTCCGGAATTCCGGGGATCCCGTGAATATGGGCGAGAGAGGCCCAGATGAATCGGTTTTCCGAGCTTGCCAGCAGGGTTCTTCCGGAACCCGCCGACACGTTACTCGAAGCGAACTCTTCCGACAACGCGACAAGGTGACGCAGGGGCCTTTTGCGCCCGGCGAGCTGTACCGAGCCTTTGAAACACTGGGGATTGCGCTCCAGACAGACGCGAATCCGTTGGACGCCTGGGCCCTCTACCATAAACCTATCTCCCATGGAAATCGCCGCGCTGACCGCCGCAATCTGCGTGTCCCCTCCAATCACGGAAATGAGATGAGCTTTCGCCTGTCGCGGTGGATCGGGCAACACCTCCCCGATAAAGCGGTCGAGCCGCAGCTTGATGCTCGTGGTTGTCTTCTCCGTGCTCCTCACATAGGTGAGCCAGCCGAATCGAAGGTGGGCATTTTTCATTCGGACTCCTTCTTTTCGTGGGTGAGAACCTGGGTCTTTCCATTGGCAAATACTAGGGTCAGCTCATGCGAGAACCGCTCCCGGTCATGCAGGATTTTGGTTCCATCCTCTTCTTCCTCCTCCCAATGGTCCGTGAATTTCACCGAGCGCCAGTGGGCAATATGCCGGGCTTCACCTTCGCCGAATACTCCATTGAGCATTCCGGCGGTACAGAGCAATCCGACATGGCCACCGTGCAGTGGTGTAAGCGGCCGGCCCTTGACGTCATTCAGCTTGGGCAAAAGCACACGCCCCGCCTGACGGTATGCGGCTGATTCCAGCAACAAGTCCTCCACTTCGTCCAACGGAATACCCATATTGGTCAGTACAGCCGACTCCGAGGCAGGAACTTCGTAACGGACCTCAGCAGTGTCGCCCAGAGGCTCAAGCTCGCTCTTCGTTGCTAGCACTTCGAGGTAGCGCACTCCATCCAGCAAGACCGCATCCGTAACCCTGGAGTGTCGTTTGCGGCGAGTTGCAAGCACTACGATCTGCTTGTATTGCAGGCAAGCCGGTTCGGTGAGCCTGAACACGCGCAAATCCGTAAAATGTTCGCTTAGCAACCTCGCGCATTTCGCCAATCGCAGCTGCGGAATCACGAATAGCAGCACGCCACCAGCCTTGAGCCAGCGATAGCTGTGTTCCAGAAACACCGCTTCCAATCTCTGGTTGTTGCTCTCCCCGGATTCCCAATCATACGGAGGGTTCAGGTAGAGCAGGGACACCGCTTCCGCCGGGCATCGCACATCCATGGTGTTAGCCTGCAAAGTCTCGATTCCCAAGGCTCTCGCTTGTTCGGCCCGATTGGCGTCGATCTCGATGCCATAGCGAAGAGCGGTTACACCATGAAGCAAACGAGTGAACGCCACGCCATCTCCCACGCAAGGATCGAGTGCCGAGAACTCCGATGCGAAGGCAAGGCAATTCTTCAGCCGTGCGGCTTCCGGTACGGGCAACGGGAAAAATCCCAGCTTGGTCTTTCCATGTGGTCTCATCTCGCCATCCCCTTGAGTGCCTGTGCCACGAGGTCGCCAACTCCGTCGGACTGGGGTATCTCGCTCACGGCGATGAACGAGCAAAGACCGTTCACAGGAATCGGCCGCTCATCCTCAATTCGGTAGCCGCGCTCGATGTGTTGTTGTTTTCGTTCTTCAAACAAGTCGGCTCTCGTGGTCACACGAATTCTCATTGCCATCCTCATTTCTCATTCATTGGCGATCAGGTGGAAGTCCGCGTTAGGCGGGTCATTGAACGCGGCACTAATCTTGGTGTGTGCGCAAGCCCGCTTGGGAACTCTGCGGATCTGCCCCTGGCTCGTTTTCTTTCATTGCAACGAGCCTCTCCCAACGGATCGAGAATCTGCGGCGGGGCCGTCCCCCGTCATAGAGCTCAAAAATGAGTTCATCGGAGACATAGAGCGCGACTGGCAGCGGAACTACTGGAGGGCGGGCGCTATCGGCAGAGGGAGGAGGATTGTGCTCGGCCATGGGCCTGATCCTCCTCTGCTACTGCTTTGTGCCGAAAGCCCGTCGCTTGCACGGGTGGCAATTACAAACGCTGTGCCTCAAGCGATCGATCTCTTGCCACGAGAGGCATGGCAGAATCCCCGGGCGATTCACGCCAGTTCGGAAATGGGTTCCGGCTCGACCTACGAAATTCGGTGATCAACTTCCGAATCGCCCCACGGCGATGGTGCAGCGCCTCCACCAACCGATTCAGATCGACCTGGTCCCCCTCGTACCACTCTTCGGGAATACCGGCAGCGCACCGCCAAATGGCGTGAGCATCCATCTCTTCGGCTCGACTGAGCGCCGGCTCGAATGCCTCCCATCCCATCACACCCTCGTAAACGCAGTTGTTCGCGTATGCGCCTCGAAGGGGAGAGTCCGGAAACGTCCACTCGCCGGCATTGAAGCAGTAGCCCTGGTCAATGAAGGTTGCGGCGTATCTTTGACTTCTCGGCGTTTTCCGACAGAAGATTGCCTGCCGTCCGTCGCTGTTGCACGTCCACTTGTCCAGGACAAGAACGCGGGCGAAGTCACTAACATTCACGACTCCGTGAAGTAACTCGCGAGGCAAATAGTCGAATGTCATGCCCGCACTCTCCGAGCCCGCGTACAGCGAGCCCAACTGCCTGCCGTTCCGGCACGGGATCTTCGCGCCACCCAGACTGATTCGGAGGTCTTCTGTGTGTTCGATCAGCCAGTCAGAGACTTCAATCACTTCCACCCGTGGCATCGGCAGCCCCAGGGCCAGACCCAAGTTGGTGGCTAACATCTCGTTCGCGAGCACTCGGATGTGCTGGGGATTGTTCTGGAACTTAGTCACGTAGCAGGCACCGTCAGACGCCTTCAACAGGTGAGATTGCGCGCCTCCCCGAAGTGGACGCAAATGTTGGACTGCGGAGATGCAAGTGTTCACAAGCACCTCCGTTGTTCTTAACTTGGGGGACCAACATAGAGCGAGTAACAAACCACAAAGAATTGGTTAGCAGGAAGGCAACACGGATTTGGACAAGACGCCAGCGGGTTAAGTAGAGGCGACGCCCATAAGCGCTGACTTAAGGCAGAATTCGTAGGGGTTGGGCTGTCAAGCAGCATCCGCAGCCGGAAATCGGCTAGCCCTAATCGAATTTTCAATTTCCCAGAAGCCGACCTCTGGCGGGCACAATCACTAAGGCGACGAGGGAAGCCACGCATCTGCGGTTCTCTGCATCGCGCGTAGTGCAACTAGGATGCTGCCGAGCGGCGCGGTTGAGATCGCTTGGATTTGCCGTTTTTCGATTTGCTCTTTTTGTTCCAGCCGCCAAGATTGAGCGCGACAGCCATGCAAGCGGCGCGCAATTCGTCCGCAAGGGCACGGTCGACCATGGTGCGAGCCACGATCATGCCTCCGATAGACAGGGCGGCTATGCCCTGCGCCGTGGTGCGGCGCCGCCGGCCATTCGGGATCAAGCTCCGTTCCAGGACGCTTACCATGGCTTTGAACACAGTCTCGAAGGCGCGCTTCGCACTTACGCCGCTACGGGCGACGTCGGTTGGCAATGCGACCATGGGACAGGAATTCTCGACGTCCTCGAAATGCTGGCGAGATAGATAGGCGCGGACGACTTGCGACCCTACGTCGGTCGATGACAGATCCACATGCACGCCTTCCCAGCAGCTTTTCCACTGCGGGTCGGTGAAGAAGCACCCTAATACCTCGGCATACAGATCGCTCTTGCTTTTGAAATAGCTATAGAATCCGCCGTGCGTCAGGCCCACACCGGCCATGATCTGGCTGAGAGAGACACCCTCAAAGCCATGTCGATTGAACAGCCTGCGTGCGCTGTCGATGATGTCTTTCTTTACCGCCTCGCGATGACCAGCGGGGTAAGGCATAAGAACTCCTTGCTCTCTAGGCGCTGAAGTATGCCTCGGACTGGATTGCCTGTCCAGTAAAAATATTATATTGAACATATTTTCGCGCAGTGTTGTTATGCAGGCGAAGGTTAAACGTAAGAAGTTGGGAGGACGATGCCATTGACGATGACAAGCGATAGAGCGAAGCTGGAAGCACCGGCCAATGGGTCCACGCGGCGGCAAGCGATCGTCGGGGTTGCGATCGCATTCGGTGGACTAGCCCTGGGCTCAACTGAGGCTTGGGCGAGAGTCGAGGAGGAGATTTTTCGCACGGCGGAAGCCATTCACCAAGAGCCTGTTTTCAAAGCGAGCCGGAGGCGCGTCTACGAAGCGCTCACCGATGCCAAGCAGTTCGACAAGGTCATACAGCTCAGTGGAGTCATGCAGTCCAT
>Ga0209517_10009073_pt1 | contig 11469 bp, 8 predicted proteins | sample PeaSoiMetSII2010_FD_187695 | JGI IMG/M metagenome (GOLD analysis project Ga0209517, IMG submission 187695) | Peat soil microbial communities from Weissenstadt, Germany - SII-2010 (SPAdes) (version 2) | ecosystem: Environmental > Terrestrial > Soil > Wetlands > Peat | place: Germany: Weissenstadt...
GCTCGCCGGTGTATCCCGTGCGCGAAATCAACACTGGGCGGCCGAAGAGCGTCGTGGGTAGATGATGAAAGTACTTGAGGTCACGGATGCCGGGGACGTGTTTGGCCAGAAAGTCCACGGCGATCGGCCCCTGTAGCGACAAATCGTGCAGGTCGTCATCGACGATGACCGCCGTGTTGCGGCCGACCACATAGCTGGTGAGGGTTTCGTGCCCGGCGCCGCTGCCATGGACGACCATCCATGAGTTGGGGCCCGTGCGATACAAGATGCAATCCTCGATGAAATGCCCGGCGTCGTTCAGCATGCATGCATAGGCAGATTTGCCGGGATAGATCTTGGTGACGTCGCGGGAAGTGGCGTAGTTGAGCACGGCGCTGGCATGCGGACCGACGAGATGAAGCTTCTTGAGCCCTGACACATCCATCAACCCCGCTTTGGTGCGGATGGCAACGTGGTCTTGCGCCACGTCCTTGGCATAGGTCCACGCGGTGCCCATGCCGTTCCAGTCCTCGAGTTTCGATCCGAGCGCTCTATGCCGATCCGCCAAAACCGAGGTGCGCCAACTGAGTGCCATTGTGTTCTCCTGAAGTATTATTCCGGCGCGTTGCCGGGTGTCGTGGGGCTGCCGTCATCGAAAGGAGCCAACCATTCGACCACGGCATCGCGGTAGCGGGTCAATCCCTTATAGTCGACCAGCGCCGGATGGAGGTTCTTGAGTACGCGGTGCGTACGCCGCGCCCATTTCGGCACCGTCGCGAGCTCGCGCATGCTGATGAGATAACAGCGAATGCCGAACAAGATGGCGTTGCTGCGCGGCAAGCGCCACAGTCCCTGCAGCTCCACGCGCAGATGCGCCAGGTTGCCGGCATTCTCTGCGGTCACGGTGGCGCGGTCGGGACCCCAGTGCGGATAGTTTTCCGGCGACGTATCCAGGCGCGGGTGGACGGTCATGGTCCAATTGAGCCGTCTTACCGGCTGTCCCAGCCGCAGGTTCAAGAGATATTTCAGCGCGCGATCGAACACGCCCATCTCGTGCGCCAGCGGCACGGGTCCGTGCCACTCCTTGAACGTCATGCCAACGTCGAAATCCAACGACCAATCCGCCTGCGTGGTCACCACGCCGGCCTCGGCCCATAGATCGCCCTCGCGCTGATCCATCACGACGAAATCGCCTTGCGCCTGTCGCCCGATGTAATCGAGCGGCTGGCGCGGCAAGGTATCCACGTCGCCAAAGATGAATTGCTGATCGAGTCCTAACGGCCGGTTGATCCAGTGCCAGCGATTGCCCTGCTTGGTCAGGGAAAAATGCTGCGGGTAGTCGCGCGCAAGCGAGTCCATGATGAGTTCGATACAGTCCCACTGGGCACTTTGCATGTGCGGCAGCGCCTGGAAGCGCAGCGGCTCGGCAGCCAGCACCAATTCGCGCTCGCGGCATTCCGCGACGTAGTGTTCATCGACGTCAAAGGCGAATTCCGTCACCGAGCCCTTAGGTCCAGGCACGTGAGGTTCGATATTCACCGAATACATATATTCGTCGTCGGGAAACGGTAGGGGGAAGCGGCGAATGGCCTGCGGGCTGTTGCGATAGGTGAAATCGTTTCTGAACGTTTCGTCCGGTTTGAACATGGCTACGCCCTCTGGGCGAACTGTCTACGGGGTCGATGCGACCCCGAGAATGGGGCGGCGCGAAGCGCGCCGGGTAGGGTTCTAATGATTGCCATTTGCGTCTCTAGAGGTCGAGCACGAGGGTCTTGCAGCGTGCCCGCGACACGCAGGGCATGATGCTCTTGGCCCCGGCCCGGTCCGCGTCCGACAAGAAATGATCGTTGTGCAGCAGCTCTCCGTCCAATTCGAGCACGCGGGTCTGGCAGAATCCGCAGACGCCGCCCCGGCACAGATACGGCACTTCGACGCCCGCGGCCTCGATACTCTCCAGCAGGCTCTGATCCGGCGGGACATGTACAGTCAGATTGGTGCGCGCCAGGAAAACCTCGAAGGCATCGCCCACAGGCGGTGCCGAGAATTGCTCCCAGTGAATGTGGCTGTCGGGCCACCCGCAGCTTTTCGCGGTCGTGGTCACTCGATTGATGAGGCCGGCGGGTCCGCAGACATACACGTGGGTGCCGAGCGGTTGATTCGACAACAGACCGTCAAAATCGATGGCTTGGCTTTCGCTATCGTAGTACATGCGCACTTTGTCGCCTTCACGCGATCGGAGGGAACGCAAGAAAGCGGCGTGTTCCGGCGACCGCACCGAGTAGTGCAGCTCGTACGGCACCTGGCCGTCGTGCAGGTCTTCGAGCTGCGCAAGAAACGGCGTGACGCCGATGCCGCCGGCGATCAGCACATGTTTGCGCGCGATCTTATCGAGCGGGAAGAGATTGACCGGGTGCGCGATTTCCAAGCGGCTGCCGACTTTCACCTGATCGTGCATGAAATGCGATCCACCACGGGACTCTTCCATGCGGCGCACGCCGATTTCATAGGCGTCGAGCTGATGAGGCGAACTGAGCAGCGAATAGGGATTTCGATGGATGCGCGCGGCGCCGCGCATCACGACGATGATGTGCGAACCGCCCGAGAACGCCGGCAGAGCGGCGCCGCCCAAGGCCGCCAGCTTGAAATGCTTGATGAGCGGAGTGACCTGCTCGATGGCCGTGACCTCGACGGCCAGAGTCTGTGCCTCGTTCACAGGTATACCTCTTTGATTGGCGGCAGTTCGCCCGGGGCTTCGGCGTCGGCCATGACGCCCATGTAGGCCGCGAGCCGGCGCGAGTAGTGATCCCGGACCAGCAGCCAGCGTTCGCAGCCGGTGCAACGGACGATATTGGTGCGCACGTCTTCCGTGGCGGTGCGGCAATGCACGCAGTATACGCGCCGCGCCAAGCTGCCCATTTCTTCGGCCCGAATCTCGTCCTTGTTGAGATCGAATTCCAACGCGATTTTCATCGCAAGACCGATGAAGCTTTCGGGGCCTGCAACGTATAGCCGAGTACCCATCAACGACTCATCCAGCACTCCCCTGAACGCGCCGAGCAGAGCATGGGTGTCATCGAACAGGCTAAGCCCGAGCAAACCCAGTAGCTTGAAGGGGGCGGCGGCTTGCCGAGTCTCGGGGGCCATCAGCACCCGAGTATTCCCGAGCGCTTGCGGAGCCGACCTCTGAAGCTCGCCGAGCACACGCAGCACGGCGGCGGCGCCGGGTCCGGATGCCAGCATGAGATGGTGGCGGCCGCCGATATCGGCACGCAAAGGGGCATAGACCGGCTTGCTCTTGATTCCCGTGACCAGCATTAGGAGCCTCCTAGTACACCGCGAGCTTGTGCGTGATGGCGACCACGGCAACCCCGAGCGCCAGCACCACGTAAGGCCAAATGCCGGCACGCTTGACGATCTGCTCGCCGTCGACCATGTCCAAATCCTCGGCCATCTGCCGCGGAAATGAACCTTTATCCTGCACGTAGTGGCGAAAGATGAAGACCGGCACGATGAGGGCGGCGAACACGAGCCCGGTGGTCAGCGTGCCCGAACCGTAGACATCGGCGCCGAACCCCATGAATGCGAGGTTGACGAACGAGAGGACCGCCCCGGCGGCCAGTATCCACGTGGGCGCTCGCCAAGGCCGTTCCTGACGCGGCCGATCGCAGCGGTGAATCCAACCGGCGTTCAAGTTCAAAAAATTGAAGATGAGGTAGCCGATGTTGGCGGCGCCGATGATGAACACGGAGTCGGACAACAACAGCAGCACCAGATTGAACACCAAATTGGTCAGCATGGCGTTGGTCGGCGCCCCGTGCGTATTCACCTTTGCGAGGTACCGGGGTAGCCAACCGTCCACCGACGCTTGATACAGGGTGCGAGAAGATCCGGCCATCGATGTCATCAGCGACAGCACCAGGGCAAGGATCAGCATCACGACCACTACCACGCCGCCGATCTGTCCGGCGTGCACCATTCTGGCCATGACGGCCGCGACTCCCATGCCGCTGTAAATATCGGGCGCCAGCATGCCGCTGTAGACCGCCGGCGTGGTAATGGCGCCGGCCGCATCGATAACGGCCGGCTGGATCATGGTGCCCAATCCCAAGAACCCTTGGAACGCAAAAGGCACGAGCGTATACACGACCACGCAGAGCAGGCCGGAATAGAAAATGGCCTTGAACGTGTCGGTCTTCGGATTCTTGAATTCGCCGGTGTAGCAAACGGCGGTTTCGAACCCATAGGTCGACCAGGCGGCCAGGAACATTCCAGCCGCGAACACCGTGATGCCCGCCATGTTCCAGGTGCCATCGGCGACGCGACCGGCCGCATCATGGGCGAGCGGCACCAGCGGGAAAAAATTCGCCTTGACGATGTCGCCGGTGAATAAGGGCACGACACCGATCAGAATCAGCGGAATCATCGCCGAAACGCCGAGGATCTTCGTGGTGTTGGCCGAGCGCAATATGCCGCCGTCCTGGATCGCCTTGACCGCCAACAGAATGACGGCGCCCAAGATGAACACGGAATTGATGCGCAAGCTCAATCCCGTTTTGATCGAGCCCAAGTCCAGCAAGGTCAGCTGCCACGTGTTGATCAAGGAATCCGGGGCGAAAATGCCGTTCAATATATACCCTGCCGCGAGGGCAGAGCCCGTGGCCTGCACGGGCGACCAGGCAAACCAGTTGCACCACACGGACACGGGCGCAATCAACTTGCCATAGCGTACCCAGCCGATGGCGCCATAGATGGATGTGCCGCCAGCCTTATCCGGAAAAAGGCCGGCGATCTCCGCATACGTGAACGATTGAATGAATCCCATGGCTATGGACAGCGTCCAAATGACCCAGGAGAGCTTGCCGACGGTTGCCGCGACCGCGCCGATGGAGAAGAGGACCAGCGGCGGCACGCCGCTCGCCACCCAGAACGCGCCGGTCCAGTCGATGCCCCGTTCCAGCCCCACAGCTCTTGTCGGCGCGACTGCGGCACTCATGGTAATGCGCTTCGCGCAGGATTTAACGGGGCCGAAACGGCCCCGACCGAAAAAGCATTAAAATAAACGACGGAGTTCATTGGCGACTTCAAAAATATCTCCCACGATCCCATACTTTGCCACGCCGAAAATCGACGCGTTGGCGTCGGAGTTCACGGCAACAATGGTGCTGACATGCTTCATTCCGGCGAGATGCTGGATGGCGCCGGACACTCCCATGGCGATGTAGAGTTTACAGGCGCTCGCCGTCTTTCCGGATTGCCCGACCTGCCGGCTCTTCGGCAGCCATCCCGCATCGGCGATGGGTCGGGAACAGCCGAGCGTTGCGCCGATGGCGTCCGCCAACTCGCGAAATTGGCCCACTTTGGCCTCTTCGCCGATGCCTCGACCGATGGTCAGAATGAATTCCGCACCCGTCATGTCCACGTCGTCGCCCGCGGGCAGTTCGATGAACTCGCGTGCCTGGGAGCGGCTGGCGGTCGCCGGCGCTTCGAACGCGGTGATGCGCGGCGCTGCGGTTTGCTCTGGCGCCTTGAACGCATTGCCGCGAACGGCCAACAGCACCGTGCTGCGGCCGGGGAAATCAACCTCCACAGCTACTTTTTGACCATAGCCGCCGCGCGTGGCCACCAACTCGCCGTCGATCCGTTGGGCTCGGAACACGTCGGTCGCGAATCCTAGGCCAAGCTTGGCGGCCAGGGCGGCCGCATAGCCGAAGGAGTCGACGCTGTGCGGAACCAACACCACGTCGGGCTTGCGCTCCGCAATCAAGGCGGCCACGGCGCCTTCGACGGTCTCGGGGTCAAATTCAACGGCGGCCACCTTGATGGTGATGATTTCATCGACACCGGCGAGGCTCAAGGATGGGATGAAGGCATCCGGTGCGGCGCCGATGATGGCGATGCTGACCGCATCTCCCTCACGCCGTACGCCGCGCGCGGCCGTGATGAGTTCGACGGATTGGGGACGTAGTTCGCCGCGTCGCTGCTCTGCAATGATCAACACGCCGCTCATGCCGAGTCTCCTTTGAATTCGCGAATGATCGCAGCCAGCCGTTCGGCCTGCGCCGCCGCATCGCCCTCGATGAGTTGGGCGCGGCCCTTGTCAGGCATGTACATCCGGCGCACGCGCGACGCGGAGCCGGCTTCGCCTACGTCGGCGGCGCTCAAGGAAAGGTCCGCCAATGACAAGACCTCGATCGGCTTGGCCGCCGCCTGCTTGATGCTACGCAATGAGGCGTAGCGCGGCCTATTGATGCCCAGTTGTATGGTGAGCACGGCGGGACATTGAATCTCCACCTCATGCAACAAGCCGCCTTCTAGTTCGCGGCGAAATACCGCGGTCTTGGCGCCGGGCGCGTAGTTCAGTTCGCTTACGACGGCGGCGTGGGGCCAATCGAGAAACGCCGCAGTGGCGATGCCGGTCGAAGCGAACGATTGGTCCGAGGACTGCACGCCGGCGAACACCATGTCGGGCGCCTCATGCTTCGCCACGGCGGCGAGCACCCGGGCGATGGCGATGGGATCGGAACCCTCGATGGCATCGTCCCAGACGCGAACCGCCCGGTCCGCGCCCTTCGCCAGGCACTTTCGCAATACTTCATCGACGTCATCGGGGCCTACCGATACGGCCACGACGTCGACAGGCGTGGATGACGCTTCCTTGATCTTGACTGCCTCTTCCAGCGAGAAATCGTCCCATTCGTTGAGATCGCGGATGAAGAAATCAGGGTCAACGTCCCGGCCATCGCCGCGGAACTCAAAATCCTCATCGAGCGCCGCCACTTGTTTGACGGCCACCAAAATTTTCATGCGGGTACTTCCTCGGGGCGATGCACGGGTATTGCTTCGCGAATGAGTTCGATCAATTCTTTGACCACGAATTTACCCTCGTTGCCGGTGGTCTTCAGCGCATCCTCGAACATGGTCAGATCCTTGGGGCAGCTCACGACATAAACGTCGAGATCGGGAATGGCGGCCGCTTCCTTGATGCGATTCTGCGCGGGCTTTTCCGATCCGATCGGATCCGGAATCCAGATCCTGCCGCCGCCGGCGCCGCAGCAGAAAGAATTCGCGCGGCTTCGGCCCATTTCGACGAGTTCGCAGCCCAGAAATTTGAGCACGTCGCGCGGGGCTTCGTAGCCCTTGTTGAACCTTCCTAAGTGGCAGGGATCATGGAAGGTTGCGCGGTAGGTCAAGGGCGAGGTCACGCGCAGCTTTCCGTCGGCGAACAGCTGCTTCACGAAGCTCGTGTAGTGCTGGATCTCGTACCTGCCGCCGAAGTCGGGGTATTCGTTACGGATGGTATTGTAAGAATGCGGGTCCGTCGTCACGACGGTCTTGAACGACGCGCCGGCCATGGCAGCCACATTGGCATTGGCCAGCACTTCGTAGAGACCTTCTTCGCCCACGCGCCGCACGTCGTTGCCGGCGTTCGATTCGGATTCGAACAGAATTCCAAAGTCGACGCCGGCTTCATGCAGCAGAGCGGCAAAGGTCCGCGTCACCTTTTGATTGCGCGGATCGAACGACGCGTAATCGCCGACGAACCACAGGACGTCCACGGGCTCCTTGCGCGCGTCCTTGATGGGAAATGGCAGCCCCTTGGTCCACGCGGCGCGCTTGCGCTTCGATTCGCCGAAGGAATTGCCCGTCTTGTGAATGGTCTGCAGCGTCTTCGTCAGCAACGGGTCCATGGCGCCGTCTTCGACCAGCTTGCGACGCATTTGCACGATGACGGGCACATGCTCGACCGCGACCGGACAGATCTCCACGCAGGCCATGCAGGTACGGCAGGACCAGAGGGTCTCCTGCGCCACTTGGCCCGGCGCCTTGCCGTGCACGTCGAGTTCCGCCGCCTCCGGGATGGCGCCCGACTCCAATGTGGCCTTCGCAAAGTCACGGAGGCTCAAAATGACGTCGCGCGGCGATAAGGGCGCGCCCACCGCCCGGGCCGGACACGCTTCGTGGCAGCGGCCGCACTTGGTGCAGGCATCCAAGTTGAGCAATTGCTTCCAGTTGAAATCCGTGATCTTCGCAACGCCTGCTTGAGCTTGCGATTCCGGTATGCGCGGCAGCCGTTGCGCGGCTTGCGGGTCGCGCACCATGAGAGAGGCTGCGGACGTGAAGATATGTTTGACCTTGGTGAACGGAATCAGCGCTATGAACGCCAGTGCAATCAGGCCGTGGAACCACCACAGCCCGTGACGCAGCAGCGCGCCGCCGTGTTCCGTCATGCCCAGCGCGCGACAGGCTTCCGCGATCAGCGCGCCGACGGGCGACCACCACCGGGTATCCCATACGTCCGGCCGCGCCTGCAGCCACACCAGCCGAGCGGCCTCGAGAAGATATCCGGTGCAGCCGATCACGACCAGAATCCAAAGGAACGCCCAGTCTTCGCGCCGATACTGTGGCCTATCGAAATCAGGATCCCCGGGCGCACGGTCGGGCCGGGCATAGTCGAGCTTGGGTAAGCGCAGCCACCGGCGCCGATACATCATGTACACGAGGCCGCCGACGAGGGCGACGCCGGCCACGTCCAGCACCAGGGAGAACACCAGATAGAACTTACCATGCCAGAAGCGAATACCGAACAGCGGATCGAGAATGTCGTACTGCAACGTGATGGTCGAGGTGCCGATGAACAGCAACGCAAAGCCGTAAAAGATCAGGCGGTGCGCCGCGCCGGCCGCCGGGTCGCGACGGGCGATGGTGCGGTGACTGAGCACCTTGCCGATCATGTCGCCGAGCCGTGCCTGGAAGCTGCCGTCGAGCTTGAGGGCCGCACCGCGCCGGTACTTGCGGATCTGCACATAGACGCCGTAGCCGAAGACCGCGATCGCCGCGTACCCCAGCAGATAAAAAAGCCGCACTTCGGCTGCTGAAAACGCCTCGAATAAAATTCGAGTAACAGCGTCAGTGCGGCTCACGGTCAGGTCTTGTACTCAAGTTCGAAGTTGCCGCCCGGCATATGAGCGGCGCCCCACACGGCGCTCTCACGCTTGTACGGCAGCGGCAACTGCGCATTGGCTTCTTCGATCTCGCGCGCCAATCGTTGGCCCGAAAAAGTTGCGTCCGCGATCAAGCGGGGTGCTTCGGCATCTCCGATGAGGTAAACGCTCTTGACTCCGTTCGTCTGCCACTCGCCCTGCCGTTCCTTGATGCCGCGATACAGGCTGTCGTTCGAATGACGGCCGGTGACCAACACCAACGAATCGAATTCCACCCATCGATGGCTCTTGTTCGGTTCGCGAGGCAAATGACCTACGCCCCGGTAGGTGCGCTTCGAACCGTCGCCCCAGATGTCGTAGACCTCGAGTCGGCCTTTCTCGATCTTCGAGCTGAACGCGTTGTGAATTTCCTTGATGTGCAGTTCATGCATGCGGCGCATCATGTTCGGATATTCGAGCGTGAAGTGCATGTAGTTGGCGAGGTGCACGCCGGTGACCACAGTCACGTCGTGACCCGCGAGCTGAAGCTTTTCCGCAAGACTCGGCGCCATGAAATAAGTGTCGGCGTTCAGGATCACCACGCGCTTGCCGATGGGCTTTTTGCCTTCGATTACCTGTTCCGGCGTCAGTTGATCGGGCTGCGATGCATCCGCACCCGGGATCGGATCATGGGTCAGGCAATTCGTACCGTCCGTGTTCCAGGACGATCCGGTGGCGATCACGATCTTCTCGGCGCCGTAGGTGAGCGCCAAGTCGGCCGTCATCGGCTTCTGCCCGAGTGCCACCTGGCTTTGTTTGTTCTTCTTTACTAGTTTGTTGATCTGTAGTTCGCGGTAGTCGCGATGATAGCCCCACTCACCCAGACCGGGCAGCGTTGCGACCGAGTTCACGTGGCCGCCGATCTTGGCGGCGCTGTCGTACAAATGAACGGCGTAGCCGCGCTCCATCAGCACGCGGGCGCACTCGGCGCCCGAAGGTCCGGCCCCGACCACCAACACCGAATCATCGGAACCGCGCTTCGGAAATTTTTCCGGATGCCAGCCACGGCGGTATTCCTCGCCGGCGGTCGCGTTCTGGGTGCAAATCATCGGCGGGCCGCCGATTTCCCAGCGCGAGATGCATACGTTGCAGCCGATGCACACGCGGATGTCATCGTACCGGCCTTCTTCGATCTTCTTCGGCAGCCAAGGATCGGAAATGGACGGGCGTGCGGCGCCGATGATGTCGGCGATCCCCTTGGTGACGATTTCCGTCATTTTCTCCGGGTCGGTAAAGCGACCCACTCCAAGCACGGGATTCTTGGCCACTTGTTTGACGAAATGCGTCCACGGTACCTGGTGACCCTGGACGTAGAAGCGCGACGGACCGGCATCTTCGCCCCATTCAGCGATGTCGCCGACGTCGACGTCCCACAGGTCGACCAGCGGGTCGGCCATCGAAATGAACTTCATGCCGTCCCGTTCCACTTCGATGCCGGTGTCGCCGTACAGCGTGTCGACGGCGAAGCGGGTCGCAATAGCGCAATCATGACCGACGGCGCGTCGCACTTTTTCCAAGGTTTCGAGCCAGAAACGCGCGCGGTTTTCCAGCGACCCACCATATTTGTCCTTGCGCTTGTTGTAGTAAGGCGAGAGAAATTGCAGCGGCAAATAGGAATGAGCGCCGTACACATAGATGATGTCGAAGCCGGCTTCACGCGAACGCAATGCCGCGTCTACGTAGTACTGCTGCACCGTAGCGATGTCGTCGAAGTCCATTTCCTTGCAATACGTCAGCGTTTCGAATTCGGACGCGTACTGACTGGGCCCGCGCGGTGTGGCGCGCGACTCCATGCACGGGGCGTGCGAGCCGCCATACCACAATTCGACGCCGGCCAGGGCGCCGAATTTATGAATATGATCGGTCATCGCGCGCAAATTGCGCACGTCCCCTTCGTCCCAGATTCTCGCCGATAAGCGATGCGTGTCATCGGATTCCGGATGGATCGAACAGTATTCGGTGTTGATGCCGGCCCAGCCGCCTTCGGCCTTCAACGAGCGATGCGCCGCCTGAAAGCCGGGCTTGTCCGAACCCGCGCCGATGCAATGCGGCACCTGATAGAAGCGGTTGCGCAGAGTCTTGGGTCCGATCTTGATCGGTTGGAACAAAATGTCGTGTTTTGGATCGCGCGCCATACCTTTAGATCCTCTGTTGCGGTATTCGTTGTGTGCTAGTTTTGTCGCGGGAGGGAGAAGCGCCCATAGCTTAAGGGAGTCGTATCATATGAGGGGGCCGCAGCGCCCGCCAGTCACCACGTTCGGTCTGCCGAGCGTGCGAGGTGGTGAAGCGAGCAGGAGCGCAGCATCCGAAATAAATATCACGCTAGTTACTGTAGTGCAAATTAATTGCATGCAGTGTAAATTGATCGCGAATCGCAGGGATGCTTCTCGTTCGGCGGACGCTTAGAAAGAACTTGGAGCCTGTCTGAGTATTCTGCGTGGCCGCGACCGCGGCAGATTTCGCTTCAGCCGAGGCGGAGCCGACGTGGTTGGGCCCTGACCCAATGAGG
>Ga0209517_10009074_pt1 | contig 11467 bp, 9 predicted proteins | sample PeaSoiMetSII2010_FD_187695 | JGI IMG/M metagenome (GOLD analysis project Ga0209517, IMG submission 187695) | Peat soil microbial communities from Weissenstadt, Germany - SII-2010 (SPAdes) (version 2) | ecosystem: Environmental > Terrestrial > Soil > Wetlands > Peat | place: Germany: Weissenstadt...
CCGACGTCATCGAGACCTCGCGCGGCTGCCTGCATCTCTGCAACTTTTGCAGCATCCGCGAAATGTATGGACGCTCGTTCCGCCTCTTCCCCTTGGACCGCGTTCTGGCCGACATCGAAGACGCTTACAGCCGCGGCGCCCGCCATATTTTCTGCACTGATGACAACATCACCCTCGACATGGAGCGCTTCGAGCAGTTGTGCGACGGGGTCATTGGCTTGAAGTTGAAGAACCTGATCTTTACCACTCAGGCGAGTCCGATTGGTTTCGCCAACCGGCCCGACGTTGCCAGGAAGATGGCCCAGGCGGGGTTCGTGTCCATCTTCCTGGGCATCGAGAATGTGTCGGTCAAGAACCTGAAGACGATGCATAAGCCCAACACCCTCGATACCATCCAGCGCGGCGTGGCGGCCCTGCAGAAAGAAGACATCATTGTCATCGCCGGCATCATCAATGGGCTTGCCGACGACGATCCCGAGAGCATTCGCGAGAACTACCAGTTCATCAAGGAAATGGGAATTTCCAGCGTGATGGACCAGATCATGACGCCGTATCCGAAGACTCCCTTGCGCGACGAAATGCTGGCCGATGATCGCATCGCCAATCTTTCAGATTTTCGCTGGTACGACGGCTACTTCAGCAATGTGCGTACCCATCAATTGACACCCGCGGAACTTAATTTTGTGCGTTGGAAGATCCGCCGCGAGATCATCGGCATGTGGCGCGCTACCAAAGCCGACTGGAAGTTCTTCAAGGGATATACCTACGTTTGGGAGTTTGGCTTCCGCCATATCGTGTGGCTGAATGAAAGGTTGCTTGAACTTATTCTTGGCGTCGAAGGCCGGTACAAGCTTCAGATGCGCCAATTCCTGCAACTGAACGATTTTGGCATTGAGGTCCCGGGCCGCCAAAGGGCCGACGCTTACCATCCCGTATACGGCAACAATGAAGACCCTTACCGCGACACCCGATGGAGCCTGCTTAAGCATCGGCTGCCCTTTCCCTGGCGCAAACGCCTGACCGCGGGGCCGCCATCCCAACCGGCTGCGGAAAAATTCGGGGACTGACTTTGTTTTGCAGGAGCACCGCTTCACAGGCTGCGGAAAAACTCATGTTTCGTATCAGGGCATCGCTTCAGCGATGCCGTAAGTTTCCCAATCAGACGCCCCTTTAGGGGCCGGGTTCGGAATCCGACTTTTTCCGCAACCTCTATAAGCCGCCCGCGCGACCAGCCGTCTACTTCTTCCCTTGCGATTCGCCGGTAACTTCCACTTGCACCTTCGTACACACTTCGTCCAGTGCCGCTTTCAGGTAATTCTTGAAACCCCAATCGTTTCCGTAATAGGGTCTCACTGGAATCGATGCAATTTCGGCGTTGGTCTTTGGGTCGATGAAATGCATGGGCAGAATCAAGTGATAGTTGTTGTAGTCAATTCGGACATCCGAAAACTTGATATAAAGGTCGTTGCCTGCCGCGTTCTCGTCCCCCCTGTCCTTGGCCGCGGTTATGGTCCGACCAGGCACGCACCGTGAAAACGAGGCGTTCAAAGAATTGATTACGTCGGTCCAGTCGGCTTTGCTGCCATAGCCGTAGAGCGTCCACTCGTCAGGGCCCAAATCGACCCAGCCAAAAAAGATATGGTTCATGTTCTTCATGTCAACGGTCGATTCCTTGGTCAAATAGCGTTTTACGCCGTGGCGCGCTTCCAGAGAAGTTGGGAACGAAATGCAGAGCAACAGCAATGCCGCCGTGACCGCCAATCGTTTCATGAGAGATCTCCCTATTGTTAGCCACCGTTCAGGTTGCGATCCAGACGTCTACTTCTTCTTTTTCGTGTCCCCCGTAACGTCCAATTGCAGCTTGCTGCCCACTTCTTCCAGTTCTTTGTCCAGGCAACTCACAACGCCGCAAAGCCGCCCGGTATACTTTTTGAGGGGAATCGATGCAATCTCAGAATTCGTCTTGGGGTCGATGAAGTGCACGGAAAGTCTGAGGCGGTAGTCTCTGCCGAACGAGGCATCCGAAAACTTGATGTAGAGATCGTTGCCCGCCGCGTTCTCGTCCCCCTTGTCCTTGGCTAAGGTAACGGTTCGCCCAGCCAGGTATTTCGATTGGCACTTATGCTGAAAGGTTGCATTCGCGTTGCCAATCACATCAGCCCACTCTGCCTTGGAGTAGCCCAACTCCGCAAAGTTATAGGGGTCCAAATCGACCCATCCGAGAAAGATGCGGTTCATGTTACTCATGTCGACGCTCGGTTTCTTGTCGCGCGCCGCTAGCGATGCCGGCAGAACCATGCAAAACAGAAAGAGGGATGTAACAACAATGCGCTTCATTCAATAGTCTCCTTGGTTTGGGTCGTACTATTACAAGTCATTTTCGCGGATGAGCTGAAGGCAGTTGTTCCCACCCTTGCAAAAATCGCCAGTGTGGGGCAGCCCCAGTTTCAGCTTGGATGCAAACGAAAGTGTGGGCCAGCCCCCCGATTCTAGAAGCAGTCTCATAAATGGTTTCCCAAGCAAGCTGTCCGGCCCTCTGGGGCTAAAGCCCGCATTGTTATCGGCCCTAAACGGCACGGCTGAAGCCGTGCCCTACCCAAAACCATTTATGAGACCAGTTCTAGTTACTCCTTGGTCAGGTGCATTGTCTTCCCCTTTGTATCTTCCGCCTTAAGGCCCTTGGAAAAACTGCCGTCCAGGACTTTGTCGCCTGCGGCAGTAAGCACGGCAGAATACGTTACATCACCGTAGCTGGAAAAGAGCAGGAAGACGCGGTTCCCGCTTACCACTCCGTGAACGTCCCACTTCTCGCATTGGCCCTTCAGCGCTCGGTTGCCCTCGGCCTGATTAAGGACAAGTTCTCCCCAGTCGCCCCCATGCCAAGTTCCATTGACGTTGATTGCCGCCGGCTCAGTATGCCCGTCCAGCCAAGTCTTTCCAGCCCTGGCCCAGTCCGGCTCCGTCCGGGCAAGAGACGCCGCGCTGGTCTTTCCCGTCTCCGGCGGCACTTGGTGGACTTCTCCAACTCCAACCCATGCGCCCATCACGACTTTCAGCTGAACGTAGCTTGCCTCTCCTTCCTTGGCATCAATTGTCAGCGTATTTTCCCTCTTCCCAGCAAGAATCCTGGAACCCTCTTTGTTCGAGCTGATCGTGTGCTGGCCCGGGGGCACCAGCAGTTCAACATAATTGCCGTTATGCAAATACGCGACAAGGAATCCGTCATAGATCACGGGGGGCTTAATGGCCTTTCCTTTGTATGCCTTTTCGCGGTACACCACAATCTTCGCCATCTTCTCGCCCGATGTTTCCGAGCTCGTAGCGGGTATCTGTCCAGCAGTGGCGGGGGCCTTCTCGGCCACGGCGGTTTCTGGTTTAGCGCCACTTGAATCCTGGCCGTAAACGATACCTATCCACAGCAGGACTAATAACAACCGTGACGTGTATTTCATCCGGAATCTCCTTTTTGACCTCGAAAACGGCAACATCATACACCCAGCATCGCCTGATGGCGACATTGCGAAACGATTTTTCTATCGGAGCGCTCCCGGCGGCCTGCCACCCGCACCGCCGTGGCAGCGCCGAGTAATGAGGCGGTATGTTGATTTCGTAAGCCTCGGCATCAGTTTTCATTAAGCTGGTTGCCCTTCGCATCGGCACCCTTGGGTGTCTGTTCTATCCCCTGCAGCCTTCCGCCACTGAACTCCAACCGCGCGGGAAAACCCGTGGGCATGCCCTCGGTCTGGCCCCACGAGGTTACGAACTCCCTATCCTGACGCGGCACCCAAGTCTCCGACTTAACGCCGTTCTCTTCGCCGGTAGTAACTTTGATCGGGCTGCCCACCACGCTGAAGGCCTGCTCTTCGGTCATGCCCGCAATCACCTTGTGCTCGCCGATGGCCTTCCGCACCTCTGCCGGCCATTCCGGGTGTTCGTCCTGAAGCGGAACTTTGGAGAACGTCCGGTTGAAAGCCTTGGTAAAGTCGTCCAGGTTTTGGATGTGGATGAAGTCAACGAGCATTTCGTAGTCGTGGGGCGAGACTCCTTCCATCCATACCTGAACCGTGTCGCCAGCAAACAGGAGTTTTCCGTAGCGTACGGCATCGTTGGGAGAAAATCCCCAATAGACGCTATCCCTCTTGTGCGTTCCGGGCAGGGCAAGCTTCCGCTCCGCGCTATACCCTGCCGGCGAAACCTCAAGCAGAGATTCCACGTGGTGGATGGCCTTGGCAACCCCCCATCGTCCTCTGCCGTACCGGCAAGGAACATCGAGCCGGAGATACAACGTGCCCGCGATCATACTCTTGGCAGTGTCGCGCTCTTGCTTGGATAACTCCGCCCTCGCTGCCAGGGGCGCGAGGAGGACAAACAACAGCGCCGCGCCTGTGCTCAATCGCAATTTCATAACGAGTAGCTCCTTAGGACGAGACATCGCGCACGCCACCCGCCAGTTGGCCACCGGTTCTGCGCGGGAGCACACGCATTCCGCCAATCCCACCGAAGTTCGGGCTTGGACAGCCTCTACGCTACTGTTTGGTTAGGTGCATGGACCTGCCCTTCGTCTTCTCACTCATGAATCCCTTGGAGTAAGACCCGTTAAGGCTGGCTTCGCTTTCGGAGGTCAACTCGGCGGAATAGTTGACTTTGTCCTGATAGGAGAAAAGCAAAAAGACTTGCTTGCCGCTGACGACGCCCGAGATGTCCCAATCGCCACTCTTTCCGGCCAAGTCTCTGCTGCCCTGAGCCTGATTCAAGACGACCTTGCCCCACGACTTTGCCTGCCAGTCACCGTTGACATTGATCGCGGCAGGTTCGTTATGGGCATCAAGCCATGCTTTGCCCTTCGTTCCGAGGTCCCGATCCTTCGCGCTCAGGCCAACGGCAAGTATAAGGACCACGCCAACAGCCAATAGCAAAAAAAGACTCTTTTTCATCTTCGACTCCTTGATTGCATCACCGTATTCTGGAAGTCGTAGAACAATTCCGAAGGCATTCTAGCACTCTGAACAAGCGTCGCCACCTGATCGCGGGGATTGGAACGAGCAAAATCGTGGCCACGGCCCTAGCTGGCGGCTGCGCGGTTGGAGGTCTTTCTCAAATCCGCCGTTTCCCTGGCTGTGACTTCCTTGAAAAGCTCGGGCAAGCTTTGCGCGTCTTCCACCGACTTGCCGAAGCGGGCGGATTCGTAAGCGCGGGTAAACCGGGCGACCTTCTCCTGCAGTGCCGTTTCCTGAATAGCCGCGACGAAATCCAGCGGCGTTTGTGACGGGGACTTGCGCCAGCCCAGCCGCGCCATGCGGTTCACCATCCTGTCATACCAAAGCGCGGCGGATTCGCGCGGGGCGCGCTCGGGATGCGCTCGCAGACTGCGGTCACGCAGTCCGCCGATCAGTCGCCGGACATTCCACAACGCGGTCAGGACTGCGGTGAAGGCGATGAGCCCGCCCAACCATCGCACGGGAAAAGCCGTGAAGTGGTCGTGCGCGCGCCGTGCCCATTGCAGCATGGCGCTATGTTGCCGCTCGATCCAACGGCGAGCCTGTTCAACGAAAAGCCGGGTGCTGGTGGCGGCATCCTTGCTTAATGAGCGCTGGTGGCCGACATCGTAGTTGATAATCCATTCGCGCCAAAACGATGCGGCCGCGTCCAGATAGAGATCCATCCGCGACCACCCGGTTCGCGCCGCGAGGCTCGCCGCCGGAGTGGGATCGAAGCTGACCCAACCCGACCCGGGGAAGTAAGCCTCGACCCACGCATGGGCGTCACTGGCGCGCACCACATACTGGCCGGTGAGGTCGTTGTATTCCCCTCCGCGAAAGCCCGTCACAATTCGCGTTGGGATGCGCAGAGAGCGCAGCATCACCGCCATCGAACTGGCGAAGTACTCGCAGTGGCCTCTTTTCCGCTCGAACAGGAAATGGGCCAGCGGATCCGGCGGCACACTGCTCGGCAACTCCAACGTGTATGAGAAATGCGTGGATAGATACCGCTCCATAGCGACCGCCTTCTCATAGTTACTGGGAGCCTGCGCGGTGATATCCTCCGCCAATTTCGCAATGCGAGCATCGAGCGGCGGCAGTTTCAGGTACCGGCCCATTTCGCCGGGTGCAGTGTTCGCCGCCAGACGAAGCTCGTCGACGTCGATGTCAGGCAGTTGCGATTCGGCTTCGTACCGATTGATCGGGTGCTCTGCATCGAGGTCGTAGACGGCTCCTCCTGCGTCCGTACTCACCTGCCGGAACGTTCCGGTGAGACTCCGCGGCCATTCTGCCAGAAAGAATACGTTGGTTCCGAGCGGCTCCATCAGAACGCGATAACGAATGGATCGGCTCGCAACCACGGACACGGCACGCGGGTCCACCACAGGCGCCAGCCGATAGCTTCCGTCTCCCCCGGGCCGCACCTGGGTTTCTGCAAACGAATTCGACCAGACCCGGCCGTCAAAATTGTTGAGCGCGACCCCGCGCCACTTTAAATCGTAGGCACCTTGCAGATCGTTCTGGATCTCGATGTGCATGACGACAGCACTGGACTGCTGAATCTGCCCGATACGGCCCAGTTGTACGCGATCGGTGAAACCGGTGGCGACATCGCTCGCCGGAGTGTAGGCGGTCAAATAGCGTGACGTAACGCGGGGAAGCAGGAAGAAGATCAGGAAACTTCCGGCCAGGATCATCAGCATGAGCGCCGGAGCAATCGCCAGCAGTGCGTAGGCCATGCGCTGGGTTGGAGAAACAACGCGGGGATCTTGAGCGTGGGTTGGCTCGCTGGTGACGGAGTGCTGCATTTCCATCAGAACAAAAGCGACGATGGCAATCAGCAGGAAAACCGCAAAAGAAAACAGAAACACGCTGCCGACCGTAAGCACGGAGGCTGCCAGCACCATCAGAAACGAGAGCACCGCGAGCGTGTAATGGTCGCGCGTCCGCTGCAACGAGAAAAGCCGGACGACCATGGCGAAGAGCACAAGATGAACACTGGCTGCCAGAAAACCGCGTGAAAGAAAAAAGTAGTCGGCAAGATAGATGAAGACGTAAATCAGTGTCAGGACGGTGGTCCAGCGTTCCGGGATGACAAATTCGCGGCGCGTCAGAAGTTGGATTCCGCGGAGCCCGAGCGCCAGGCTCACCAGAATCACGGCCGGCAGGTCCAACCCTCCCGTCAAGGCCAGAGTGCCGAAGCCGCTGAGCACAAGCAGATAAAGCGCAACATTAAAGTAGCGCTCGATGGCCTTGGCCATGGTGGTGGCACCCGGGTTGACGGAGGCTTCAGTCACGAGACCCTTCTATTGTTGGCGAAACCGGCGCGGAAGGGAAGTCTCCGCGGTAACAAACGATCGGCCGCAGCAGCGCATAGAATTCAAAGGGAAGGCTGCCGACCTGGCCTTCTGTCTCCGGACGATTCTATCGTGCCGGCGGTTTATCAAAGAGGTGCATTCATGCGGATCGATACTTTGCTTGCCGATTATCGCCGGATCGTTGCGGTCGTCGTGCTCGCACTCACTTTCACTGCCTTGTCGGTGGGGCAGGTGGGCCAACCACATCCTCGAGCGAAGGCGGTCGCACTGGACAGTTCGGTAAAGGAATTGATTGTGCTGAATGGGCCACCGGAGAGCATGGGTATGAAGTCCGGCTATATCGTGCTGGGTCCGGGAAAGTCAGTAGGCAAACACGGCACCGGACACCACGAGGAACTGCTGGTGGTTCTGGAGGGAGCCGGTGAAATGCTTTTCAAGGACGGTTCGAAGTTGCCAGTCAAGGCAAACACAGCCGTGTACTGTCCGCCGGAAACGGAGCATGACGTGATGAATTCCGGCAACCAGGCGTTGCGGTATGTCTACGTGGTGGCAGAAGTAAGGTGATGAGCGTCACACGCCGATCTGCTCTCTTCTTCTGCCATCGCTTTGTGTTTACAATACCTGCCCATGGACTATCTTCTGAAAACTGAGCCAACGGTGTATTCCTTCGCGGATCTTGAGCGGGAGAAGACCACGATTTGGGATGGAGTGACAAATCCTGCGGCCGTGAAGCATTTGCGCGAAATGAAGCCCGGAGAGCGGTTGGTGATCTACCACACCGGCGACGAGAAGAGCGCGGTAGGGACGGCGTCGGTGGTCGACGTGAATGCGAGCAATCCCAGAAATCCGCAGGTGAAGATCAAGGTTGGGAAGGCGATCGCCAAGGCGAAGACGCTGGCGGAAATCAAAGCGCGGGCATCTTTTGCGGAATCTCCGCTGGTGAGGCAGGGGCGATTGAGCGTGGTGCCGCTGACCGCCGCACAGTACGGCTGGCTGGTGGGGGAGTGAGGTCGACTTCACCGTAGCGCCGGCATCTTGCCGGCTGTCCTGAAGGCACGCCCTGATCCAAATCTCACTTACACCAGGCTGCTAAGGTTGTGCACGATAAACCGTGGTGCCACCGACCATGGTCCACAAAACCTTGGCGTCTTTTAGTTCCTCGGGTGTAACCGTCAGAAGGTCGCGATCGACCAGCACAAGATCCGCTTGCATGCCCGGCGCGAGCGATCCGATTTTGTCCTGCTGGTTTAACGCGCGCGCCGAATTACGGGTGTAGGCGTAAAGCATCGCTTCGCGCGGCATGCATTGAGCGGCGTCGAGCACGCCTTCCGGTCCCTTACGAGTTTCGGCCTGGTAGATCGCCTCAAACACATTCGGGCTGGAAACGGGCCAGTCACTTGCCCCCGAGATGATGGTGCCGGCATCCAGAAGCGAGCGGGCCGGATACTGCCACCGGTATAACTCCGGGTCGAGATACGGCTTGAGCAGTTCAATCGTGTCCGGTTCCGCGGTCGCCCACAACAACTGGAGCGCTGCGATTACGCCAAGCTGCCGGAAGCGCGGGAAATCCTCGGGATCGGCCACCTGAACATGCGTGAGAGTGTGGGGAAGGCCGCTGTTTCCGTTGGCTTTCCTGGCGGCTGCGATTCCGTTGAGCGCCTCCTTCACCGCGCGATCGCCAAGGGCATGAACATGCACGATGAGGCCTTGTTTATCGGCCAGCGTGGCTAACTCGGCAAAGCGCGCCGGATCGAACAGCAAGTCTCCGGCCTTGCCAGTGTTTCGATACGGCTTGGTCATGGACGCGGTCTGCGAGGGATACTCCATCACGCCGTCGGCGAATACCTTAATGCCGGGAAGAGTCAGATTCGGCAGGTTGGCGTATTCCTGGCGGATCTTTTGCACCGCCTCCAGCTCTTTTGCCGGATCGTTACGAGGATTGATCACTGGAAATGCGGCCACGTGCGCGGTGAGCTCTCCGCGTTGGGACAGGCTCCGGTAGGTGGACAGGAAAGGTGGCTCGGCCGCGGCGTCGAGCCAGGCGGTGATTCCCAAGCTGTGCAGATAGTGGATGGCGGCTCGTCCGCCCTCGAGATACCGCTCCTTGGTCGGCGGCGGGATCATGGCCTCGATCTTGTCCAGACCGGCATCGACGGCAAAACCATTCGAATCGCCGGTGGGGCCGATACCGTAGTAGGCCCGCTCCGCTGGGGAAAGATGACTGAGGAATTCTTTGGTGATTCCAGCTCGGTGGAGCAGGGTGCGATTGGCCCAGCCGGTGTGGCCGTCCATTCCGCTGAGAAACACGGGCAGGTCAGCGTAGGCGCCGCTGCTGAAACGGGCATTGAGTTCGTCGGTTTTGGACCAGTAGACCAAAGGCATCCCGCCAATGTAGAGGACATCGCCGCGCATGCCCTTGCCGCTCTTCTTCGCGTCGGCGGCAAAGCCGACCAGCGCGTCCATGGAGGGCATTTCATTGGCTACATCGGCGGAGATCAGGGCGATACCGCCTTCGATGGGATGAGCGTGGCTGTCGATGAGACCGGGAAGCAGAAACTTGCCTTGCAGGTCGACTCGCGTGGCGCTGGGATCGATGGCGGAGACCGCGGCCAGGCTGCCAACCGCTATGATCCTGTCGCCGCGAATAGCAACCGCGTCGGAGTAGGGATGATCGGGTACGCCCGTGAATACCTTGGCATTGAACAGCACGCGTGCGGTCTGGTCGGCGCCTTGGCTCCAGGAAACCGACGCAAAGGAAAACACGGCTAGCGTTATCAGAAAGCCACGACCCAGGTCCCGTCCTCGCATTTCCATCCTCCGTTGGTTGCAGGATTATAGTAAGGTTTATCTCGTCCGAACGCGAGTGTAAGCCGATACGGAACCGGGACGTTAACGGTTCGGAGCTTCGTCGTGCTGGACGCGTGTTGAAGAGGGAAGTGGAGGAGGGAGCTTGGGGACTAAGGGTACGACCGCTTTCTGTACCGAGCAATCGAAACGACTGTATCAGCGCGCGAATCGTGTGCTGGTCGAGGGCGGAAGCTCTCCCTCGCGTGGGCCGGCGAACTATGGCGAGTATCCGATCTTCATGCAGCGCGGGCAGGGGTCCCGTTTATACGATGTGGATGGAAACGAATACATCGACTGGATGATGGGATTCGGCGCGCTCCCCCTGGGGCATGCGGATCCGGACGTGACTCGGGCGATCGCTGAAGGCGCTTCGAGCGGCGCTCATTTTGCGACCGCGACCGAGATTGAAGTTGAAGTCGCCGAGTTGCTGCAACAGATTGTGCCCAATGCCGAGGTTGTCCGCTTCGCGAACACCGGAACCGAAGCGGTGATGGCGGTGCTGCGGCTGGCGCGCGCCTCGACCGGGAGACCAAAGATCCTGAAGTTCGAGGGGCACTATCACGGCTGGTACGACGATGTTCTGGTAGCGTCGAACCCGCTGCCGCCTTCGGCGGTGGGGTGGCGCAGCGATCCGGTCAGGATTGCCGACAGTTCGGGCCTTAACCGCCGCGCGCTCGATGACACGATTGTCGTTCCCTGGAACGATCTTGTTTCTCTGGAGCGTGCCATTCAGAACCACCCCGGACAGATTGCGGCGGTGATCACCGAAGGCGTGATGGCGAATATGGGAGTGATTCCGCCGGACGACGGCTACCTGGAGGGCTTGCAGAAACTGGCCCGTCATCACGGCATTCTCTTTATCCTCGACGAAACCGTGACCGGGTTCCGCATTGCGGCGGGCGGCTGCCAGGAATACTACGGGCTGTCGCCGGACATTGTTACGTTTGGAAAAGCGCTGGGCTGCGGGCTTCCAGTTGCTGCTTTTGCCGGGCGCGCCGAGGTGATGGGCGCACTCGCCAGCGGAGGCGTCCTGCATTACGGCACGCACAACGCCTCGCGCATCGGGCTGCATGCGGCGCGCGCCAGTCTCGGCAAGCTCACTCGGAATGGCGGCGCTTTATTCAGACAAATACGGGAACTGGCCGACGAATTCGCGGCAGGGATGAACGAACTTTTTCTCCGGAAGGGGACGCGTGTGATCGTGCAGCGCGTCGGCCCGATGTTTCAAATCATGTTCACCGAGCAGAAACGTATCCGCGACTATCGGGAATTCTGCCAGCATGTCGACCGCAAAAGCTATCAGCGCTTGTCTCTGAAATTGTT